>Ga0073928_10010734_pt1 | contig 10822 bp, 6 predicted proteins | sample PaiPotPPA55metaG_FD_76969 | JGI IMG/M metagenome (GOLD analysis project Ga0073928, IMG submission 76969) | Iron sulfur acid spring bacterial and archeal communities from Banff, Canada, to study Microbial Dark Matter (Phase II) - Paint Pots PPA... ...
AAAGTTCGACTTGATTATTATAGATTCATTGCCACTTTCGGCGCCTGTTGCGGACTTGGAACTTTTGACGGCCCCTTGCGACGCTGTCCTATTCGTAGTGTACATGCGGCGGACAAACCGTCAGGCACTGCAGAGGGTAACCTCGCGGCTAGATCCGAAGAAATTCTTGGGCATCATTGTCAACAATGCCGATGAAATTTACGATTACGATTACAACTACTATTCGAAACGTTCTCAAAGCACTAAGTGAGAACCGCGTGGGCTCGCAGACCACAGAATGTGAGCCTTGTTGGGCCGAGGCCACGGTTTGGTGAGTGTATGGCTAAGATTGCAGCCATGTTGGATGTTAATTGCAAGGCTCAGCTAGCTCCTCCACCGCGATGATTACTACCGGAACGTTAAGTAAACCGATGAACGCCAATGCAGACTCTACGAATTCCGTCAAAGTTCGACTGTATGCCGAAGTTGATCGTGAGAACTGGGACAGATTCGTGCTTGATCACCCGGAAGGTACGTTGTTTCATCTGACGGCATGGAAGCGGGCAATTGAACGTGAGTTCAATTTCCAATCATGCTATTTAATTGCGGAGGAGCGAGGAAATATTTGCGGTGTTCTGCCCCTATTTCTTTCGTCAAATTGGGTTCAGGGCCGCACGTTAATATCCACTCCCTTTGCAGTCTACGGTGGCATTTGCGCAACGAATGTGACGGTTAGATCAGCATTGATAAAAGCTGCCTGCCGGATGGCGAATGAGGAGGAGGTAAACTATCTGGAATTGCGAGAGCCGCAGCACGCCAACGGCGATGGTTTCCTCACGAAACACCTATACGTCACATTTCAACAACAACTACCGAGTGATCCTGAACAACTCCTTCGCGGTTTTCCTAAGGACACCCGATATATGATTCGCAAAGGCCAAAAAGGCGGGTTGCGCAGTGTCAATGATAATGCGGAGCTCAATACTTTCTATGAGATTTATGCTGCAAGCGTTCGAAATCTTGGGACTCCTGTTTTTGCGAAGAGATTTTTTCGGATTCTCATCGAGGAATTCGGCGAAGCGGTGGAAATCCTCTCAGTCTGGAACGGAACAAAGGCTATTGCCGGGGTTCTAAGTTTTAGGTTCCGCGATATGATTCTGCCCTATTACGGTGGTTCCTTACTGGAAGGAAGACGGTACGCGGCGAATAATTTCATGTATTGGGAAGTGTGCCGGGAGGCATGCAAAAGGGGGGTAAAAACCTTTGATTTCGGCCGAAGCAAAATAGGAACCGGCTCATACGCCTTCAAGACTCAATGGAATATGAAGGAACGTTCTCTTCCGTATCAGTTCCACTTAGTTCGCCGAAAAACTTTGCCCAATTTTTCGCCGGTAAATCCAAAGTTCAAGCTCGCAACGGATATATGGAAACGAATTCCTTTCCCGCTCACAAAAGCTTGGGGACCGGCGCTTGTTCGGCTGTTTCCGTAGAAGACTCCACAGCGATTATGCGCATTTTGTTTCTAGCTCACCGATTACCCTACCCTCCGAACAAAGGAGACAAGATCCGTTCATTCGCCGAATTGTCTGCATTGTCCCAACGTCACGAAGTGGACTTATTTTGTTTTTACGACCAAGCAGAAGACAGCCAATATTTCGACGTTGTTCGCCAATACTGCCGAAGCCTGTATACGGAAAAGATCTCCTGGTTGGGAAGTAGGGCGCAGGCTCTATTGGCTCTTGCACTGGGGCGTCCTTTTACGTCGGCATTCTTTCACTCCGCGACGATGGCTCGGCGTGTTCAGGAAGCATTGCAATCTAATAATTACGATGTGGTTTTTGTTTTCAGCTCGTCAATGGCCCCTTACGTCGAATCGGCATCGGATACAGTACGAGTGTTGGATATGGTGGACGTGGATTCTGATAAATGGATGCAGTACGCCGGAAGCGTGCAGCCGCCTAGTTCCTGGTTGTGGCGAGCGGAGGGTGAAAGACTTGCAGAGTGTGAGAAGCGTTGGACACAAGACTTCTCATTGACGCTGCTGTGCACGCGTGCCGAGGCCGAAATCCTAAAAGCGCGCGTTCCGGGCGCGGCTATCGAAGCTTTAGAAAACCGTGTGGATCTAAAGTACTTCGATCCGATGATCGCAGAGGTTACTCCCGAGATTCGGAGTTGGCAGCCCTACGTTGTATTCACGGGCTCCATGGATTATTTCCCCAATATAGATGCGGTCACGTTCTTCCATCGCGAAGTCTTTCCCGCAATCCGAGCCAAGGTGCCGAGCGCTCAATTTGTTATTGCCGGACGAAGTCCGACAACCGCCGTCCGCAAGCTGGGCAGTGATCCATCGGTGCATGTGACCGGCACGGTTCCAGATATCCGGCCTTACTTGCGGGGCGCTTCCGTTGCGGTGGCACCGTTGCGAGTGGCACGCGGTGTGCAAAATAAAATTCTTGAAGCAATGGCTATGGGGCTTCCCATCGGCGCCAGTCGGAAGGTGGCAATGGCATTGCCGGAAGATCTAATCGGGGCAGTGCACGTTGAGGATGATCCGTTGCGTTTGGCTGATTTTCTTGTGCAAACCCTCCTATGTTCGCGGCCTGAATTGCATGAGACATGCGCTGCATTGCTTAATTACGTGGACAAGACTCAATGGAACGACTACCTCGACGCACTCCTTTTACGGGCAGTCCGCTCTTTTAAAATAGGGCGAGCAAGTGTTTCGAGTCCCGCTCCATTTGAGCAGCGCAAATGCGGGGGTGATATTCAGCAACCAGATAATATCTCGCGAAAGTCGTTGCCGACACTTAAGAAGGATTCAGACCGTATTCGACGGGTGGTGGAGAAGGCGGTCGACGGTTAATGTTAAGAGGAATTCTACTATACGTACTCGTTGTCGTAGCGGTGATCACCGCTCTGATCAATCCGTTCAACGGGTTGTTGTTTTATCTCTGGTTTTCTTTCGGTCGCCCTGGAGATTTCGTTTGGCCTGATTTTCTCTTTGACTATGAGGTCTGGATTGCTGGTGCGACTTTATTGAGTTATTTCCTCAACGAGATGGCGCGTTCACCTCTTCGAGTCAAAGGGATGCTCCCTATGCTTGTGCTGTGGTTCTGGTTTGCCGTAACTTCCGTAACTGCTCAGATGCCCTTGATTGCATTCCCCAAATTGTGGGAGTACAGCCGAGGTTTCATAATGGCCTATCTGACCTTCGCACTGGCAAATTCCGAGAAACGCATTCGCGCTATCTTGTATGTTCTCGGTATTTCCCTAGGATTTCTTGGCGCGAAAGGTGGCTATGACGCGGTAACTACAGGATTTGCGAATTCCATGAAAGGGCCTGGAGGCATGATGCAGGAGCAAAATGAATATGCTCTAGCCTTGAACATGGGTATCCCTATCCTGGTCTGGTTAGCGAAAGACGATCCAAGATGGTGGGTCCGTTGGGGATTCCGAGGAATGGCGGCGGGATGTGCATTAGTGGTCATTGGGACGCGCTCGCGCTCCGGTTTGTTGGGATTACTTATGGCTGGGATATTACTGACTATTTTTTCCCAGCATAAATTGCTGCTCTCAGTCGGTGGCATTGTTTGTCTGGCCGGATTGTTGCTTTTCGGTCCCCAGGGGGCGATCGAGCGCTATAAGACAATTCCAACGGCAGCGGAAGCGGATCCGTCAGCGATCGGAAGACTGCAGGCCTGGAAAGCGGCCATCCGAATGACCAAAGCGCATCCCATCCGAGGAGTCGGGCTTAGGAATTTCATGTACGTTTTTCCGCAGTATTCAAGCGATCCGCCGCGAGTGACACACAACGCGATATTTGACTTGTTATCCGAAACGGGAATACCCGGTTGTCTGATGTTCTTGGTGATGATCACTTCAGCGATCGGCGAGATGTTCTTTCTGCGACTCAAAGCCCTGGCGCACCCTGAAACGAAACAGTTAGCGACTTTCTGCCAGATCGTCCTTGGAGTGTTAGCTGTCTACCTTGTTCCGAACATGTTTATCAATCGTCAGGACTTTGACCTAATGTATCAAATAGTTGCGGTCGAGGCCGGCCTGGCCATTTTAGTTCAGCAGCGCCTAGCCACACATCGTGAAGAAGCAAGCGTGATGATTGAAGCGCAAATGCCACTGTGGCTAAGGGCGGAGCAAGAACAGTAAGAACGAGATTCACGAATCGCCTTTATTCGGAGCAAGATCCTAAAACATGGCTATCTGCGGAATTGTCATCAAGCGTGAAGGGCGACCGGTTGACTATTCAACGATCCAGGCAATGGTTTCTTCGCTCTCATTGCACCATGATTGGTCATGCCAGCAAAGCGCCGAAGTGGATTTTGCTTTTGGCGCCACTTCCTCAACTGCGTCGACGAGCCTTAGCATATCCGACGATGTTGCGGTCGTTTGCGACGCAGATCTTTATAACGTAGAGGAGCTTCGCGCCCGCGCTACGTCTATTCAAGACGAGGGTAATCTCGCCTGTCTTCTGGGCCAACTCTATCGGGAATGGGGCCAGAAGTTTCTCGAGCATCTCCGCGGGATTTTCGCGATTGCGATATGGAATCGTCGTACGAAAGAATTACTCTTGGCCACGGATCGGTTCAGCGTAAAGCCAATTTTTTACAGCAATTCAAACTCCGATCTTGTTTTTGCGTCACAGCCCCGCGGTATCCTTGCCAGCCGAAGAATTGAGAAGTCTGTCAATGCACTAGCGCTCGTCAACTATCTTAATTTCACCGTGGTACCTGCTCCACTTTCGGCTTTTGAAGGAATCGCAAGGCTCCCGCCGGCGATGTATCTTCTCTGCAACGAAAGCACATCGCGGCTCAATCATTATTGGGACATGAGGTATACCGAAGAGGCTAACGCTTCAACAAGACAACTGGCCTCAGAACTTCTCGAACGGATGGAGGATGGAGTGCGTGTCACCTCAAGTGACATCGACATCTCTCGGCTTGGATGTTTCTTGAGCGGAGGCACTGACAGCAGCTCGGTGGTAGGGCTGCTTACGCGTTTGAGGAAGAGTTCCATCACAAGCCTTTCCATAGGGTTTGCTGAAGAGCGATTCAACGAGATGGAATTCGCCGAGATCGCCGCGAGACATTTCGCGTCAAACCTGATCGTCTCGCGTCTGGGGCCTCAGGATGCCTTCCAAATTCTTCCAAAAATTGTCGACCTTTATGATGAACCCTTTGCAAATTCATCAGTAATTCCGACTTATTATTGTCAAAAGTTGGCACGCGAGCGAGGAATTGACGTGATGCTCGCAGGGGATGGCGGCGACGAACTGTTCGGTGGCAATGAGCGCTATCGCACACAGCAGATCTATGATCTCTATCAGCATTTACCGCTCATCATGCGTCACAATTTGATTGAGCCCGTCGTCTCTCACATTTCCCTGGATGCGCAAGGCGTAGGCGGCAAGCTACGTCGATACATTCAAAGTTCAAATACCGCGAATCCGGAACGCTATTTCCGATGGTCGATGCTTCAACACTTTGCGCCCGAACAAATCCTTGGGCCCGCATTGCCTTCCGGCAACGGCCACGACCCATTAGCCATTGCACGAGCTCACTACCAAACCGCGCCCGCAAACGCTGAGATGAATCGTCTACTGTATATTGACGTAAAAATGACGCTCGGGGATAACGATCTTCCCAAAGTGATGCGTACAGCCGAACTCGCTGGTATCAAGGTTCGCTTTCCATATCTTGACCACCCACTGGCGGAATTTTCATGTCGCCTCCCAGTGAATTTGAAAGTCAGAGGACTTAAGAAGCGCTACCTATTTAAAGAAGCGACCCGGGACTTACTTCCAAGAGCTATTCTTAATAAAAAGAAGCATGGATTTGGCCTACCCATGGGGATGTGGCTGAAAACGGATTCCAAGATGCACCAACTGGCCGGCGACGTTCTGCACGATCCGCGAACTTACCAACGTGGGTATTTCCAGCGGGAGTTTATCGAGAAGACGTTCATGGCTATGGATCGGGACGATACTCCTTTTTATGGAGACATCCTCTGGCCCTTTTTAATGCTTGAACTTTGGCATCGGCGTCACATCGAAAATGCGACGCAACTATGATTGCCGGCGATCGCGTCTTGTTCGCCTGGCTACAAGCATCTCAAAACGAAACTAGATATATAGATTTAAAGATGACAACGGTCGGAGGCTTAAGGTGATGACAGCTCCAAAGGATTTGGCCGAGCGACACCATATTGAAGAGCAGATCCATGATCAATGGACTCGTCAAGGTGCCAAGCCTTCGGCACGAATGGATTTTTACGCTTCAGGAGCCAACGACGAGCATCTCCGCATTCTCCTTGAAGCGGTAGGGAGTCTTGAGGGCAAATACGTGCTGGATTTCGGTTGCGGCCGCGGGCACACGAGCCGACTATATGCTCAGATGGGCGCAGCCCGTGTGGAAGGCTTCGACATTTCTGGCGAAAATATTCGAGTAGCGGAAAAAAATGCTAAGCGCGATGGGCTGGATAATCGGGTCTTCTTTCGCCATCTCGCTGCTGAAGATATAGATTATGCGGACGACTCGTTTGATGTTGTGATCGGCAAGGCTATTCTCCACCATACCGATCTTGAGAAGACCAGTAAACAATTGAACCGTGTCCTTCGCCCGGGAGGTGTCGCCTATTTTTTGGAACCGCTGGCGCACAATCCAGTACTGAATCTCTTTAGAAAGTTGACACCCTCACGGCGAACACCGACCGAACAGCCACTACGCATCAAGGACTTGGATATATTCCGACGTCATTTCGATTCTGTTACTTACCGAGGATTCTATCTGTTTAGCTTATTTGCAAACGGGCTGTTACTGGTGACGGGCTCAAGAAGACTCTTCAAGCGAAGCATGACATCTCTCTTACGCTGGGAGCAGAACTCATTGACTCGATTTCCTTTCCTGCAGAAATACTGTTGGACAGCACTGCTCATTTTTCGCAAAGGCACCGGCGATTCAGCAACGAGGGCATGATGCTCCCGAAGATCGAGGAGACTATTGAGTATTTATCGAAGAGGAAGCAAATGAAAAGGAATTCGTTTATCATTCGGCGAGGTTATGATTTATTTTGGACCTTGTCGTTGTTTCTAGTCGGAATTCTATTTGCTTCCTTCGTGCTCATAAAAACTGCTCCGCCGGTCTTCGCTCTGCCCCCGTGGCATGTTGAAATAGTTGACGATGGCCAGGGAACCGACGTGGGGATGTACACCTCAATGTCCATCGACCGAAGCGGGAACTTTCATGTCGGGTACTTTAACGCTTCCACGTCGAATCTTCAGTACTGTTATCGCGGCCGGCAAGATCAGAAGTGGTCGAAGATGGTCGTGGAAAGAGATGCCGGAGCGTTCGTGTCGCTTACAACCGATTCGCAGGGTTTCCCCCATCTGGCTTACAATTCACCTGTGCGGAAGGGTGTGCGCTACGCATACTGGGACGGAAAGCAGTGGCATATCCAGTTGATCGATGCTATACCCACCCAGTTTTCAACCTCGCTCCAACTGGACGCGTCCGGGAACCCGAGAATTGCTTATTTCGAGAGCACGCGTACAACCAAGGGCAGCGGGGCAAAACTGAAATATGCATATTTTGACGGAAAGACTTGGTTTACCAAGACGGTCGCCTTGCGCCCCCATCAGGGCGTTTACAACTCGTTGGCCATCGATCCGTCCGGTCTTGCACATATCGCATTTGCAGAGTCTGGCCATCTGGAATACGCGACCTACGATGGATCTCAGTGGCTGTATGACGAAATCGATTCAACGAGTGGAATGGAGGCTTCGGCAGGATTAGGCTTAACTTTAGCTTTGGATGCGACGGGTGCTCCGCAGTTGGCCTACTTCGATTCTGGTAAGAAAAGTTTGAAGTATGCCAGTAAGAAATCAGGAGCGTGGAAGACCGAAGTTGTAGAGCAACTTTCTGGCACTCCGAAATTCCCCGATGGTGCGTCGATTCGCTTGGATTCCGCTGGCCAGCCACATATCGCTTATTACGATAGCGGATCGGGCGTTCTCAAATATGCTGTCCGGCAAGATGAGAAGTGGATTGTCGAGATTGTTGACCAACGAGGAACGGTCGGAATATCGCCATCTTTGAGCTTGGATACAACCGGTGTGCCCTATATTGCCTACTACGATTCGACCAGCAAGCAGCTTCGGATGGCTCATCCAAACCCAGAACCATTAGTCCCAAAAAGTGGCGCAAAACCCTGAGAGCTCATTGCTCTCGGCAACCGAGAGGCGAAGATCTAGAGGCATGGCAGCCATCTGCGAACTTAGAACTGGCTTTTCCTCGCGAAAACTTCGGCTAGGCTCCCCATTTCTCCTGATCGCTATCCTGGTATTGCCTGTTCTCGTCCAGGCACAAGGCCTTCGTGTGCCGTTTATCGTCCAACCCGCAGAGTGGGCGAACATGCCGACGGCCCCTCCAGTTGGCCTTCGGACGAATGCACCAGTTACATTCGGACTGGGAATTCCAGATAGCGCGCAGATCGATTGTCCGGGTACGCAGGACAAACCGCAGAATGAGCATGCACCGTCGAAGCTGAAACTGCAAAACGAGTCGGGCGCTCGATTGAACTCGCAATTTCGGTGCATGGCTAAGTGGCCGGACGGATACGCAAAATGGGTACTGGTGGATGCTCAACTTCCTTCATTTGCTGATCGCTCGCCTGGTTTCGACAAGAGCATTATCGTGACCCAAGTTGCGTCAGGAGGGGGAAACTATCCAGCTGCCAGTATGGCACTACAGTGCAAAGGCGCTGGAATTCCGGCCGCCGCATGCCCAGATGCGAATCACGTCGTCGTGACAACTGGAACAGCTACCTTTCTGATTAAAGAGGCAAACTATAATCTTTTCGATGACGTTCTCGTAGGCTCTGCCCATATTATTTCGAGATCCACGCACGGCCCGAACGACGGGATATATCTTCAAGGTCCTCCAGATTCTGCAATTCCTCCAACCAATCCCAAACCCACTATCGATTCTGCTTCGTGTTGGAGCGGAAAAGCCAGCAGCTCAGGGCCGCTGCCGACGAATTATGTCGGGTCGTCGATATGCAACACTGCTTACGCATCAGCGAACAATTCCTCGTCAGCATGCGTCATCGAGGAAAACGGTCCGCTTCGATCTGTCCTGATGTGCCAAGGGGACCTCGACAACTCCTATGGCCACGCTTACATGCATTGGCGGACGCGGATGCACTTCTGGGCCAACCATTCCGATGTAAAGGTAACCGTGGCGCTGCGGAATGCAGACGTCCCATCAGGCGACTGCTGCAATCCCGCGAAGATGACGGCAACGCATCAATGGGAAATCGCTTACAAAGAGTACAGCCAATTAGAATTGCGGCTTACCGAAAACCTGAGATCGTCGCCCAGAAACTTCGAGATTGCGAATGATTCTAACGTGCCGACCAGGGGCACCATCAATCCATCAAACGGAAGTGACTATGCGTATTTGTTTCAGGCGTATTCACAGAACGGCGAATGGCCGCACTGGGGAAATGCCGGCGATTGCAAGAACGAGCAAGATGGGTGCGTGGTGTCGCCGATACCGCGCGCGCGATCGAAAGGTCCCGCGACTTACGCCGCGAATGGCTACCAGATCAACAAGAATGGCGCGATCGTTACAAGTGGCGGGAACACCCAGTATCCAGTTGGCTGGGCAGATTTAGACGACGGCGCAAATGGCATCGAAACCGGTGTGTACCAGCTTTCCATGTACTGGCCGAAGTCCTTGGAGTTCCAGCCGGGCGCGAATAACCATAACGAGATCCGCATCGGCATCTGGCCTAATCAGGAGGAGTTTGCCGGCGCCAGTTCTACAACAACTTATGCAATGGGCTGGCCGCAATATTCGATCCACGATACCTACTGGAACTTTCACGCCGGCACCCAAACACCCGCAGTGGCGCAAAATAATTTTCTGCACTTCCAACATTGCCTGCTTGCTCGTCCGCAGAGCGGAACTTACTACAACACTGCGGTGGATGCGACCTCTGGATTTCCTGCTTTGTTTTACGACATCCCGGATCCTGTGGCGGAAGACAAGTATTACAAGAGTGTGGGCGTGTGCACGGCTGCCGCAGGACAGTGCCTCGGCGATGTTGGACAAGAAAGCTACCCTTATCGTGGTAAATACGCTGGGATGAAAGTCTTCCGTTATTTCACCTGGCAGCAAGCCGGTGGCGGGGACGGTACCCAGTTCGAACAACGCAATAGTTGGCTTCGAAACTGGTTACAACGTGGGTGCACTCCAAATGGAAATAAATGCGGAACGGCTTCGGTGACTGGAAGCCTGCCCGGACGGTACGTATTCGCCTCTCACTGGTATCGCATGATCGTGGAAAAGTCCTTGCCGCGCTCGGATACGGCTACTACGTCCGGGCCTGACGCTGGATTTCGCTCCCTCTGTACGAGCGAAGCCATTTGCAGCGCACATAGCTTCTATCCGTGGGGAGATCCGAAGAACCATTCGCTCCCCCCCTTATGGAATGGAGGGATGCGGAACTGGGGAGATGATGCCAATGCAATGGAACACTCGGTTTATTGGGGGGCCTTCGATTACTATTTCCTGTCCGGTGATGAATGGGTGAAGGAACAGCTCTTGCAGGGCTTTAAGGACCGCTATCAAAATCCCTTTGTCGCTTACAACAATGTATATGCCGCTGCCAGCGGCAATGGTGCTCCAGGACACGGGCATATAACATCAGTTCGAGCCACAGGGCACTGGCTGTCGGGGGCCGCACGTATGGTGGAATTTCTGCGTTCGATTGGCGATCCGGATGCCGACACACCGACTACCGTCTTGACCTCTCCGGGAACTTCGCC
>Ga0073928_10010735_pt1 | contig 10822 bp, 14 predicted proteins | sample PaiPotPPA55metaG_FD_76969 | JGI IMG/M metagenome (GOLD analysis project Ga0073928, IMG submission 76969) | Iron sulfur acid spring bacterial and archeal communities from Banff, Canada, to study Microbial Dark Matter (Phase II) - Paint Pots PPA... ...
AACGGATATATCACCTTTGGCTCATTGAACAAGATCGTGAAGGTGAGCGAGCCGTGCGCCGAGTTGTGGGCACGGGTGCTGGAGGCGGTGCCGAATTCGAGACTGCTGCTGAGTGTGGCACAGGGCTTCTGGCCTCCCCGCTGATGGACCACCGCGGCTTTGTCCGAAACCTCGAATCCGCCTACCGGCGGATGTGGCGGACCTGGTGCAATCGGCCGTGATACCGCGCGGCATTCTATTCTGCGACTTTATCGCGCGCTAATCAGACGAGACGGTACCATGATGCATATGTCTGATCACCGCGTGTCGGAATTGACGGCGGCCGTGCTGCGGCATCGGGACGAGCGGAACTGGGCGCAGTTCCATTCACCTAAGGAGTTGGCGATCTCGCTGTGCGTCGAATCGGCGGAACTTCTGGGATTAATGCAATGGAAGACGGACCAGGAGCTCGCCCAAGCAGTCTCGGCGAAGCGCGACCGGATCCGCGATGAGCTGGCGGACGTGCTGCACTCCGCCCTTCTTCTGGCGGACCACCTGAGGTTCTCACTTGGGGACGCGCTCCTTGACAAGCTCGGCAAAGACGCCGCCAAGTATCCCGTCGATAAGGCGAAAGGGAGGAACGTGAAATACGACGAGCTGTAGGGGATTTGCGATTCGCAATGCAATCGCAAATCGACAATCGCAAATCGCAAATCCTGCACTATACTTGCCTCGGATGCTGCGGAAGCGCAAGACGCGAGAGTTGGCGATGCAGGCGTTGTTCCTGTGGGACACCAACGGCGAGCGAGACACCGATCTAGCCGGGCGTATTCTGGAGGAGGGGACGGCAGACGAGCAGATCCGCCAGGCGGCCTTGCAGATGGCGTCGGGGACCTGGGAGCAACGGGAGGCGATCGACCATCGGATCGAGCGGCTGGCGCCCCAGTGGCCGCCCCGGCGGCAGCCGCGTGTCGATCGCAATCTCATTCGTCTGGCCGTCTGGGAGCTGACCAACGCCGACACCCCGCCCAAGGTCGTCATTGACGAGGCCATCGAAATGGCCAAAAAATTCTCCACCGAGCAAAGCCCGGCATTCATCAATGGCGTTCTCGACGCCGTGCTCAAGGAGCACCAGGCGCTGACGCGGCAAAACGCCGAAGGATGAATGCGCGTCCAATCGGTCCCGGCGCGCCGGGACAAATCGGCAATCTCCATGGCTTTCTTCTCCAAAACCTTCGACAAGCTCAAAGGGGCGCTGCGGAAGACGCGGGAGGTGATGTTCACCGATGTCCGCACGCTGTTCGTCCCGGGCCGACAGATCGATGACGAGTTCCTCGGCGAGCTGGAGGAGAAGTTTCTCCAGGCCGATATGGGCGTGAACAACGTCGAGCGAGTGATCACCGCGGTGCGCGAGCGGTGGCGGCTGGGGCGGATCAAGAACGCCGGCGAGGCCGAAGAGGTCATCCGCGAGCAGATGCTGGCCAACTGGCCGGCGGCCGACCGGGAATTGCACTTTTCGCCCTCTGGTCCGACGGTTGTGCTTGTAGCCGGGATCAACGGCGCGGGCAAGACGACCAGCATCGCCAAGCTGGCCTGGTTGCTGAAAAACGAGATGCACAAGAAGGTGATGGTCTGTGCCAGCGATACGTTCCGGGCGGCGGCAGTCGATCAGCTTACGATCTGGGCCCAACGACTGGGGGTCGAAATCGTGAAGCACAAGATGGGATCGGACCCGGCGGCGGTGGCGTACGATGCCTGTGAGGCCGCCAAGGGCCGCGGCATCGACGTGCTGATCGTCGACACCGCCGGCCGTCTGCACACCCAGGACCATCTCATGCGCGAGCTGACCAAGATTCGCGACGTGGTCGCCCGCCGAATCGAGGGTGCTCCACACGAGTCGCTGCTGGTGCTCGATGCCACCACCGGACAGAACGGAGTCAACCAGGCAAAGCACTTCGCCGCCGCCATCGGCTTGAGCGGCATCATCCTTGCCAAGCTCGACGGCACCGCCAAAGGGGGCGTGGTTATGGCCATCAAGGAGCAGCTCAACATTCCGGTGAAATTCATCGGTACCGGCGAAACGCCACAGGACATCGCTCCCTTCGACCCCGGCGAGTTCGTCGACGCCCTTTTTGGTGAAAAACAGACCGCGGCGGCGTGAGGCAACGTTCCCTCGAACGAAGTGTACGGTAGCGGTCGTTTCTCGATCGTCATACAATGGTCAACCGCTTGCAGCGCACGAGGCCTCGGCTGGGGAGGCGGAATCGGAGGAAACGAATGCTAAGCGGCCACACGATCATCGCGGGGTTCGGCGTGCCGGGCCGCGCGGTGGCGGAGTTGCTGGCGGCCCGAAATCAGCCGTTCTGCGTGATCGAGCTGAACCCGCAGACGGTGGAACGGTGCGCGCACGTCGGTGTAGACATCATCGCCGGGGACGTGTGCGACGAGCAGACGCTGCTTCGGGCCGGTGTGGATCGGGCCGCCCTGCTCATCCTGGCCGTGCCCAGCGACCCGGCGGTGCTGGAGGCGGTCCGGGCGGCTCGTCGGCTCAACGCATCACTACGAATCCTCGCCCGCTGCCGGTTCATTTCCAGCGGGATGGAGGCCCACCGCCGTGGCGCCGATGAGGTCATCGTGGAAGAGCAAGTCGTGGCGCGCGAGCTGACGCGGGTGATTGAGGCCGGCATAAGCGCTGTGGCCACTTCGGCTTAGAGGTTGTGCCCCTCCCACTTCGGGGCCATTTCCGGCCCATTAAGTTGTAAAGCAGCCTCTTCAGTTGCCCCCGCCACCGGCCCGATGAAGCGACGGGGAAACCGCCTTGTCCCATGCGCCTCCAGCCGCCCAAATTAATCGCGCTTGACCAGGACGACACTGTTCTGAGGCAAGTTTCGCGCGTATTTGGCGGCACATTTCTGGTCGTCCAAGTCAGAAACCCAAGTCGCGCCATCGGCCTGCTGGACATCGACGCGAGCATCCGCGCCATCGTGACCGAGCAGGTGATGCGGACGGCTGACGGTGTAGAACTGCTGGAGACCGTGCGAACGCGACGGCCGGACATAAGACGAGTGATGCTGACCACTTACACCGATCTGGCCAGCATTGTTGCCGGGATCCACAGCGGGGCAATCCAGTGCCTGGTGCAAAAGCCGGCGTCGGACAGCGAGTTGTTTGCCGCCGTCTGTCCGGAAGCCGCGCAAAGAGCCGCCGCGACGGCAGCAGTCGCTCGTCGCGCCTCAGCATGAGTCAGTCATGCGATCCAGCCAACGTCCGCAAGTATATTGGCATCCGATATGTGGGTCAGGCGGCCGGGATGCTCGTTGCCGGGCTCGAGGCCAAGTGCCTGCTCACGAGCGCGCGGAGTTCGCGCATGGAGAACTGGGCCTTGACCAACTGGTCTGCCGCCCCAAGCGCGCTGGCGGCGGCAACCTGCTCCGGCGACATCAGCCCGCTCAGGATAATCACGGGCAGGTCCTTCCACCTCGGCTGCTGGCGCAACACGCGCAGGAACGACAGACCGTCCATTTCCGGCATGGCCATGTCGAGAAGGACCAGCTCCGCGGGCCAGGATTCGAGCGCTCGCAGCCCCTCCTGGCCATTGCCGGCACAGACGACACGGTGGCCCTGATGCTCCAGCACCCGCTGAAAAAGTTGCCGCAGCTCCGGCTGGTCGTCGATGACGAGAATAGTGCCCATGGGTTTGTCGATCGTGCGCGGCGGCGTCCCGCACACAGTTGGGGGTCGGCCGGTTCTCCGAACCGCTTTAGTGCGGGCAACCCTTATCGCCCGTATGATCGGCCGAGGCTGTAGTGCCCGGTGCGGCATTTGCGGACGGTAAGGAATAGGCCGGGTGGGGCTGGCGCTTATCAGATGTAGGACTGCCGAGAGGACGTGTTTGATGCGCACACCACAGATCAGGTCGCAGGAATCCGAACAATCACCCGAGGTCAGCGCCGAGCGGCCCGGCCGCTTGCGAAACTACGGTGGCCCGTTGCTGTTGGTCGCGGCGGCGGCGGCGCTCACGGCGGCCTGTTATCAGCTCGTGCAAAGGAACGCTTCGGGGCGCGAGCACACCGTAACCACGGGCGCAATCGTATGGCACAGCGATCTGCCGGGTGCGTTGGCGCAGTCAAAGAAGACCGGCAAGCCGGTCCTGGTCGATTTCTCCGCGAGTTGGTGCCCGCCTTGTCAGGCGATGAAGCATGACGCCTGGCCCGACCCCAGCGTCGGCCAGGCGGTGAATGGGCGATATCTGCCGGTTCTCATGGACGCCGACAGCCGGGAATCGCAGGCCCCCGCCGAGCGTTACCAGGTGAGCACAATTCCTCGCGTTCTCGTGCTCGACGGCGACGGCAATATTCTTCGCGACGGATCTTACATGACGCGCGACGAGCTACTCGATTTCCTTCGGCCGCGTTGACGGTACACTCCGGGCATGAGCACGCCCCACTATTTCCAGATCGTCGTCGCAGGTCTGATGCTGATGAACGTTGCCCTCAAAGCTGACGCCCCCGCGGTGCCCGGGTTCGAGCAAGCGAGGCTGGCCGCCGTGCCCGAGCGGATGCGGCAATTCGTGCGGGAGAAGCAGATCGCCGGTAGCGTCACGCTCGTGGCGACAAGGGACCGCTTCGTGCAGCTCGACGCTGTCGGGCAGGCCGATATCGGCAGCGGCGCGCCGATGAAGGTGGACTCGATCTTCTGGATCGCGTCAATGACCAAGCCGATCACGGCCGCGGCCGTGCTCATGCTTCAAGACGAGGGGAAGCTGTCGATCGACGATCTTGCCGCCAAGTATCTGCCGGAGTTGGCCGAGCTGAAAGGGCCCGGCGGAAGGCCGGCGAAGGTCACCCTCAAACAGATGCTCACGCACACATCGGGCATGGTTCCCGAGGCGCCCAACCGCGTGCTCCGGAACGCCAAGTCGCTGGCCGATCTGGTCCCGGTTTATGCTATCGCGCCAATGCAACTTGAGCCGGGGACGAAATGGGCGTACTGCCAGTCGGGAATCAACTCTTTGGGGCGCATCGTGGAGGTCGTGTCCGGTAAATCGCTGCCCGACTTTTTCCAGGAACGGATCTTCGAGCCGCTCGGGATGAAGGACACGGCGTTCTATCCCAGCGAGGAGCAGGCGAAGCGCATCGCCAAGAGCTATCGGCGCGTGGGTGAGGAGCTGCAAGAGACGCCCGTCTTCGTGCTTCAGGGGCATGCGGCGACGGATCGCAACCGCTACCCGGCCGCCAACGGCGGGTTGTATTCGACCGCCGCTGATTACGGCCGCTTCTGCCAACTGCTGCTCAATGAGGGGACGCTTGATGGCCACCGGCTCCTACGGCCCGAGACAGTTAAGATGATGCGAACGATTCAGACCGGCGAGTTGAAGACCGGCTTCTCGGCGGGCAACGGGTGGGGTTTGGGCGTGTGCGTGGTGCGTCAGCCGCAAGGCGTGACCGCCATGCTCTCGCCCGGCGCCTTCGGCCACGGCGGCGCCTATGGCACCCAGGCCTGGATCGACCCCGTCAAAGGAGTCGTCTATGTGCTGATGGTGCAGCGGGCCGATTTCGCCAACTCCGACGACTCGGCCGTCCGCAAGGGCTTTCAGAAAGCCGCGGCGGCGGCAATCCAGAAGTGAATGAACCACATCGGACTTCGTGGGAATCGAGAGGCTTCGTGGGCGACATCAAGCGATGTGATTGGGCGACGACCGAGCTGGGCATCGCGTATCACGACCAGGAGTGGGGTGTGCCGGTGCACGACGACAGGCGGCTGTTCGAGTTCCTGGTGCTCGAAGGCGCGCAAGCCGGTTTAAGTTGGGAAACGGTCCTCCGCAAGCGCGACGCGTATCGCCGCGCCTTCGACCAATTCGACCCGGAGATCGTCGCCCGCTACGACCAGCGGAAGGTCGCGCGGCTCATGGCCAACGCCGGCATCATTCGTAACCGACTGAAGATCGAAGGCACGGTGCGAAACGCCCTCGCGTTCGGCGCGGTGCAGCGGGAGTTTGGCAGCTTCGACGCTTACGTCTGGGCGTTCCTCGGCGGCAAACCCAAACGCAACCGATGGCGGACCACGCGCCAAGTCCCCGCCCGCACGGACGAATCCGATGCGATGAGCGCCGATCTGCGCAAACGCGGCTTCACCTTCGTCGGCTCAACTATCTGCTACGCGTTTATGCAGGCAGTCGGAATGGTCAACGATCACCTCGTCACCTGTTTCCGCTACTCCCAAGTTACTGTCCCTCGCTCGGCTGGGTGACCTGGACCTTGACCGGCACCTTGATCACGTCCGGACTGTTGCCGGCGGCCTGGGCCGAAGGCTCGAAGAACAGAGTGTGCTGGTGCCAAGCGCCGGGGATCTGCTGGGCAGCCACGGCCCCGTCAATCAACACCGCGTTCTGCTTCGGGTCGAACCGCACGACCTGGTTCTTGCGCACCTCGGCGGAGTAGGCGGTCCGCTTGTCGACGTCGTCGCGAAGGTAGATCTTGCCATCCTGCGGCACCGTGTATGAGACTTCCCTGTTTCCGCTGGACACTTCCTGGGCGCCCGAAGGGACGGTCTGACCACTGCCGGCGCACCCGGCCGCCGCCAAGCCAGCGACTACCAGGGCCGGATAGAGGACGCGATTGAGACAAAGCATCGGAATACCTCCTTTATGGTTGAGTCCGACACTACCGCGCCCGCCGCCCGGCTGGGAACGGGAAAAACCAGCACAGAGTTGCAGATGAGTACGTTAGAAATCCGATTTCGCGCTGCGCCGAAATGTGAGCTCCCACCATCCCATCGTTTTCATGCCCCGACAACGGTGACGGCCTGGCCGGTGAAGTGGAGCAGCTCGAGGATCTGGGCGCGGAGGTCAAGGAAGCTGGGGTCATTGCGCTGCCGCGGGCGGGGCAGAGGCACGTCGAGGATGCGGTCGATCCGGCCGGGTCGGGGAGTCATCAGGACAATCCGGTCCCCCATGTATATCGCCTCGTCGATGTCGTGGGTAACCAGGAGCATCGTGGTGCCGCGGGCCTCCCAAAGGTGAAGGACTTCGTCCTGCATCCGCATGCGCGTAAAGGCGTCGAGCGCGCCCAGCGGCTCGTCGAGCAGGAGGACGCGCGGGTGGTTTACCAGGGCGCGGGCGAGGGCGACGCGCTGGGCCATGCCGCCCGAGAGTTGGTGCGGATAGGCGTTGGCGAACGACTCCAGACCGACGAGGCGTATGAACTGCTCCACGTCATCGCGTTTTTCGCGCAAGACATGGCGGGCGACCAGGCCTGCCTCGATGTTGCGTCGGACGGTCAACCAGGGAAAGAGGTTGGGGTCCTGAAAAACCAGGCCGCGGTCGGCGCTGGGCTCGGTGATCGGCTCGCGGCCGATGAGCAATTCGCCGGCCGTGGGGCGATCGAGGCCCGCGATCAGCCGCAGCAGCGTCGACTTGCCGCACCCGCTGGGACCGACCAGACAAATCAACTCACCGGCGGCGACCGAGAGATTCACGCCGTCCAACGCGGTAAGGGCCGAGCCCTCCGGGGTAACGAAGACCTTTTTCACGTGGCGGGCGCGAACGGAGGAGGCGTCGGTCTGGATCGGTGCGGTACTCACCACTTGATCACCCCCTTCTGCCAGACCAGGATGCGATCCCGGACCTTGAACAGCAGCGTCATGACGGTGGAGAAGAACACTGCCATGATGACCAGGGCCGCGAAGACCTTGTTGTAGTCGGAGTAGTTGCGGGCCCAATCGATGTACCATCCGAGACCGGAGGACACGCCAGTGGACTCGGCCACGAGAAGGGTCAGGAACGACGCCCCCAGCCCCATGAACAGCCCGATGAAGATGCTGGGCATGGCGGCGGGCACCGCAACCTTGAAGATCAGGTATCCCCGGCCGGCCCCCAGCGTGCGGGCCACGTCCAGGTAGGAGGCGCGGACGTTGGAGACGCCCGAGGCGCTGAGCATCGTCACCGGGAACCAAACAGCCAGGGCGATGAGGAAAACGCCGGCGGCGATCGATTGCGGGAACACGACCAGGGCCATCGGGATCCACGCCGTCGCCGGGATCGGGCCGATGATCTTCAGCACCGGCATGCCCCAGTAGCGGACGTTGCCGGACCAGCCAATGGTGACGCCGCTGACCAGCCCGGAAGCGGTCCCGACCGCGTACCCGAGAACCAGCAGCAGCAGCGAGTGCCAGGTGCTGTCGAATAACTGGCGGCGGTCGTCGAGCAGCGTCTGGAGCACGTTCTCCGGCGGCGGGAAGTACATCAGCGGCAGCAGACCGAGCTTGATGGTAAGCAGCTCCCATGCGCATAGCGCGAGCGTGCCGGCAGCAAAGATGGGGGCGTTGGCGCGCAGCCACGACCGCAGCCGTGGAAACAGCGGCTGCGGGATGGCCGACAGCACGCCGACGACCAGAAGCGCGGCCAATAGCGTTGGATAGGAGCGGGTGTTCTGCGCCAGCCCGGAACTGGGCACCCAGGCGTGCACTGCCAAGGCTAGCAGTGCCGCGAGCGGAACGGCGACCGCCGCCGCCACCTGCCGCAGGCCCGGCACCGCGGGCCGCCGCGTCTTCGTGCTCGGACCGATCTCGTCCGCTCGCTTCGTGGGGGCGGCCTCGACGCGGACCGGCAGGTCAATTCCAGGTTGCGACATCGCTCACCTCCTCAGGGCACTGATACAGCATGACCGCCTACTGCTCGATTCCGACAGGATCTCCGCGGCAAACTGCCGGAGGTCCACGCCTTGCGGCGCCTGCCCGCCGGCCACCTTCTCGACCTGGAGGTTCGCCAACCACTCGTCCGACACGCCGTCCAGGTGAGCGAACGCGCGCTTGACGAGATCGGACACGTCCGTTCGCGGGTTGAGCATACCGGCCTTCTTCATCTCCAGCGCCGCGGAGTTCACCGCCGCCTCGGCGCCCGAAACGCTTGGCACATAGTGCAGGTGGGAGAGCGCCTGTGTGTTTAGCTCTACGCTGGACAGGATGTATTTCTTCTCCACCGAGAGCCTGGCGGCGGCGGCGGGATTGATGTCCACCCATTTAGCGGCCTTGAGCAAGGCCCGCGTCGCCGCGGCGGCGGCCTTGGGATTTCGCCTGAGGAACTGGCCGTTGACGAGCACGGCACAGCAGTATTCGTCCCTGTAGGGCGGATCGGCCGCCTGGTCGGCGACGTTGCGGACCTTTCCGTCCGCCAGCAGCAGGCTGCCGATCGGCTCGGAATCCGCCACGGCGTCCACCAGCCCCTTGTCCAGCGCCAGTCCCAGGTCGCCCGCGGGAAATACCCGCCACTGGATTTCCTTACTCGGGTCGATCCCATGCGCCCCCATCACACGATTGGCGAAGACAAAAGGCGGCGTGCCCATGCCCGGCACGCCGATCCGCTTGTTCCGCAGGTCTTCGATGGTATGAATGTTCCCCTTCGCGCCGGCTTGCACCCGCAGGCATCCGCGGTGAATGCCGCCGGTGAACTTTACGTCCAAGCCCATCTCGATGGGCTTCAGGAAATACATGATCAGGTGGTGGGTGACGTCGAACCCGCCCAGGGCCAGCACGTCCTTGTATTGCGCCCACTGACACCGGACCAGTTCGACTTCCAGCCCCTCTTCCCTGAAGAAACCCTTTTCAAATGCGGTGAAGATCGGCGCCTCACAGGTAAGCCCGATATAGCCGACGCGAACTTTGGTCAGGCCGCTGCGGGCACCGGTGTCTTTGTGGCAGCCTGCGGGAGCAAGCAGCCCGCACAATAGCAGCGTCCCGAGCAAGATGAGGCGATGGATCGACACGATCTCAATCCCTCCTTCGCGTCCACGTCCACTCAATGCCAGTCACTGTCGCCATTCTCGTGCGGCCCACGGGCCTTACGCAGCAGCTCGACGAGGGCTTTCATTTCATTGGGCTTGAGGTGGCCCAGTTGCCGCTCGTGACACTCGCGAACTTCGGCAGCCAGCTCGTGGAGTAGATCGACGCCGGCGTCGGTGATGCCGACGAGGACGACGCGGCGGTTTTCGGCCGGCCGCTCCCGGTCCACCAGCCCCCGCTCGTGAAGCCGATCCAGCAACCGGGTGATGTCCGGCGCCCGGCTGATGAGGCGGGCGCCGACGGCAAGCGTCGGCAGCTTCTCCGGGCGGGCCCCGCGCAGCAGGCGCAGGGCGTTGTACTGCTGGGCGGTGAGGCCGTGGCGGCCGAAGAGCTGGTCTTCCAACAGCCGCAGCCGGTCGTACGTCCGCCAGAGGCTGAGAAAGACCTCCTGCTGGGGCGAGTCGAAGTGGCGCCTGCTTCGCACCTTTGGCGCGGTTGTTGAGACCATGGGAGCATTATACATGTTTGAACAAGTCTCGTCCACACAATTCTCCGGCGAATGGCGGCGCCCGGGCCGCTGCCCGGGCGCGGCCGGCGAGCGTGGTGTAGACTTGCAGCCTGCCACATTTTCCGGCGACGGGCAGGAGGCCTGGGCCGGAATGCGACCGATGGGACCGGCCCGGTGCACGCGCTATCGGCCGGGACGGCACAGGAATGAAAGGTTGCCTGTTTTGCGACGAGTGTTGAACTATCTTGCGAGGCTGTCCGCCGGGCGGACCGTGCTCTGGTGCTACTTCATCTGGTACCTGGTGGTGCTGGTCCGGTACTTCGACCCGAGCCCGGAGCTGTGGCTAACCGCGGCAGGAATCAGTGCGATCATCGGCACCGCCCTGCTCATCAACACGATCGCATCTGGAAGCAAACCGGTGCGGCTCGAGCCCTGGCCTGCCGCCCGGCTCTACCTCTTCCCCTTCTGCGTCTCCAGCTTCTCGGCCCTGGTGAAGGGGCGGGGATTCCTCCTCGTCTTCTCGCCCCGCGGCGACGAACTGTTGCTGGGGTTGGGGCT
>Ga0073928_10010736_pt1 | contig 10821 bp, 9 predicted proteins | sample PaiPotPPA55metaG_FD_76969 | JGI IMG/M metagenome (GOLD analysis project Ga0073928, IMG submission 76969) | Iron sulfur acid spring bacterial and archeal communities from Banff, Canada, to study Microbial Dark Matter (Phase II) - Paint Pots PPA... ...
ACTTCCGCTCTTCCCACATGGCAGATTCCGGCACGCCCCGTCGAATCCACAAAGTCAGCAGTGCGGGCAGAATCCCCACGAAGAAGACCGATCGCCAACCGAAATAGCGCGCCAGCGGCCCCGCCACCAGCGCCGCAGCGGCGAAACCGAAAGCCCACGAACTTTGCACGATGGCGAGCGCCTTAGCGCGGAACTCCATCGGCCAGCTCTCGGCCACCAGCGTCGCGCCGGTATTCCATTCTCCGCCCATGCCCAGGCCCAGCACGAAGCGCGCCGCCGCCAGCATCGCAATACTCACTGCCAGCCCGGACGCGAACGAGCACACGGAGTAAGTCAGGATGCTCACCATCAGCGCCCGCTTCCGCCCGATGCGGTCGGCAAGAAAACCGAACAACACGCCGCCCATGCCAGAAGCCAGCAGAGTCAAAGTACCGAGCAGTCCCGCCGTCGTCTTGCTCATGCCCAAGTCGCGCATCAGCAGCGCCAGCACCAGCGCATAAAGCATGGCGTCGAAGGCATCGAGCGCCCAGCCCAGCGCCGCCGCCAGCAGCGTCCGCCGCTGCCCCGTGGTGGCTTGCCGGATCAGTTGGATGGGACCAATCGCCATGCACGCGGGATTGTACGGCGCGTTCAGAAAATGTCAATTTCCAACTTCAGCGCCGCCAATCTCACTTTCGCACCCGGCTCAGATGTTTCCTTCCTTGGTACGCGCACCCGTTTGACAATGTTTTTATCTCGCGCCCCGGGATTCTGAGTTAGCCTCGTCGTATCGCTCTCAAGTCGGGACGGCCCGGAACCGGATGTGCTTATGAGATTTCACCGGATCATCGCCCTCGTTGTTTTTCTCGTGAGCTTCCTCACTCCATGCTTCGCTCACCACATGGCAGTCGTGGTCAACAAGGAAAACAAGGTTGATAACGTCACCGCGGTCCACTTGGGCAAGCTTTTTCGCTCCGAGATTAAGAAGTGGCCCGACGGTAAGGCCGTCGTCCTCGTATTGCACAAGAAATCCGAGGGCGAAACCGAGACGCTGGAACGCTTGATCAAGATGAGTCCCGCCGAATTGAAGGCTCTGATCGCCACCCACAAGGATTCCATTGTGATCGCCGCCTCAGATGCGGACGTGCTTAAGATTGTTCAATCCACCCCCGGCGCGGTAGGTTTAGTAGAAATTCACTCCGTCGACAACACCATCAACGTCGTACGGGTAGGAGGCAAACTGCCCATGGAGTCAGGCTACCTGCCGCATTAGCTGGCACGAACCCCCGCGGTTCTCATCGCTCCAGGATGTCTTTGTAGGCATTCAGCGCGGCTTTCTTCGGCTGGCTGGGCAGTGTGATATCGAAGCTCCGGGTGCTGTTCCCAATGATTCCGGCCTGGCCCAGACGAATCATGCCTTTGCCAAAGTCGGCGAATACCGGGACTAACATCGCAAAGTGTTCGTCGACTTCACTCTGGGTAATGGTCATATGCAGTTTCACTTTGCCGCCGTCCGCCGGAGTGAGTTGATACTCGAAATGGTATCGCGGCACTTGCATGCCATAGACCCACTCGTTAAAAAACCAATCCAGCCGGTGATTTCCGCCTAGATCCATGAGCTTGGTCATGTGTTTCTCGGCAATGGCCTTGAAGGACTCGGTGGTCGCCGCCCTCTCGCGATGGGCCTCCACAAACTCATGCATCATGGCAATGAATGCCTTGTCCTGGTCGTGATCTTCCGTACTGCGCATCATCGAACGCAGCATTTGCAGAACGTAGGCGCCCTTAGGATAGGTTACATTCTGATACGCATCCCCGGTGCGGGGAGAAATCAGACGCAGTCCCATCCACAGCGGGCCAGCGTCGTTGGGAGCTACCGCAAACCTGTTTTTCTCCAGAATGCGCCGGCGCAGGCGCTCCCAGAATTCGATGTAGTCCTTCTGCCAGTTAGCGCCCACGCCCTGCTGCAGAAACAGCCCCGCCGAGAACTCCGCAAAGCCCTCCGACAGCCACTGGTCGTGGTAGGACGCCCAACCCACGGCGTGGCCCCACCATTGGTGGGAGACCTCATGCGGCGTTACTTCCTGCACGAAGCCGGTGAACTTGCTGTCGATGTGTCCAAAAAGCATCCATCTCTGCGTCGAATCCGTGTAGGCGGAGATCGGAAGGTAAATCAGGTTGGGCCAGGATTGCCCAAAATTAAAGTTCGGCTGCTCCGTGACGTAGATTTCTTCATAGGGACTCTTGCCGAAGTAAAAACTGCAGAGCTGCAACTGCGCCCGCGTTTGTTCAAGAGCATATTTCGTCATGCTGCGGGGCGCCATCGACTGCAGCGCGCGATTCCTGCGCAGGTTGTTGGGCAACTCGCTCAGGTAATAGCCAGAAATCTTGTAGCCCGTGATCTCATCCGGCAGTTCGAGTTTCTCGTACGCTCCATAGTTGAATCCGGCCACTGCCACCGGAACCGGCGTGATCCAGCGGCTGACCGCCAGGTCCTGCTCAATCGATTCGGTCTGTAGCCTCCCCACGCTGATGACCTTGTATTTCCGCGGCACTCTGAAAGTAAGATCATAGAAAGCCTTTTCGCCAAATCCATTCAGGTTGGGATACCAGGAAGTCCGTGCGCTGACGTAGAAACTTCCGTCGCCAGCTTCTTCCAGAACTTTGTCGCCCGCATACTCGACATTGATCGACTGTACCTTGCCGAGCGGCGGCGCTTGCGGCAGAATCGCGTAGAACGAGCCGTCCTCCTTACGGCTTTCCTGAATGAAATAAAGATCCCGGCCCTGCTCGTCCGTCACCTTCGTGACGCGGAGATTCGGCAACAAGCCAAACTTCAGCACTCTTTCCCCCGCCACTAGCGGCTCGAAGCTGATGCTGGCGCTGCTGAACAAATGTCCGTTCTTCGCGATCACAGTCTCGATTTTGTAGCGGTGCGTGGCGAACAGTCGGCGGTCCTCAAGGGAACTCGCGGTGCGGTTCAAGTACTCGGATTTCAAGTGAGACAGATACCAGACGCCGTCGTCCATGGCCTCCGGATCGAAGTTGATCAGCGCGACCTCCTCCGGTGAATCCAGTTGGGGCAGCGCCCCCACCCGATTCCTCACAAAAAACCGGAGATCCTTGTGCCTCTTGCCGCGAAGATAGGCGTTAAAGAATTCCGGATGCGCGCGATTGTAAACAGCCGCTAGAAGGTCGGCGTCCACGTTGTCCATGGTTTCGCCCTGCAGCAGATATTGCGTAAAGCCCAGGGCTTGCTCGTGGCGCTGCCGCATCCGCTCCCGCCATTGGTTGAAGACAGCGGCCGCCTCGTATGCGGTTTCCGATCGATTCCCCAGTCCGGGAAGGAACTTCAGACGGGCCTCTCCAGTGAACCGAAAAACCACTTCGCTGAAGTCTTCGTTCACCTCGGCTGCGCCGGTACGCCGGCTGAGTTCGCGGGCGTCGAGAGGAATCACAGGCTTTAGATTGAAGTGTCCTTCCCCCACGAAGACCGCGCCGGTCACAACTCCATCCACCGTACTCAAGAATGTCAGCGTCCCTTTCTGAAATTGGAAGGTTGCGGTGTCCCAAGTCAACGCGAAATTGTCGAAGCGGAACGTTTCCCCCAGCCCAACCTCGCGGAGCTTGCGGTAAACCGGGTCGGAGTTGGCAAACGCCAAACTCTTTGCGGGAACTGAGATGGCCTCCTGCTGTCGGGCAATGCTGAGCGTCAGTTGCAGTTGGCCAGCTCCCAACAAATCCACAGTCTTTACCAGAGGCTCGAAGCCCTCCCGCGTCACCCGCAGCGAGTACGTCCCAGGTTTCAGATCCGGGGACGCAAATCTACCAAGGCCGTCAGAGGAAAGCACGATTGGTACTGTCAGGTCCCCGCCGGTGATTTCGATCCGCGCGCCGGCGATGACCGCGCCCGATGGATCCTGCACCGTTCCGGAGATCGCCTGCGCACTCAGCCACGTTGGGCCCATCAGCCAGAGGAGAAATACCGCAGCTTTCAGAAAGGAAGGGAAGAGCCGGCGGCGCGCGCCCGCCGGAGGATCAACGACTTGAAACGGAGTGTACGGCAACACCTGAGTCTAAACTTGCTCGAGTGCCTGCGTCATCTAAATCGTGGCAAGGGGTCAGTTTCCGAACGGGCCAGGCTGGAGTCGATTCGGGGTTGTGAGTGCAATCGCGATTTTGCAACAGTTACGGCTTCCATTCATAATGAGCCTTGATGCCGAGGGGGTGAAGGATGCCGGTCGAAACGATGATCAGCGCGAACGTAAAGCAGGCGGTGCCGTTTTTCGGCGTTACTAACATGGAAGCATCGCTGCGATTCTATGTGGACGGCCTTGGCTTCAAGATTAAGAATTCGTGGATCCCGGACGCTGCCTCAGAGCATTACCGTCCCGAGGGAAGAATTCGCTGGTGCTGGCTTCAGCTTGGCGATGCCGCCATCATGCTCCAAGAGTTCTGGGATAAGCCGAAAGAAACGCTTGGAACCGGAGCCTCGGTCTGCTTCATGTGCGAAGACGCGCTAACTCTTTACCGCGAGTTCAAATCGCGCGGAATACAGACACGCAAACGGCCATTTGTGGGAAACGGCTTGTGGGTCGTACCGGTCACCGACCCCGATGGCTATCGCATGGAGTTTGAGAGTCCCACCGATGCGCCGGAAGAGAGCGAGCTAGAAGAGTAGGCTTGTGCGACCCAACAACTGGCGTTAACAGGCCATTTCGCTCAAAACCCCCGGCAAAGGTCAACGAGCGAAAAGGCGATGTTTCGCCACGTCAGACGATGTCCCACGAGTGGCGACTAGGATTGCTCCAGTTTGCCGACAACCCGTCCAGAAATATCACTGCAAGACCGGGAAGCCAACGCGACGCCAAAATTCAGCAATACTTTAAAAAATATATGATTCTTGTCGATCTCGCGATTCCTCGTTCGACAAGTAGATAGAGGCGAGAAAGACGCCCCTTTAAGAGGAGGATAGGGCAATGCAACAGACATTCTTCGGACGCGCTAAATCGATCGCTGGAGCAGCGCTCGTCGGACTCGGCATTTTTATTTTCTTGGATCGGACCGCAAGCCAGTTGAACCACCTCCTCGGCACCATTCCCAGGGAGGCGCCCGGGGTCCTGCCCAGCCTCATCCTGGCGGCCATGCGTGTTTTACAGGCCCATGCCGCCGATCACCAGCGCTTTCTGCAGGTTTTCCTTCTGCACACGGTGGCATCATCCTGGCCCCTGCTGCTCGTCATGGTCGGAACGGTATTGTCGCGGGATTGCTCCACGGTCAATGTCAACGCACTTCCTAAAAAAGATTGTGGATTTGTCGATCTGACTGCCGGTCGTTCGACAGTCAGAATAGAGGCCAAGTTAATCTTAACTCAAAAGGAGAAATAACGATGCGGGTCATGGTGATGGTCAAGGCCAACAAGGACTCAGAGGCGGGTGTTATGCCGAAGCAAAAGCTTTTGGAGGAAATGGGAAAGTTCAACGAAGAGCTGGTGAAAGCCGGTGTGCTGCTCGCCGCCGAAGGGCTCCAGCCCACGTCCAAAGGCAAGCGCGTCCGATTCTCGGGAGCGAAGCGGACCGTGATTGACGGGCCGTTCACGGAGACCAAGGAACTGATCGCCGGCTTCTGGCTGTGGCAGGTAAGGTCCGTGGAAGAAGCGGTGGAGTGGGTCAAGCGCTGCCCCAATCCATTTGAGAGCGAGTCGGAAATTGAGATTCGGCAGGTTTTTGAGGCGGACGACTTCGGTTCTGAGCTCACTCCCGAGCTCAGGAAGCGGGAAGAACGCATGCGTGAGCAGGTTGCGGGGAAAAAATAGTCTGTGCTCATGTCGATTTTGTAGTCTGTCATTCGACGTCCTAACAGAACTGGGTTGCATATTCGACTGAGATGGTCGGAAAGAGCCCAGCTCACTACTTGAAAATAAAAAGGAGATATAACGATGCGATTCATGATGATGGTCAAGCATACCGAGCCTTCGGGCCCGCCGCCCAAGGAGTTCATGGACGCCATGGCGATACTCACCGAAGAGGCAGTCAAAGCCGGAACCATTCGCGGGAGTGGTGGACTTGGACCTACCGCGCAAAGCACCCGCGTCCGGCTTTCCGGCGGGCAAATCAAAGTGACCGACGGGCCTTTCACTGAAGCCAAGGAAGTTGTAGGCGGCTACGCGGAGTTTGAGCTGAAATCGAAGGAGGAGGCGATCGAAGGAGCGGTGCGCTTCATGGAACTTCACAAAAAACACTGGCCGGGATGGGAGGGCGAGACCGAGATTCGCCAGATCTTCGGGCCGGAGGACTTCGCGCAACAGGCAAAGGAGCAATCGCGCACGGCGCAGAAGCAGGCTTCATAACACAGAGCGTCCGGACTTGCGCATGGGAATTGAAGATGGTGTGATGGGTGGCAGTGGCTACCGACACACATCGCACCATCGACGCAGTCTGGAGGATCGAGTCACCGAGGCTCATCGCTAGCCTCACACGAATCGTGCGCGATCTCGGCCTTGCCGAGGATCTCGCACAGGACGCTCTCGTTGCCGCGCTTGAGCAGTGGCCGGAGTCAGGCGTCCCGGACAACCCGGGCGCTTGGCTTATGGCTACAGCAAAACATCGTGCGATTGATCACTTTCGCCGAAACACCGTGCTGGAGCGCAAGCACGAAGAACTCGGTCGCGAGTTTGAAGAGAAAGAGATGGCCGTGCCGGATTTTGAAGCGGCTCTCGACGACGATTTCGGCGATGACCTGCTGCGCCTAGTTTTCATCTCTTGTCATCCCGCACTCTCAACCGAGGCGCAGGTCGCGCTCACGCTTCGTTTGATCGGAGGTCTGAAGACCGAGGAGATTGCCCGAGCCTTCCTCATGCCGGAGGCAACCATCGCCCAGCGCGTGGTCCGGGCCAAGCGAACTCTTGCGGAAAAGCGCGTGCCTTTCGAGGTTCCCCGCCGGGTTGAGCTTGCCGCGCGTCTGTCGTCGGTGCTCGGTGTCATCTACCTGATTTTCAACGAAGGCTACTCGGCGACCGCCGGTGAGGACTGGATGCGGCCTGCGCTCTGCGAAGATGCACTGCGGCTCGGGCGCATTCTGGCCGAGCTGGCACCACAGGAGCCGGAGGTCTATGGCCTAGTCGCACTCATGGAGATTCAAGCATCGCGTTCTCGCGCGCGTGTGGGCCCGTCGGGAGAGCCCATCCTGCTCTTCGATCAAAACCGTGCACACTGGGACCAACTTCTCATCCGCCGTGGTCTCGCGGCGCTCGCGCACGCCGAAAAGCTGAGCTCCGCGCAAGGTCCGTATGTATTGCAGGCCGAAATCGCAGCCTGTCATGCGCGAGCGCGCACCCCGGAGGAAACCGACTGGCCTCGCATTGTCACGCTATACGCCGCGCTCGCCCAGCTTGCGCCGTCTCCCGTCGTGGAGTTGAATCGCGCAGTTGCGGTCGCAATGGCGTTCGGTCCAGCAGCCGGGCTGGAGCTGGTTGATGCGCTGACTGTCGGACGCTCACTTGAGAACTACCACCTGTTGCCGAGCGTGCGCGGCGATCTCCTCCAGAAGCTGAGCCGGCTCGACGAAGCTCGGGCCGAGTTCGAGCGCGCGGCATCGCTAACCCGCAACGCACGCGAGCGCAAGCTGCTCCTCGAGCGCGCCCAAGCGTGCGCGGTCGGCTCAACGCAGCCCGAGCCACGGTGATGAAAGCGCCCATTTCCGGAAGGCTGCGAGCCGTGCCCTTCTCAAAGTGATTGATTGAGATAAGTTCTGGCCCGGAAGAAACTACCGGGTGACCAGCTCTGTCGGTTGAGGCTCAGCTTTCTTTACCTTGAAAAACAGTGTCTTCGCAGCGGCCATGCAGACAAGCGCGGCGCCGAAGGTACAAACAATGGTCGCTCCCGTGGGCAGGTCAAAGTACACCGAAAAATAACAGCCTAGCGCCGAGACGAGTGTTCCCATTGTCCACCCAATTGCCAGGCGAGTGCCGATGCGGTCGGCAAAGAGCATGGCTCCAACCGAAGGCACGATCAAATAGCAGAACACCAGCAACACTCCGGCGATCGCCACTGAAGAGGTTACGACAAAGCCAAACGACGCGTAAAAGAGAAAGTCCCACAGCCTGAAGTTCAAGTCCGGTTGTTCGGAGGAATTGGCGCTGAGCGAAATTGCGAGAAACTTCCTGCGAAAAATAAAGTGGAAAAGCCCCACACAACCGTACAGACCAGCGGTCTTGATGACTTCGTATCGTGAAACGGCCAGGATATTTCCAACCAGCATGTCCTTGAGATGCTCGGTCTCGCCCGTAGCCTTGCTCATAGCGAGAATCGCGGCCGCGGAAGCGACGGCATAGGTGATGCCGATGAAGGCTTCCAGCGGAATCCGTTTCTGGCGCGATCGAACGAGGGTGAAGATCAGTGCGCCAATGAAAGTGAAGCCCAGGCTCATCCAGTAAGCCCCCACTCCATGGGGATCCATGCCGATCAGAATCGCCATGGTCGCTCCCAGCGCTGCAATTTGCGCCAGGGCCAGATCAACGAAGATCACTCCGCGTTCGACCACATGCACACCCAGATAGGCATGAATTCCTGTGAGGATCAAACTGGCAAGAAACGGAAGAACGAGGAATTGAACAATTTCCATTGGTGTCCTTACTGTGTTTGCTGAAAGGCCTGAGTCAGGATGCCGATGTCGTAATCGAATAGTTTAAAGTAATCCGTGATCTCCGGCTTGCCGCCCACCGATGGCATCATCACCACGACCTTCCCTCCGGTCATTCTGGCGATGCTCTCAGGTGTCTTCACGTCAAAGTATGGCTCAATCAGTTCGATTTTCACGTTTTCACGCTTCATCAGATTGACCAGTTCAATGGTATGCGAAGGCGTCGGCGGAATTCCCGGCCGCGGTTCAATGTAACCGATCACGTCGAGTCCGAAGTGCCTGCCGAAGTTTGGCCAGGAACGGTGGTAGGTCACGAGTTTGCGTCCACGGTAGGGCGCCATCTGTGCCTGCCATTTCTTGTCGGCTTCCGCAAGGCGCTTCTCAAAATCCTGCTCTCGCTGTTGGAAATAGGCGCGGTCGGCTGGATCCATGTCAGACAGCTTGGTCGCGATCCCTTTCGCAATACGGCGCCCGTTGTCAGGATCCAGCCAGTAGTGCGGGTTCCCGAGAGGATGCACATCCCCCTCGGCGCGAGTGACGGCTCCTTGAGGGATCTCCAGAATTTCCGCGAACTGGGAAGCGTCCAAGTACCCTGGCGAGGCCGGCTGGATATTTCCGTTCCCGCTTTGAGTAATCAACGGCGGCAGCCAGCCAATCTCCAACTCCAATCCCACGCAGATCAAGAGATCGGCATGGCGCAGCTTCAGCAGGAAGCTGGGCTTGGGATCGACAAAATGCGGGTCCTGATAGCCCTTGGCCAGCGCTTCGACCTCAACCTTGTCGCCGCCAACTTCCTGCGTCAATGACGCGAGGTCGGTGAGCGTGGTAATCACTTTCAGGTTTTTCGCCGCCGCCTTCGACGGCAGGAATGGCGCGACGCACAGGACCGTCGCCACTAATAAACCGGAACATTTCGACAGCTTCATGAATGTCTCCTAAATTCGAACTTCCGTACGCGCCGGAACTCCTCCTTATTCTTACCGCCTAGAATGGATGCGCCCCGTGCGCTCCCAGCGCGAACTGCAACTGGATAAAGGCTTCATTCGCGTCAAACCTATCAGCATAGCGGGTAAACCTATATTGCCCACGAATCTGTGCAAACTCGCTCGGCCAATAGGTCAATACTACCGACCCTCCCTTGTCGTTCAGGTGGGCGTTGAAGGCGCGATCCGATCGATCAACCCGGGCGCCCACGAACCAGCGCCTCGCAAACTGGTAATCCCCAGAAGCATAGAAACCGAACGCGTGCTGGAATCCGGGGGCAAAGCTGAGCGGACACGCGATGACCTGGCACGCGGCCAGCGAAGGCTGGTCTTGCTGCCGCCAGATGAACTCGCTGCGCGCGATGAACGATTTATAAATGGAACGCCGCAAAGGCTTCCAGTGGTAGGTTGCATCGACGCCGTACAAATTTGTGATGAAGTCGCTGCCGAACAGGTTGTGGCCGCGTGAGTAGGAAACGCCCAGGTCAAGGTTGCCGTTGTCGGTCAGGTCCCGGTAGCCTCGCAAGTGCCCGACCACGCTCAAGTCATTCTTGTTGGACGACGTGTAGACATCAGCCGAATCGCCCCGGAAAGTCTGTCCAGTGAAATCCAGAAACCAGTTCCGAGGGGCTGGAAGAATGTGCTCAATAGAAACTCCCGCATCGTCGATTCCATCCTCGCCGCCGACCAGATTCTGCGTGACCAGGGGACGATCCACCCAAGGCAGCACGTGATTGTGTAGCGTATTCACTTTGCCAAAAGCGGCGCGCATTTTGCCGCCTTTGGCAACGAATCCCGCGGGCAAGGCGGTGAAAGTGATGAAGCCTTCTTCCAGGCTAACCCCGGTTTCACCGAACGAAATGAAGAAGTCGGCGCGCGCGTAGGGATCGACAATTGCTTGCAGCCCGATTTCTGATTCGTGCATTTGAAATGCGGGCGTGGGATTGAGCGGATTGTGTCCCGCCCCACCGATGAAGTCGCCGATCACACTGATGTCAGGGTTCAGGGCTTTCGCGGCCGCGCTCCCTGCTCCACCGAGCCGAACATTGTCTCCCGCACCGGCGGTATACGCGGCTGCTCCCTGTGGAGTTGCGCCCTGACTCTGAGAGGCCGGCGGAGTGGCCGGAACTGCCGAGTTCTGCGAAGGTACCGCCGCGCCCGCCGCTTTAAGCTGGCGCACCTGTCCCTCCAGCATAACCAAGCGATCCTCCAGGTCACG
>Ga0073928_10010737_pt1 | contig 10820 bp, 20 predicted proteins | sample PaiPotPPA55metaG_FD_76969 | JGI IMG/M metagenome (GOLD analysis project Ga0073928, IMG submission 76969) | Iron sulfur acid spring bacterial and archeal communities from Banff, Canada, to study Microbial Dark Matter (Phase II) - Paint Pots PPA... ...
CACCAGGATATTGCCGATCTCGTCGGGGCTTCGCGGCCCAGAGTCACCGAGCACCTGGCGCAATTGGAACGCGAGCACGTCATCATTCGTCAAGGCCGGCAATTGATCGTGCGCGTGGACAAGCTCGAAGGCATTGAGCGTACCGCTATCCGTCACAATTGACGACGCTTTGTGCCGGCTGCCCATGACCCGTGTCCACCAGATTTGTTTGTGCTGTGCAGAACATTTTGAGCGCACTCTCCGGAGCACTTTCATTTCTTCCAAGCGCCCACTGTTGCTAACATGGGTATCGTCGAGAATTGAACCTGTACCGCGGTATTCGACGCGGCGACTGCTTGACGATCTGTGCCTAGGACACGCTGGAACTATCGGCCCGTTCATAGGAGGTTTTATGTCGCCCTTGATCCTGATACTAATCTTGCTTCTACTCTTTGGCGGTGGCGGTGGTTATTACGCGTATGGTCCCTATGGAGGAATCGGGATCGGCGGGATCATTCTCATTGTTCTGGTCGTTATGGTCCTCAGTGGGCGTTCGTAGATACTATCGCTTCGGCCCGCGGTCGAATCTTGTCCGCGCACTGAAGCTTCCGGCGATAAGAATTGCACTGTACCACGAGCATGCAGCAGAAGGAGTACTAGTACATGACTAAAAGCATGAGAACTCCCATTCCCGCAAAGGCGAACGATCGTGGGAAAGAAACTGGACGAAGCGTCCGGGTTCCCGTCAAGACCGATCAGCCGGCGCAGGAAATCGCTGAGGACGAAGTCGAAATCGCGAAGACAGGAGGCAAGCCTGGAGAAGGTCGCAGACCCATGGCAGGAAACAAGCCGTAGAAACGCCTACCTACAGGGTCGCTAATTTTTACCGACGTAATTGCCCGACCGCACGTTCGCGGATGCTATGTCGATCCGTTTACGAAGATACTCTGGGTAGAAATGATTGAAGGCGTAGCCGAGTACCAGGGTGAGAGTTGGGATCACCACCTCGAGTAATAGAACGTAGCGGCCGCGAAGTGCGAGCGCCGCGAGAATCGTATCCAGCGTGAAAATGACGGCCCATACCAACGTCATAATCACATTCATCGGGAGAAACGCCGCCGCATTCCACATCTCGCGCGGCGCCCGCTCGCGCGCATACTGCAACGTGAACGGAAAGCCGGCGACCAGCGTTGCCCAGGCGACCACGGCAAAGATGCCCCATGCTGCGATAGTTCGGTAAATACTGAACAGGCCGTGCCCGGTGGTGACTATCGTGAGCAGCGCCAACACGAAGAAGCTCAGCGAGGTGCAGTCGACTATGTTGACGGCTCCTTGGCGATACTCGCGCATGACCAGCGCCAGCATCACCACGATCCCGACGCATACGGCTGCCGCCGGATGACCCAGCACAATCAGGACGCCGTATAGACCCCACGCTACGATGCCAACGCTGGAAACGGTGACGACGGCGGATTTTTCATTCTCCAGACGCGCGGCCGCCACCTGAAACTCCGCTCCGCGCCGACCGGCCCCGGTCATGTCTCTCACGCTGCCCCCTTCAGTTCCAACCAGTTGAGCTGGCGGCTTTGGCGCGATTCGCGTCTTCCCGATGTTAGTCGGACTGCGGGGTAGTCTCTTTTCCGACTACCGATGCGTTCCAGGTCGATCCTTATCACGGGAACCAGGAAGTTTCCCGGGTTCCTCTGAATGTCTTCGCGCGCCTTCGGATATTGTCCCAGGAAGTGCTGGAGCTCCGGATGCTGACTGACGTAGCTTTCGCTGGCGATCAGTCTTGGATTCTTCGCCAGTTGAGGGGCGAGCGACGTATCGGCCACCTTCGCATTCTGGAATGCGCGCAACTCGCCGGTGTCGACATTCGCGTTGTTGCGTTTCGCTTCCAGGGTTACTTGCGTACCATCAGGTTTGGACCACTGGCGGGTTCCAACCGTATCATTCGCGGTTTGGGCGAAAGCAGATACTGCGAATGCGAAAGGGAGAACGACTCTCGCCAGCACACTGGGGACTGTTTTCATCGACTGCCCTTCTTTTATGTCCAAGATATTTGTTTGATCAGCTATATTTCTGCTAACTATATACTGAGCATCACGAGAGAATCGGCGGGACATCAGCCGTCGCACCCCCACGCTATTCCGAACCTGCGCTCCGAAGCTATTGAGACCCGATGCGATTTGGATACATGGAGAACTAAACGGGTGGAACTGGACTTTCCCGTCCAAAGCGACCCGGGACTGTTCGGAACTGCGTTTCGTAGTGCTCGGCGAATTATTCATTATCGAAGACTTCCAGCGGCATGCCGGAAAAACCGGCCGTGGTGTGGAGGCGGATATCAGAGTGCTCGGTTCCGCTCTCTTGATCCAGCGCGGCTTTGACTTTGGCTGTGATTGTCGGGTCACGTGACACTGTGACCGCGCTTTCGTGAGGGTGTCTCGTGGGATCGGCGATGTCAGAGCCAGCCTGTTTCATCGGATCGCCCGCCGCGCTCATCGAATTGCTCGCACTCGGGTTGGATTGACCGAAGGCGGAAAACACCAAACCCATGCTCGAAAGCGTGGCCAGCATTATCAATTTCCATCGAACGGTCGAATACATAGAAGACCCATCAGTCTTGAGGAGACTGTCTGCGTTACTTGATTTCCTCAGTCGATTTGAAACAGGATTCCCATCGCTGCTGATACTTTCATCGCTCTATCAGCGGCACCGATGATCTCTCATAGCGCAGCGCTCAGGCCGAGAATGACCCCGGCGACCAGCGCCACGACAGGGCCGTGCTTGCCCGCGAGCCAGCAGACCGCTCCATTGATTGTTTCGCGCGCGTTGTGCATCACCACGACGCTCCCAGAAGAGATTGGAAGGTGCATGCGAACCTCGTCAGGCCTTGCTTGTCGCAAATTGGGGTTTGGTCTAGCAGAACGCGGTCTAAGGCAAGTGGAAGGACCGCCGCTGGGCTGGATCAAATGCGGACTCGATTCCTATTTCGACCCCGACTCCTACACACTACATTCAGCGTGAGGCAGAGCCCATGGCAGCATCGTTCATTCAGTGCTATCGAGAACAAGGGAATGTGAATCAAGCCGGTATTGTCATAAGTGGGACATAAGCGCGGGCGGCATCGTCATAAGCGTGCGCCGCCTCGACGATCAGTAGACGCTGAAAGAAAATGGTGGGCCCGGCGTCAGGCTGTCGCAAACGCCTGGGCGGGGACCGTCTTACGCCGGCGCCGTAGTAACGACTGGCCGCGCCGGTAGATATCGGTCATCTGGTCGCTGACGAGGTGGCCGCCCAAGGGCTTCCAGTGAGGTTCGGCGACTGAGACGGCCCGTGAGAACTCTCTCTGGGGTGCGCCACGGACCCATGGCGAGCTTCTCATGCTCGGGTTCAGAGTTCTCAGGCAACCGTATCACGTTACCTGTCTGCACCTGGAGCCGGGTCGCTTCAGGGTCCGCGCGGACCGGCTCAGCGCCGTTGTAGGCCGCATACCGACTGCTGAGGTCCAGAGTTTCGCGTTGCTCTGGAGTAAATCCTGCGAGTGCATGGCGAGCGCAGAGCGTCCAGGACGAGGGAGAAGCTGGTAAGCCGCAACTATGCGCCATCATTTCTAACGCGCTCACTTAAGGATGAGTCTGATCGCCGCGTCGGGCCGCCCCAACGGCGCGTCTTGTTCTCTACATAACTAGATCGAGGGTCTCTCCATGGGCTTTGCATCGCGCTCGATGTAGTGTGAGTGAGTCGGGATCGACATAGGAATCGAGTTCCGAATTTGATCCAGCCCAACAGCGGCCCTTCCGCTTGCCTTTGACCGCGTTCCGCTAGACCAACCATCAAGTTGCGGCAAGCAAGGCCTGATGAGGGTCCTTATGTACCTACCCATTTCCGTCGGAAGTATTGTGGTGATCGTGCTCGTGCTCTGGCTGCTCGGCGTAGTGTGACGAGTCCGCGGGCGCCACGGCGTGAATCGATGTTCTCACAGCTGCCGCGCCGACAGGTAAACGGCTCACAATAAATAGGAAGGCAGAGTTTATGTTACTTATGATTATCGTGCTGGTTCTGCTGTTCGGCGGCGGCGGGCTATATGGATACCGCGGCGGCTACTACGGCGGACGGGGATTGGGCCTGGGAGGCCTACTTCTAATCATCCTGGTTATCTTTCTCCTGATGGGTGGTGGTTTCGGGCACGCAATGTATTTTCGGTAATCTCTGACCAACCCAGCATGAGGAGGCGATCAGGCTGACGCCGGGTGCAATGGACATGCTTAGTCAATTGAAGCTGGAGTTAATGCGCGCGCGCACCGAGCTGGGTTTCCTGTTGTCCGAAGAAGTCCTTAGTCAGGCCAGCCAGGTACGCAACGCCCGCGCAAAAGTCAAGGAACTGCTCTACGCGATTGCCATTGATACCGGTGACGTTTCGAGTTGATCCGTGGGCGCGCGCGGCGGGCATCTGCTTTAGACAACCAATAACCGGAGGAAGGTGTGATGAGTGGAACAACCGACACGATCAAAGGCCGCGTGAAGGAAGCAGTTGGTGTCGTGACGGACGATCAAAAGCTTAAGGACGAAGGACGGGTAGACCAGGCCGTCGGTAAGGTGAAGAAGACGGTGGAACAAGTGATCGACAAAGCCAAAAAGTAGAAGGAAGCTCGAACGGTGGATCGGGAAGGAGCCAGACGCGCTGTAAGCCAGGAGTGGTGAAGGTAATGTTTGGCAAGCGGACGCGTGGACGCTCAGTTGCGGGAGCCATGATGGCCGCCGCATTGTTGTTGGCAGGTCGCAGCCCGTGACCCCGCCGGCGGCTCCTCCAACAAGTTCTGCAACCAGTCCTGCGAACTCTGCTCAGCCACTTCCAGCCGCTTCCGAATCGTGCCCACGCGAGAAGTCATCGGGAACAGTGACGGCGTCGCGCTCTCGCACCGGGCGGGCGGGCAATTGCACGAGCAACGGTGAGCGATACAACCCGAACAACTTCACCGCGGCGTCAAAAAGCCTCCCGATGGGTTCGACGATTAAAGTGACAGACGTCAAGAACGGAAACTCCGTCAACGTTCGAATAAACGATCGCGGACCCTACGTCCGAGGGCGGAGTCTGGAGATTTCATCGCGTGCCGTCCATGACATCGGTCTAGGTAATCAGGGACTGGCAAAAGTGACAATTACCCAGCAGCAGCCTTCGCTTAGTGCCGCGACTCCATCCGCAAATTGCGACTAGTCACGGCTCACCAACTGAGGATCGCTCTAATACACCATCGTCTCCGATCACTTGTGCCGGCCTGGCACTTCGACATCTCCTCTCCACAACTCGGCGATAGCGCAATATACTCCGCACGCCCGCGTGCGAGCTCGAGTCGGCCTCATATGACGCTAGACACTCGACATGTCGCAATATCCGGTCCAAGTGTGCTCCGGAGGACATAGTGTATCAACTACAGATGCCATCGCCTTGACCTTGGACAGGATATCGATGGACACTGAGTATATAGGAATCGATGTAATGGGCGTGCCTTGAGAGCACGAGTGACGAATGAGTGTCGCATGCCCGTGAACTGCATTCAACAAACAGGAGGATAGAGGAAATGAAATCTCTGAGCTTATGGGTCTCCGCAGCAGCAATCGGAATGGCCGTGGGCCTCGCAGGTAATGCATGGTGCCAAACCACGACGGAATCAGACAGTACGGTCTCGACCATTCCGGCCGCGCCGAGCGTGAGCAGTAAAACGGTGACGACGAAGACGGTGGCCAATCCGCCGGTCATTGTGATGCGACCTTCTTCGAGCTCGAGTGAGACCACTACGACGCAGTCAGACACGCCATACCAGCCGGCTCCGGCGGTGCAGGAGAATTCCAAGAGCAAGACGACCTATGGACCGGACGGAGTGACACACTCCGAAAGCAGCGACAAAACAACGACTGATTAGTTCCAAGATCAGCCGTGCGAGGAGCATAGATACAATCACTCTTCACGGCAGGAGATGAAGTTGATGACATACCCAGGTCGATTCGCCCGGAGCCTTTTGAGCGCGAGCGTGTGCTTCGTATTGGCCGGCTGCTTTTCCTACTCCAGCGAGGAACATCGGACAGTCGTTCCGGCCGTTGAGGCGCCGGCGACGACCTCCTCTTCGACCACGACCACCTCTACCGTTCCCGATACTACGGTAGAGAGACAGCACACCACGACATATACCAATACCAGTCCGTAACATGGAGATGACAATGAAGATCAGCGCAAAAACGGTAACGACGCTGGCGCTTGCCGGCCTCATCGGCGGTGCATTGAGTATTTCGCCGCCTTTGTATGCGCAGGACAGCGCCGCGGGTCAGGAAATGCATCAAAGCGGCGCCTCGGCGAAGGCCGTCGTGAGCGCCCCCTCGGTGAAGGCTGGCGCGGGCGACGCCGCCGATTCGGTGAAGCATGCGTATCGCGGCACCAAGCATCAGATTAGCGACGCAACCCTGACCACCAAGGTCAAGGCCGCAATGCTGACCGATCATGTGACCAAGAAGTACACCATCCATGTTGATTCCAACCATGGCACGGTCACGCTTGTCGGCAAGGTGGATTCGTCGGCGACGGCCGCGCACGCTCAAATGGTGGTTGCGAATGTTAGTGGCGTGCAGATGGTCAAAAACGATCTGACCTGGCCCAGTAGTGTGAGATAGATCAGTCGTCCTGCTTCGAAACGCGCAATTCTGTCCGCGGAGCAGAGCTACATGCCAAACACCAAATACACGAGCCAAGGGTTACTGGCGGCTGGTCTCGCCGTAGCCGCGCTGAGCCTGACGATCATGGCGCAGCTGTCGACGGCGAGAGCCCAGACTCGTGTCGATAGCGAGAGCGTGAGTTACCGGCCAGCGGCGCCTACTCGAGCAGGGCGACGAGGCTGGCGCGTCTACTGAATGGTGGCGCGATCTGCTGCAGGCCTCGCGTGGGTATCTGCCAACGCGTGCCAAACTGCCAATACTACCGCGATGCACGCGGTGAATGCGATGCCGAGCGAGAAACGGCCGCTTGAACCAGCACCAGCGCGCAAGGCGCGCGCATGTCACTGATCTATTTCGAGCACACGTAACTGATGCAGCTTATGGTTATCAGAACGGTCACTTACAACGACATTGGCGACCTTGAGCCGTTACATATCCGCAGTGAGCTGAAAACCGCCGAACCTGATTGGAAGGGCCTGGTCAAGGGGATGTGGACTTCAAAAGCTGTAAAAGGCCTAAGCCTTCTGGCCGGCTATGCCGCAGGCGAGGCTTATTCGATGTACGCCGTGTTTGAGGCCCACACTTTGACGCCAGTGACTGCTTATCTAACGGAGCAAACGCCTTTTCTTCGAGCGGTATCCGGGAAGTATCGTGAAGTTTTCGATCTTGGCGGTCTGCTCCCCGTTGTTCTCGCCTCGCTGGTCGTATTCACTATGGCATGGTGCATGGTACGGGGAACCGCTTTGGCGCTTGTTGGATCGGAGTAGCCTCGGTATCCAGTCGCCCGTGCGCTCCGGAGACTCGGCCGGCGGCCGGATAGCCTGCAAGAAGTAACTAGAGCCGCCGCGACGATTCAATTCATTAAAAGCCGGGCGGCGATACTTGTTACCTGGAGAACCAGTATTGCGAATCAGCACATACCTGCGGGCCCATCATTCGTGATATTTTAATGTTATGACAAATATTATCAAGCGCGCAGTTACGTACAGCGCGATCATAGTCATTGCAGCTATGATAGGCACTGTGGGTGTCGCCGGATGCAAGGCAACGGTTGAGTCGCCGGGACCTGCGGTGCAGGGTCCGGCTGGCGCGCCTGGCGCAGCCGGAGCGGCGGGAGCGAAGGGCGAGACGGGTTCCCAGGGCGCGCCGGCCGCCGCAACGAAATCCTCCGAGTCATCCACCACGACCCAGACCAACAGCAATCCGGATACCGGCAGCAGCACAACCACCGAGAAGTCCTCGACCCAGAAGAGCACTAATTAAGTACGAGACGTGAGCAAAGGGCACTCGGCAAGTTGCCGGCCTCTAAGGTCAACAAGCTGTCGGCGTGGACTGTCTCTGCCAGTAGGGTCTTTTAAGAACGAAGGCTACAATTCGTACACCGTACCGAGGGTTCGAATCCATCCCGCTCCACCAACGAGTCTTCGATGTTGAGTGATTTTGCGCGAGGTCCCATTACACGCGCAGTGGTGGGCGTCCCAGCACGATTCCGCCATCCACCGCCACCTGTGACTACTATAAACTTTACAGATCATTCGATAAGTAGCGTGAGATCGTCGCGAGGGTGCAGGTGCCTCGGATGAGAAAGGAACGGGGCATGAATTTACGACGAAGCACGCTAGGTAGGACGAAAGGGCGGTGAGTCGGTTAGTTCCGATCAAGGAAACATGTCCGAGGTCGCAAAGGCGGCGAGCATTCTCACGGCGGACGGTCCATGGGTAGCGAAAAATGACGCAGGGTCACGAAGACCCGATGCGACGATGAACAGAGTTGTGGAATCCCTGCGGGCGACTGGAAAGGATCGGAGTTGTCGGCGTGTTGTGCCGCAGGATCCGGTGCACCGGACAAACAGGTCGAATCGCCTTAAATTGGGCCTTTTTGTGGCAGAAGGGACAAACTGTCGGCATTGGCCGGGTCTGATGTAAAACGATACAACGTGCGCTGTGCGATCTGATCGCAGTTGGAAAAGCAAAGCCTTCGTTGATCGTACCTCACAAACTTCCGCTGACCGAAGCTCCCGAGGCATACCAACATTTCGATGACCGTGCCCCAGTTGAACCAAAGTTATTCTCAGATCGGCGGCTTGAAAAAACTCACTACGACATAAAGAGGAGCGACCCATGGCTAACATTATCGAGAAGGCAGAGGACTACGTGAGCAGCGCGACGATTTCGATGGAAATGCTGCGTGACAAACTCAGCGAGTTTCTCGCGGTGGAACGCGGGGGATTGAAGCTTTATGACGAGGCGATAAAGATCGTAACCGACTCGCAGGTTTCAAAGAAGTTCGAGGTTTTCCGGGACCAGACACGCAAGCACGAGACCATTTTGATGCGGGTTATGGAACAGCTGGGGATCGATCCCGCCTACCTGAGCCCTGCTGCCAAAGTCGCGCAACTAAAGGCCAACGGGCTGTTGGGCACGATGACTAGTCCGGACGGCCTTCACTCCAAAGCTGCCGAAATCAATGCCATCGAGAACATAGTGCTGGCAGAAACCAAGGACCATGCCGATTGGGAAATGCTCGGCAAAATTGCTCGCCAGAGCAACGATTCACGACTCCGGGAGGTGCTCAAACCTGCTGTTTCGGAAGTCGAGCCCGAGGAAGATGAGCATTTGAATTGGACCAAGGAGCAGATGGCGCGCTTGGAGTTCGCAGAGATTTCAGAGCGTGAAAAAAATAGCTCGCAGATACGAGGAGACGCTCCATCGCGTCATCTGTGGCTCCTGAAAAATCTGCCCTGAGGAGGCTCGGGCCATGCGACCCGGAGGGCAGCGGTCCCACGGCGAGCGGAGTCGCCTTCGTCGGAAGCAGACAGAGCCCTGGCGGGGAAGCCATCGCTCAGCCAGACGCCGGGATTTATACAGACGCTCGAGCGTACGGGCTGGCAGGTCGCTTCCGTGGGGATTCATCGTATCGATCCTCTTGCGGATAGTGTGATCGGGCGATGGGTAAGAGCAGCTATTACGCGGATCTGGGAGAGCATCCCCAATTCAAGAGAAGGAGCGCGTCATGAATTCTGTGGCGAGCGACTCTGACATGCTAACGGTAAGAGAAGTCAGCCAGATACTGCGAATCCACCCGACGACGGTCTATAAGTTGGCGCGTGAAGGCAGCTCCCCAGCTTTTCAAGTGGGCGTCGCCTGGCGATTCCACAAGGACTTGATAGCAAGGTGGATGGTCGACGGCTCCGAAGCGGCTGAGATGAGCGAAGTATCCGCCCCGCTCTCTAAGTCGGAGCATCGGACTTTTGAGCATAAGCCACCGGCGCGCCAACAGGACGTTAGCCACAAGAACCGCCACTCGTAATTCTCTCGCTAATTAAGGCTCGCCTTGCGCGTACGAGGTTTCGGAAGGGGCGTTAGCATTGCTAAATCGACGTGAAGCTCAAATCGGTTTTCAGGCTGACAATCGCATAAAAGGGTAGTGCAAATGGCAAACAATTCACATGATCGGCGAAAGACAGTGCAGCTTGTGGACCAAAAGATCAAAAGGGGCCATGGCGGCGAGACGCATCAGGTTGCCGAAAACGAGGTGCTCACCCTCACAGCAGGGCATGCCGGTTGCCGATGATCAGAATTCCCTGCGCATAGGTCCTCGCGGACCCACGGCGCTCGAGGATGCCCATTTTCGAGAAAAGATCTTCCATTTCGATCACGAACGCATCCGGGAGCGGGTCGTTCACGCGCGCGGCTTCGGCGCGCACGGGTATTTCGAAAACTATGAGTCGCAAGCGAGCGTCACGCGAGCCGATCTCTTTCAAAGAGCGGGAGAGAAAACTGCGGCGTTCGTTCGATTTTCCACTGTGGCCGGCAACAAAGGATCGGCAGACCTCGCCCGAGACGTGCGGGGCTTCGCGGCGGAAGCTTTACACAAAGGAGGGCAATTGGGACATAGTCGGCAATAACATCCCGGTCTTTTTGATCCAGGACGCGATCAAATTTCTCGACCTGATCCATCCGGCCAAGCAGGAGCCCGATCGCGGCTTGCTCAGCACCTCGCGCAAATCCACGGCAGGCGTCTCCCTCCCGGCCTTTGCGTCGTATTTCTTGGACGCGGGCTCTATCGGCCTACTTGCCGAATACCGATGTTACGAGCTCGGTATCGAGATACTCCGTGAGCTCATGCAC
>Ga0073928_10010738_pt1 | contig 10820 bp, 9 predicted proteins | sample PaiPotPPA55metaG_FD_76969 | JGI IMG/M metagenome (GOLD analysis project Ga0073928, IMG submission 76969) | Iron sulfur acid spring bacterial and archeal communities from Banff, Canada, to study Microbial Dark Matter (Phase II) - Paint Pots PPA... ...
AAGCGGCTTTCTGAGCCCTAGGCCTCACCGAACTGCTACTGGCCGGGGTGCCGCCAGGCTGGTGAGGCCGCCGGCTGAACCGAGCGCGGTTTGTGCGGTGGGTCTCAACCTCCGTAATCTTTCTGCGGAATGACTTTATGCAACGACCTGAGTTCACGCACTCAACCACGCTGCGCCGGACCTTTTCGCGGCTGGCATAGTCGCGGCTTTTGTCGGTGCGTTGCTCGGTTTCATTTACCTGAAAACGAAAGCCGACCTAGCGATGCGATCCGACCGGGGATCGCCTCGTAAATTGGCGTCTTTCTGGAAACGACTCTGCGGTCTCGCCGAAAAACGCCAAACTACGGCAAGGCCGTACAATACCGCTCCGCCACTCCAGCGCTACTATATCGCGTGGCTCGACGTGACTTCGGCAATCTGAGTCGAGACCGCTAACCGCAAATGATAAATCGCGGCGATCACTGTAGAACGGAGAACAGCATGTTTTTTCAAACCGTCAATCCAGCCACTGGCGAGCTGGTTCAGACGTTCAAGGAAATATCCGACGCTGATCTAGAGCTTGCCTTGGCGACGGCACACAAGGCGTATGAAACCGACTGGCGCCTGCGCCCGGTGGCCGAACGTGCCAAGATCGTTTGCCGCGCCGCTGCCATCCTGCGGGAAAAGGCTGATGAGTATGCCGGTTACCTGACACTCGAGATGGGAAAACGTATCGCAGAATCGCATTCCGAAGTCGCTGTGTCGGCCGCTATTCTCGATTACTATGCGAAGAAGGCAGAGAGCTATCTTGAGCCGAAGCGGCTTCCCGAGTCACCCGGCGCGGAATTACACACCGATCCCATCGGAGTGTTGCTCGGAATTGAACCGTGGAACTATCCCTACTACCAGATCGCGCGGGTGGCGGGTCCCCAGTTGATGGTTGGCAATGTTCTGCTCCTGAAACACGCGGAAAGCGTGCCGCAGGTAGCATTGGCGTTTGCCCGCCTCTTCGAGGAAGCAGGCGCGCCGGCGGGCGTCTACACCAACATTTTTGCCACGATCGAACAGGTCGGACGCGTGATCGAGGATCCGAGAGTCCGTGGCGTCACCCTGACCGGGAGCGAGCGGGCGGGCGCGGCGGTCGCTGAGCGCGCAGGACGCAATCTCAAGAAGTCAGTCCTTGAATTGGGTGGAAGCGATCCGCTGATCGTTCTCGAGGACGCACCGCTAGAGTGGACGCTCGACAGTGCGCTCGCCGGACGGATGGTGAACACGGGCCAGTGCTGTGTCGGAACGAAGCGTATCATTGTCATTGGCAAGGAGCGCGGAGCAGCCTTCCTCGACGGCTTCGTCAAGCGCATGGCCTCGCTCAAACCAGGCGATCCCGCAGATCGTTCTACATCCTTGGCACCAATCTCCTCCGAAAGACAGCTTGAGACCCTCCTTGGCCAGATCGAGCTTGCTCGCAAGAACGGGGCGACGGTAGCTGTCGGCGGCAAGAGGATCGATCGGCCGGGCTTTTATCTTGAGCCGACCGTCCTTACCGACATTACCGAGAATAACCCGATCTACACACAGGAGCTGTTCGGTCCGGTGGCATGTTTCTACGTTGTCAAGGACGAGACGGAGGCCATCCGGCTGGCAAATGCGACTCCATTCGGATTGGGTGGATCCGTCTTCACCGCCGACGTGGACCGCGGCCACAAGGTCGCCACCCAAATCGAAACCGGCATGGTGTTCATCAACCAACCGTTTCGGACGACTGCAGAACTCCCGTTCGGCGGCGTCAAGAACTCGGGCTTCGGACGCGAGCTTTCTGAGCTCGGGTTCGGCGAGTTCGTCAACAAGAAGCTCGTTAATATCGCCCCCGTCGGCTCGCCACCGCTAGGTCCGGTTAGACAGCGATAGACGGAAAAAATGCCTTGAACGGTTTTTATTGAGGAGACGACCATGCCACTTTGGACCATCTATCATCCCGTCGGTGCTTTTGAGGCGGATCATAAGCAGGCTTTGGCGAGAACAATCACGAAGCTATATAATTTCCCTGCGTTTTACGTCGGAGTGGTCTTTATTGAACTAGACCACGACTCCTTCTATCGCGGTGGCGAACCCACCGACGACTTCGTTAGAATTGCCGTCGACCACATTAACCTGACGTGGAAGGCTCCCGAAGAAGCCTCCCGGCGGATGAAGCAATTCGACGAAGCACTCGCTCCTATGATGCGGGACCGAGGCTTGGTCTGGGAATTCCATATTGACGAGACGCCGCGCGACTTCTGGTCAATCGAAGGATACAGACCTCCGCCCAGCGGATCCGAAGCCGAGACACGATGGATCCACGAAAACAAGCCTTCGGCCTACGCAACCAAGGCTGTTGATAGGTGAGGAGATGCCGTCCGTCCGGGTGACTAGGCTGTAGTGACAGTTTCAGTTGCTTGAGCTGAAGGCGGCACCATTGCTCGAACTCTGCGAAGAAGCCTTCAATGTCCGTGTGTACCGAAAACTTGGATTCGGATGTAGTGGTGATGAAGTCCGAAGGATCGGATTTCGAAGATGGCTCCGGTCCGCTGAACTGGCCGCCAGATCTGCGCATCTTTGTCCAGAGACCGATGTGTCCTGAATTTATTGTACAACACGACGACGGAACGCCCACGAGATCGCAGAGTACGAGCTTCTTTTTCACCTGTACTGTGTAATTGCGCACTTCGTGGCCACGCAGCCGTCCCTTGTGCGGAGAGGAAATCACCGCACTAACGCAACCTCAGCCATGCACTCAGGGGATGAATGATGAGCACGCAGACGTTTTTGGTAGTCGGCGCGACGGGTAAGACCGGTCACTGCACAGTGCAACACCTTCTCGAAAGAGGACACGTTGTCCGTGCGATGGTCCACAAAGAGGACGAACGCTCGGAGGCGCTTTGGCGCATGGGCGCAAAGCTCGTGATAGGTGAACTCTTGGAGCACGACCACGTAATCCGGGCAGCAGCCGGCACCAGCGCGGCTTTTTTTTGCTATCCCGTTAGCCCGGGACTCATTCCGGCAACGGCGTATTTCGCGGTCGCGGCCAAGCGGGCGGCGCTCAAAGTTGTTGTAAACATGTCGCAGATTTCTGCGCGGGAAGATTCCAAAAGCCACGCCGCGCGCGACCACTGGATCGCCGAACGCATTTTCGACTGGTCCGGCGTTCCGACCGTCCACCTTCGTCCGACATTCTTCTCGGAATGGCTGTTGTTCCCGTTTGTGCGATCGACCATTGTCGACAATGGCATCATCGATCTGCCGTATGGCAACGGACGCCATGCTCCAATCGCAGCGGAGGACCAGGCGCGGGTTATTGCGACCATCCTGGCAGAGCCGGCCGCTCATGTTGGGAAGACCTATACCCTCTGCGGACCGACTGAGCTTGATCAGGCCGGAATTGCCGCGGCCATCACCGAGGTGCTGGGCCGCAAGATCAGCTACCAGCCGCTGACCATTCCTCAATATCGGGAGCGTCTCCAGAAGGCCGGCTTGTCTGACTTCATGATCCAGCACTTCTGCGCGGTCGCCCTCGACTATCAGAACGGCGTCTTCTCGGGCGAAGACAAGATCATCGCCGAATTGACCGGTAAGCCGCCGATGACCGTACAGGACTTCGTGGTTTCGCACCGAGAGGCCTTCACGACGGTGAGCGCTGAAGGATGACGCCGGTCCCAACACCGGGGTGATGTATGGCGTCCTATTCCGGCTAGTTCAGGAAAACCGAACGATTATTTTCAAAAGCTGGCTCACTTCGATCGTGAGATCGTCTGACAAGGAGAAAGACTGTGTCCGAGCAGATTCTAGAGACTGTCGTCGATGGCCCCGTCACCATTTTCAGTTGGTCTATCGGCCGTACAATCTCGCTAGTCCCACTTTGTACGTCGCGTTGCTGGAGGCGTTTCAGAAAGCCGTATCGGACGGGAGTCGTGCTATTTTGCTGAAGAGCGGTCTGCGTCACTTCTGCGCCGGCGCCGATGTCAGCTTGTGGGACGAGCGCATCGCCAACGACGGGCGTCCGCGCATGTCGCCGCTGGATGTGCTTCACGGCTTCGAGCAGTTGCCCATCCCGATCGTGGTTGCCGTCCACGGCGCTTGTTTAGGCGGCGGACTCGAGATCGCACTCGCCTGCGACTACATCGTCGCCGCGTCGTCGGCGAAAATTGGATCGGTCGAGGCCACGCTGGGCGTGCATCCCCTCCTGGGCGGAATCCAAAGGCAAGCGCAGCGCATGGGCACTGCCCGAGCCAAAGAAATGACGATGCTCGGGCGCCGGCATGACGCGGCGACGCTCGAGAAGTGGGGACTGATCAATCGCGTCGTGCCAGACATCGAATTGGATGAGGTGGCGCTCTCAGTTGCCCACGAACTCGCGGCCGGGCCGACGATCGCGCATGCGGCCACCAAACGGCTGATCACGATTGCGATAAATGAGGGAGTTGAAGCAGCGGATCTTGCCATGTTTGAGATCCAGAAACCGATTTGGGCGTCAGAGGATATTCGCGCCGGACTAGAATCATTCCGCGCGGAAGGTCCGGGGCTCGCCAAATTCGAGGGGGTGTGATGCCCGGGCCTCTCCAGGGACTGCGCGTCATTGATTTTTCGCGAGTGCTGGCCGGCCCCCTATGCGGCCGCACCTTAGCCGATCTGGGGGCTGATGTTATAAAGATTGAGCCGCCGCGTCCCGACGTCTCACGGTTTTCTTATCCGTACCACGATGGCATGTCGGGGTATTACGCGCAGCAGAATGTCGGTAAACGCAATGTTAGCATCGACCTGAACGTAGCTGGCGCGCGCGAGTTCGTGCTGCAGCTGTGTGAAGCGGCCGACATCGTGGTCGAGAATTTTCGCCCGGACACGCTCCGGTCCTTCGGTCTGGACTACGTATCTTTGTCGCCACGCAATCCTCGGCTGATCTATGCGTCGATCACGGGATACGGCCAGGGAGGGCCTTGGAAGTCGCGCATGGCCTTTGCACCGACCGTGCAGGCCGAAGCGGGATTTACTCACAATACCGTGCGCCATTTTGGAGTCGAGCAGGGGCGTGTGCTCACTGATCCGCTGTCTCACGGCGATGTCTATGCTGGACTGCAAGCGACGATCGCAATTCTGGCCGCGCTACGTCAGCGCGAGCAGACAGGACGGGGTCAATATATCGACGTTGCGATGACCGCCGTGTTGCTGTCGGTTAATGAGCGGGCCCATGTCGACCTGGATGGCGTCGACACCGGAGCCGAACCCGCAATACTAGGTGCCACAGACGGCCCACATTTTCGTGGGCCTGGTGGCGAACACGTTGTAGTGGCGCAGAGTTTGGTCGGGAGTCTGACCTTTCGCAATTACTTGCGCGCGATGCGGCGGTCCGATCTGGCGGCCGATCCCCGGTTCTGCACAGCTGCCCAACGATCGGCCAATTACGACGGCTTACATGGCCTGATTCCAGACCTGGATACGCAGTTTCCATGACCTCGAGACTCTGGATGCTCAGCTGGACGAAGCCAAGATCGCTATCGGTGTGATCCGGACTACCAAGGACTTGGCCGAGACCGAGTGGGCTAGGTATTGGAACGCGGTCCGGGAGGTGCCCGATCGCGCCGGGGGGACCTACCGGCTACCCGGCCACCCATGGCGGTTTTCCGACGCGACGCTGGACGAGACGTCGGTGCCACGGTTCCGGGGAGAGGACAATGTTACGGTGTTGCGCGAGCTGGGCGTCGCCGAAGCAGAGATCCAGCGCGCCATCGACGCGGGCATCCTGCTTAGGGATTCTGCAACCCGTTAGGCTGGGCAGGCACCTAACCAAGCAAATTGAAAGAATAAAAACGTGGCTCAAAGAGTGGGGGAACGACATGCGCTCCATCAGATCGAGGAGAGTTAAGCGAACACAAACGCGGCGCCGCCCTAAGGCGTTTCTACCGATCGGATAAAACGAAACACATATCGGGCTTGGGTCTTGGCCTAGCCGCGATTGTGAAGTTGCACGGCTTTCGAGTCACGATCGTTCCGGAGCCGGGCTGCGAGGGCGTCGACGGTTGCCGGAACCCATCCACATCCGGAACGATCGACGGAGCGATGTGAGCTCGCCATCCTCGGTTTCTTGAGCGGCATTCACAAAACGCCGCGCGATCCTTCTATCGACGGGCATTGATAGCGGCCATCCTGCAAGCGCTTGGCAAACCGTTGCAAACGCCTGCTTTGTGGAGGGTCGGAGTCGTGGACGAAGCCATCAGGTCTGCAACAATCATCGCCGCGGCGCGCTTGGTGGTGCTCATGAGCGGCTTATTTATGGCCTTGGTTCCTATGAGCGCACAAAGCGCAGGAATTCTGCAGGAGAAACCGACCATGATAAAACAAACCATTGTCGTTGAACACATCCGGATTGAATCCGCGAAGTCATTCGCCGATGTCCGCGCCGCGCTCGAACGGAGTGTGCCGCGCCTTGACCCAGGCCTTGTAAAGGCTCTGGACGATGGGGATGTCGAGCGGGCGGATCGTGAAAAGAAAGAAGGCCCGGAACTATCAATTTTTCAGGTCCGTAATCATGGGGCGGTATTAAAGATCGCTGGTAAGGCGCGTAACGCGCTCCAATACGATATTGGCAATCCCGTCACGGCCTCGCTCATGGTCAGGCATCAACTCGCGGCCGCGCTGTATCCTCCGATCCGCGTTGTGCTTTATGAGAGCGCTGCTGGGCACGGCGTCTTCGAGTACGACCGGCCGTCGACAACGTTCGGACAGTTTGGTGACGAGCAAGTAACCGCCGTCGCGCGTGGGCTCGACGCCGCGCTCGAGCGAGCCTTGCTCGGCGCGGCAGAATAGTGGCCGCCTATGTGCAATCGGGAAGCCAGTCATACGCGGAAGAGGTCGCCGCCCGTATCGAGGCAGGTTTGGCCTACCTCAACGGCGCCTCTGAAGATACGGAAGCTCCCTTTGGCGGTTATAAAATATCGGGCAACGGGCGCGAGCGGGGTGAGATTGCGTTCGGCGAGTTCTTTGAAAACAAAAGCTGTGATTCGCGCGGCCTGATGTCTGCAGAGATAAACCTGAACCAACTGGAAAGGATATAAATTGAACCGAACTCGAACCGTAAAAACTGCCGTTTTGGCGATTGCAATTGCAGCGGGCACTGTCGGAGCACAGCCCGCTGTGGCCCAGCAGCCTCAAGCGGATTTGCCCAAGGATTTGACGGGCGACACGAAGATCATAGTTCTGTCGAATTCGGATTTGCCTGGAGGAATGGAGGCGACCACGTTCATGACGGAGATACCACCGGGGTCGTCGACCCCGAGGCATTACCACCCGGGACAGGAACTGGCGTACGTGCTGGAAGGCACCGGGGTCATGCATGAGTTAGGCAAGCCGTCGATGCCCATAAAGCCGGGTTTTACGGTCACTGCGTATTCGCGACCCGACAAGGCTGCGTACGTGCACTGGGCGTCCAACACCAGCAAGACGGACATACAGAGGTGGTTGATTACTGTGGTAACTCCAAAAGGATATCCGATTATTATCCCGGTGAAGTAGCGCCGGCACGCACTTCGATTCGAATCCAGGTACCTGCGTTTAGGCGCGTCCTGATCGCGCTCAACGATCGGAGACGAACCTCTTTCCACTGAAGAGGGCTGGTCCGCGGTTGAAGGAGCGACGCGGTAGCGCGGCGATCCGCATCCACGCCACGGCACTCCAGCGGCCACCCCCTGGACGTCGAGCTGCACCGTATTCAGATCCTGTGGGGCGCGCTCCGGCATCGGTAGCAGATTGCGTACCATGCGCCTGCGGCCGCCGAACGGGCGCAACAGCCGCGGGTCTTCAAGTTTCTTGATTTGCGCTGTCCACGTCGACTGCGACACACGGTGCGGCCTGCGTGAAGCTCTTCAGCTGCGCCAGTGCGATGGAGGAGTGCATCATATTGCTTCAGTGTACCCTCCAGGGCTCTCCGGACGCTTACTCTCTCTCACAAATGAGTGGCTTCGTACAACCGGCACCAGAATCGTTCAATTCGCCAAGGCTGCGGATCGATATCATGATGTCCACTATGGCGGCTGCGTACTGATGGAGGCCACCCCGACGCTACGTTTGCCCGCTAAGTCTGAAGCAACGTCTCCGGCCCTGCTGCCGGCTGAAAGGAAGCCTGTCGATGGAGAGCCATTCGATAGCGATCCAGGTCAACGGGATCAGGGTCGTCGCCGACGTCGAACCACGCTTGCTGCTCGTTCACTTCCTGCGCGAGCGGGCCGGCCTGACTGGAACGCACATCGGCTGCGACACGTCGCAATGTGGTGCGTGCACTGTGCGGTTAGACGGAGTTACGGTCAAATCCTGCACGGTACTGGCAGTGCAGGCCGACGGCCATGCCGTCACGACGATCGAAGGTTTGGCTGACCCCGCGCGTCTGACGCCCCTTCAACAAGCGTTTCATGAGCGGCACGCGCTGCAATGCGGCTTCTGTACCCCCGGGATGATCTTCGCGGCTCAAGCGCTGCTCGAATACGTGCCCAACCCAACCGAGGCGCAGGTGCGCCAAGCCCTGCACGGCAACCTGTGCCGCTGCACCGGCTATCAAAATATCGTCGACGCCGTGCTTTTGGCGGCAAAGCTCCAACAAACCGAAGATCTGCAAACCGAACATCTGCGAGTTGCGGAAGCCACATGAACATCACCGTAAATGCCCCGGTCGCTCAATCCGAACACGCCAATTTCGTCGGCCAGCCCGTTTTGCGACGCGAAGACGCCCGCATGTTGACCGGCCGAGGCCGCTTCACCGACGACATCCAGTTGCCCGGGATGACATATGCCGCCGTGCTACGTTCGTCTTACGGTCATGCACGGATCCGTTCCATCGACGCGTCGCGTGCGACCGCCATGGCCGGTGTCGTCGGCGTATTGACGGAAGCCGACCTGGCAGGAAAGGTCGGAGATATCCGGCCGAACTGGGTGGTCGGTAACTCGATCGTGCCCCCGCATCGGCCGCTGGCCTCCGGCCGCGTGCGCTACCTTGGAGAGCCGGTTGCCTTCGTCGTTGCCAATACCCGCGAGCAGGCCGTCGACGCTGTGGAGGCCATCGACGTGGACTACGAGCCGCTTCCGGTGGTGGTCGATCAGGAAGCTGCGCTGCAACCGGGCGCCCCACAACTCCACGACAACGTCCCGGGCAACCTTATCGGCGTCTTCAAGTTGGGCGGCGGCGACTACGCCGCCGCAGCGGCAAACGCCGACCGCTTGGTTAAGGTCCGCCTCGTCAACCAGCGACTGATTCCGAATCCGATGGAGCCAAGGGCGGTCTGTGCGCACTATGACGAATTGGAGGAGCGCCTGACGATCTACATGCCATCGCAGGTGCCGCACATGTCAAAGCGCTGGCTCGCCGAAACTCTGCGTTGGCCGGAACATCGCCTGCATCTGATCGCGCCAGACATTGGCGGCGGCTTCGGTTGCAAGATGCACTTCTATCCTGAAGAGATCCTCTGCGCTTATGCGGCGCGTCATTTCGGCCGGCCGGTGCGCTGGACTGAAACGCGTAGTGAGAGTTACCAGGCGACGACACACGGCCGCGCGCATGTCGAGTATGTAGAGGCAGCTGTCAAGAACGATGGCCAGGTGCTGGGGATCAAGCTGCGCTCGGTCGCCAACCTCGGCGCCTACCTTTCGAACATGGGGACCGGCATACCGACCATCAACACCGCGAGCTACGCAACCGGCACCTACCAGATCCCGTCTCTTGACGCCGAAGTGCGGTTGGTCACGACCAACACGACGCCGGTCGACGCCTACCGCGGTGCGGGCCGTCCTGAAGGCGCCTACATCATCGAACGTACGATGGATGCCGTGGCGAACGCGCTGGACATCGATCCCCTGCAGCTGCGCCGGCGCAATTTGATTCGTGCCGACCAATTTCCGTACAGACCATACGGCCACCCCGTTTTCGTCTGGGACAGCGGCGACTACCACCGCTGCTTGGACGCCGCCGCCGAACAGATCGGCTACGCCAAATGGCGGGGCCAGCAGAGCGAACTAAGGGCGCAAGGGCGGCATGTGGGCGTGGCCATCACGTGCTACATGGAGTTGGTCGGGATGGGCATGTCGCCGATGCTGAAGGAGCATGGCTTCGACCGCGGTGGCTGGGAAAGCGCGCAGATTCGCGTGCATTCCGACGGCAACGTGACGCTCTTCAGTGGTTCGATGTCGCAAGGGCATGGCCACGCGACGAGCTACGCGCAAATCGTCGGCGATGTCTTGCAGCTTCCGATGGACGACATCGACGTGGTCCAGGGCGACACGGATCGCGTGCCGGCCGGGCACGGCACGTTTAACTCGCGCTCGATGCCCGTCGGCGGTTCGGCGGCGTTCACCGCAGCGAATAAGATTCTGGCCAAAGCGACGAAGATCGCCGCGGCGATGCTGCAAGTGAAGGCCGATGCGGTGACTTACAAGACCGGCAATTTCTGGATCACCGGCCAGCCGGAGCAGCGCGTGAGCTTCGCCCAGGTCGCGCGCATGGCCTATGTCGCCAGCAACTTGCCCACAGGAATGCAGGCGGGTCTTGATGAGATCGTCTACTACGAACCCGAGACAATGCCTGCATCATACGGCATGCACGCTGCGGTCGTCGAGGTAGATGTGAACACTGGCGAGGTCATGATCCTCGATTACGTGGGCATCGACGACGTCGGGAACTTGATCAACCCGCTGCTGTGTGAAGGCCAGATGCACGGCGGTCTGGCGCAGGGCATTGGGCAGGCTTTGTACGAAGGCGCTGAGTACGATGACACGGGCCAACTGGTGACGGGCTCGCTTCTCGACTACACGTTTCCGAAGAGCGACCA
>Ga0073928_10010739_pt1 | contig 10819 bp, 11 predicted proteins | sample PaiPotPPA55metaG_FD_76969 | JGI IMG/M metagenome (GOLD analysis project Ga0073928, IMG submission 76969) | Iron sulfur acid spring bacterial and archeal communities from Banff, Canada, to study Microbial Dark Matter (Phase II) - Paint Pots PPA... ...
CGCGCATTATAATTTTGTGCGCCTTCATTCGTCTTTGCGGACTACGCCAGTCATGGCGGCCGGGGTCGATAATCGGCTTTGGTCGCTTGAGGAATTGGTTGAGCGAACGAGCACTTAGGAATCGAGCCGTGCGCCTATCTGACGATGACTTCGCTGCGCTTACCTTGCTGCACGATTTTGAATCGTACTATGCCCAGCTGAGCGTCGAAGAGATGATTGATGAGCTGGAGCGAATTCATACAAACGGTCATAAGTTAGTGGCGCTTCATCAGCAATTATCCATGCATAAGCGGTTTGTTGATATAGCGTGCTTTGATCACGCCCTTGCTGAGCAACAACGATCAGCTGTTATCGGCATTGCAACGAATTTCAGAGAGACCTTAGATAGGATAATAATTCCTGAACTAGATGAGCAAACAGCAAACCGGGTTAAGGCCGCTCTCATAGCGAATGATGATTATATCGATCGGTTTGGCTATTATCCGCGCGCGGTTGAGATGATCCGCGTTGGAGCACGGAAGCCGGTCGGCCCGTACGAGCTTGGCACGATTGGCGAAATCCTCGCCTAATTCAAATTAGGACACTACCGCTCGCTGCGCTCGCAGCGCGAGGCGAACGAACGCTCAGGTTGTGCCCCGAATGGGCCTTGCGCTGCGCGCCGGCGCAGGCCTTGTTGGCCCTGCGCTGCGCGCCGCACTACCGCATCAGCGGATGGCGAGGCCCGGTCGTTAAGGGATTTTTTTATGATTGTTTTCGAGGAACTAGGCCACGGCGGTTGTCGCTGGCCGATCGCCGATTGCGGCTTGCCGGGCGAAAAGGGCGTTTTCCTGTTTTGCGGCGAGGCGAGCGCAGCGAGGGGGCGACCTTACTGCGCCGGTCATATGGCGCTCGCCTATGAGAAGTCTCGTGCCGCAAGGGCGCCAGCCGCGGCGATCGCGGCCACGCGCTGCGCGCGAGCGCTTATTCGGCTGCGCCGTCATCGGTGCAATGCTTCGCAAGCGTAGCCATTACCGGCCATGATTGCCGTGTATCCGGGCGGGCAATCCCGAACGTCGGCGGTGATGGCGCGAGGCGGTATCGCAGCCACGCGAGCAGCTTCGCGAGCGTCGGCCATGGCGTCGAGGATTCCAACTAGCAATCCCCCGATGACTTCGCCATTGTCATAAGCTGCCTGGCCGTTATCGTAGCCGTATGCGCCGTAGGCGGGAGCAACGATTACGTTGCAATTGAAGCAATTCGCGGAAGCGGGCGAGGGTGCGATCGCCGCGCTCGCAGCGAGCGCGGTAAAAACGATAGCGAGCTTTTTCAATTTATTGTTCCTTTGAATTTTTTGACAAATCGCCTGCTCGCTGCGCTCGCAGCGCGAGGCGAACGAACGCTCAGAGAAGGTGCGTCAATGTCGGCAACTTTCTTCACGTCGGGGATTTTTTGGCGCTTCCATAAATCCCCGCGCCGTTGCCACTTATAAACATTTACGCTACACCCCATATAAGGTGTATGCTCTCACGTTACAAGGATCATGGAAATGAAACAGCCGGCAAAAAGTTTAAAGGAAAAGACGCCTTTCAGCATCCGGCTTGACAAGGCGGCTCGCGATGCGCTGGCCAAGGCGGCCAAAAGAGAAGACCGCTATTCCGCCTACATCGCGCAAAGAGCGGTGCTCGAATGGCTCAAGACAAATGGATTTTTGAAATGAATTTCAAGTTGCGTCCTTACCAGCTCGACGCTGTCAAGAATCTCAATACGGCGCTGAAGGATCACGACGGGGTGATTTTTCAGTTGCCGACGGCAGGCGGCAAGACAATAGCTGCGGCGGCAATGATGCGCGACCGCGCCGCGCGCGGGAAGCAGGTTTTGTTCGTCGCGCATCGGCGAGAGATTTTGCGGCAGGCATCGGCCATCTTCGACGCCATGGGCGTTAGTCACAGCATTCTTGCCGCCGGCCGAAGGCCAACAGAGCACCGAGTCCAGCTCGCAAGCAGTTCAGATGGTTGCGGGCGCCAATGCGGTGCCTTTCATTGGGTCGCTCACCGTCGATGCGGACATAAAGAAAGCTCTGTTCTGTGTGGAAGATGCTTCGGACAGATGCATTCCGATCCCGCCTAAATGCTACCAATGGGCAGCGTTCTTTCAGAACATCGTTTCGATCATCCTCGTGTTTTTCATCGGCCTCGCCTTGCGCAATTATTTCAAGATCAAGTGACGGACCGCCGTTTGGGCGAGGGTCGACTCACGCGAGGCCGGCTTGGCGCAATAACCTTCTTGGGGCAGCCTATCGGTGACGCACGTAGGCCCCTATCGGTCGCGTTCAAACTGCTCTATTCGCCTTGCCAGCGCCAGCCATTGCCGCGAAACCTCAGCGAACGCAGCCTTCACGTCCGGATCGTACGCCTGCACAGCCATACGTTCACATTCCCTCGCCTTATCGAGGTATCGCTGGACCCGGGGAGGCGGCTGCCCTTGCTCATGGTTCACACATTCCGCGTATCCCATTCGCGAGGTTGTGCAATGCACAATGTTGTGCTTGACTGGCGCCCCAAAAAAGAGCGATCCGCGCTCGCCATCCGGCCGCAATGTTGCGCCCGACGGCTCCCTTTGATGCTCTATCAAAGGCCGCGTGACGGGCAACGGCGCCAATTGACGGAAAAGCGTTATATTTTAACCCGGGAGGACGCGAAAAATGGCCGAAGTCTCAAACGAACTGATCATGGCCGCGATAGAAGGAGAGGACGGCGTGGTGCACCATACGGCGTACTTTACTGCCGCCGAGGGATTCATGCGTGGCGCACTGCTGCTCCCGGATGTGCCCGATTCTGCGCCAGCACTCGCGCTGCTTTCGGGTCAAATTCTAGAGTGCTTGCTCAAAGCATTTCTCTCAAAGGTTGGTGGCGTAACGGAGAACGAGTTGAAGAAGAAGTTTGGTCACAAGCTTTGGAAACTTTGGCAGTGCGCCGAGACGTTGGGGCTCCCTATAGGTCCTATACCGGAGTGGGCGACGAGTCTAAACAGCTTGCACGCTGACCCATACTATCTTCGATACCCAAAGAACGGCTTGGGTTTCCCCAACGCTCAACATATGAAGTTGAAGCTCACGACCCTACTTGAAACCGTTCGCGAGAGGATGCGGTAAGGTCGTTAGCGCGGCGTCTTGATGGCGGCGCTCCTGCCGGCTCGCTCTGGCTGGAAATGCCCGCCCTCGCGAATTATGGAAAAGGCACTTGAAAATGAGAAAGACCTTAATCGCCGCAGCGACGGCCGCAATCGGCGTTGCCGGGCCGGCGATGGCGGGCGGGAAGACTTTTGACGAAGTGTTTCCGACTACGTCGAGCATCGAGGACTTCTGCAGTTCGGTTCCAGGCAGTACAACCGCCAGCCGCAACGCGTGCATCGACTCAGCCCAGGTGGATTATGATTACGCCAAGAACATTTGGGGCGCTCTAGGCCCGGCAAGGCGGGAAGCCTGCGGCGAGCTTTGGGGGAAATACGCGGCGGCAAAGGTATCAACTCGGGCGCGTTATCGCTTGATAGGCGGATGTCTTACGAACCAATTGACCGCGCAAGATCGCGAAACGGTTCATCGCTTCCAAAATTGGTGAGCCCGCGAAATTCTTTCCGCCCCGAGCGCACGGTGCAGCATCGCTAGGACCGCCATACAGGAGGCCTGTGGCGGCCATCGGTTGCGCCGAGCACGGGTAGCGGACGGGCGCCCTGAGGCCATTCACGCCCCGGCGCTGCGAACCGTAGATTGCAGCGAGACATCGCCTGCTCGCTGCGCGCCCGGCGCCTCGGCCGGCGGCGACACGTCCTTGGCCTCGGTTGCCAGCTTGGCTTCCGCAGCCTTGACGAAGGCGTGAAGCTCTTCTCGCGACATGCCGGCAATGTCGCCAAGGTCGCGCTCTTCGGGCAGAGACGTTGCGGTATAACCGCTACGGTCAAGAATCGCCTTAGCTGCATCGACTCGCACGCGAGCGGGCATCGCCGCATCAATCACGCATTCGTTCAGAAACGCAAAAGCCTTCGGCGCATAGACGGTTTCAACGAGTCCTTTGACGACGGCGCGAAGGTCGCCGGCGAAGTTGTCGCGCTCTGTGTAGAGCTTGAACGTCTTGGCAGGGATTCCCGCTCGTTTCGCTGCCTCGTTCGCTGGCGCGCCCTGCGCATAGAACAACATGCAGCTTTTTATTTGAGCGGAAGACGCCGGGAATGTTGACCCGAAGCCAAGCCGTTTGACCGCTTCCAGGTTAGTTGGCATGGGGTTTTCTCAACCTCCGGTAAATCAGCCTCCTGCCGGTCAACCTGAAATCGTAGTCAACCCATTTCTTGCCGGTGGGTGTCAACTCGTATTGCACCGGCGAGCCCCGATATGCCTCGCTTACCGGGCAGATCGTGTTGGCGTAGAACAGGATTTGAAGGTGCTTTTTGACGGAGCGCATGGGCAGGGCAAGTTCCGCGGCGATGCTCAACAGCGTCGGCCGCGGGCGCAGTGCGATCAATTTGAGAATTGCCATCCTGGTATCTTTCATGGGCTGGAGCGAACTTGCGTCCGCGCAGCGCGAGGCTGGGGCGCCGTGGTCCATGACGGATAAGATGGCTGCTATGTTCGAATCGCTCTGAAAAGTCTGTACGTTCGAGTCCATTTTTTGGGGTTCCTTTCAACCGTTATATTGTAACATACTTGCCGAGCCGTGCACCTCATAGTTTAGGCGACACGCACCGCCCCCCGTGCAGCGCTATGATTATCATTTCCGACCCCCGCAGGGAGCCGGGCGGGCGGCCGCTCAACGGCCCCCCTGCCCGCGAGGGTGTTTACGTTAGGCCCGAGGCTAGGCTTGTAATTTCCCACTCCAATGAAATCAACCACTTAGAATAGCTACGCTTCAAGCTTATGTTTTGAGGCTTGAATTTGCTAGAAGTGACAATGATTCCAGTATGTTACAACTGTAGCTTGACCTGTAATTACAAGCCTTGAAAGTAGGCTTGTAATTGAGGCTTGTAACGTGGCTATATAAGCCGTTGAAATCGTTTGATCATTCAAGCCTACAAGCCTATGACGAGGTAGGCTTGAAAGGCTTGTAGCTTAGCAGTATTCCATAGCCATTTGAACCCTGTTAAGCTCCGGTTTATTGTCGCCTTAATTTAGGCGCCGATTGCCCTTTCCCCCCCTCGGTTTCCGCCAGTTCCAGCCAATTCTCAGGCCTCGATTTTGGCCCTTGCTTGACGGTCCGAATCGTGTCGGAGTTGATCAATCGTTCCATGGTTTCCTCGAATTTTTCCACTGCTTGCGTGTCGCCATCAGCGAAAAACCGGGGCGCATAGTGTGACGAGAACTTACTCTCGCTCAGATTTTCGCCACGCTTCTTGGACTTCGCCATGAGGTCCAGAAACTCTGCATCGGCTTCGGCGTTGCTTTTATCAGTTTCCTCGATTGTCGCCCCGAGCACCGGCACAAACACCCCGGCATTCCACCTAAGCTTTATCTTTGCCGATAGCGGCCCGTAATTCGATTTCTTGACGATCAGCGTCCGGCTATCGTCTTTGCCGTTTGATTCAAAATAGAGTCTCGACCTGACCTTGTTGTGCCAGCCGGTTGAGCCGGACGTACCAGACCCGCTTGCCATGCCGCTCAGGCTTGGATGCGCAAGTAGGAGCGTGGTTGTAGGAAGCCGCCGCAACAGGCTGATGAACTGCCCGACTTGCGCGCGCACAATTTCATCGCCGCCGAACGTGTCTGCCAGCGTGTCGACGATCAGGAGTGTGGGGCGGCGATCTTCGATGTTCGCTTTTAATCGCCGGTAAGCCTTTGTTTCTGCAATGCTACCAACTACGTTTTTCGCGCCTAAGATTGCATCTGCGTCCGTGTAATCGAGAAACTCTACGTTATCCAAGTCCGCCGTGCTTGCACCATAATGCCGCGCAACTGCCTCAAAACGCCGGTGCAATTCATCACGATCATCTTCGGCCGATAGATACAGTGTGCGACCGGGAACAACAGGACGCCCGAGCCATTCTTTGTTGAGGTTCATGGCGGCGCAAAGCTGGCAAGCAAGCAGCGATTTTCCGACACCCCCGTCGCCAGTCAAAAGAGTAACGGAGCCACTTGGTATCAACCCGGGCACAACCCATTCGCGTTTCGGCGCTGGGCCGCGAAGGTCTGACACTCGCATTATTTTAGGCCACGCCGTTTGCTCGCCGTCGCCCTTCTCGCGGCAATCGTCGCCAATCTCCTCGGGATCGAAAGCCTCTTCGGCCGAGACGCGCCCCCGTGCTTCGGCGAGCGCTGCTTTCGCGTCATCGATGAGCGCCGGATCGATACTATTGTTTTCCCACGTCCAACCAGCCTCTTCTGCCATGTGTTTCAGGGACCAAAACGTTGCAGGCTTTTCATGGGGCCGAGCGGCTGAGTAGAGAACGTCATCCCACTTTTCGGCGCAGCCGGTCGCGTCTTCGAATCTTTTGCACTTCCTTGAAAGCGCTTCCCACAGCTCCAAGCGAATGTCATCCCTGCCAGGCACTTCGGCCCAATCATCGCCAAGCCGGGCAAACATGGGCCCTTGCGTGAACCAATCGTGCCGCGCCTCGGCCTTTTGGCCGGGGATTGCCTCGACGTATGAGCGAATCAGCGTTTCAGTCGAGGCGCTATATGGCACGTCACCTTTTATCGGCGCGCACTCGGCGCGGGCGATCGGCGGGAAGGCGGCGAGTATTTCGCCACGGGAATATTGTTTTCCACTGCCGCCTATGAGGCGAACGAGAAATGGTTCTTTGTATTTGTGGTTGTAGAAGCCAGGGATGCGCAGCACCCGGCAGCGGTCCGCTGCGTTCTTGTCGCTGCCATGACTTTCGACCATGCGGCGCTGACAGCCATCAAACTCACCGAGCGATAGGTTGTCGCAGAGAAAGTGATTGTGGCGGTTGCCCGGCGAAGTTTCGACTTCGATGGACGGGCCGTCGAAGAGCGATAGGAGCGAGTCGAATTGCGCCCGGTAGGCGTCCGCTTCATCGATCGGCACACTGCCATCTTTCGGCAGGTCCAGTTCTTGCCAAACCGCGCGCGCCCGCATGATGTTTTCTTTCTTGCGCCCCGTGCCGTCTGTTTCGTTGACCGTGACATAGATGCCGTAGCCCTTTGCATTGAACGCCGTCAGCTCGGGCCATTTCGCATCGAATGATCCAATGATTACTTTGGCGGCGAGCTTTGGCTTTAGCTTTTTATTCTTGTCGTCATCGAAAATTTGAAACGTGAAGCTTGTCGCCTTCGGGGCGAGCATGGCCAGGAATTTTCGCGCCATGTCGAAATCTGGCTTACGCGGCGACGGCTCGCTTGACTTTACTGGAATGTTTGATAGATTATCCATTGTGCTTCCTTTTTCTTGGGGCATAGGAAAGTCCTTTATTTAACAACGGGTTGATGTGAATAGAGGCAAGGCGATTGGTAACCGCCTTGTTACTGCCGGTCCGGTTGAAAAAAGAGCCTTTGGTTGGGGCGCTTTTTGAAGATTTGAGAAAGGTCGCTCAGGCGGCCTTTTTCTTTATGCCGCGAAGCAAGCGTCCTTGCCCAGCAAAGTGACAACTCGCGGCGGCTTTTTCAATGAAGCCATTTAGGCCTCTCGCTGTGCAGCGCTGACCGTTCGTTTTCCAGGCGGTAAGCAATAGATTGGACAATGGGCGCGGAGCGCCACCTGTCGTCGCTGCGATGTAATTTGCTCAAAACGTCGCGCCAATATTCCGCCGACTCACCGGTCGCAAACAACCCTACGGTTTCAACCCCCCTCGGCCAGTCAGGAGCATCGAGCAGCAACATGACGTTTTCGGCTTGCGGCCCGGGCAACCAGTCTTCCGTGAAAGACTTTGCCGATAATTCGACGCGGAAGACGCGCTGCGGCGGACTTGACGCCAGAAATTCCGCGAGCGTGCCGTTTGAGTCGCCAAAATCCGAACCCCCGGCGGAAATGTGAAGCTGCGTTGAACGGCCAGCCACGCATCGCGCTTTGATCACGGCGACGTGTGCAGCTCGGCGGCAAGTTTCATAGTGGCTGATGCGTGCTTTTTGCACCGCGACGCGGGCGGCCACGAGGCAATCGGCATGGTGCGAATCATCGGATGGCGGGGGACTTGGCTGCGGTGGCAAGACAATGATCAGTCGCAAGCCTTCACATGGCCCGTCGGGATGCGGCGTGTTTTCGGCAATCCATTCATCGACCGGCGCGGTGACGATCGAAACCTCGCGCGCCACTGCCAGGAACTTCTGTTCGCGATCACCGAACAACCGGCAAAAGCCGCGAAAGGCTGCCAAGCGGTTTCGCTCGCATGAACCATCAAGAACGACCCGGGACTCGCCCTGCCCCGGTGCCTTGGCCAATGTCGATTCGCCGGTAGCGATGTCGCATCGCATGGTGACGTGCCCCGCGGCGTCGCTCGCCAGCACTTTGATGGCTTCGCCCGTCATGACGTTTGCGGAGCCATCTATCCTAAGAGGCCACTCGACCTCCCAATCCCCCGGGCCCGACGCGGACCATATGTCGAACGCTCTTTCGAGCAGCTCGCAATACTGCGTGCGCAGCGCCGTTTCGATTTTCTCGTGAAGCTGCGCAGTCATGCCGCCGCCCGCGGAGTCTCAGACGTGGACTTGATGCGGCGCGCTTCTATGAAGGCATCGAGATCGGAAATGTCGTATCGGACGCTCTTTCCCATCTTAATGAAGGGCAGCGGGCGCGCGCTCAGAGTCCCCTTTAGGCGCGCTATTTCGAGCGTGGTAACCGCGAGATTGAGGTAGGCCGCCGCCTCTCTCGTGGTGTAAAGACGTTTGTTCACTTTGGGCTCCTATGACATGTTGTTTCAAGTCATAGGAAAGTACTACGGATAGCGGCTAAATACAAATCCTCAGATCACGCGACCTTACAATCGCTATATGTAGTAATATGTGTTGATATATTCGTGTAGCTGTCTTTGAGAAGTCCATTGTCACCAGACACGTGGCCCACCGGCCAAGTTTATATTGCGAAAAAGTTAATTTGCGACGCGGGCCTTGCACCGGGCGCAAGCACGGGCCTAAGCACTCCTTTTTTCGTGAAGCGGCACTACCTCGCCCGCTGCCCTCCGGTTCATGGCCGCATCGATTGTTGAGCCGATCGTCTCGACCGCGCGCCGCATCGGGTCCGCGTCGAGATGCGCATAGCGATGCGTTGTTTCAGCTTGTGAATGCCCAAGCAATTTGCCGATCATGGGCAAGCCCAGCGAGGCGCCGGCGCCGATGCTGGCGTAGGAGTGCCGAAGGTCATGGATGCGGACGCCTTCGAGCTGCGCAGCCTTACAGATGGCGGCCCAAGGTTTCCCGAGGTCAGACTTCGGCCGGCCGGCCTTCGCGCCCGGAATAATGTGTGGATTGTCGCTACGTGTGAGCGATGCGAGCACAGCTTGCGCGGCGGCCGAGAGATAGACCGGCTTGCGGCCAGTTTTCGAGTCGGCGAGGAAGATCACGCCGCGTTCAATATCGACGTGCTGCCACTGCGCATCGAGAATCTCACGAAGCCGCGCGCCGGTCAGGACCAAGAGTCTGATCGCCGCGATGGCGAAAGGACAGCCCCCGCCGGCTTCGAAGGCGCGCAGCGCATCGCCCAGCCGGCCGAATTCATCGCTGGTCAAGTAGCGTTCGCGCCCGTCCTCGGGATATCGCTCGATTCCCTTGCATGGATTGCCGGCTTCCCCCACTTCATCGCGCCGCGCCGCCCATGTCCACACAGAGGATAGGACCGCCAACACGCGATTGGCCTCGTAGGGCGTCCCCACAAGCGACGCGTGAAGCCTTGCAACGTCGGCTCGCCGAACTTCCACAATGCGCTTGGCGCCGAGCGCCGGCAGGATTCGGGTGCGCAAGATTCGCCGATATTCAGCGCCCGTACGGCGCTTGCGTTTGGTCGCGACATGGAGCGCGAGAAATTCCCCTGCCACGTCGCCAAACGTTCGAACGGCGCGCGCGGCCGCCCGCTCGGCAATCGGGTCCGAACCGGTCTCGACCGCTCCCAAAAGCTTCTTGGCTTCGGAGCGCGCTTGGTCCGGCGTCAACCGGCCATGCTCGCCGATGTTGGCGCGCCTAGACCGGCCGTCGCGGCGGTACTGGCATACATAAACCTTTTTGCCGGACTGCATGGCGCCAACGCCAAATCCCGACACTGCGTCATCCCAAAGAAACTCACGATCCTTGCCGGCGGGGCATTGGAGCGCATCAACTGATCGTTTCGTGATCCGGCCTTGTGCCATCGGATTCTCCGCTCGGTAAGCAAATTGGTAAGCACTCTGGTAAGAAACTGCACAATACACCAAAAGTCAAGGGAAAGGTTGCGACTTGATTTGAAACCGATTTGTGATACGCAAGAAAGCATCGTAAGGCAGTGGAAACCACGGTCTGTCAGACTTCGGTTCTGCTCGACCGGCAGGCGTTGACCATGCGCAATCTCGCGATCGCCGCGGCGCTTGTCATTCTGATTCAGCCGGAAGCGATCATGGGCGCGAGCTTTCAACTGTCGTTCGCGGCGGTGGCGGCTCTGGTTGCCGTCTATGAAGCGCGCATGGCCGCGTGGGGTCGTGACGAGCCATTGGGTAAGGCATCCCGCCCGGTCGAAGGCGAGCGCAAGCGCATGGCGCTCGAAACCTTGAGGCCGCTGCTGCGGCGGGGACCCTTGGGGCTGTTGTTCGCGACCTTTTGCGCGACCTCGGCCACGGCCTCCTTCATGGCCTATAATTTCCACGAGCTCAGCCCCTATGTGCTGATCGGCAATCCGCTGACCCTCACCATCATCGAAATTTTCGCGGTGCCGGGCGC
>Ga0073928_10010740_pt1 | contig 10817 bp, 11 predicted proteins | sample PaiPotPPA55metaG_FD_76969 | JGI IMG/M metagenome (GOLD analysis project Ga0073928, IMG submission 76969) | Iron sulfur acid spring bacterial and archeal communities from Banff, Canada, to study Microbial Dark Matter (Phase II) - Paint Pots PPA... ...
GTCCAGAACTGCAACCGATGAAACGTCCGTCGGATTTTTGACGACGGCCGCCATTGCCACACCGGCCTCGCCCCCGATGACCTTGGACATTCCTGTGAAGTAGGCGCGGTTTGCATCATCAAGTTGAACGGGAAACTCGTAGCGGCTCACGTGGTCAACGGCGCGCACCAAGTGATAGATAGCGTTGTCCGGTACCGGGCGTGAGCTGTGTCCGCCGGAATTTGTCGCTTCAAACGTAAAGTTTTGAGATGTCTTCTCGGCAGCCAGAATTCCGAGCGCGATTTTGTGGCCTCGCGCGTCTTGAGGTCGTTTGCTCAACCTGTCCAGCCATCAGCAGGCCTTGAGACCATCTCTTGCGCGTAATGGTTCTGCCTCTCGCACCAGTGGTAGGCTCCTCCACTTGCTTCCACCCGCCGTTGCGCTTGCAGAATCCGCGCACCAACTCGCGCTTCATCTTCAGCACGTTCACAAGATCATTGAAGCTGATAAATGGGTTGTCGTGGAAGATCGCGGCCAGCATCTTCGAGTGGTCATCCTTGACAGCCGCGTGACCTACGTAAGCCAGATCACCCATCTGGTCGATAACGGAGACGATAGGACCCGGCTCCCCGTGCTTGGCCTTGCGCTTCAACTGTAAACGAAACGGCAACGGTGGTTCGAAGTCGCGTGGCTTGACGCATACGACTTCAATCTCCTCCGGTCCCTCACCTTGAGCGAACATCTTCTCGTCGCGGCGCAACGCGTAAACAAAGTCGGCCATTGCGCCGAAATCGCCGGTGCCGCGAAGCGCGTTTTCTAACGTTAACTCGGCGGCGTCCTTCGTAGCCTTCGGACTGTGATGAAGGAATAAAACGTTCGCACCCATAGAGCGGAGCATGTCGGAATCCTGCACCAAGTTATTCTCTTTGGCAGCGTTCTCGTCACCACCACGGAAAAATCTGACCGCGGTGTCGACGATCACGAGCACATCGCGTGTCGCGCCTAGTTGCTGAATCATGGCAACCGTGATCGGGTCCGACAACGGTCTGGTGATGCCCTGAGTGATGGTGCGATAACGGAACAAATGTTTATCCTGAACGATACGCATCTTCCCGAGACGGCGTTTGAATGACGCATCGCTGGCTTCTGGGATTAGGTACAGCACGGCAGTCGTGCGCTTCAAGGGAAACATGCCCCATAACGGGATGCCACTGGTCAACGCCTTGGCAACGGACAACCCAACCCAAGTCTTACCTGTGCCAGACAGCGAGCCAAAAAATCCCACGCCCTTCGGCATGAATCCTTGAATCAGCATCGGCAACTCGTTCGGCTCCCTGCCGTCGTAGGCTGGAAATTCCTTAGCCAACAATTCCGGTGTAATCTCGGTAGGAGTATTGTCCTGACCTTGTGTCAGCAACAGGCTTTTGTCCTGGCCTTGTTCGTAATTCGCCATCGAACGGGCCACCTGGCAAATTTTGGAATCGTCCAACGGCAATTCGCATTCGGAATGCGCCATGCGTAGCAGGATTGGCTCTATCTCTTCCGGTGTGAGTCCGCTTTCGCGCAACGCCCCCGCTCGCTTCACAAGCCACAAATGAATCTGTCCGTGTGGGATTAACGGACGCTCCTGCTCCGGTGCGGGCTCAGTCTTCTCTTTGGGCTTGAAATCAAGGCGGAACGCGCTTTGGTCGTAACGTGCCTGGAGGTCGATGCGAACCAACTTAACCACTGGCGCATCCACGTACTTCAAGTTTCGGAATCCGGGAACACGGAGCACACGGGCTGTGTCCGCGACCGCAGGGTCAGTGTGGAACTCCGCAGCCATCGCAGTCATCAGCGGCTCAGCGGTCTCCCTCGTGAAGCCGTCCACGTTCCAAATCAACTAGAACTTACCAGGGCTACTCTCGAGCACCACAGTAGGCTGTGGAACCTTGTCGCTCTTCAATATGTTCTCAACTGCCTGGGCTCCGTTCTCGTCAATGTCAACGTACACGCGCTTAACAGCCGCAACATTCTCTTTGGTGCGACCCTTACTCTGGCCAACCAGTTCCGGCTTGAACGGGTTCATCGCGGAGTAGATATTGAAGCTCTCGTTCAGCTTCGTGAGCGCGTCAAAAAACTCTCTCGTGTTCGCTTTTGATGCTTCTACGAACGAGTGCTGTACAACGCCGGTCGGGTTTATAAGCGCTAGTGCAACTACTTCGCTCGACGCGAACAGAGTGTCGATGAATTGCTGGTATGACTCGAAGGCGTTCATTGAGCACCACCGAGAATCTCCACATTCACTGCGATGGAGCCTTTCTCTCCAATCACGGAATCGAAGCGTGCCATCAATCCAGTCTTCGGTACGCCTGATACGACGTTGTTCAAGTGCAGGAAGTGCTTCACCACCACGCCGTCTTTGTTCTGATGCAGAAATCCATAATTTCTGTCAGGGAAGTAGGCGTTAATTCGAGCTAGAATTTTCATTATCAATACTCCTATTTTACGACGCGCCAGCCGATGTTCTGGCTGGTCGGGTCTTCACCGTCCTTTCTGCGCATTCGGCATTCGACTCTGGGTCCTTTCGCCATCTCGCGCACTACTTTGAAACTTCTTCGGCGCGTTCAGCCTCCACGCGCGCCTTCTCTTGATCCGTCCAGCACATCCAGCCTGACTCTTCCCCAGACTCGTGCTTTCCGAAGTGACCATTGGGTCGCTACAAACGGCGGCGTCGAACGTAGCGCCGCACAACTCCCTTAAGTGTTTCTGCATATTTCTTGTTTTGATACCTCCTCCCCTTAATAGGTCTCGGGAGACCAATTGTTCATCCCTCATTGAAAACAAAAGGTTTAGCCCTAGGTAAGAGTTGGGGTCAACGTAGACTAGCGACCCACTCACTCTTAGTTTGGTCTGGTGGTAGGGTGAACATCGCAACCTTCTGACCCTGCAAACCGTCGATATTCGCTACAGTTTTACCAACCGCCTCTTGCTCTATCCACACTTTCAACTGGACTTCAACCACTGGGCGCACCTTGCGTGCGATGCGGTTCACCGCTTGTTGTAGAAGCCCGGCATCAATCCCGCGATAGCGAGCGGCGGAAGCTAGAGCAACGCCGCCGACAAGAACGTCATAAGTAGCGGCAACGCGCTGGTCGCTCATTTGGGAACGTCGCAAGGTTTCAACGACCAAATTCTCCATGAACTGCTTCCTTTTATCATTCAGTTGTTGTCGCAAGAGTCTCTTCAAATTGTCCAAACGAGTTAGCACGGACATCATTCGAGTTTCCCACGACGCGATAACGGTTAGTCGGCTCTCAGGCATTCCCAAATGACGGAGGAAACGATGTGTTTCAGGCGGCACTTCACGATAAATGCGCTCCACTGGAACGGGGTCCGCATCTGGTCGTGCCTGTCCCGTGTAATGCAACCCCGAGAAAGCAACTCGAATCCCGCTGACGTACTGGCGGCGAATGCGTTCGCTACGTAGTTGCTTGCGAGTAGCAGGTCTGCGAGGCACCCAAAAGCGCCTTCCGTTAATTTCGAGTTCTCGGATAACACTGTGAACGTTGACGATGGTCGCCTTCTGATTTTTGTGAGTGATTTGCTTGCCAACATCCGGGTGCAAAACGCCCCATAAGCGACTCGGTGTCAATACGAGTGGTTCAACTGCTCTCCCTGAAACACGGAGCAGAGGAACATCGTTTCGCAAGATTTGTGGCAATTTGCGTTTGTTTACGATGAGCGAGGCAAATGCGAGAGACGATTCGTGAGTGGGACGAATCATGCCGCCACCGCCTGCTCCGCAGCAATGTGTTGTTTCAGACGCGCAAGCGAGGTCGCCATGATGTGCTGCAATTCGCACTCGCAGTCTTCCCACTGCTTGCACATCACGCTCTTGTCTTCACACTCACAGAAATTGCCGGGACCATCGAAGTCGTGACAGGTGTGAACGTCAATGCTGTTTCCGTCATCCATCCAGCGCGTATGAACGATGCTGAATGTGACCGGGTTACCCACATGTTCGTAATGAAGAATTATGTCGTCGTTGTATCCGTTCTCTTCTTCCAGCGCGGTACGGAGTTCGTCGGCTGAAAACTCCTGATAGGATTCGTAGAATCTCTCGTTATCCCCGTCACGCCAGTGGAAGAACTCCCCAACAAGGTCAACACGGTATCCATCGACTGTCGCCCACCCATGTCCTGCGCCGTACGACCACATACCTTCAACGTACTTTACGTTCGCGTCATTCGCGGTGAGCACCAGTGCTTGAGCAATTCGGTAACAGTCACCGCCCTTTATCCCGACACGTCCGGTGTTGCCGCCCATGTGGGTCAGATTACGAAGCCACGGTTCCAATCGTTTACGAAGGCGCGGACGTGCTTCTTCAGGGACATGAGTGAGAGGAAGGTCGGCGGCGGTCGGGTACCAGACTTTGGTGTCTCTGCGACGGCGGGATTCCTCCATCGCAGTAATCTGCTCTGCAGTCGGGTACGTCCCATTCTTCTTGCGAACTTTTGCCGCGCCCATTACGCTGCACCAGCCATGCGCAGGCGTTCGATGTAGTTGTCCAAGTCATCCTTGAACAACACGTAGTGACGACCAAGTTTATGTGCGGGGATTTTCTTCTGGCGAATCGCTACTTCTATGAACCACGGAGAGCTGCCGATGTAGTGCGCGGCTGCCTTGATGCGGAGACCACGACTAGGCGGTGATGTAGAACTCGACGTGCTAGGGTCGACGTGTGATTGGATGCTGCGATGAGTTTCCATAAATAGTCCTCTAGCCGATGAGCTAACTCGGACTAATTCATGGTGAATTGTGGGGAACACACGTAGTCTGTTGTTGCTCGGACTACGCTCGGCGAACGGTCGTTGGTCTTGGACTGCTGGGAACCCAGTTAGGCTCCCCATCCTATGGTAGGATGGCACTCACAACGACAACTATAGCATACCACATTTAACGGATTTGTCAATAGAAACCCGCATGAACACTGGCGATTTCTGCGATTGGCGGTTAATAGCATATTAACCGTCAACCTTTGCTACGCTGGACGAGAATCGGTAGAGATTCAAGGCATAAGGAGCCTCAGCATCTGGCAGAGTTTCGCTAATTCCAGCATTCTCAGCGCAGAGGGGTAGCCAACCAACGCGTCCCAACAGTTCGCATCCTTCATTCCATCACGGATCGTCGGCTCTGATGCGTGGATCCGATCTCAACTATCGCCCAGGGCACACAAGGGCATCCGCAGTGAGTGTCCTGAGCAGGAATCCTCGCGTTCGTTTCCTCTTACGAAGCAGATGTCTCAGTCAGCGGCAACAACTCAATTCCGCCGTGGTATTCTCGGGCTCCGATGAACAAATTTAGGTTTCGAAGTGTAGATGGAAGCGACATCGCGCCGGAACAATGGCTGCCAATGTGGGCTGCGCGCTTTCCAGAATCCAAGTACACCGGATATTCCGCATTGATGGATGGGCACAAGTCGCTTTCTGGCGAGGACTTTAAGCTCATCGGCAAATGGAAAGATGGCGTCAAAACTGACCGCAAATGGCGAGCGAACGTTGCGGCCGTCGCGTTTCCGATCTGGATGCAAGCTGCTTCGGAATTGCCCAAGTGTCCTACAGAAAGTGAAGTCGCACACTTCTTGAATGATTGGTCAGAAAGGAAGTATACGGACCAATACGCAAACGGTCTTCAGGAAAAACACTTCGGGGTGGCTAGGGCCACCACGCTACTTCATTTCCTCAGCGGCGGAGACTTTCCCATCTGCGATTCCCGCGTAAAGAGGGCTATGAAGCGGATACGGAATACAACAGTTTCCAAGACAGTCGGCTGGTACCTAGATTCATACTGCCCGTTCTTCCTTCAGGTTGCCGACATGTGTGCGACGAAAGAACACCGCAACGTCGATAAGGCCCTTTTCAGCTACGGTGGCCGAATTCTCCCATTCTCGGATTAACGGACGTCGTAGGCTCTAAGACCGAAGCGCGACGCTCCCGATAGCGTGGGACGAATACCAGCGCTGCTTCTGCGACAACCCCGCTTACCGTAAAAACCCGCCGATGAGAAAGGGACTGGAACACCGAAGGTTGGTATTCCTATGTCTCGACGCAATGGCAATGAGGTCGTGCGCCCGCGAAGAGAACGGAGGCACCAGCTATTCCAGCCGCATCTAAGAATGGCAACCGTAGACAGCACCCTAACGTGAGTAAGGAAGCGAGCACCGCGCCAACGGAAGCACCACGAGTTTTCCCATCACCCATTAAGCCCCCGAGCCCGAGCTTCTTTTATCGCCGCACGCAATGCCTGCGGGGACGGAACACCGCTACCGTCTGAGTACAAGCGGCACATGAGACCAAACGAAGCAGTCTGTTTGCTCTGCGGTTCCACGTCATGACCGTCTACGCGAATCGTTGGTGAACCTAAAAACTTCAATGATTCTGCTGTCGCTACATCGTTCACCAGTACTTCGCTAACGTGTTCTTGAAGACCTTCCGCTGATAGAATTTCACGCAGACGTTCAAGGGCAACCGCGTGATTCGGACAATTAGGGACGTATAAGACTTCTATTTTCATGCCGCACCTTACGTTTAGATTTTCCAATGATGGTCAGGACTGGACAGCGAGCGTTCTTTTTTTTTTCGTGTGTTCGTTTAAGTTCTCTAGTGCATTTTGTGTGTGCAACTTTAAGTTCATCCTCTAGGTGCACAGGCGCGAAACGCTTTGTGTGGATGTCTTTCAACTTATGGTCAAGCATCTTGCGCACGGCTGAATAGGCACGAAAGCCATTGGTTCTCAGCGAAAGAAATTCGCGAATCTCGTTAAGCGAGAAGCCCAGAGTTTGTAAGCTACGGATGAAGCGCAAAGTGGAACGATCTTCCGAAGAATACAGCCGGAACCGCCTTCGCTCCGCGTGGGCGCGGCCAGCAAACCATTCCGTTCATAGAAGCGTATAGCGTCTATGCCTATGCCTGTTCGCGCTGCGACCTGGCCGATTTGCATTTCCGCTTCTCGGCTAGAGTTCATCCACACCTTCAACATACACCCTGGAGCGTAGTCCAGAGTCAAGCGCAATCCAATGCGAGAAACGGAAAATGCCAGGTTACCCGTATTGTCCAATCGTGGGAATTTGATGGGAGCTGGCAAGAGAGATCTAGGACGATGCTGGTGAGATTGATTGACAAATTAAGTGACAAGGGGTATTAAGCGTGTATTGTCTCCGACCAGATTCGCCGTTTCATAAGCAAATCCCTGGTATCCAAGCATCTTTAGTTTTCTAAATAATCGGCGTTTTTGGCTGCCCCCATTCCGTATCGCTAAATCTCCGTCCCTCGGGGTTGCCCGTCTTAAACTCCGCCTATATGAAAATCCAAGTTGAAGAATAGATTGAGGAGATTCGCTATGCCTAAAAATCAAATTGTTCCCCCGGCCCGGCGTGCGTTCTTGAGGTATACAGCAATGGTCGCTGCATTGTTGGGCGTTGTAATAATTCAACCGCGCATAACCTACTGCGCGGGCAGCGGTGACACCGTTGTCGTGCAATGGAATGATGCGGCGTTGCAAGCCATCCGCGATTTGCGTCCTGGGCCGCCGATGGCGGCCCGAATGATTGCTATCACGAATACCTGTATGTACGACGCATGGAGCGCTTATAGTCAGAACGCGGTAGGTACACAATTGGGCGGAACGTTGCGGCGGCCACGAAACGAACGCACTGTGGCGAATAAAAATAAAGCAATCAGCTTCGCGGCGTATCGCGCGCTAGTGGACCTTTTCAAAGCCGACACCACCAGCGTCTTCACTCCATTGATGTTAGCTTTGGGATACGACCCTACCGATAATTCCACGGACACGACTACGCCAGCTGGAATCGGTAATGTCACGTGCGCGGCAGTGTTGAACTTCCGTCACCACGATGGTTCAAATCAGCTTGGGGATTTGCATCCAGGGGCTTATTCAGACTACACGGGATATGCTCCGCTAAATGGGCCCTCCACAGTGCCAGTGCCGATCACGATGATTAGTAATCCAAATCATTGGCAGCCATTAATCTACGATGATGGACTGTTGTTTCCGCTGCCACACGTCATTACGCAAACCTTTGTTGGTGCGCAGTGGTTCGAAGTCGTACCGTTCGCGTTAACGTCGGCGGATCAGTTTGAGGAATTTGCAGAACAGTTTGGACCAGCGTTATTCGGTTCTCCAGCATATATAACACAGTCCCAGGAGCTGATCGACATCAGCGCCAACCTCACGGATCGGCAGAAAATGATTGCGGAGTATTGGGCAAACGGACCGCGCAGTGAACTTCCTCCGGGACACTGGTGTCTGTTTGCGGAGTTTGTTTCGCGGCGCGATCACCACAATGTAAATCAAGATGCGAAGATGTTTTTCGCTATGACGAATGCGATTCTCGATGCAAGCATCGCAGCATGGGCTCCAAAGCGGACCTTTGACTCTGTGCGACCGGTGACATCAATCCCGTATCTTTTTACCGGGAAACCGATCAGGGCTTGGGTACCGTTTATGGGCACGCAGACCATTGACGGCTCACAATGGCTGAGCTATCAGAAAAGAACTTTCCCGACACCCCCATTTCCAGAATTTATTTCGGGGCACAGCACGTTCAGTGCGGCTGGTGCAGAAGTACTCCGTTTGTACACCGGCAGCGAAGAATTCGGCGATTCTGTGAACTTTGCGCCTGGCAGTTCCGTCACAGAGCCTGGTTTGGTACCGGCGCAGCCGGTCACTTTGCATTGGGACACTTTTCTTGACGCGGCTAACGAGGCGGGGATCTCCCGGCGTTATGGTGGGATTCACTTTAAAGCGGGAGATTTATCGGGTCGAGCGGTGGGCAAACTGGTCGGTGCTCAGGCTTGGGCGAAAGCGATGACCCACTTCAATCCTAACGGGGACGAAGAATCTGACCGAGACGAAGAATGAACGAATATCGTAAATTCATGATTCTGCACAAAGGGCAGCACTCGCATTGGAGTGCTTTTGTGTTTCGAGGTGTTTCGCCACCGTGGGCGGGGACCGATGCAGGAATCGCGCACGCCTTGTATGACGCCTACTCTTGGTCGTGGACTTCAAATGCGCCTTGCACGAGAATCTCGTTGAATGAAAACGTTAGAGTACCGACAGTCAGAGTCGCGGTCGATCCAGGCCCTCCCTTGTGTACAACGAATGTAAACGGCACGTTAGTACCTGCACCGAGGCCTGTGATATCGGCGACACCGGTAAGTGTGGCAGTATCCTGATGCGCGCTAGCTCCGGTGACCTTGCCGGCAACATACATGGCGTTCACCGTCAGCTGGCCGCTGTGAGGGCCTGTCGTCGCCTCGGGCGCAAACGCCAGGCAATCAAACTCGCCCATCGCGCCCCCATTGGAGCGTTCAGCGTGAAAGGCTACTGTCGTAATTACAGGAATAAAACTCGGAGAGCCTGTTCCACCGTGAATAATCGTCGTGCCACCGCCTTGCGCGATTGCTTTGCGATCGCTATCCGAATCGCGCCCAGAAACTGTTCGCGTTGAAAAGAGCACCGCCAAGGCAAGGCTAGCTACCATCAACGTGGCAGTGATTATGCGCCTGTAAAGATTCGATCCCGTTCCCATCTCGCTCCTCCTTTTCATTTCTTATCAGGGCACACGCGATCAAAACGGTCTTACCTACTCTGATCTACATCATCCTGCAATAACCAGAGTAAGCGCTGCACAACCCCGAGAGCCTTCGGAGTCCACCTTATGTCAATTGTGAGATTACGCGGGTCGCTATAACGGTGATCTAGAGCGTCGGCTACATCATACTGCGCCTTGGCGTCCTCCACCCGCCCGGTTGCGTAAAGTCCCACGGCTAGTCCTGCATGACCAAAGGATGCCTTGGGTTCCAACTGAACCGCAGCACGCCATTCCGCAACAGCCTGCTGGTACTCTCCGAGTTCATAAAGAGCGAAACCACGGCTCATGTGCGCTTCGAAGTGGCCTGGGCGGTCGGCCAAACTCGCGCGATAAGAATCGGCAGCTGCGCGCATATCTCCGTTACGATAGAGCGCGTTGCCCAGCTGAAAATGGAGTATAGGGTCGTTAGGATGCAACCTCAGAGCCTTTCGTAGTTCGGCGATTGCTCCGGCAAGATCCCCACGTTGGTAAAGAGCGCTCCAAGGATTAAGGTCTGAAACATGCGCTTGGGGACAAGCTTGCAGTTGGGCCACGGGCTCTAAACCAACAAGGGCCAGGATCAGGAATGCGCTTAGCACTAGATTAGGCATAGCCGACGTCCTAATCTTAAATCTTCCGGGCACGCATTTGGACCACCAACAGGAGCAGCCCAGTAGTGAACAGTAACAGAGACGACGGCTCCGGAGTTTCCGAGACCTGAGTTCCCGGGGCTGTGATCTGAACGTTCTCACCTGATAACGTCCCCGGGCTGAACACATTAACTACCCCCCCTACAGCTCCCGTGATATCCACCGTGAGAAGGCTATTGGCCCCCAGCGGATCTGAGGTCGGAAATAACGGAATGCCGTTCCCATCGAGCAAGAACAAGCTAAACTCGTCCGGAACTCCGAGTTGTGGGGCCAATTCACTGATGTTGAGGGAAAAGGTGGTGCTAGTTCCGAACTGAGAATAAGGCAGCAATAGCTCGTTGAACGCGAAGCTACTCTCGATAGTCGTAAAAGCGGCAGGATTCGCGCCCAAGATGAGGTCTCCTGATACTAACCCCCCTTGAGTCTGCGGGAGACCTAAAGTTCCACTCGTGGCAAAATTTATAATTTGAACGGTATTGAAGTTACCGCCCGGATTATTAGTCACGAAATCGAATACCAATGAGCCGTTTCCCCCGCTCACGGCACTCGTA
>Ga0073928_10010742_pt1 | contig 10814 bp, 9 predicted proteins | sample PaiPotPPA55metaG_FD_76969 | JGI IMG/M metagenome (GOLD analysis project Ga0073928, IMG submission 76969) | Iron sulfur acid spring bacterial and archeal communities from Banff, Canada, to study Microbial Dark Matter (Phase II) - Paint Pots PPA... ...
TCAGCCGCGCCGGCGTGCGGTCGCCGCCACAATCGAGGTGATGGCGGCTGAGTCGTAAGGAGTGGATGTGTCCCTGGAACCCACGCCCGAGCAGATCGCGGCGCTTATGGCGAGGCCGGCGGACACGCCGGTCGTCATGATCAACCTTCTGCAGTTCCGCCCGAACGGCGGCCTGGAAAGTTACCTGCGCTACGCGCAAGAGGTCGCACCGCACTTGCAGCGGGTGGGCGGAACGGTCCGCTATGCCGGCGCCGCGCCCGGTGTGGTCATCGGTGAGGGTGAGAAACCTTGGTGGGACGCCATTATCGTCGTCGAGTACCCATCGCCAGCAGCGCTTCTCGACATGGTGACCAACAAGGATTACCTCAAGGTGCACGAGCACCGCGCCGCCGCACTGGACCGCGGCGACCTGATCGCCACCTCGGCGTGGACCATGGCCGGGTAGCCGATGTTTCTGATCACCGGCGCCGGTGGCGGGACCGGAAGTGTCAGCCGCCGGGTGGTGGAGCTGCTGCTGGAGTGGGGCGAGCAGGTAAGGGCGATGGTGCATCGCGACGACGAACGCGCCGAACAACTGCGAGCGCTGGGGGCCCAGGTCGTCGTTGGCGACCTGACGCGGGCCTGCGACATCGTCGACGCGGTGGACGGCGCCCGTCGGATGTTCTTCAACATGAGCGTCTCACCGGACTACCTGGAGGCCACGGCCGAGGTGTGCGCCGTCTGCCTGGAGCGCGGCCAGCTCGACGTGATCGTCAACATGTCCCAGATGACCGTCTCGCAGATGACGCTGACCAGCACGGGCGAATCCCGTCAGCAGCGCCTGCACTGGTTGGCCGAACACGTCCTGGATTGGTCGGGTCTGCCGGTGATTCACGTCAGGCCAACGGTTTTCCTGGACAATCCACTGTTCACCGTCCTTGCTTCGCGAACTGTCCGCGAGCGTGGGGTGCTGGCACTGCCCTTCGGCACCGGACGTACGTCACCGATCTCGGCGGACGATGTCGCCCGCGTCGTGGCGACGCTACTGCGAGACCCCGCCAACCGGATCGGCCAGGTCTACGAGCTGACCGGCCCGCAGGTGCTCGGGCTCGACGGCCTCGCCGAGCAGTACACCCGAGCGCTGAAACGGCCGATCTCTGCCGAGGACCTGTCGCTCGACGAATGGGAGCGCCAAGTGCTCGCGCCCGCAGGCCTGCCCGAGCACGTCCGTCAGCACATCGCCACCATGGCGCGGTTGCATCGCGAAGGCCGCTACGACCGTGCCACCGATGACGTCGGGCAGATTACCGGCCGCCCCGCTCAAACCGTTGAGCAGTACGTGGCGTCGGATCCCGATCTGTTCTACTGAGCGGCGTGAATCGCGAAGCCTTTGAGCGGCTGTTCGACATGACCGGCCGCACCGTCATCGTCACGGGCGGCACCAGAGGAATCGGGTTGGCGTTGGCGGAGGGCTTCGTTCTGGCCGGCGCTGCTGTCGTGGTCGCAAGCCGCAAACCCGACGCCTGCGAGCAGGCCGCCGAGCACCTGCGCGGGCTCGGGGGCCAGGCCATTGGGGTGCCCACTCACCTCGGCAACGTCGACGATCTCGCCGCCCTGGTACAGCGGACCGTCGAGGCATTCGGCGGCATCGATGTCCTGGTGAACAACGCCGCCAACGCGCTGGCCCAGCCGTTGGGGCAGATGACACCCGAGGCGTGGGCGAAGTCCTACGAAGTGAACCTGCGCGGCCCGGTGTTTCTCGTCCAGCACGCGCTGCCGTACCTGAAGAAGAGCTCGGCCGCGGCGGTGTTGAACATGGTGTCGGTCGGCGCGTTCAACTTCGCGCCCGCGACTTCCATCTACGCCTCCGGCAAGGCCGCGCTGATGTCGGTCACCCGGTCGATGGCCGCCGAATTCGCGCCACTAGGCATCCGGGTCAACGCGCTCGCGCCAGGACCCGTCGACACCGACATGATGCGCAACAACCCGCAAGAGGCGATCGACCACATGGCGGGGTCGACGCTGATGAAGCGGCTGGCCAGCCCCGACGAAATGGTCGGCGCTGCATTGCTGTTGGCGTCGGACGCCGGCAGCTACATGACCGGGGCTGTCATCATCGCTGATGGCGGTGGAACGCCGCGTTAGCCGCCTCGAGCATCTCCCCGCTGGTCGACGCCGAGGGGCTGCTGCGGCTGGATTGTCTCAACGGTAAACAGCGATTCGCAGCTATTCGACTAAAGCCAGCTCGCGCCAGTCGGATTGCGCTCCGCTGAGGTGGAGGCGACGGAAGCGTCGCCTGCATGCTGGTGATCTTGGGCTACGTGCTGTGTGTTCGACTTTGTGGTGGAAACGAGATAGACCGAAGCACCTCAATAAAGGCCTTTGTTGCGGCAGTCGGTGTGACGCCTCTTACTGTCGCGGTGCAGATTTGGAATGGCGGGATTCCTTGGGGATCGAGGGCAACCAATGTCACGTCGGGCCGTATCGCCGCAGCTGCCAATGAAGGAAGTAGTGTGATCCCGACGCCCGCCGCGACGAAGCCCTGCTTGGCGATCCAGTCCTTGGCGACAAACCCAATACGCGGATTGAAGTCTGCACGAAGGTACGGGGCCAAAAGCGTTTCGTCTGCGCGCGCGCTGCCGGCAATCCACTCTTCGTCGGCAAGGTCGGACAGCCGCACTCGCTTGTTGTTAGCGCAGCGGTGTTTGTTGGGGACAGCGACAAACATGTTCTCGTCAGCCAGTTTTCGGAGCTCCACGCCATCGGGTTCGGGGGCGTCCGTAGAGACACGGATCACCGCGAGATCTATTTGACCGTTCGTGAGCAACTCCAACAGCTCGCCGATGAAACCTTCGCGCAGCGACACCGAGATTTCTGGGTGAGCGCGGCGAAACGCGGCAACGCCGTCGGGGATCAACGAAGCGTCGGCGGTGGCGAAGGCACCCACCCGGAGTCGTCCGATGTTCAACTCACGCAGGTCGACGAGCTCACGGAGTGCAACATCGATCCGGTCGAGGACGGCTTCGGCGTGGACCAGGAAGCGACGACCGGCCTCGGTTGGCCGCACTCCGCGCGCCTGCCGATCAAACAACTTCGAACCGACTTCGCCTTCGAGCGCGGCTATCTGCCGAGATACCGCCGACTGTGTGTAGGAGAGCAGATGGGCTGCCCCGGTGAAGGAGCCCGTGTGCGCGACTTCAACGAACACCCGAAGCGATCCTGTGGTCAACTCATGCGGATCACGCATGGCATTCATGCTAAACATTCGCTACTAACATCGCTTGATGGTATCTACCGTGAAGGTATGACATCAAGAAACGTTGCGTTCCTCGGCCTTGGGACGATGGGCACTCCCATGGCACGCCGGCTCATCGACGCCGGTCACTCACTGACCGTGTGGAATCGCTCGCCGCAGCGTGCTGAACAATTTGCCACTGAGGGGATAGCTGTGGCGGCAACGCCAGCGGAAGCTGTCAGCGCCGCCGACGTTGTCATCACGATGTTGGCAGATCCCGCAGCGGTGCGACAGGTGGTGTCCGAAGTCGCTGCGTCGCTGCGGCCGGGCACCATCCTCATTGAGGCCTCAACGGTCGGGCCGGACGTCGTGCGTGAGGTCGTTGATTCGTTGCCCGCTGGAGTGACCGTCGTCGACGCCCCGGTGATGGGTAGCGCGGATCGCGCGGCCAGCGGCACGCTCACATTGTTGGTCGGTGGCGACGCCGATCCCGTCCTGGACTTGCTCGAGCTATTCGGCACGGTGACGCGGTGCGGCAGTGTCGGATCCGGGGCGGCCCTGAAGGTGGTGCTGATCAGCGCAGTGGTCGCCGGGGTGACGGCAATTGGTGAGGCCATGGCCGTTGCTGATGCACTCGGCCTTCCGGAGGACCTGGTAAAAGCGGCGATGGCCCAATCACCGGTGGCCGGTATCGCGGGTAGGGCGTTCGCCCAGGGAAGCCATTTTGCGATTCGTTTGGCCGCAAAAGATGTCGCGCTTGCGGCTGCGAGCGCAGATCTGCCCGTATCACGCGCGGTTCATACACGGCTGATGGAGTTCCCCGCCGAGCGTGAGGAGGATCTAGGCCAGATCGTGGCCGCCATCCGCGCCAGCCAGGCGCAGCTCAAGTCGCCGAACTGACCGTCGCGGCGCTATCTTTCAGAGATGCCTACGCTGTCAGGCCACCGTGTCGACCGTTATCGCCTTGTCGCACTAGAGAATTGGCCCAGCGTCTGACCGCTTCCGCTGGATTCAACTCGGATGCCGATAAACTAACTTGCGTAAGCTAGTCGCGCTAGCGTGACTAGTGCGAAGTCTCGTACGCTGGGTACATGGAGCCAGTCGCCCATACCCCAGCCCGCAACGCGACAGTGACGAGCACAGATGCAAAGAACCGTCTCAACGCCCTGCTCGCAGACGTCGAACGCACGGGCGAATCAGTAACGATCACCAATCACGGCCGCCCAGTTGCCAGGCTTGTTCCATTCCGGCCGGTCCCGCGCCGCTTCGGTCAGCTGCCACACCTGGTTGTGCCAGACGACTTCGACGAACCCCTACCTGAGTCGGAAATCGCTGCGTGGGAAGGCAATTCGTGAATATCCTGCTGGACACGCACATCTTGCTCGGGCTCGTTAGCGAACCGTCGACCGTTGACGACGCGGCGCTCGAAGTCCCGTCACAACCGAGCACGACTGTCTCGGTCACGGCCGCCTCGGCGTGGGAAATCGGCGTCAAGACGCGCCTGGGCCGCCTCGCCGGCGAGACGTTGTTGTCGGCCTGGTCGGATGTCATCGCCGACATGAGCACCACCGAACTGCCAATCGACTCGGCTGATGCGATCCTGGCCGCGCGGCTGCCGTGGGAGCACCGCGACCCCTTTGACCGCGTAATCGTCGCACAAGCACTCCGACGCAACCTCACCATCGCCACCCGCGACACCCGCATCCTTGACGCGTCGCTCACACCAACCCTCAAGGCATGATTCCCCACCCCTGCACGGCAACGCCACGGAGGCCTCGATGGCCGAATTGCGCACACGCACAAAGATGTTCGTTAACTGCGGATAGGTCAATTCGAGCTGCGGCATGCGGCACACGTTAGCCCGCGCTGCGCCACCCGCTGACGCCGACGGCGATCATCCGCAGCTGCTTGACCGCCGTGCGCTTGATCTCGTCGATCGCCGCCGCATCGTTGGCGTCCTCGATGGCCTCGGCGATCACGATCATCGAGTTCACGAAGAGGCTGGCCAAGATATTGAGGTCCTCACTGCTCCAGGTGTTTAGCCCGGGAAACCGGGCCAGGTCGATCGCCAGCTCGGACGTGATCAACCGGATTTCGGTGCGGATGGCGTAGCGCAACACGGTCACGCCGCTGGAGCGCTCACGCCCGATGAGGCGCCAGTGTTCACGGCGCTCGTTGACGCCGCTGACGAGGATGTCGACTGACGACTCGATGACGCGGTTGGGATCGACCTTGCCTGCGCGCGCGCCGCGCAACATGTCGCGCAGCGCGCGGAAGGACTCGTCGATGAGTACCAGCCCGAGTGCCTCCATCGACTCGAAGTGTCGATAGAACGCCGCGGGCACGATACCTGCCTCACGGGTGACCTCTCGCAGGCTCAGTGCGGCGAAGCTGCGGTCCTCGAGGAGCTTGAGCGCAGCCGCGACGATTGCCCGCCGGGTGACCTCCTTGCGCTCCTCGCGGGACAAGGAGTCGCGGGACCGTGACGAGCCCGAGCGACTCGAACGCGACGATGTGCGGTGTTGCCGTGAACTCGGCGTACGATCGTTCACTTTGTGAAACCTACCACAACCTGCTCCGATTGGTTGACATCCCGCGGCTACGCGGCGCACGGTGTACACATGTTCACTCAAACTTTGACGAAGCGAGTGCTGGCGTCGCCGCTGGTGGACCTCCTTACGGGGCCCCATGGCGTCGACCGCTACACCGAACTCGTCACCCCAACCTGGACTCTCGGCGAGGCCCGCGCGAAGGTGGTCGCGGTGCGCAGGCAGACCCCGCGCAGCGTCACACTGACCCTGGCGCCCAACCGGGCGTTCGCCGGCTTTCGCGCCGGCCAGCACATCAACCTCACCGTCGAGATCGACGGCCGCCGCCGCACCCGGCCCTACTCACCGGGCAGCGCCGAGGGCGCCCCTTTCATTGAACTGACCGTGGGTCGCCACGACGGCGGGCTGGTCTCCAATTACCTCTACGAGCGCGCGCGGACCGGCATGGTCGTCGGTCTGGACTCCGTCGGCGGAGACTTTGTGCTCCCCGATATCCGGCCCCGACGGATCCTGTTCGTCTCCGGCGGCAGCGGCATCACCCCGGTGATGTCGATGCTGCGGACCATGCGAGCTGAAGGTTCCGATCGCGAGATCGGCTTCATTCACTACGCCCGCAGCGCCGAGGAAGCCTGCTACCGCGACGAGCTCGACGCCATGCCGAATGTTGCGGTGTTGCACGGTTACACCCGCTCCGGCGGCGCTGACCTTAACGGGCACTTCGGCCGCGACCACCTGGCCGCCGCGATGCCCGAACCCGACGCGGTGTACGTGTGCGGGCCGCCCGCGTTGGTCGCTGCCGTGCGCGAGCACTGCCCGAACACCATTTCCGAAAGCTTCGTCCCACCCACATTCAACGCCTCGGCCCAGGCGTCCGGCGGTCGAATTGCATTCACCGACAGCGGCGTCGAACTGACCGACGACGGCCGGCCGCTACTCGAGCAGGCCGAGGCCGCCGGCCTGACACCCGAAAGCGGATGCCGGATGGGCATCTGTCACAGCTGCACCCGCCGCAAGACCAGCGGTGTGGTGAAAAACCTAACCACCGGCGTGATGTCGAGCACTGAGGAGGAGGACGTGCAGATCTGCGTGTCCGTCCCCGTCGGCGACATCGACCTCGCGCTGTAATCGAAAGGAGTTCGACATGACTGTCACCACCTTCGCCCCGCAGAAGTCCATCTCGAAAACCGTGGGCGGCAAGACCGTCACGATGACCCCCGAGCAGGCCGACGCGTTCGGCCGCGAGCTCGATGCGCTGAAGGAACGCGTGATCGCCGACCTTGGTGAACGCGATGCCGCATACATCCGCCGGATCACCAAGGCTCAGCGCACCCTGGAGGTCGGCGGGCGCGCGCTGCTTTTCGGCGGCATCTTCCCGCCCTTCTGGCTTGCCGGCACGGCGATGCTGGGTTTGTCAAAGATCCTCGACAACATGGAGATCGGCCACAACGTGATGCACGGCCAGTACGACTGGATGGGCGACCCGGCGCTGTCGAGCAAGAAGTTCGAATGGGACACCGCATGCCCGGCCGACCAGTGGCGGCATTCGCACAACTACATGCACCACACCTACACCAACATCGTTGGGATGGACCGCGACATCGGCTACGGCATCCTGCGGATGAGCGAGGACCAGCGGTGGCGCCCGTACTTCCTGGGCAACCCGGTCTATGCGTTCCTGCTGATGGTGTTGTTCCAGTACGGCGTCGCACTGCATGAGCTGGAGACCGAGCGCATTCGCGCGGGCGAGATCACGCTGGCCGACAAACGCGAGATCCTTCAAGGCATCTGGCGCAAAACCAAGCGGCAGGCACTCAAGGACTACGTGGCGTTCCCGCTGCTGGCAGGACCGTTCGCGCCGTGGGTGTTCGCGGGCAATATGACCGCGAATCTGATCCGCAACGTGTGGTCGTACATGATCATCTTCTGCGGTCACTTCCCCGAGGACGTTCAGGAGTTCTCCATCGAGGAAACCAAGGCCGAGACCCGCGGCCAGTGGTATTTCCGCCAGGTCCTCGGTTCGGCAAACCTGACCGGCGGCAAGCTCTTTCACATCTTGAGTGGCAACCTGTCCTTCCAGATCGAGCACCACCTGTTCCCGGACATCCCGGCGCACCGACACGCCGAGATCGCGGTCGAGGTACGGGAGATCTGCCACCGTTACGGCCTGCCGTACAACAGCGGACCGTTGCGCAAGCAGTTCGGCACCGTGGTGCGCAAGATCGTGCGGCTGGCGCTGCCCGGTTCACGTCTGGGAGACGGGGCACCAGAACGAGATGCGCTCCCCGCTGCTGTCTGACTCGATCAGCGTGCCGCACCGACGGCAGGGCAGCCCGGCGCGGCCATACACCCACAACTGGTGGCCGCGACGGGTATCGCCCGTCGTGGTGCGGTCCCAGCGGGACCGGTTGAGCCACAGCATGTCCCGGGCTCGCTGCACCAGGCGCAGCGGGTCCTTCACCCTGCTCACCGGCGTGGTGGGTAGGTGTCCGGTGACAAAGCACAACTCATTGCAGTACACGTTGCCGATACCGGCCATCACCCGCTGATCGAGCAGTGTCTCGGCCAGCGGGCGGTCGGGATCGGCGATCAGGTTCGCCGCTGCGACGTGCGGGTCCCAGTCGCCTCCGAGCAGGTCGGGTCCGAGATGCGCGACGGCGTCCTCGTCCCGCCCGCGGTCAAGAACCTCCAGCACGCCAAGGTCGATTCCGGCAGCCTGAACTTCGCCCGCTTCCAGGATGATCCGGATCCGATGGCCGGCTCGGCTCGGTTTGCTGACCGGGTTGACCTTCCAGCTGCCGTCCATCTTCAGATGCGAGTGGATGCTGGCCGATCCCACCCGGATGAACAGGTGCTTACCGCGGCTGACGACCTCGTCGACGACCTGCCCTGTGAGGTCGACCGTGGCGTATTTCGGCACCCGGATGTCGCAGCGGGTGAGCGTTTTTCCAGCCAGCGCGTCGCGCAGGATGGTGGCGGTGTACCAGACGGTGTCGCCCTCAGGCATGTCTCATTGAATCAACGCAATCGCAGGCCTCGCGGCGTTCGAGCGAATCCGGCGCCGATCAGCGCATCGTGCACTGCGGCGCGCTCGCCCTCGGCGACCGCTTCCAGCACCGGCACACCGTTGACCTTCTCGACCAGCAGGGAACCGATCCGGCCGGCGCCCACGAGTTCGGCGAGCGCCGCCGCAGCCGCCGCATGTGCGTCGCCGTCGTCGGTGAAGCTCAGTAGCGAGCGCCCGCCGCGCTCGAGGAACCATGCCAGCTCACCGTCGACCACCGCGACCAGCGCGCCCGCCTTGCGGCCCGGGCGGTGCGTCGCATCCACGTCAGCCACCTTCCTCGACGGCCACGGCAGGGCGGCCCCGTACGGGTTGGCGGGATCGGCGGCGGCGAGCACCACCGCGTGGTACTCCCGGCGCTCCTGGTCGACACCGTCGAGGTAGGACCGCAACCGGTCGACGGTCGAAGCGACCGCGAACTGGGCCCCGCCCAACGACTCGACGAAGTAACCCCGCTGGCAACGGCCGGCGTCCTCGAACGCGGTCAGCACCTTGTACAGCATCGCGAAACCGCCCGGCACCTCCTCGGCCCCGACCGCGCCCTTGGTCAGCACGCCATGGCGGTTGAGCAACACCTCGGCCTGGAAATGCGCGCGCACGGTCGACTCGGGGTCGGCGGCGGGCAGTGCCGACCAGCGGCCGGCCACCGTCGGGTCCGAGCTGCGGGCCTGCGCATGCGCGACGCTGTAGCGGCTCAACCGCGGCGGTCGTTGCCGCTGCCGGTGTGCCGGGGTGCCGCGCCGACCGGTCGACCGACGCGTGCCCGACAGCATCGCCCGCACCGGGGCAAACGTGTCGCCGGTAACCCAGCCGGCCCAAATCAGCTCCCACAGCGCTTGTTTGGCTGCTTGTTTGACCTGTTCGGTATCGCCGTCAGCGAGCTGGCGGAAGAAGAAGCCACCGCCGCCGCCCAGCGTGGCCAAGATCGCTCGATGAGTGTCGGTGAACTCGATCTCCGTAGGCGCGGGCAGCGTCAACGGCGCAGACTCGGCGGGGTGAAACGCGATCCAGCCATCCGATCCCGAAGGGCCGCCGCCGAGCTGGCCCGCCCCTGACCAGGTGATCTCACCGGCGGCGAGGAGCTCGTCGAGCATCGCGGGCTGGTAGTCGCGCACCCGCTGGCCGAACACCAGCGGCTCGACCGCCGAGGCAGGGATGGGAACCCCCGCCAGCTGATCGATCACTGAAGCCAGGCCGTCGATGCCCGAACTGTGGGACCCCACCTGCTGCCAGGAGGGCAGGAAGCGGCCATACGCGGCGGTGCTGACGGGCTCGACCTGCGCCCGCAGCGCGGCCAGCGACCGGCGGCGCAGGATCTTCAAAACGTCGGCGTCACACCACTGATCCCCAGCGCCTGCCCGAGCCGGCGATCCCGCAGAAGGCGAGTCGGTGAACTCGCCTCGGATGAGCCGACCGTCGATGGCGAGGCGGCCCAGGACGTCGGCGCTCACCCGCAGGCCCAGGCCGAAACGCGCCGCGGCGTCGTGCGTGGTGAACGGGCCGTGCGTACGGGCGTATCGGCCGAGCAGCTCGCCGAGCGGGTCGGCCACCGATTCGGTGAACGCCGCTGGCACTCCGACAGGCACCGCCACCCCGACCCCGTCACGCAGCAGGCCGATGTCTTCGACCGCTACCCACCAGGTTTGGCTTGCGAACGACACCCTCAGCGCGCGTTTGGCGGCCTGCAGGCCGTCCAGCCAGCCGCCCACCTCTCGCGTGGTGCAGCGGTCGGCGATCTCGGCTTCGGTCAACGGGCCCAGCACCCGCAGCAGATCGGCGACGCCTTCGGCGTCGCGGGCCTGCCGATCCGAGCTCAGGTGTTGCAGCTGCTGCGTGGTGGTCGCGATGACGTGCGGATCCAGCAGCTCCCGCAGCTCGACACGGCCCAGCAGCTCGGCAAGCAGCACGCTGTCCAGCGACAATGCGGCAGCGCGCCGCTCGGCCAGCGGGCTGTCGCCCTCATACATGAATGCGCCGACGTACCCGAACA
>Ga0073928_10010743_pt1 | contig 10814 bp, 17 predicted proteins | sample PaiPotPPA55metaG_FD_76969 | JGI IMG/M metagenome (GOLD analysis project Ga0073928, IMG submission 76969) | Iron sulfur acid spring bacterial and archeal communities from Banff, Canada, to study Microbial Dark Matter (Phase II) - Paint Pots PPA... ...
ACCTTTCGTTCAAGCGCGGAATTCCCGCTCGAAAAGGTGCGCCTCATCCTCGCTGCTGAAGCTGATCTCAAACCCAACACCGCTTCGGGCGTTTGCAACCGGGTTGAATGAGGCTGGCTGAATGTGGCGGTGATCCAGCCAGGATCGAATATTGTTCATGGTCTCGCCGAAGGTGCCTCCCGGCTGTTTTTCGACACGCACGACGAATGAGGGATCCAGCGCCAAATCGCGCTCCTTCCTGAAGGTTCGTGAGGCGGGAGCGTGTGGGGGCTCTCAGTTGGTGCCGCGTCTCTGATTGGAGGGCCCCAATCGCTGTACGGTAGCGGACATTTCTCGTTGGCGTTTACTTATTTTTTTAGCCGACCCAAGTTCCTCAGTATGCTGGGGTTTTTAACCCGCTTGAGTAGCCGGACACAGCGAGCGCAGACGCATAACCCCAAGATCATTGTAAACCAGTCTTTGCCTCGCCACTTGCAAGCCATCACCGCCGACGATCCCTCGGGCAGGTGGTGGCAGAGAGAGGCGCGCGCTCCCGCTCTACGGGAATGGGTGCGCCTCATGGCCTCAGCCACAAGCAGATCCACACAAAACAATCTCCTCGCCGCTTTGCCGCCTGCGGAGTTGGAGCGGTACTTTTCAGAAATTAGACCGGTTTCCCTAGCGCAAAGACAGGTACTCTATGAGCCGGGCGCGCCGCTCACGCATGTCTATTTCATCAAAGAAGGGGTCGTCTCGATCCTAACGAAAATGGCGGACGCCACTACGATCGAAGTCGGGATGATCGGGATCGAGGGCGCTGTCGGAACGGCCGCCCTTCTCGGCGGGGAAGCGTCGAGCCAGCAGGCTCTTGTGCAGGTTTCCGGTAGCGCGCTTCGGATGAACGCCGCCGAATGCAAGATAGCCTTCGATCAGAGCCCGGCTGTCCGCGCCGTCATGATGCGTTTCATCGAAGCCTTGTTCAATCTCAGCGCACAAACCGCCGCGTGCAACCGGCTTCACACGATCGAGCAGCGATGCGCCCGTTGGCTGCTGATGGCGCATGACCGGTTGCAAGACGACATCATGCCGATGATCCATGAGTTTCTGGCGTCGATGCTAGGCGTACGGCGTGCTGGGGTGACCGAAACCGCCGGTGAATTGCAGCGCTCCGGGCTCATTCGCTACCACCACGGCCGCCTGACAATCATCGATCGCAAAGGTCTCGAAGCCACCGCTTGCGAGTGTTACCGGATCGACCACAACCTCTTCATGCGCCTTCAGTGATGCCGGAGGCGTACGGATCCGAGTTGACAGATCCTGGCAAATCGTCCCCGAATTGGAGAACTTTGGACAAAGAGCATAATTGCGCTGCGTCGGTACTGCGTGCCTATACCGTGACGATCGGCCATGGGCGATGCGTACTATCTATTGTACAATCCGATATGCTTGAACGGGCGGCGCGCGAGGCCAAGGCTCGGATTATCTCCTCGAAAGAATAGCGAGAGCCACCACTCTGCGGCAGGCTCGCTCAAACAAGGGTGTGGAGCCGAAGATGATGGACGAAAGATCTCGCGCCGTACTTGCTGCCGCCGATAGGTGGCTGAGCGCAGTCCATGCCATAACGGCTGCCGACGAAGCGCAGCGTGGAACCGAAGATCAACAACTCGATCTTGACGACGCGGAAGTGGCGCTTGCCGCTGCCGTCTCGGCATGGCGGGATGCTCGCGACCCAATTTGAAACTAGGACGCTACCCCAATTGATTTGAAGTGCGCGAGAGCCCCGCAAAACTTCGCCGCTATTTAACACGACGCTTGTCTGACGGCTGCCGCCGTATACCCCGTCCTCGATTTGGAACCGCGGCTGCGCTGCCGAGAGTGTGATGCGCGAGGCAAGGCCGTCCAGGCGGCGGCTAATCAGAAGTCGTTGAGGGCTTCGTCGCGAACGCGTTGTTCACTCCTCGCCCGAATTCCCACGAGATCCAGTACGCAGCCGGCATGTTCAGTGCTTCCCGAGGGCATTCCCCACTTGATGCAATACTCGGCGTCCTCGGCGGCGATCTCCACGGCTTGAATGACACCGGCCTGCTCGCGGGCAGCCTGTTGCGAGGGGTAGCCTAACGCCATAAACAGCAGCAGTGCCGGCCCAACCGCCCATAGGGCACGCTCTATCGCCAAATAAACCGGTCCGTGGGCAATCTCCTTGTCACGATTTTCCAAATGCGTGTGCTGTCTCGTTCATAAGAATCGGTTTAATGCGGCGGGGCAACGGGAGGTCTAGCGTGCTGAGCCGGATCGCCCTCCGGTCGGGGGAGACTGCGATGTTGCGGGGGGATGCATCATCGCGATGGAGGGCGATCCGGTTTGAGGATCTGGTTAATTGCTGCCGCTCAAACGCCAGCGGGGAAAAACGAGATCGGCTGAGCTTCTGGAGCAAACTCTCGCTCAAAACGGGCAGCGTCTTCAGGATTGCTGAAGGCGATATCTAATCCGATGCTGCTGTAACCGCCCGACAGGTGGAAATCAACCGGAGTGATTTTGCGAGCGTCCAGCCAAATCCGCATCTCGGCGAAACATTCGCTGAAATACGTTCCGACTGGCTTTTCGACGTGTACGGTTACAGTTGTGAGGGCTGCCATGTTACGCACTTCCTTGCCCAAATAGGCGGGAGCGCGAGAGGCTCTCAGTTGGCACCGAGCCCATGCCGAGCGGCACCAATGATGTACGCTACCGTACTTTCGTCGGACTGGCGAGCACTTTTAAACATAAGCTAATCACAACAGGTTCTCGGCTAATCTCCGTACAGGGAACGCTGTAGCCGATCCATATATGCGGCGCGACGCGGGCCGAAGCCGTGTGCAGGCCCATCACGCGACCGCAAGATCAGGCTGTCGCGCCGCGATCCAGCGCGCAGCACATCACGTGCGGTCTCGCAATCGCATTCGCCGCAGCCGGCCAGGTAATCGTGGGGCGCCACAACACGGTGACATTGGCCGCTAGTTCTGTCGGTTTAATTTACACACCCCACGGGCATGGCCGAGCGGAACGCTATTCGATCACCTCGTCGGCGCGGGCGAGGAGTGACTGCGGGATTGTCAAGCCGAGCGCCTTAGCGGTCTTTAGGTTGATGACCAAGTCGAATTTGGTTGGTTGTTGGACTGGTAGGTCGGTTGGCTTGGCGCCGTTGAGTACCTTTCCGGCATACATGCCGGCCTGTCGAAAGATGGTCGTGTAGCTCGGCGCATAGCTGATCAGGCCGCCGGCAACGGCAAAATCCAACCATGGATAGATCGCTGGAATGGCATGGCTTGATGCCAGCGGAATGAGCTGCCCGCGCTGGGTGAAGAAGAACGAGTCGTTACCGATAATCAGCGCGTCGGCACGCCGTTCGCCGACGGTTTCAAAGGCGGCGACGATCTCGCTTTCGCTGCTCGCCTTCGCGACCTGGAGCTTCACCCCCTTGGCGCGCGCCGCTGCCTGCGTCTCTGTGATAATGCGCTCGGCAATCGGAACGACCGGGTTCACGAGCAGGGCAATCATCCCGGCCTGCGGAACCAGTTCGGACAACAGCTCCGACCGCTTCGACATGAGGTCGGTTGCCATCTCGCTGATGCCGGTGAGATTGCCGCCCGGCCTGGGCAAGCTGGCGACCAGGCCGGTTCCGACCGGGTCGGCGACGGCCAAGAAGACGATCGGGATCGCCGGGGTTGTGCCTTTCGCCGCTAGTGTCGCAGGGCTTCCGCCCGTCACGATCACGTCGACCTTATGGCCGACGAGATAGGCGGCCAATGCGGACAGCCGATCATAGTGACCCTCCGCCCAGCGGTATTCGATCGCGACATTTTTCCCCACGACAAAGCCGGTTTCGCTCAGCCCCTTGTGGAACGCGGGCAGCCACGGTGCCATCGTGCTGGGCAAACTGCTGGAGAAAGGTTCGGCGAATCACGGTCGAAGGTGAGTAGCACCACGTCGTAAGCGCGCATCTTGCCGTCGCCGCCGCGGCGTACATCGAACGCGATCTTGTCACCCACCTCTAAGCGGTAATTCGTTGCGTGCGCCTCGTGCGGAGAGAGCGAGACGGCCAGCCCGTCGTCTCGCCGCACGCTGTAACTGAAGCCCCGCTCGGCGCAAACGACGATGCCGGTGTCGCGGATGGCCTTCATCACTTCACTTCTCCCGCAGCAGACGCCGGTTCAAGCTTCGCGCCACACTGCGCGCCTCGATTGATCGAAAATACGGCTTGCAGCCGTACATGACGACATCGTGCGACATTCCATTGTGCATCAGGCTATTGAGCCTGCGCAGGCTGATCCCGAGCGCCGCGCACGTCTCGCTCGCATCGAGCAGACGCCGCTTGCGCCAGGCTATGCGTCGGCGCGGCATCACTTCGCCGCTCCCACCTGCAAGCGCCGCGCCGCTTCGCTAGTACGACGTCATGCGCCTGGCCGCCTGGATGCAAGCCGAATGAGGCGCGGTCGCCGATCCGTAGCTCGCCGGCCGCTTTCGCCTCGCGCTCCGGAATGAAAGCGCGGCCCTGGTCGTCGTCGCGGTCGCGCAAACACCCGATCCGCCCCGCGCGGGTACTGCCGACCAACTAATTCGGATAGACGATCGTCCGCAGCATGACGCGACGCTCGTCGGGACGGTAATCGCCGCCGCCACGGTGCATCGTAGCACGCTCGTCCCACATGAGGACGTCGCCGACCCGCCAGCGGTGATAATAAACGAACCGCTCCTGCGTCGAATGCGCCGCCAATTCCTCGATCAGCGCCCAAGCTTCCTCCTGGCGCATTCCTTCAAAGCCGTGCGTATGCATCGGATTAACGAACAGGATTTCCCGTCCGGTGACTGGATGGCGTACGACCGCCGGGCGCGGCAACTCGGTGTAGACCATTTCGGTCGCACCCTTGTCGTCGCCATAGAGCCGCTCGCCGGCCGGGCCGGAGCTACGGCCGTGCAAGCCTGTGAGGACCGCGAGCCGCTTCTTCATCGCCACCGGCAGTGCGTCATAGGCGGCGCGCATATCGGCAAACATTGTGCCGCCCTTCTCCGATGGCACTTCCTTGGCGTGCAGGATCGCCAAGAGCGGCAGTTCCGGCTCATAGGTGGAGTCAGTATGCCAGTCGGTGGCGCGCTTCACCCCGTACCAATCGATTTTACCGTCCGGCTCGACATTGGTCAGCCAGGATATTTCCTCGTGCTCCGGATGTCGGTATTTGACCAGCGCGTGCTTTCGCGGGGCGCCGAAGCGTCGGCCGAATGCGGCCAGCTCGGCAGCGCCGAGGTTCTGGTCGCGGAAAACGAGGACCGGGTTCTCGGCAAAGCTATTGGTGATCCAGGCGAAGGACGCGTCATCGAGCGGTCGTGGCAGGTCGATCCCGAGCACTTCCATGCCGAGCGCTTCGCCGAGAGGGCGCAATTGTGGTGACTGGGCCATGGGTATCCTCGCCGCAATTACCGGGCGCCTGTATGACGCCGCGGATAGCTTGGCGCCGTAACTCGGTTCTCGCAACCACCACCTTGGACGCCGAACGCTTTTGAGCAGCGTGAGTTTTCGCAGCGCCCTATTTCAGGACGCGCCATGTCGCAGCCGCTCCGCGCGCGCCGGCTTAGCACGCGTAGTAGCGGCGGTAATAGGGGTCCCAACAGCTCCGCGGCGGCGGATAATAAGGTGCCGGGGGGTAATAGGCGGGCGCTGGGTAGTAGTACCCGTTGGGGTAGTAATAAGGATTGTAGTACGGGTTCGCTGTCGAACCGAGCGCGCTGCCAAGCGCGAGCGAGCCAAGTCCGATCCCAACTGCCGTGCCAGCGTCAATCGCGTGCGCCGGTTTCAGAACGGTCAACGATGTCGCCGCCATCACTGTCGCTACGACGGCCAGCCGCCGCGCGCTTTGCTTCACGATCGCCATGTTCGCCTCCGATAAATCGCTCCTACACACCCGGCAATCCGGGGCAGTTTCGTTCTTTGCTTATGGTGCTACCGGAAGTCAAATCCAACTGTACTTCCCGGCCGATAATAGGCCGATGGCGCATAGGCGCCATAGCCGTAATCCCAGTAACGGTGCTGCTGATGCCACCAATGGCGATGCCATTCCCGCTCGCGCCATTCATGTTCCCGCCAGGGAGACTCGCGCCACTCGGAATAGCCCCACCAACCATCATGAGCCCGTGCCGGGGTTGCTAACATTCCCACTGCGATCAGACCAGCTGTCGCTAGAATCATTGCGACTCGGTACATTTCTCGCCTCCATAAACTCGACCGACTAAAGCGCTTCGGCGGATCGTGTTCGGGACAGTCCTTTCTCGCGCGCTATGGGCCGCCCGCCACCGGAGCGAAGGCAGAGGTTCTGCGCATCGTATGGGGTCGGAAACGCCGCACGATATTTTTCGATGACACGGAATACGGCTGGTATGGCCAGATGCGGCGGTGTCGAATTTGCGGGCGGGAAAGCGTCGGAGTGTGGCCCGTCGGCTTTTAACGACTGGCGGAAGACTGAGACAGCGTAAGCCCGCGACCCTGAGCGTCGTCGACCTTTTCGAAGCGAGCACTTCGAGTATTAAGGTCATCGAACCGGTGCGCGATCTCTTGGACAGCTTCGCCGAGGCGGCCCGCGGCAATGGCAATTCGCGCAGCCAGATCGTCGAGCATCGCCGTGACCAGCCACAGCGCTATTGGCCTGCTAGGCCGGTCAAGCGTCGGGTTCTCCGACCTGATCCCGACGCTTGACAGTTCCTTGTCGAGGCAGCGGAACCCCCTCACGATCTGCCGTTCATCGCCGCCCGTGGCCAGGGCTTCGATCAAATCTAAATAGCGCGAAATCGGCGCAGACGCTCGATCCCACGCGGCGATCATCGTGGCATCAGACACCATTCGGGTTCCCCGGTCTTACACGAGACAGGCTCAGCGCAAATCAACGAGCCGCACCCGGTAGACGCGCTCGGCGCTCGCGACTTCGGAATGCTCGCCATCGCCGACGTGCCGGCGAAAGACGCCCGTGCGGCCGTTCCAGCGCACCTGGTCACCAGGCCGCCAGGCCGGGCATATCCGGCTGACAATCGGCGCCGCGCGCCGAGTGTTGCGCTGGCTGGCCTTGCGCGGTTCGCCACCGGGCAATCGTGCTCTACCGGACGTCGTGCCTGGCCTAGATCCACAGTTTCGAACGGCGCGTCGCGGTCTAATCGCAACACGGCTCGCGTTCAATTCCGTCGCCCTATGTGAGGGTTACCAAAGTTCGCTGGCAACAATCCAACGCGCATGCCCCGGGCTACAGCGCGAATCGCACATCAACTGAGCGCGCCCTAATCCCCGGCGTTGTCCGGGCGATGAGCGATGGTCATTCTGTTATTGCTGGCGACCCTGACACTGATCGTTGCGATCGCCGCTGGGTGATCCGGCTCCCCGCATTAAGGAGAGCCAAGCGCTGCTTACTCTTCGGACGAATTGAGTGGCGACTGTCGGCTCCTTTTCTAACGCCCCTTGCGCTTCTTCGACTTCCGGCCGGCTCTGCGGACTGCGAGAATAGCCTCTCGCTGGGCTGCGGCAGCGGCCTCTCTCTTGGCCTGCTCGGCCAGGTACCTCGCGCGGGCCTCCTCCTCCGCTGTACGTGCTGCCTCGCGAGCAGCAGCCGCGGCAGCTTGCGCGGCAGCCAGCTCTGCGGTTTCGCGGTCTTTTGCCGCTCGCCTCGCTGCCTCGCGTTCATCGATCCGGGCGTTTCGGGCCGCAACGATCTGCACACGGGCCTTTCGTCGTTGCGCTCGTTCCGGGTCGTGGGCAATACGCTTGGCGCGTTCAAGTTGAGCTTCCTTCGCGGCGTTGGCAGCGCTCAGGCGATCGGTAAAATCCGGTGTCTTCATAGAGTCCTTTTCTGGCTTTAGTCAGGAGTTCTCGAGCAAAACGTCAGCCGGCATTCACCGACGCCGTGGGCGTCTCATCCTGACCACAACGGCGCTCGGCGCACCGTCCGGCTTTTGGCCGTGGGTAAGATTTGGCAGTCCGTTCGATCGAAGCGGGATCGAGCCTCCGCAGGATGCTTTTGAGTCGCTTGGCCCGAGGGTAAGGACAAAGCTGTTCCCCTCGATTGGCTTGGCGCACAAGGCGCACGCGTTCAGCGTGTTCGTCTTCGGTCAGATCTAAGAGAGGCATTTGACCTGATATGGCAAATCGGTTCGGAGAAGTGGAGTCTGCCGCCGTTAACCTTTTATGTCTATTGCGGTTTTCGGAACTAAAATCGCGTCGAGCGTTTGCCGGGTAGATAAGGCTGTATTTGGAGGTGTGATTTGCCGAGGGGTCATCCCGATGTTAATCGCCAGCTCGATGCGTTGGCACATGTGATTGCCAAGGACGACATCAACGCGGCTGCGAAACGGTGGGGCATCACCCGCAACGGCGTCTATCAGCTGGCCCGCAGTGCCCTCCAACGCCTTCGTCCGCCAACGCGTCGCCAACGAGCGTATGCAAGTGCCGGGAGGCGTCGTCGAGCGGCGTAAGGCACGTTGCCGAGTGGAATAGCGGTTGCTTTAATGCCGCCTCTGGAGCGAGCGGGTTACGCGCCCACAGCTCCCTTCAAGAAAGACGTAGGAGGCTGAAATGGCTCAATCGCGGTCGCGCTCTCAAGGCGTTAGCCGGCGCGAGGTTCAGCAGATGCTCAACGCCATCGTCAAACCGGCTTTAGCAAGCGTTCGCGCGCTGGACAGACGTTTGAAAGTGCTAGAGCGTAAAGCGGGTAAATCGACGCCGACAACCGCTCGCCGACCCGCCCGGCGGGCAGCTCCAAGATCACGACGAACCAGCCCAAAACCGACCGAGGAATGATGGATGAGAGCCGCCCCCGGGCGGCGCCGCTGGATCGCCATGGTGAGCGCGGCGATGGTGAGTTCAGCGCGCAGTGGTCGCGCATCGCCCAGCCGACCACCTTGCGGGTGAAGAGATCGAGGATCACGGCCAGGTAGAGCCAGCCTTCGCCGGTCGGGATGTAAGTGATAACAGCCAGCCAGACCTGATTGGGCCGGTCGGCCGCAAAATTCTGATCGAGCAGGTTTGCCGCCACGGGCAGGGAATGCTTGCTGTCGGTCGTGCACGCGCGATAGCGGCGTGGCGCCCGAGCCCGGATACCATACTGGCGCATCACGCGCTCGATCCGCTTGCGGCTGACGGTGTGGCCCTCGGCCCGCAGCTCGGCATGGATGCGCGGCGCGCCATATCGTTCCCGGTGGTGAGCATGAACGCGGCGGATATCGCCCAGGAACCCACGATCGGCGATGTTGCGCGGGCTCTCTGGCCGTGACCGCCACGCGTAGTAGCCTGACGGCGACACGCTCAGCGCATCGCACATGACGCGCACCGGCCAGACGCCCCGCTGATCCTCGATCTGGCGGAACTTCATTTCGGGGGTTTCGAGAAGATGGCCACAGTTTTTTTTAGAATGTCGCGCTCCATGCGCAGCCGATCGTTCTCGCGGCGAAGCCGGGAGATCTCCGCCGCCGGTTGAGAAGCATCGAGGGCGCGATGCCCAGCTCCCCTGCGATCTGCGTCAACGGCCGACCGCTGCTCGCCAGCAGGGCAACCGCCTCCCGCTTGAACTCATCCGTAAACTGACGACGGCCCTGGATCATACAACACCTTTCCGCTCCCCTCGGAGCTTAGCAAGGTGTCCTGGACTTGCTTCGGGAAAGTGGAGAGTTCCCCATGAGCGATGAGGAACTCGATGACACAGCAACGACGGTTTACGAAGGAATTTGCGGAAGAAGCGGTCCGCCTGGTGCAAACCAGCGGTCGAACGCAGCGCGAGATCGCCGGTGATCTGGGGATTGGCCTATCGACACTGGTCCGCTGGATCGGGCGGAACCGGGATCGGCACGCTGTCGAGCCGGTGGCAGCCGATAGCGATGTCACGGCGGAGCTGAAGCGGCTGCGGCGGGAGAACGAGATCCTTCGGCAGGAGCGGGACATCCTGAAGAAGGCCACCGCTTTTTTCGTCCGGGAGGGAAGTCGATGAGGTTCGCGCTCATCGATGGGGCGAAAGCGCAATTCCCCGTCCGCCGCCTGTGCCGAGTGCTTGGTGTCAGCCAAAGCGGCTATTTTGCTTGGAGAGGTCGGCTGGCATGCCGCCGCCAACGCGACGACATGGTGCTGCTGGCGCATGTCCGGTCGGCCTTTGCCCTATCGAACGGCACCTATGGCAGCCCCCGAATGACACGGGAATTACGAGATAGCGGTCTCACGGTCGGACGCCGCCGGATCGCCCGGCTGATGCGCGACAACGGCCTCAGGGCTCGACAAAAGCGGCGGTTCAAGCGGGCCACGGACAGCCATCATGCTTGGCCGGTCGCGCCGAACCTGCTTGATCAGAACTTCACGGCAACCGGGCCCGACAAGAAGTGGGGTGCCGACATCTCCTACGTGTGGACCCGCGAAGGCTGGTTGTATCTCGCCGTTGTCATCGACCTGTTCGCACGTCGGGTCGTCGGCTGGGCAACAGGCGACCGGTTGCATCGGGACCTGGCTCTCGCCGCGTTGCGCAAAGCCCTGGCCATGCGCCGTCCGGCAGCCGGGCTGATCCACCATTCGGATCGTGGCAGCCAGTATTGCTCGATCGATTATCATGCCGAGCTCCGCAGGCACGGCATCCTGATCTCGATGTCCGGCAAGGGGAATTGCTACGACAACGCCATGGTGGAGACGTTCTTCAAGACCCTAAAATCCGAGCTCGTCTGGCGGACCATCTTCTACACCCGTCAAGAAGCCGACCAGGTCATCGGCCGCTACATCGACGGGTTCTACAATCCCGTCCGGCGCCATTCCGCCCTCGACTTCACAAGCCCGGCGCAGTTCGAAAAAA
>Ga0073928_10010745_pt1 | contig 10810 bp, 10 predicted proteins | sample PaiPotPPA55metaG_FD_76969 | JGI IMG/M metagenome (GOLD analysis project Ga0073928, IMG submission 76969) | Iron sulfur acid spring bacterial and archeal communities from Banff, Canada, to study Microbial Dark Matter (Phase II) - Paint Pots PPA... ...
GCCGTCGGTTCCCAAACCGGCGGCGTCTCTGTTGGCGTAGTATAGCGAAGGTGAAAACGACCGTGGGCGAGCCGCCGTTAACCGACTGGATCGTCACGGACTGAAGGACAGTTTTAGGCGATTTGCCACAGTCGAAACACGGGCAAAAGGCAAAGCCCCCGGTTGAGAGACCGGGCGGAAGAGTTGCGGATGCGTTCTGGGGAAGGTTGAGTGGGAACAGTCCACAGTCGAAGTCCTGCGGAGCCACCAGCGTCCGTCACAATTGGGCGCTTGTCAAACGGCTCGATGCGCAAAACTACATTCACCGCTGGCCCATGCGGACAGACTCATCAACCCAAGCCCCGCAGTTATCGGCGGCCAAAAAGTGGGGCTCAGGTCTCCATAACCAAGGCATCAGACCGTGGTTATTGGCGCTCATGTCGCCAAATGTTCAAGACGATCAAGCCGCGCAAGGTAAAGCTACAGACTAGCACCGAAATCTGCGCGTTGAGTCGTGTTTAAGCCAGCTATTCGGTTTCCGATTTTTCACTAGGTCTGCATGGGACTGGCTCTAGCGGAGGCAAGGCAAAGGCCGCGTCACATTCCGAAAATAGCGAATTGATCTTAGGCGTTTGTCGATAGGAGTTTCTCGTGAAGGGTTGCTTCGCTGGCGCTATCGTTTTAATCGTCGCCATCGCCGTACTTTCGGCCTTAAGTAACTTACTTAACGCGTTAAGCTCGTCAAGTGGCAGCGGATCGCACGATACCGGCGCGGTAACGAATACCGGGTCATACTTACGCAAGGCAACATCATCAATAAGTCGTGCCCAGAAAATAGTCGGCTACTTTCCCACAGGCGACGATACGCACGCCTACGCCGTTGGTCTTGAGCACATCGCTCATCTTCACGAGCATCTCGGAAACTTTACAATCTATCAAGTGTGGGCGGAGGGGCACGCTGTTCTCCAGCAGCAAGCTGCCGATCGAGCTGCCGCCACGCAACGCGCGGCCGAAGCTGCTGCGGCAGCGCACGCTGCAGCAGAAGCGCACATTAGGCACGGCGATCCTGATTGTCTTAACGTTGGATGATCGCACGCTCTCGGCCGAAAGCGGCGAATACGTCGGCTACGTGACTGGGGTCGTCAAAAATGAATGTGATCGAGATTTTTCCTACGTCCAAGTAGAGGTGAAGTTTTACGGCGCGGACGGTTCGCTCGCTGATAGCGGACTGGCGAATGTCAACAACTTGCATTCTGGCGACAGCTGGACGTTCAAAGCAGTTAGCTCATCCGAAAGCGGGACATGGCGACTTGAAAAAATTTCGGGATTCTAGACCGTGCCGGATTCTTCGGAACGCTCTTTCGCCGGCTTTGCGTCGTCGCAAATGAGCCGTCCATGAAAAACGAGATATATCCGTTGAAGTTGGCCCATTTTCGCGGACAGGTTGATATGAGAGATCAAGCTCCAGCTTCCGAGTACCGACGCTCGAAGGCGTCTTCGCGTAGAGCGCGTTGAGTTGCAGGATCGCTCGCACGATCCGGGTGACCAATTCGGGTGCTACGAAGCAGCGGCGTCCGAGAGCAGGCCGCTCGAGGGCGGGGCGTAGCGCAGGCGCGTGGCGCCCACGCGTTTGATCGCGGTCAGTTCGCCGTTGTAGGGGGCGGTGAAGACGCCTGAGGTCGGCGCGACGTCGGCGTAGTCGCGGCCGACGGCGATCACGATGTAGCGCATGTCGACCCGGCGGCCGTGCGTCGGATCGAACGCGAGTATCTGCGCCGAAATGCCGGCCGGCGCGAAGACCTCGACCCAGGCGTGCGTGCCGCCTTCGCCGACCATGTGCCCCGAGACGTAGCGTGCCGCCAGTCCCGCGTGCCGCGCGAGCGCGATCATCACGTGCGCGTAGTCTTGGCAGACGCCCGACCGTTGCGCATAGGCGCTCGCCGCGGTCGTCTCCACGTTCGTCGAGCCGGCCTGGTAGCGCATCTCGCGGAAGACCAGCGCGTTGATCGCCCCGGCGAGTTGGTGCGGGTCGTCGTTCTGCGCCCGCAGCCGCCGCGCGGTTGCGCGAAGCTCGGCGTCGCACGCCGTGAGCGCGGTCGCGCGCCGCAGCGCCGGATCGTCGAGCGCGGTGCCGGCGATGCGATGCTCGGGCTGGGCGGTGCGCGTCACGACGGAGAGGTGGGCGAACTCGATGCTGGTCTCGACCTTGCGCGCGAAGAACGTCGTGACCGGATTGCCGAACTCGTCGACCTCGTCGTGGGCGCTGACCGGCGGCGTCACGTCCAAGCGCGACGCGATCCGCCGCTGGTCGCCGTGACGCTCGCGCGGCACCACCACCAGGCGGTGGTGCAGATCGGCGATCGGTCCGGGATACTCGTAACGGAAGCGCTGCCGGAGCACGAACGTGGCCTCGGCAACTCCATTCCAATCGATCGGGTCGCCCTCGAGCGGCTCGAGGTCGCGGTCCTCAGAGCGTTGCTGCATGATCCTCTACTCTATCGGCGACGACGGCCATCTCGATGAGGCTGGTCTGTCCGTAGGTGGTCAGCATCGCGACGTCGAGCGCGTCGCGACCCCGAGCGATGGTGATCCGCCCGCGCCGGCGCTCGTTGTTGCGGGGGTCGAAGATGAACCAACGGTCCCCCAAATAGACCTCGAACCACGCCGCAAAGTCCATCGGCGGGTACGGTGGCTCAACGTCGATATCGGGCAGGTAGCCGAAGGCGTAGCGGGCCGGGATGTTGAGTGCCCGGCAGAAGCTGATGGCCAGGTGCGCGTAGTCGCGGCAAACACCCGTCCCGCTCTCGAAAACGTCGACGGCGTCGGTCTCCGGGGTGCTCGAACCGTGCGTGAACTTTACGTGACCGTTGACGAAATCGCAGATCGCCTGCACCCGCGACCAGTCGGCCCGCATTCCGCCGAAGAGTTCGGCGGCCTTGGGGGCGAGCACGTCGGAGAGGCAGTACCGGCTCGGGAGCGTGTAGACGAGCGCGTCGTCGGGCAGCGCGGCGATCGGAACCTCCGCCGCCTGCGGGGCGCTGTCGTCGGGCTTGGCGTCGAGTTCGACCAGCGCGTCGTACCGCACCGCAAACTCGCCGGCCGGGAGCGTAACTCGGCGGCACTCGTTTCCGTAGATATCCACGTAGTCGTGGTAGTCGCGCGGCGGCATGCACTCCCAATGCTCCTCGAGGATCGCTTGAAAAGCATTGGTCTCCGGACGCACGATGAAGACCGCCGGCGTCTCCTGTGGCGCATCCAACTGAAAACGGACCCCAGCGCGTACGCGCAAGGTGGGCATTCCTCGAAACCTGCGACGCCGGCCGCTTCGAACCTTTCACCGTTTGGCCTGTCGGCGCCGGGATAAGATGGACCCAGTTATCGCGCGGGTACGCGCTGTTGGATCGACGGGGAATGCGACGCAGGCGTCGGCGAAGCCAGATGCCGCTAGCCGTACACCGCGGCGCCATAAGCGCGCGAGGCTGCGGCCAACGCTCGCGAGTCGCCGGGAGCTTCGATTCAGCTCACGGTAGAACACCGAAGGCTTTGTACGGCGACGCCGAATAGCGACGCTGCGATGCCCGTGGCGATGCGGTGGTTCCTCATAGGGTTGGCAGCGTGGACCGCCTTTGCGGGGCTGCTGGCCACGTGGGGGTACGTCGAGCACCTCTACGAGGGCCAGCCGGTTGCGTGGCTCCCGTACTTCGGGGTGGATCTCGTTCAGCTGTACCTCCTCGCGTTGGTCACGCCGGCGCTCGTCTTCCTTGGGCGCGCGCTCCCGCCGACGCGGCGGCCGACGGTGGTGACGCTCGCGGCGTATCTTCTCGCGCTTGCGGCGGCGTGCGTCGTCGTCGAACCGATCGTGTTCTTCGTGAGCAACGCGTTTCTCGGGAAGCACTACACTCTTGCCAGCGCGATCGGGGGCGCGTTCGAAGATTACTTGACCCTGATGATCCTCTTGGGAATCATCGTCGCAATACAGCAGGCCCAGATCGCGAAGGATCGCGGCGCACGCGCACTGCGGCTCGAGTGCGAACTGACGAAGCTCCGCGTCGACGCGCTCCAGCGACAGCTCCATCCGCACTTCGTGTTCAACACGCTCAATGCCGTCGGCGCCCTCATGCAAACCGACGTCCCGGCGGCCGAAGAGATGATCGCCGCGCTCGCGGCGCTCCTACGCTCGGCAACGGACGCGTCGGTCCGGCAGGTGGTACCGCTGCGTGAGGAACTGACGCTGCTCGATCGGTACGTGCTGATCATGAAGTTGCGGTACGGCGAACGGCTCGTCGTCACGATCTCGGCCGAGCCGAAAACGCTCGGCATCCAGGTTCCAGCCTTCACCTTGCAGCCGCTGGTCGAAAACGCGATCGTGCACGGCTTGGACAAGACCGGCGGCGCGATCCACGTCGAGCTGACCTGCCGCATCGAGGGCGACTCCTTACGGATCGAGCTCAGTGACGACGGAACCACACTGGACTCACTCGAGCTCCGTGAGGGCGTCGGGATCGGCAATACCCGGGCGCGGCTGACCGAACTCTACGGCAGCGGCGCCGACTTGACGATCGCGCCCCGCGAGGAACTCGGTACCCAATTGACGCTGGCGATCCCGGCCGCCGGCCCGAGGTTGTGAATCGCGTTCTGATCGTCGACGACGAGCCGATCGCGCGAACCCGTCTTCGGACGCTGATCGAACGCTTCGACGATCTGAAGATCGTCGGCGAATGCGGGACCGCCGAAGAAGCGAAGACGCAGATCGCGCGGCTTGCGCCCGACATCGTCTTTCTCGATATCCAAATGCCCGGCGGCTCACCGATCGACATGCTTCGCACGGGCGCCCCGGACAGCGCGAAAACGGCCTTCGTTTTCGTCACCGCGCACAGCTCGTTTGCGGTCGATGCGTTCGACCTCGATGCTGCCGACTATCTGCTCAAACCGCTGACCTCGTCGCGGTTCGCCAAGGCGGTGGCCAAAGCGCGCAAGAAACTCAGGACGTCCGGCGGCGAGCGCTTGAGCCTGCGCCAAACCGACGGTCGCGTCGTTTCGCTCGCGCCCGACGAGATCGTGTGGATCGAAGCAGCGGGCAACAACCTCACGCTGCACCTGCGGTCGGCGACCCTCGAATTGCGCACCACGATGTCGGACTTCTGCCAACGGGTCGCGCCCTTTGGTTTCAAGCGGATCCACCGGTCGTTCGCGGTCAACGGCGCGCTCGTGAGGGAACTCGAGCCGTGGTCGCACGGCGAGTACGTCGTAATCATGGACGACGGCACGCGGCTCAATTCGAGCCGAACGTTCCGCGCAAACGTCGGGTCGCTGCTCGATTCATAATCCCTGAATCGGCGGGACTCGTCCCGCCATACGTCCCTCTCGTCACAACGGCGTTGCGCCGTGCGCGCGCTGCCTTTACGATAATTCTCAATGAAGGCCGCATTTCACGCAGTCTGCGCGCTGGTGTTTGCCGGTCTCGTCGGCGGCGTCGCTGGAGCTACCGCAACTCATCCGAGCGCATACGCCGCGGCGCTAACGACGCACGCCGTCGGGTCGGATACGGCGCTTTCCGACCCCGATTGGGCCCGCGGCCAAATCACGCAAGACGGCGTTCCGTTCGAGGACATCACGGCCCGAGCACCGGCCCCGTTCAAGACGACCGCGTATCTGCTCTACGACGCTCAGAACATTTATGTCGGCTTCGACGTGCAGCAGCCGGCCACACCGATCACGGCAAACCAGACGACGAACGACGTCGGCTTCGGCCTAGACGATTTCGTCGGTGTCGGCATCGACACGAGCGGGAACGGGACGACGGTGTACTACTTCGAGACGACGCCGCGCGGCACGCGCTACGAGCAGGCAAGTGAGAGCACCCGGTACCAACCCTTGTGGAACGCCGCCGCTCGCAAGGACGGCGCGGCATGGAAGGCCGTCCTGACGATCCCGCTGCGCGCGCTGCACGTCAGTGGCGCGGCGGCCCAGACGTGGCGGTTCAACTTCCTGCGCGGCGTGGCGGCGGTCGGCGATCACTACACCTGGGCGTACGATGCGGTCATGCAGGACGGATCTACGCCGCAATGGCCGTACTTCGGCGACTCGCAATATTGGCCGCGGCTCACGGGCGTGCAGAACCTGGCCTCGCCGGGGATCGGCGATCGGACGCGGGCGAACATCTACGGCCTTGGGAGCAGCGGCGGAGAGCGTAAACTGTTCGAGCAAGCCAACGGCTCGTTTCAACCCGAGAACCCCCGCGTCGCGGGGATCGACCTGAGCTATGCGCTCACGAACACAATCCACTTCGTCTCGACAGTGAACCCGGATTTCTCGAACGTCGAGATCGACCAGCAGTCGATCGCGCCGCAAGAATTTCGCCGGGTGCTGACCGAGTATCGGCCGTTCTTTGCGGAAGGCAACGGATTTCTGAGCCCGAGCTCCCCCTCCGGCGGCGCGTTCACGCCCAACAATCAGATCTTCTACTCGCCGTCGGTCGGGCCGTTCGACCGTGGCGCTAAGCTCGAGGGATCGTTCGGCCAGCAATCGTTCGGCGTTCTCTCGTTCCGTGGCTTCGACCAAACGACCGGCAACGAATTCGATGACATCGCCTACGGTTACACGCACGCCACGCCGAGCCAGACGTTCTCGTATTGGAGCGACGGGGTGCTCGCGCACCACAGCATCGCCGGCGACGATTCGACCGTCGAGTTTGGCACGAACTTCCACAACCTGCACACCGGATTGGTCGGCGGAATCGACGAGGCGTTCGAAAGCGGGTCGTACGTCCTCGACCCCGGCCATGCTCAGCAATTCAACATCAATACTGAGGTGCGAAAGCCGAATTACGACTTTTTCTTGGACTGGGAGAACCTCACCCCGAACTACAACCCGATCGACGGTTTCACGCCGATTTCAGACACGCGCGGCTGGGTCGACGCGCTAAACCTCTACGGCAGTTCGCCGGGCATCAAGCGGTATGCGTTCGCCATCGGCAGCGATCGATTCAACGACGATTCTGGGGCGATCCACCAAGCGGATGCGATCGCGTCGGTTTCGGCGCGCTTCAACAACCAGCTCAGCATTGGGTTCGGCCCGCACGACGGCGTGCTGCGCAGCTACTCGCTCACGGCGCCCGGGCCGCAAGGGTGCGGCGACCCGTCGCTCGTTCGCACGTCGTTTTCGGGGTTTCCTCATTACTACTGCGGCCAGACCGATCGGTTCAATCAGTTGTCGCTGAGCCTGGGCTATCGCGACGGAACACCCTCCCCGATCGATTTCGGCTCAACCGAAGGCCCGTTCGGCGACGTGTTTCTGCACCAATACACGCTCTCGACGGGGCGCCAGCTCGGAACGCATCTCTCGATCGCGGCCCAGTACAGCGGAACCTACGGACGAACGCTCTCGAACGGGCAGCTCAATTCGCAGTGGCTGCGGCTCGTCTCATTCGGCGAGAGTCTCGGAACCGATTCCAACGTGTCCCTCGAGCTGCGGTCGATCAACGGCCACGTCGACGAGCTCACAACGGTGCCGGGGTTCAACATCGCGGCGAGTTACCATCGGAAGTTCCGCAACGGCAACGAGCTGTACATCGCCTCTGGAACGCCGGCCGCAACGCAGACGATCGACCGGTTCATCCTGAAATACGTCCTGCACATCGGTGCCCAGACCTAATCAACTCGTATCGCGCTCAGCACGAGCTGCGCGGCGAAGATGTCCTCCACGGCGAGTCCGAGCGATTTGAAGATGGTGATCTCGCGATCGTTGTGACGGCGCGGCAGTTCGCCGAGCTCCGCCGCGATGTGGTCTGCCGTCCAATGGCCCTCCGCAATGCCCATTGCGACGTCACCCGCTTCTCGTAGTGCGGCCGCTCGAGAGTCGACGACGAGGCGCGCGCGGGCGACGAGCGCGGGGTCGAGTTCGCGTTGCGATGGCCGGCATGCGCCGACGGCGATCACGTGCGTGCCGTCCGCAACCCAGGCGCTCTCGACCACCGGCGTCGGCGACGCCGTCACCGCGACGACGACGTCGGCGCTGCGAACGACCGCCTCGGCGTTTTCCATCGCCCGCGCTCCGGTTTCGGCAGCGAATCGCCGCAGGCGCTCCGCCGACGGACTCCACGCGCGGACTTCGCGAAAGTCGCGCACGAGCCGCAGCGCTTCAACGTGGCTGCGTGCCTGGACGCCGGAGCCGAGGATCCCGAGCATGCGCGCGTCGTCGCGTGCCAACAGCCGCGCCGACACCGCCGAAACGGCGGCGGTCCGAGCTTCGGTGATGTAGCGGCCATCGAGAACGGCTTGCGCGACGCCGGTCACCGGATCGAACATCACGATCGTCGCCTGGTGCGTCCCGAGACCGCGTTCGGCATTCCCCGCAACGACGGTGACCAGTTTTGCGCCCAGCGCCGGCAGCGCCGGCACGTACGCCGGCATCGACGCAAATAGCGAGTGGCCGGCGCCGAATTCGACCACCGTGCGCACGGGCTGCGCGACGCGGCCGGCCGAAAATTCGACCAGCGCCCGCTCCATCGCCTCGATGAGTTCCGGCATGCGAAGCCGCGCTCGCACCGCGGCCTCGTCGTAATACCGTGGCGCGCTCTCGCCGTGTTCCAACCGTTGCCTCCCCTTGCCGCCGGGCGCCGAAGTCGTGATACGATAGCGCCATGCGACTTCCGCACTTCGCGAGCGTCGAGGAATTCGTTGCCTGGGAAGACCAGCAAGACGAAAAATACGAGTTCGCCGACGGCGTCGTATCGCTCTTTCCGGGCGGGACGGCTCGCCACGAGATCATCATTCCGAATCTCATTCTCGCGCTTCGCAGCCGGCTCGAGGCACGGTACGTCCGGTCATCGGGCCTCAAACAGTTGACCCCAACCAGCAGCCGGTACGCGGACGTATCGGTGAGCTTCGATCCGCGCGACGAACCCGGGCTCACGTACGCTCGTTACCCGACGCTGCTGATCGAAGTGTTGTCGCCCTCAACGCACGCGACCGATCGCGGTCGGAAAGCCGACGAGTATCGCTCGATCGAAACGCTGCAGGAGTATGTCCTCGTCGATTCGCGCAAACGCTGGGCACAAGCGGTTCGACGCGTTGCCGCGGATTGGGCGTTCTCGCTGCCGATCCTGGCGGGCGCGCTGCGCTTGGAGAGCATCGATCTCAGCATCGCGTTCGACGACCTCTACGCCGGGACGGATCTCTAAAGCGCCCGACGGGAGCCCTCGTGCGTCCGCCGAACGGGTCGCTCTCGCGGCCGCGCCCCTTTCCGACACGGGCGCCCGTCGCGATTGACGGACATGACCACGCACGACCTCGCCCAAATCCGTACGATCGTCGAAGAAACCGTCGGCGGCGCCGAGTCGCGCTTGCAGCGCTCGCTTGAAGACGGCTTGACCCGCATCGTTCTCGAAATGAACGCCCGCTTCGACGGCGTTGCCGGGCAATTTGAGGGCATCGCCCTGCGCTTCGACGGCGTTTCCGCTCAATTCGTCGCCATCGACCGGCGTTTCGATCGCATCGAAATGACGATGAGCCGAATGGAGAGCCGCATCGAGCATCTCGAGACCGATGTCGCCGAGCTGAAGCTGCGATTTCCGCGCCGTTTGCGCTAGAGGCGACTCGGGCGCCATGGCAGGGGCCGCTGCCGGGAAGCGGCGGAACCTTGACGGTTCTCGCGCGGCGCGCTACACTACGGCGGTTGTGGTCATCGGCCGCGGACGCCTCTTCGTGCGTCCGCGGCGAAAGACCGTAGATGAACGCCAGGCTACGTGGAGTTGAGATGAAGAACATCATCGGCCGGAAGGTCGGGATGACGAGCGTGTTCACCGCCGACGGCCGGTCGGTGCCGGTGACGGTCATCGAGGCCGGGCCGTGCCTCGTGCTGCAGCATAAGACGGTAGAGAGCGACGGCTATGCGGCCGTCGCCCTAGCGTTTGGCGATGCCCGGAAGAACGGCCTCACGAAGCCCCAGGCCGGGCGCTTCAAGCAGGCCGGGCTCGCCGAGAAGAAGTTCGTCCGCGAGTTCCGGCGCTCGATCGACGGGGCGCCGGAGGTCGGCGGGACCGTTTCGGTCGACGTCTTCGCCGAGGGCGACCGGGTCGATGTGGTCGGGATTTCCAAAGGCCACGGCTTCGCGGGCGGCATCAAGCGCCATAACTTCCATGGCGGCGGCCGGACTCACGGCTCGATGATCCATCGCCAGCCGGCCTCAAACGGCGACACCAACGCCGGCCACACCCATCGCGGCTCGCGCCGCCCCGGCCACTACGGCGTCGACCGCACGACGCATCAGAACCTCGAAGTCGTCCGCGCGGATGCCGAGCGCAACGTCCTACTCGTTCGCGGCCCAGTCCCTGGCTCGAAGAACGGGCTCGTCCTCGTTTCGGCAGCCGTTCGGCCGCCGAAGGTTCCTAAGGCCGCGCCGGCTGCAAAGGCGTCGAAGTAAATGCCTTCCGTCATCGACGCTAAGGGCGCGACCGTGCGCGACGCCGCCGTACCGGATGCATTCGCCTCGGTCGCGGGGGCCGGGCACGCCAACGCAATGTTCCGGGCGGTCTTCCGCGAGCTGAGCAACCGCCGGGCCGGCACCGCGTCCACGCTGCGCCGCGACGAAGTCCGCGGCGGCGGCAGAAAGCCGTGGAAGCAGAAGGGCACCGGTCGCGCTCGCCAGGGCTCGATACGGTCACCGCAGTGGCGCCACGGCGGCGTCGTCTTCGGACCCAAGCCGCGCAGCTACGTCGTTTCGCTCAATAAGAAGGAACGCAAAGCGGCGCTGCGGTCGGCGCTCGCGGATCGATTCACCTCCGAGTGCGTCACGATCCTCACGACCGAAGGCTTTGATCTCACCAAGACCC
>Ga0073928_10010747_pt1 | contig 10809 bp, 9 predicted proteins | sample PaiPotPPA55metaG_FD_76969 | JGI IMG/M metagenome (GOLD analysis project Ga0073928, IMG submission 76969) | Iron sulfur acid spring bacterial and archeal communities from Banff, Canada, to study Microbial Dark Matter (Phase II) - Paint Pots PPA... ...
CTGTCGCAATTCAGTTTTTCGGGCGGGTTCCCTAAGACAGCCGTTCGATTCGTTGGTTCAGACATGCCTGGCCTCGTCGTTACAAACATGCGATGAGAACCGCTGGGATTCGAATCCGCCAGCTGTATGGAAACAAAGGAGTTTTGCGGTGCGACCTGGCCTTCTAAGGTATTGAAAGGAATAGAAGGGAATTCTTATCGCCCCCCTAATTGCCCCTAAAGAAATTCACAGTGAATCGAGGTACAGGTAATATCGGCGTTTAGCGCGTAAGACAACCCTTCCATGGCAATCGTGAATTTCGACTACATTCCATTTTCGCATTTTCGCGGACCTTCCTCTAAGTCACACTCTTCGATGTACACCGAACTAGTGCGCGTCCAAGAACGCCCAAGGACATCCGCTGGACCACCGGGTTGGAGTGATTACATAACAGTGTCGCCTTCTTCGACCTGAGTACACTTTGGTTGCTTGACGACCAGAGGCTCGGGAGGAAGGAGCCGAACATGAAGATAGGCGTAGATTATCACCCGAGCTTTCAGCAAATTGCATTTTTGACGGAAGAGACTGCCGAATATAGCGAACAACGACTGAACCACAGCGATGGGGAGGCCGAGAGGTTCTATCGAGACCTGCAGCGGCGAGGAGTGCAGGTGCGAGTGGGGATGGAGGCGACCGGATATTCCCGTTGGTTCGAGCGACTGCTGGCCGAATTGGGATTTGAGGTGTGGATCGGCGATCCCGCGGAGATCAAAGCCAAGCGCGTCAAGAAGCAAAAGACCGACCGCCAAGATGCGCAACTGCTGCTGAAGCTGATGCTGGAAGATCGCTTTCCGCGAATCTGGGTGCCGAGCCCGGAAAATCGCGATCTTCGGCAACCGCTGTGGCACCGGCATCGGTTGGTGCAGATGCGCATCCGGACCGGCGACGTCGGTATTAGCGACGTCGGTACATGCACTTGGCGATGCGTCGGCACAAGAGCATTGCCGCAATCGGCGAAGCGCAATCAACCGCTGCCCTTGCGCTGTTGCTCCCTTGCTTCTAACAAGCAGGCCTCCAACACCGAAGCATAGTTTGACTCAATCTTCTCGAAATTGATGCCGACACCGAATCTATCTTCCGAGTAACAAACTGTCCCCCGGGCCTGGAAAAAATGTGGCCAAGCGTAGATTTTCACAACAACTGATGTGCCAGCAGGAAAACGATCTGTCAAATAAAGGCGGCAGCCTTGGCGGCTCAGCTCGCCCACATGCGTAATGAGGCAGACATCCGAGTTTTCCACTGACAATTCGGCGTATGCGTAAAATGGATACCAGGATTGTTGGCTGCGGTCTTGCTCCATGACTCTTATTGTTTGATGCCCTGGACTACTTCGTCCAGAATCGCACCGCGTGAAACAGCGCGGCCCCGATCAGGGCCGCACCGGGTATTGTCATCACCCAAGCGAACACGATTCGGCGGGTAACTCCCCAACGCACCGCCGTGAGACGACGCGAGGCGCCGACGCCGACGATCGCGCCAGTAATTGTGTGTGTGGTGCTCACAGGAATTCCAAATTTTGCCGTAGCCAGCAGAGTCAGAGCGCCTGCGGTCTCTGCGGAAAAACCTCCAAACGGAGTGAGCTTCGTGATCCGCTGGCCCATAGTTTCGATGATTCGCCAGCCGCCGGCCATCGTGCCGCCGCCTATGGCTAAGTGACAGCAAATGATAACCCAGTAGGGAACGTTGTAGGTCGTGAGAAGGCCACCGGCGACGAGCGCAGTGGTGATGATGCCCATCCCTTTTTGCGCATCGTTGGTACCGTGACCAAGGCTATAAGCCGCGGCGGAAAGAAGTTGGAGGCGACGAAAAGCGCGATCAACTTTAAGTGGTCGCTGCTTGCGGACGATCCAGCTCGTGATGACGGTTACGGCCATGCCGATCAACATGCCCATAACGGGAGCCAGGAAAATAAAGAGAATCGGCATGGTCCAGCCTCGGAGATTGAGGGCCACAAAACCTGACTTGGCAACAGCCGCGCCCCCATAACCGCCCATCAGCGCATGGGACGAGCTGCTAGGAAGACCGAGAATCAGCGTGATCAGATTCCAACCGATGGCACCCATAAGTCCAGCCAGCAAAACCTGCTGGTTAACCATGTCGAGATGCACGAGGCCCGTGCCAATGGTCTTGGCGACGGCGGTGCCGAAGATGAAAGCGGCGATGAAATTCCAAAATGCGGCCCAGATAACGGCGCGAAATGGCGAGAGAACACGAGTAGAGACGACGGTAGCGATCGAATTGGCGGCGTCGTGCCAGCCGTTGGAAAATTCGAAGGCGAGAGTCAAGACAATAACGGCCACAAGAAGATGAAAGGGAGCCACGGGTTAAGCGCTCTTCAGGACGACGCTTTCAACGACGTTAGCAACATCTTCACATTTGTCGACCGCCGTCTCGATAACCTCGAAGATCTCTTTCCACTTGATGATCTGAACCGGGTCTTTCTCTTCATCGAACAGCTGAGCAATAAGTGTGCGGCAGAGACGATCGCTGTCATTCTCAAAGCGATTGATTTCGATGCAATGCTTGAGAGCCTCATCTCGAGATTCGATGGCATGGATGAGGGCAGTAACTTCAGCGCAAGCTGAAAGGAGGATCTTGGCCAGGTCGGCGGTGCCTGGGCGAACGGTTAAGATGCGGTAAAGAACGAAGCGGCTGGCAGCAGCGTCAATCAGGTCGATGACGTCGTCCAAGGTCGAGCATAGTTCGTGGATATCCTCGCGATCCATGGGAGTAATGAAGGTCTGATTCATCTTCCTAATAATCGTGTGAGCGATTTCGTCACCCGCGTGCTCGATGGCCTTGATGTTTTGCACCTGCTCGTAAACGGCCGTGTAGCGGGAAAGCATGTCACAAAGAGCTTTTGCGCCCCTGTGAATATTTTCCGCTTGGTTAGCAAACAGCGCGAAATAGTCGTCTTCCCGTGGCAAGAAACGCTGCAAAAGTCCCGGCATGGAGGCTGACACTCCCCAAAAGCGTCGTGCGGGCACGACGATAGCAGAGGCGATGAAGTCACGGCAACAATCTTATGAATGCGAGGAAAGGGTCGCCACCTTGAACTGATATGAACCAAATCAGGACGCCCTCGGGATCAAGAGGTTTGGAACCGGGCGAGTCGAGTCGTCGAGTGCGTAGAATCGGGCGGATCTGACTGCTGATGCGGGACGCCACCTTTCATTCGGGTACAACTAGTGGCCAGGCGAGGCGGATTCCGGACAAGTGGCCGTACCAGGCTCCACATCACCGGTAAGCGCTGCCAGCTCAACCGGTCCATGCAACACCATCTGCCGGTTTCCTCGACATTGGAAAACGAGAAAGTGAGCAATCATCCCGGGCCACACATACAGCGAAAAAGTGGTTTGAACCACCCTCGCCTTCAGCTGACGGCTCGTTTCTTGTAGGCGTCCTACCCCGTTGATCGGACTGCAACTTCCTGGTGTCGATGATCGGTGATACAGCCTGATTGTTTCTGCCTTAGAATAGGGCTCTGCAGGGAGGGGGGGCCCAATGAAGGCATTCCATAGTTTGGCTATCTTGTGGGGTGTGCTGTTTCTGTGCGCTCCCGGCGCCAGCGCTCAGAACGCAATTTCGACGGGTTCTATCTCAGGACAAGTGACGGATACATCGGGCGCGGCGGTCGGAGGCGCGACGGTCGCAGCGACGAATGAGGCGACCGGCGTCAAATTGACCGCGAAAACCAATAGTACAGGCTTTTACAGCTTTCCGTCGCTGACCGTCGGCTCTTACAACATCAGCGTTAGCGTGACGGGGTTCAAAACAGCCATCGTCAACGGCCTGCTGGTTCAAGTGGGCCAGAATGCGGCAGCGAATGTCGCGCTGCAGGTAGGCGAAATTGCTCAATCCGTGACCGTCATGGCTCAGGCGCCGCTTCTGAGGACGACCGAGTCGACGGTCAGCACGGTCGTGGATGAAAACTTGATTGCGAATCTACCGCTGAGCGGACGCCGCTATACCGACTTCGTGCTGCTTACCCCTAATACAAATGCAGATGGCGATTTCGGGCTGGTGAGCATGGCGGGTCAACAGGGCGGAGCCGATTCGGGCTATGCGAACGGCAACGGTTCAAATTCCTTCACCGTGGACGGTGCGAACGCGACGAGCAACTACTTCGGCGAAGCCCGTGGCCGTACGCGTGTGCCGTACGTGTTCGGGGAGCAATCGATTCAAGAATTTCAAGTGACGGATAATCCGTACAACGCCGCGTATGGAGGCGCGGGCGCAGGTTTCGTAAACACGGTGACAAAATCGGGAACGGATTCCTGGCACGGTGACGCGTTCTACTACAATCGAAATTCGGGCGTTGGGAACGCGAACGACGCGATCGATAAGGCGAATGGAGTACCCCGGCCGCTCGATGTGCTCCAGCAGTTCGGAGCGGACCTAGGGGGGCCAGTTATCCACCATGCTGCGTGGTTTTACTTCGATTACGAGCAGCAACGTCGCAAGCAGCCGATTTCGGTAATTAATTCGGCATTCAGCGGTTTGAGCGATCCCAATAATCTGCAACAGACGTTCGGCGTGCCGAATGGCACGTCGCTGCCGGCTCCAAATGCAGCGTATCCTGTCCCTGGGAACTTCGCCACGCCTCCCTTGCCAGGCGACCCGAACTTTTCCGCCTACCTGCTGCAGGTTTCTAACGCACTCGGCGCCATGAACCGCAACCTGGTTCAGCGCGCGCGACGCGCCGACAACTTATCGTTTTTCCCGAAGCTGGATTGGCAAGCGACCTCTGCCGACCACTTGACCTTTGTGTACAACTACAGTCGGTTCAACTCGCCCGGCGGGGAAATCACCTTCAACCCGGTTGCCACTTTTGGCGCAGAAGCTCTTCCGAACAACTTTGTGCGTGACCACCATGCCAGCGTGCACTGGACACATACCTTTAGTCCGGCTTTCTTCAACGACCTCACGGTGGGTTTCCTGCGCGATCAACAGATCGCCACGCCCTCCGGCCTGACTTCTGCGAAGCTGGGCCAGATCGAATTTTTTTCGCCTAGCTTCTTCGAACTCGGCAACCCCACGTTCTCGCAGGGAGACAATAAAGAGTTCCAGTGGCAGATCAATGACCACGTTACGACCATCCGAGGGCGTCACACGCTGGAGTTTGGGTTTGACTTCAACCGGACGCACGTGAAGGATTTCTTTCCCGGAAACTTCGAGGGAACTTACGCCTTCTCCAGCCCCGAAGGCTTTGCGCTGGGACGCTACAACTTCTTCACGCAGGCTACCGGAAATCCGACCTTTCCCTTCACCTTCCCGTACTACGGCTTTTACGTGCAGGATAAATTCCAAGTACGGAAGAATCTGACACTCGATTTCGGGTTGCGCGAGGATTTCCAGGTTTTCCCGCAGCCGAAGGCCAACACGATCACCAGCGATCCGCTGGTCTCGGCGTTGACGGGGCAATTCCCCAACCAGCACAACCGGCTCTCACCCCGCATCGGTTTTGCCTATCAGCCGATCTCAAAGACGGTTGTCCGCGGTGGATTCGGGATATTTCGCGAAATCTTCGACGGCATCAACTACGAAAACTCCGTGATCTCGAATGGGCTAGCCTCACAGCAGGCGACAACCTTTGTTCCGTTCAATTCGGCTCTAGCGCCAAACCAGCAGACGCCTCTCTTTCCAAACTCTCTGACGAACACCAGTTCCTTCGGGGCCGGGACAAACCTCAGCATCGTGGATCCCAGCTTTCGAATTCCCTACATTCTGGAATCGAGCCTGGAGATTCAGCGTGAGTTAGTCCCGAATACGACCATCACGGTGGGAACCATGTGGACCCACGGAGTGCACCTAATAGGTTCAAGCGCGTTCGACAAAAACCTGGTTGCGCCGACGGGCACAACCCAATATATCGTCTGCCCAGCTGGCGTTGGCCAAGGCACCCCAGGTTCTCCGGATCCCTCCACAACGGTTTGCACGTCGGCCCCAATCACGGGCGCCAATCTTGACAGCGGACTGCTCACCGAAGGCCGCATAACCAGCGCGGTCGGTCAAATCAACGCGCTGATCAGCCCGGGGGTAAATAATTACAATTCGCTCTACGTGCAAGTTCAGCGGCGCGCTGCCCACGGACTTTCCCTGATGACCTCGTATACTTTTTCGAAGGGAACGCAGAGTGGAGCAGACTTCAACAACCAGTTTGATCTCAGCAACACGCATGGGCCAACGCTGCTCGATCAACGCCACCGTCTTTCCGCAGCTGCGGTTTATGCGCCCGACGCCTCTGGGCTTTCAAACATTTTGGAGCGGCGTCTCCTCTCGGATTGGACGGTCAGCACCTTGATGCAATTCAATTCCGGCCGGCCGTATACGGCGCTGCTGTCCAGTTCGTGTACGGGACCGAATCTTGCGAGTTGCGGCTCGAGCGGAAACAGTACCCTCAATGACAGCGCGATCAACGAATCGACGGGCAACACTGCCGCAGGTATCGCCGGCGCCGGCCCCGTGCCGGGGATCGGGTACAACTCGTTTTACGGTCCTTGGATCAACGAGATTGACCTCGGGCTGACCCGGGCCCTGCACATCACCGAGCGCCAGACGATTCAAATCGAGGCCCAGGTATTCAATCTGTTTAACCATCCAAACTTTTTCGTGCAAGCCGGGGCGGGGATCGTACAGACCGAATACAACCCGGTCGGACCAAGCTGCGGCGATGGCGCAACGCTTAATCAGACCTGTTTTCTTGTTCCCAACACGGGATTCAAGACGCTCGAGTCCATCAATCAATTGAACGGGCCGCGAACATTTCAGTTCGCATTCCGCTACCGGTTCTGAGAGCAGCACTACCTCTCATTACGCCTACGCAAACTCGTTGCTCAGTCCCTCGGACAGTCTTCAGAAGTCTCGTTGAGGAATCTTTTAGCCGCTTTCACTTGATTGCATAAAATCTGACTGCCTCCGTTGAACTCGGAATTATCCGTTGACACCAAAGTGTCCGGAAGGTACTCGAGCGCTGTGCTGATTCCCATAGCACCGTCCTGCATCGCTTGGGCGACGAGCTGACGCATCTGCTCAAGTTCTGCCGGTGACGCGGGCCGATTGACCGTTCCCATCACATAATTTGCGGACGCCGCCCGCTCCCACGAAGGTGCCCAGGTTGATGGCGGATTTTGTCCGTTCAAAATGTTCGAAGCATTCGTCGAGCGTCGACCAATCCACTCTCACGCCATATTTCTTCGCCACTTCTTCGTTCTCCTTTTTCATGCGGTCGTTGACGGGAGCGATCGAACTGCCTTCGCGGGTGATCTCGGCGGTCACGCCCTGCGTGATTTTGCTCGCCGCGCGATTGTCGACCAGTACATTGAATTCCGACTGGCCCTGCACATCGATAGATCCTGGCGACACGACGAGAACTTTTGCGTCCAGACGTTTTCGAGCCGACGCTTTGCTTAGGTCGCCGATGGCGACTATGCGATCACCGTAAGCATCTTAACCAACCTTGCTCCTTCGGTCCTACTTCCTGACTTCCTGCAATTAGATTAGGCTATCGATCTCGTCTGAAAGGATGCCGTCATGAGAATGTTCGTGAAGCACATGATCTTGTCGATGTTCTACTTCAGTTTGCTTCCTTTTTCTATTGTATTTGCGCAGACCGGCTCAACTTGGACTTTTGCAGTGTCCGGTGATTCTCGCAATTGCGGGGACATCATCATGCCGGCAATCGCAACGCGAGTGCATAAGGACAGCGCCAGCTTCTACTGGCACTTGGGCGACTTCCGTGCTTTCTCTGACTTCGATCAGGATATGCTCGCCTCCAAACACGGCAAGCTGGGAGTAGTGGAGTACGAAAGGGGTGCTTGGCAGGATTTCATAGACCAACAACTGGTGCCCTTCGGCGACGTTCCCGTGTTTCTTGCCATAGGCAACCACGAGGTGGTTTCCAAGTCGCGGCTGGATGTTCTCATCCAGTTCGCAGACTGGTTTGATTCGGCTACGATACGATCGCAACGTTTGTCGGATGATCCAAGCGACCGCAAGCTTCGGGGCTACTACCACTGGCACAAATACAATCTAGACTTCATTACGATGGATAATGCGTCTCCAGAACAGTTCGACCGCGACCAGCTCTTATGGTTTGAGAAGATCCTGAAGCGTGATGAAGAAGATCCGGGCATTCGGACCGTTATCGTAGGTATGCATGATGCGCTACCTGACAGCTTTTCCACTGGCCATAGCATGAATGAATCTCCAAGCGGAACGGAAAGTGGGCGGAGAGTCTACAAAGATCTAGTCGAGTTCAAGAAGCGCTCCGGGAAAGAGGTGCAGGTGCTTGCAAGCCACTCGCACTTCCTTTTGTCGGATGTTTATAAGACAAGCTGCCACAGACCAGACGAGGTCCTTCCCGGATGGATTGTTGGGACCGCTGGTGCAGTCCGGTACCGCCTCCCACACGAGCACGGAACTGCCGGTATCGCACAGACAGATGTATATGGCTATCTATTGGGCACCGTGACTCCGGAAGGTCACGTCAGTTTTGCATTTCGTCAAATCACAACGTCAGACGTATCTGAAGAGATCCGCGCGCGATATGGCGCAGATGTGGTTAACAAATGCTTTGAAGAGAACAAAACCGATTACATACCGGAAGGGCCGAGGTGCGAGATTAGATGACCGATAGGACCAACATCGGAGCAGGAACACAAAAGAACGCGTGAAATGTTCCGCTTGGCTGGATTCCCTGGATGGGACGCGATACAGACCGGATGGCAGCCTTCGAATGCGTTAATCCTGCGTTTAGATAATCGCGCATAGAGTCGCTGCCAATCACATTGGCTTCGCCCGCAATCCGCTGCAAGAAAAGTTACAAGCGGTCTCGATCTCAAAATGCGGAACCAGGAGCTTAGCATGCACGCGCAACGGGACGATTCGGTGAAAGTTTTGTTTCTCGCTGTCGTGGCCGCCTCTGCTTGGATGTTCTTAGCGTCAGGAAAAACATCCGCGCAAACAACCGCGAGAACACCGCAGGCCGGCAAGGCTGCCAGCCAGGTGGCCAAGGAAGCCAGCCCGCGTTCGATCGTAAAGCACATCCTCATTCTTGGTATCGACGGCCTACATGCTTTTGATCTCGAAAACTATGTCCAATCACACCCAGCTTCGGCGCTCGCAAAGTTAAAACAAACGGGCGTGGACTATGTCGAGGCATCCACGTCAAAGCCCTCGGATTCTTTTCCCGGCATTTTGGCCATCGTCACCGGCGGCTCGCCATTTTCCACCGGCGTCTACTACGAGACCAGTTACGACCGCTTACTGTCTCCGCCGGGATCCAAGTGCGCGGCCAAAGGAACTCAAGTCGCTTTAGACGAGAGCATTGACGTTAACGCAGACGCCGTCGACGGCGGTGGATTGGATCCTCACAAGCTGCCTCTGGACGGCAGCCGCGGCTGCGTACCTGTCTACCCGCACGACTTGCTAAGAGTGAACACCGTCTTTGAAGTCATCCATGCTGCCGGCCTGCGCACCGCCTGGGCTGACAAGTCGCCTAGCTACGAAATCGTAAACGGGCCTTCCGGCCATGGCGTTGACGATTTGTTCCTGCCCGAGCTTCATGCCAATCGCTCCTCAAAAAGCCTTGTGAAGATAGAAGCCTTCGATGACCTTCGGCTCCAGGGCATCCTCAACGAGATCGCCGGTAAAGATCACACAGGCGGACATACTGCCCCAGTCCCGGCGATTTTCGGCATGACATTCCAAGCCATAACGGTCGGTCAAAAATTGCAGGCGGGCATGGGTTATATTGACGGAACGGGAACGCCCAGCGCTGCACTAGCTTCCGCGATCGACTACACGGACAAATCCATCGAAAAAATTCTGGATGCGCTGCAAGGGCACGACCTCTCTTCTTCCACGGCTGTCATCCTGACCGCCAAGCACGGCCAAACACCCATCGATACCACCAAACTGCAAATCGTCGACGAGAAGATCGTCCCGCGGATCCTGGGCGGCGTCGCCAAAGATCTTGTAGCGGAGTCATCCGGAGACGATGTTCTCTTGGTCTGGCTTAAGGACCCATCGAAAACATCCGAAGCGGTCGCGGCACTCAGCGCTCATCAAGCCGAGGCGCACATTTCGCGGATCATTTCGGGCGCTGCTCTGCGGTTGCTGTTCCCCGATCCCCAGGTCGATTCCCGTGCTCCCGATATCGTCATTGAACCGGAACTGGGCGTGATCTACACCAGCCTGTCGAGCCCCGCCATTGCGGAGCATGGTGGATTCCAGGACTTAGACACGCACGTGCCTCTGTTGATTTCCAATCCTGCCTTCCCTGCGCACGAGATTCACGCATCTGTGCAGACCGCGCAGATCGCGCCCACAATCCTCCGTCTGCTGAAACTGGATCCTGAAAAATTAAAGGCTGTCCAAATTGAAAAAACACAACCACTACCGGAGTTTTGAAATAGCGAACTCACAGGAAGGTTCTCTCTGCCGTTCTTCTGAAAATCGGCCGCGCAACAATCCGTCACACACTCCAGTATTGGGCGCTGCAGGCTGGATGAAAACAAGACAACGCGAAGAACCAACAAACCCCAGCGTAAAGTTTCATCCAACTAGTGTCTTATGGGATCCTCAATACACCCGTAAGAGTTTGCAAACTCGCAAGGGCCACCCAATAGCGCGCGGCGCCATCCTGGTAAGCAGAGTTTGCAGAAGAAAATGTCGTTTGAGCGTCGACGACTTCCAGCACCTTTCCCTCGCCGCTCTTGTATCTCAGCGTTGTAAGTCGCAGGCTTTCTTCGGCCAGCTCGGCTGAAC
>Ga0073928_10010750_pt1 | contig 10804 bp, 15 predicted proteins | sample PaiPotPPA55metaG_FD_76969 | JGI IMG/M metagenome (GOLD analysis project Ga0073928, IMG submission 76969) | Iron sulfur acid spring bacterial and archeal communities from Banff, Canada, to study Microbial Dark Matter (Phase II) - Paint Pots PPA... ...
GATGGACGATAGTGCCAGTTATCGTCCATAGCCCCCTTCAAAAAACGCTCGCTCGCCCGCCACACGGCTGCACGGTCATCGGCTGCGGCCTCGCGATCGCGGTCGCGTGCGACTGATTCAGTGGGGGAGGGCGGTATGCGGGGCGACTGCCCGCGATAAGTCGCCGTTCGAACCCGGTATGCCGGTTTCGCCACTTCGCGCTCAAGGTGCCGCCCCACGAATGGGGACATAAGCTATATGCGCAACTGGCGAACCGGATGCTCGCTGTGGCACGAGGGGGTACCGAGCGAGAATGAGTGCCATTGTTTGTGCGGACCCTGGCGGATTCCGCGATTTGCCTCGGACTACCGCCTCCGGTAAGGTGAAGCGTTCGCCGCGCTTGTGTCGGCAGGACGTTAATCCAACCTGAGAGGAGGACGATGAATAAGCAAGAACTCGCGGACGCGATCGCCTCGGCCGTCGGCACCAGCAAGAGCGCCGCCGGCGAGACCATCGACGCGTTTGTCGCCGTCGTGGCGCAAGCGGTCGCCCAGGGTGAGGGCGTTCAACTGATCGGTTTCGGTAGTTCTAGCACCGGCCAGCGTGCGACGAGCACCGGTCACAACCCGAGGACCGGTGAAACGCTGCACGTTCCCGCTGCCAAAACCGTCAAATTCACGGCGGCCAAAGCGTTCAAGGATGTCGTGAATTCGTAAGAGCTAGCATGCGTTGCGGCCACCTACAACGGCGCAGGACAGGCGAGGAAGGCCAGGACCATTAGTCAGTCCCGCGAGAACGGCTGCGCGCCGAGCTGCACGACCGACTGGCAAAACGAGCGGACGGCCAAAGCGGGGCTAGCTAAAGAGGACGTCACGCCGACGGCCTAGACGAGAGCGCCGGATAGCGGGCGCTCTTTTTTAATGCCCGACGCGGGTGCACGCGCCTGTGAGATCCGCTGTCCGAGCGAACCTTTCAGCGCTGCTTCAGGCAATCGGTGGCACGGCGGAGATAACGCGAAATCGGGCAGTCAGCCCCGCACGGCTGTTATTTCACGCGCGGTGGCTGGGCAAACTGAAGATGGACTTACATGTCGACCGCGACGCGTGCGAGACGCTAGCCTGGGGGTGTTTGGCGGCATAAAATGCAGGACATATCGAAAAGGGGGGATCATGGTGGATGATAGGAAATCGCTGCTCGTTGGCAGACTCGAGTCGATGCTGGCGCTACAAGACAGCATCAACAGCAAAATCAACTCGACCTGGAGAACAGCCGGAAACCCATGGTACAGAGCAATCTGGACAGAGTGCGCTGAGTTGATGGACCACGTCGGGTGGAAATGGTGGAAGCAGCAAGAAGTCGACATGCTCCAAGTTCACCTCGAACTCGTCGACATCTTCCATTTTGGGTTGAGCGAACTGCTCCAAGCTCACGGTTCGCCACAGTCTGCGGCATCCTACTCGATCGCCGCTTACGACAACTACGCCGCTGGGCGATCGATCGAGCCGAACGCCGATCGTTGGCTATCTCTGATCGAGGAGTTCGCGCTTAAGGTGCTAAACACAAAAGCGTTCGACCTCCGCGCCTTCAGCAGATTAGCCACCGCCTTTGGTCTTGACGAACTTACCCTGTACGAGAAGTATGTGGAGAAGAATGTTTTGAACATATTCAGGCAAGACCACGGGTACAAAACCGGTGTGTACCAGAAAGTCTGGTTCGGGCGCGAAGATAACGAATGGTTATCAGCGATTGCGGCAACTATCCCAAAAAGCGCTGCTACGTTTCCCCAAGAGCTATACCGGCAGCTTGCTCAAAAGTATTCGGAGGTGCCCGTTGGCGGATGACGGTCTCCCACGCAGCCTTACTGAAAATTGGGAGTTTTTCGTAAGTGTGCAGCTCTGGCCCCGAAGTACCCGCTTTGACCAGCACGGATGGCTGCAGAATTTCACTGCAGAAGAGATGCCGTTTGCGATTCGATTGCTGGAAGGATTTACGTTCTTCTCTGCGGAGGTTGCGGAAGCGATGTTTCGAGGAGCATTTCAAAACATCTCGCAGTTGGTGGTACAGAACAAAGAAAACTACTTCTCGGCTAGTGCTCAGTGGGCAAACTTCGTCGATTCGTTGATCATAGTCCGGGTGGAAGGACACAGAAGCAGCGACGCCGACAGTGGATACATTTTTACGCGGCATGCGCGGGACCTGTTGGGCATCGATGAGCACCAAATCCTTTCCCCGCCCCAGGCATTGGAAAGGTTGCGGCAGGCGCCTAAGGGCAACGTGGTCTTCGTCGGCATTCCCTTTCCGTCACTGATGGGCCCGTTTGTCGGGGTGGTCGAGATCACCTGTGGGTTCTTGATCATCCTGGGATTACTCACGCGACTCGCTTCCATTCCGCTGATCTTGGTGATGCTGGTGGCGATCGCCTCGACTAAGATACCCATCTTCCTGGGACAGGACTTCTGGATCTTCCACCTGCCAAAACTGGCGCGCTATGGTTTCTGGAGCATGGCTCATGAGGCCCGCGCTGATTTCGATATGCTGCTCGGCTGCCTGTATCTTCTCATCGCCGGTGGCGGCAGGTGGTCGCTCGACGCGTGGCTGCTTCGCAGACAGCCCCCAAGGTTCAGCGACACTGCCAGCCATAGGCCATCGGAATAAACAACAAGACAGTCATCGAATACATCGTCGGAAGATCCGGCGGGCGTCTTTTGAGGCGACATGGACCAACTGATTGCGCTGCTTTCCACAACGGATGAGCGACGGTTTATTCCGTTGCGCATGGCGATCGGCGTCATGTTGCTCTTTCCTATTGGCGGAGGCATAAACGGACTGTTGCGGGTGCTGTCCTTCGATTGGCCCGTACATCTGGCGGTCCTGTTACTGCGTGCCGTGGAGTGCCTACTGGGTCTAGGCTTCATATGCGGACTTGGTCTTCGCGTGATTGCCGTTCCCGCAGTGCTGCTATTAGCCCTGCACGTTGTATCAAACGTGGGCCATTCGCTGGGCTTCGAGGCGACTGCCCTCGCTCGATTTATCCGCTTCGAGGGCGATTGGGCATACGGCGCACTGTACTTTGCAGCCGCGGTCATGTCGCTGGATCTGCTAGTTGCCGGCGCTGGAGCGTGGTCGGTCGACCGCACGTTGTACCGGCTGTTACTCGAGCGGCGCCACGGACTTAAATAGGCTCGGATCGCACCCTTCGATGTTCCGCCGCCCCTGCATCGAAACGAGACACCCGGAGAGCCTCGATAGACGTCAACCGCGCTGTCGATGCAGCAAAGGGCCGGTTCCCGCAGAAACGCCCGCAGCAAAGCAGCGGCCACCGCATTTGCTCGTCTGGGTGGTCCTACACCCTTATGGAGACGTTCGATGCAACAGCCCCCCGCTGCCAGACGCGGGTTTATCCGCAATGTGGCCGTGGTTGCCGGAACGATTGGCATCGCTCCTTCGGTACATGCTGACGAAGAAAAACCGGTCACCGCCACTGAGGACCTGATGCGCGAGCACGGGATACTGCGACGGGCGTTGCTCGTCATTCGCGCCTGCGCTACCCGGCTCGAACAACCTTCTGCTCGAGTCCGAGCAGGATCGGATACAACGTGCCGGCGCTGAGTTCATAACTGTGATGACCCAGTTCGTCGATCATGGCCAGGCCGTACACGGCTTCCTTGCTCGCATGATGCAGGACATGGAGGCGAATCAGGCCGGCGTACAGTTCGCGATGATCGGCGCTGGCGGGTACCGGCGCTCGCGCCTTGGGGAGAGCCGGGGCACTTGCCGCAGGTCGGCGCTTCGGTGAAGCCATTAGCGTTCCTCGCCATCGCAAATCGATAACGAACCCGCGCGTGCGGCAGCGCAAGACCTCGGGACCAGGGCCACGCGTTGAAGCAATGCCCTCTGTTCCATAAATCTTACATGGTGTTTGCACATGAGTTGGACCGGCTTTCGCGCCAGCGTGCCTGGCATGCGCGTATGCCAGCTGACCGCATTGGCTTGAGCTTACTGTTCCGCTGGCGTTTCTTCCGGTTGAGCCCCGCCGTTTTCGATGGCGATCGCATCTAGCGGCGGAATATTTTCCTCAAAGAAGTAATCAACTCGCCCCGACAGGTATGTTTCCGGCAGTTGTAACCCGGTTGCCGGATTGATCCGCACGGCCACGACGCCGTCCGGAACTGTTGCCTGACGTTCAGGCCTATTCTTCAGCACGGCTTTCATGAAATCCATCCAGATCGGCAGCGCTGCACGCGCGCCCACCTCGCCTTTGCCAAGCGACCGAGGCTGGTCGAAGCCGACCCATGTGATCGTCACCGGTCGGACGAGTACCCGTCGAACCACGCGTCTACGAAATTATCGGTGGTTCCGGTCTTACCCGCCAGGTCGCCGCGCCCCAATTGTTTGGCCGCCGCCCCCGTACCGTACTGGACGACGTCATGAAGCATGCTGGTCATCATGAATGCGTTTCTGGCATCGATAACACGCGGCGCGCCGTGAGCGGCGGACGGCGGGTGAGCCTGAAACAGGAGGTTGCCGCCCGGATCGATCACGCGGTCGATCAGGTACGGGCCGATCAGGTAACCGCCGTTTGCAAACGTCGCATAGGCGACGGCCATCTGCAGCGGAGTGAAGGATCCCACGCCAAGCACCATTGAGGGGTACGGGGGTATTTCACTGAGCGGAAACCCGAAGCGGGTCACGTATTGCCTCGCGTAGGACACACCGATCTTTTCGATGACTCTCGCAGCCACGACATTGCGCGATTCGGCGAGCGCGTATCGAATCGAGATCGGACCGAGGTAGTTGCGCTCGTAGTCAGCCGGCGCCCAAGCCTTCTGTCCCGGCGCGGATGGAGGCACGACGAACGGGCTGTCTTCGACCATGGACGCCGGCATCAATCCTTTTTCCAGCGCAGCGGAATAGATGAAGGGTTTGAAACTGGAGCCGGGTTGACGGTGTGCCTGGGTCACGTGATCGTAGGATGTGAGTCTGAAATCGAAGCCGCCCTGCAGCGCTAGGATGGCTCCCGTCGCCGGGTCGACAGACACCAGCGCACCTTGCGCCTGAGGAATCTCGGCAAGTGTCCAGGTACCGTCGTCCTGGTGTTCAAGCTGAATCAGAGAACCTGCGAGCAGCCTCCCATGAAGCGCCTCAGGGTGCCCCTTGCTGACCTGGGGCCGCCCCAGCGCTCCGCTCGAAAACCTCACGGTGTTACCGTCGGCGAGCATTGCGCTTGCCTCTGCGTCGCGCACGCTGAGCACGACCGCCGGAACCAGGCCGCCCATCAACGGGAGGCCGTCCAATGCCTGCATCACCACCGCCTTGATCTGCACGGCGTCCCGCGGCAGGTCAAGGTTGCGCTCCGGCCCCCGATAGCCGTGCCGCATATCGTAGGCAACCAGGCCGCGCGCGACCGCCTGATATGCGCGCGCCTGGTCCGCGTCATGCAGGGTTGTATAGACATTCAGTCCAATCTGATATGCTGCGTCGCCATAGTGCTGCACCATGATCCGGCGCACGTCCTCTGCTACGTACGCTGCATTCACGAGATATCGTGCGCGCGGACCCTGGATTCGGATCGGCTCGGCATTTGCTTGCTGGAATTGCGTTGGCGTCAGAAAGCCCAAGGCCAGCATCCGGCCAAGCACGTAGCGCTGACGATTAGTCGCCGCGGCAAGATTGACCGCCGGATTGTCATTCGAAGGTGCTTTGGTGAGGCCAGCTAGCAGCGCCGCCTGCGCGACACTCAACTGATTCAGTGGCGTACCGAAGTAGACATCGGCCGCGGCGGCGAATCCATATGCGCCTTCGCCGAGATAGACCTGATTAACGTATCTTTCGAGAATCTGGTCCTTGCTCAGGGTCTGCTCGATCTTGACCGCCAGCAGCGCCTCGGCAAATTTCCGTTCGAAACTCTTCGCGGGTGACAGGTAGATGCCGCGTGCCAGTTGCATCGTCAACGTGCTCGCGCCCTGCCGTTTTGCGCCGCTCCACAGGTCGGCGAGTGCGGCGCGGACGATACCCTGAAAATCGATCCCGTGATGTTCATAGAAACGGGCATCTTCCGCAGCGACAATCGCGAGTCGAAGCGACGGCGGGATATCGGCTGACTGGACGACCAAGCGCCGCTCCTTGCCGAACTCACCGATGAGTGTGCCTTCCGCGGTGAACACCCGAAGCGGCAACTCCGGGTGGTAGTGCGTTAAACCGTCGAGTGCGGGAAGTCTTGGATACTCCAACACGACGGCAAACAGAAGGACCAGCGCGCCCATCACCACAAGGCAGATGGGTGTCGCGATGAGCCACGCAACCCAACGCATAATCCGCACACTTCGACTTCGGTTCATGATGCTGTCCAGCGTACGCTAATGGATCAACGCCTCCCCCAGCCCCGCGACGGCACAAAGCAGTACGATCGCCAGCGGCGGCACACGCCGTCGCGTGAGGAGAAAAAAGCCAACGGCCGCCATGCCGAAATCAGCCGGTGAGAGCACGGCACTCGTCCACAGCGGCACTCCAGATTGCCCACGTGGTGACCGTGATCGCACTGTCACCGCTGCTGCAGGGCGTCATCCTGCAATGGGAGGAACACGTGCAACGCGCACGCGGCCCCGGCATCTTCCAACCGTATCGAGATCTGTGGAAGCTCTTCCACAGCCACTCGTTGTGCCGGACTCCGTCCGCCTCATGGAATTGCTGGACGGTTCCCGTCGTGGCTTTCACATACGATCTTGCGGGTCGCGTGTTCAGGAACAAACCTGCACCGCAAAACCTGGTGCCGCGGTATGTGTTTGTGTCGCACTTGAGTGTTTCGATGGGGCAGGACGAGTGGGGAGAAGCTTGATTAGCCCGGCAGAGGTCCTGACAGCAGAAACCGCTTGCGCGAGTTCCTCTACCGCGTCGTCGCAGGCGCCACGTGGTGGTCAACCTCTCACCGCTCAGACAAGCCGAAGGACTAAATTAGTGATGCGCATACAAGGGGTTGTTGTAACTCGGCGCGAGTTTCGGCGCAGCTGACTCCCATGAGCCACCGTAAGAAAACCCGTATCCAGACCTATCGAGACTGGTCAGATTTTTGGGCCACACTGGAACTTGACTGTCGATCTGCGAAATCGACTGACGCAGCAGACTGTACGCATCCGCGTTCTCGTTCCGCTGGCTTGCGCGGTCCGGACCTGCAGGACTGTCTGCTTGCGTCGCGAACGAAATTGCCGGTGCGATTGAAATCGTCGCACCGAGGACCGCGATGAATAGCGCTTTCATGATGTTCTCCAGAGCATGCGCATTCTCCGTCTTTTCGCATGACACCTTTCGAAGGAATGCGATAGGAAAGACTTTTCTTGCTCGCCCCCCGTCACGCAGAACGGTCCGCAACGTCTCGCTGGCCCTCGTCATCAACTGGTTCGGGTTAAAGGTGCGTGATTGGACACCTGGCGAGTGGCGAGTAAAGCGGCGGACTCCGTCAGATAGTTAGAACGAGAATAGGAAGGAATTCTTAACACAGCCTTAATGCGGCTTTTCACGGTTGCGCGGTTCGCCGGTTATGGGATGCGATGGGTCTGCATGATGGGCACCTCCTCTCTTCCAAAGAATATTTGTTCACGAAACCAGGCTACCTCCACAAATGCGGAAAGTCGTGCGCTATGCCTCGCCTTCGCGCGAACCATAGGCGGCTGTTCGTCGATTCTTAAGCGTGCCTTAAGCACAGAGATCTACAAATCTCCATTCACTTTTATGCCGAGTGTGATGCGACAACGAGCCCGGCCCGCAACTTCCCCCTGCCGGCCACGCGATGGTCAACTTGGGCTACATAGTTGGTGCCGTCGACGTCCGTCCAGATAGCAGTAGGCAAAATGACAGTCCGATGAAAAATCAACCTCAACACTGCACATTGCGCAGCGAAACACGGGAGCCATCGAACTTGGGCCAATCGACATGGGTCGAATCGGAATCGGGATGGAGATTGTGCTACGCAGCACGAGCGCTCGCCTTTCCGTACCGTCCCCCGGAGCGTCTACTATAAGAATTGGAGGGAGCCTTAGCGCGGGTGAAAAGGCGAACTTGGGCGGCTGTATTGGGGAGCCTTACTTGGATATTACATTTCACTGGGTTTGGTACTTCCTGGCTTTGCTGGTCGCGATAGCGCTAAGCGCCGCTCTCTCCGCCTTGCGAGGGGATGCTCGTGACCCGAATGATGTCGATGACGACGACTGACGAGCTTCAGTTATAACCCTAAGTGATCTCAGCCTTCAATTACAGTCCTGCGGTATTGAGTCCGTCAGGATGTGCGCCATCTATGATCGATCGTCCTTCAGCGAAACCGGTGTTCCGCAGCTTCTGCAGTGAGAAAATCGGTGATCGGATGAGCAAAGCTCACCCGTTGCGACGACGCCTAATGCACGTCGGCCCCGGGGCGCGCGACGTAGCCGGCATAACCGAATGGGATATTCGGCGGGTGAGGCGAGTACTCAGGAACGGCAAGGACACGAGTAGTAAAGCCGCTGTACTCGACAAACTGCTCGTGTCCCTCAGCCATGACGGTCTCCAATGTTATGCGCACGGGACCGCCGTGCGCGGCTTACTTCCAGTTTTCGTTGCACCATTCGATAACCCATGCCTTCGCGCATGAGATTGCATCAGCCTCATCGACGAAGGAATCGATGTCGCCCGAATCGTGCGTTTGGACGCGATCTTCGTCGCTCCGAGCCCCGCGGGTGATTCTGGCCCTCGCGACGTGATGCCCGTCGCTAGCTGGACGTGTCCGGTAATCGATGTGAAACGCCTTGTATTCGAACTGCATCGATGTCTCCCAAACCGCAGTCCACTAGAAGATTAGTCGTTGCACGGAGCAATGTGGAGCTGCGCCGGGACAGATGTCCGCAAGTTTGTTCCGATAGTCGCAGACCGGACGAACGAAGAAGACTCTGCCTTCAGCGACTTGCGGCTCAGCACCGTGGTCGCCGTCGGTATACTGGAGAAATCCTGGCGTATCCGTCGCCACAACAAGCTGCGCATCGGCGCAATCAGGACTCTCAGCCGTGGAGCAATGTCAAAGTGGTGAAGGTTCCTAAAGCAGCATCCGGCGCCGCCTTCATGTGGGCGGCACGCGGGCCATCAGCTTTGCTCGCCGCATATCCGCGGCTTGTATGCGGTGTCATCAGACGCACGATCGACATCGACCGGATTGCACTGGATTGCGAACGAAAAGCAGCTCACGTTTTTTTAACGTATGCGCTGCACCCATCCCTTTGCATTGACCAGCTTTCCGCCATAGATCGGGCAGGGACCATTGGCGCTCCCAGGCTTGCCCTGGTAAAGCTGACAGAATACCGAATTGTGGCGATGAGCAGCAAAGCTTCGCGTCATCCGCGGTCGTCGCTATAAGTTCTGGTCCTGCTGCCCTGCTCGCGCTGCTTCTAGTCGAGACCCTGAGCGGACGCTATATCTATAAAGACATTGCGGACGAGGGGCCATTGGGCGTATGGGTTCCGGCGTCCGTCGCCAAATAGCTAGCCATCGAACCGTTTCGCATTTCGGTTCTGCTGCGGCAGAGCTATCCGTGTGCCTTACAAACTAGGATCGGAACTCCTAAGCTGTAAGCATTTTGGTGCTTTCAGTTGAGGCGTTATGATGTCCTACGGGTTGGCGTTCGCTCTGTCGAGTGCAATGAACTTTCGCATTGTGCTGAGCGCTCGGCGACCTCAACCGCTCCCGCACCGTTCAAAGCCGCCCAAACGGCATTGAGTCGGGATTCGTCACTGACGTTGACGGTGAGCAGTGCGCCGCCGCGTCGAACTGCTTCGCGAAGGTGGTTTTTCTGCGATGTCTGCTCCTCTGCACCAAAAAAAAGTTCGAAAAACTGAGCAACTCCGCCTGCCGTGTGCGCCTTCGGCTCGATAAGCGGGTGATCGGCGAGAGGCGCACGCCTCACTTCGTCCTCGATGGCATCGTCCCAAGAGCCGATGTCACGATCGCGTGAATGCACGCGGACGTCTTCGCGAGCAACTCCGTCTTGCGCCAATCGATCGGCCGCAATATTTGCATCCTCGAACGTCTCGAACACACCAATGAGTGTGGTTGCCATTGCGATATCCTCAAAAAGATAAAGCTGACGCGGGAGCCAAGGGACAAAAATTAACGATAACTCTCGAGCAACGACTGTTCTCAATGCCTCACGAATTTAGAGCATTTTCTCCAACGACAGTTCGCGCCAATGCGACGTTCGACCTCAAAATCCCCTGTCTCTGAAGAACGTTTGGGGAGCACACTGCTTTCGATTCGATTCGTCGTTCATGCTCTTTTTTCAAGGGATGACGAGTGTGCAGCCGCTCTTACGTAGGCCAAGTTTGCTTTCAATTGGTTGAGCGACGCGCGCGACGTGCGCATTTGCATGGTCGATAAATACTCTTACTCCCCCAATAGCTAAATGGAAAGAGCCACGCTGAGCACGCCCCGTCAGGACGCTGTCCCCTCGACGTTAACGGGCCCCGGTGCCGTTAAATTCTGGGTAGCCGTCGTTATTATCGCTATCGGCACGGGGGCGAGCGCTGTAGCGTTGACCTCTTTGCTCGAGGCGGTGCACCATTTGATGTGGCCCGGACCGGGCACATCGCTTTTGACTGCGACCCAGAACGCCTCGGCATGGCGCCATGTTCTCGTCTTGGCTGGTGCCGGCGTGCTCACCGGCGTCGGGCAAATTGTGCTGGTCCGGCTATCAAGCGGTAACGGCATTGACATCACCGAGGCAATCTGGCTTACCGCCGGACGCCTTCCAGTGGTTCGTACGCTGGGCAGCGCCATCCTTTCTGTCGTCGTTGTGGGAATGGGCGTGTCA
>Ga0073928_10010751_pt1 | contig 10804 bp, 8 predicted proteins | sample PaiPotPPA55metaG_FD_76969 | JGI IMG/M metagenome (GOLD analysis project Ga0073928, IMG submission 76969) | Iron sulfur acid spring bacterial and archeal communities from Banff, Canada, to study Microbial Dark Matter (Phase II) - Paint Pots PPA... ...
ATTCCCACCGCGCGGTCTAGCGTCGGGCAGGCCGCCGGGGTCGCTGCCGGGCGTGATAGGCGACGGTTCGCCCGGAACGCCAAGCGAGCGGCGTGGCCGTCCAGGGCCCTCCCCTGCGGATTTACCAAAAGCACAAAGGCGGGGTCGGCTTGTTGTGTAAGCGTCGGGGCATACCGCACCTGCACGTGAAGAACGAAGGGGACGATGGCGACGGAATTGCGTGACTTCCTCGAGCTGCCGTATGGCGAGCTCGAAGAGATGAATTTGAAGGCCAAGCAGCAGCGCCAGGACCGTGTGAAGGCCGAAAAGATCCAGGAAGAACGCCTCAAGTATCTGACGGACGAGAAGCGCATCAAGGCTGTGAGCGTCTTGTTCAGCGACTTAGAGGGCCGGCTCCAGATGTTGGACTACGACAAGAAATTCTTGCTCAAGTCCTACGACAACTTGACTTTCGACGGCTCGTCGATTCGCGGTTTCACTGCCCAACGCGAAAGCGATTTGCGGCTGTTTCTGGACTGGAGCGCGTTCTATTGGGCCCCGGCCGACGTCTTTGGTCCGGGCAAGGTGCTTGTGTTCGGCGAGGTCCAAGATCGCGAAGGCAAACCCTACGCTGCGGACGTTCGCGGACTTCTCAAGCAGCTTTCGAACGAACACTACAAACGCGAGAACTATACGCTCAACGCCGCCAACGAAATCGAAGGTTTTCTCTTTCAGGGTTTGGATGCGGAACGCCGGTTCCATGAAACGGGCAAATTCGAATACGTCAACACGGGCGGTTATTATCACTCGCTGCCCGGCGATCCGTTGCGCACGTTCATCGATTCGGTTGCCGAAGTTCAGCGGGCGATGGGCTTTCAGAATGAAAAGGACCATCCCGAAGTCGCACCGTCCCAATTCGAGATCAATTACGCCTATGGCGAAGTTGTCGCGGCAGCCGACCAAATTCAACTCTACAAGTTGATTTGCCGGCAAGTCGCAACGAAATTCGGAATGACGGCGAGTTTCTTGCCCAAACCCGTGGTCGGCGTGAATGGAAGCGGCATGCACACCAACGTATCGATCAGCAAAGGTGATAAGAACATCTTTTGGGACCCCAAGGGTGAAGAGAAACTCAGCCGGTTCGCCTGGCAGTTCGTCGACCGCATTCTGACGCACGGTAACGACGTGTGTCTCATACTCAATGCAAGCGTGAACGCCTATCGCCGGCTCGATCCGCACTTTGAGGCACCCAATCAGATTAAGGCCTCGGCCGTCGATCGCGGCGCGATGGTGCGCATCCCCATCGGTAACGAACGAACTTCGCGCGTCGAGGTGCGTTCGGTCGGACCGGACGCGAATCCATACATGGTTATGCTCGCCGTCTTTAAAACCGGTCTAGACGGCAGCATTAGCGGCGAGACGAATCTGCGCCAAGCCGAGCATTATTTGCCGGACAATATTTACGATGCGATGGCGGGCTTTCGCGGCAGCGAGTGGACGACCAAACTGCTGGGCGCCGACGTGAAAGCGCGCTACGCGGATCTAAAACAAGCCAGCGCCGATCGCTGTCCTCGTTTGCTCGGCTCGTTCGTGAAGGCCCAGGAAGTACAGTACCATCATGAAGTTTACAACCAATATCTCTGGAACTTGTTCTAAGAACGGCCTTGCATAGGCTTGCTTCCAAAGAGACCGCTCGCTCGCTACTGCACGGGAAGGACTGGGCGGTTCGAGCGAACGCTAATGCGGGCACACTATAGCGTGCGCCGCGCGATTTTCTCCTGCTTGCTCTGTATATTCGTAACCGCGTGCTCGCACGCGGATCCGTCTCTGCCGCCTGTGATCCCCCCCGGCGGAAATGGCGGTCCGCCTCCCACGTCCACCCCAGGACCGACGCCTACGCCGGTACAAACGGCGACTCCGACTCCGGGGCCGAGTTCAACGCCCGGATTCAATCCGGCTTTGGTGCATATAACGGAACACAAAGTAGCCGTAACGCCGCTATATCTTGCAGCTGGTCCGGATCACGCGGCTTACTTCGGGTTCGGCGCTAATGGATCGGGCAGCAATCTATATCGTTACATTTCGGGTTCGATAGTGGAAACCACGCCGGCCAATCCGCCCAGTGGTTACGCTCCGGGCGGCGGCGTATATGGGATTACCGTTACGAATTCTGGAAGAGTTTTTTGGCTCAGCGCATACTTCGGGCCATCATTTTCATTGTATGTAACGGTAGAGTGCGGCGGGTCCGGCGGCAAGGCATCGATCTGCCAACCCACCGTAGACGAGCCTACTTCGATGCTGGTGGATTCGTCGGGCTCTTTTTGGGTGGCCGGCCTCTCATTTAATGGAGGCGGCCAAATTGTGACCTCGTCAAACGCGAGCGCGAGTTTCGCTAGGGCGAGCGTTATGCAGATCCTCAACGGCCCAGGACTGCGGGTCTGGGGTGCCCTCGCTGACTTTTCGCAAAGCCCCACACAATACAGCATAGCGGAATTTGTGGTCTCAGGACATTCGATCGCGATCCAGCATGACTACGTGCTACCGCGCGGGGATTCTGTCGCGAGCATGACGCTTGGCGGGGACGGCGACCTGTGGTTTACTGATAATCAACGCAACGCTATCGGCCGAATGACCGCAAGCGGATCGCTTCGAGAGTTTCCACTACGCTCCCCAAACGCGCTGGCCGCGCCATTCTACGGTCAATGGCAGATCGCGACCTCGTGCGACGGTGCCGTCTGGTTTACCGAACCCGGGCCGGACAACGTCGGACGCATGGATTCCAGCGGAAGGCTTAATGAGTTTGCGCTTCCGACGCCGGGGGCGCTTCCCGGCCCGATCGCGGCCGCACCTTCCTTAGACCGTAGGTGCGGCTCCGGCGAACTATGGGTAGGCGAGGAGCACGCAAACGCCCTCGCCGAAGTCCACTTTTAGCTCGCTTGCACAACTAGCAACAAAGCGAACGAAAGGCAAGTCGCAGCGCGTAAAACTTCGGATAGCTCTCTAAGCCGAAAGTCCTCTCCAGCCGACTACTGGAGGGATGACTCCTTTATCAAATCCTCTCCGAATTTTAGCATTTATGACTTGCAGCGCTCTCTTCGTTGGGTGCGGCGGTGGCGCAGGAAGCTCCGGCGGTAGCAGCATGACGCCGGTGGTGCCCTCAAATCCGGTCGTAATTGCAACGGCAACGCCAAGCAGCGTGCAGCCGATGGCGGTCGTCCTGGCCGGTCCAGGCAATGCGCTTTCCGTCAGCGGCACTATCGTCGGCGTATCAAGCACCGGCTTTCAGTTAGAAGCCGGAAAGAACATTGGCTATTTCAACGTCGCAACGACTTCGTCTACCACCTACAACGACTTTAAACCCAACTATGGGGACTTCGTTGTGGCAGACGGCACGGGTTCACCGCAGACGTCCATGACGGCGACCACCGTAAGACTCATGTCGCTCCCAAGCGCACCAGTCACTGTTACGGGTCAAGTGAGTGCCATGATTGCCGGCGGTTTCACGCTCACCGAGAATGATACGAAGAGCAGCATATATTGGATCTACGGAACGAAGTTTAGCGGCGACAAACCGTACGTCGGCGAGTATGTATCTGTCGGCGGCCTTGGTTCGATCGGTGCCTCGATTGCCGCGTTGACCGTTACACAAACGACTGCGAGCGCGGTCACCCCGACGCCCAGTCCTTCGCCGGCACCGGACGCGACGCCGACGCCGACCAATACGCCAACCGTTCGACCGACTGTAACTCCAACAGTTGCACCGACGGCCACTCCGGGCGGCACGCAATCGCACCCTGCAACGACGGCATTCATGCCGAGCAGCTGGGGTAAGATCAGCGCCTTTCAAGTTTTTGATGATACAGCGAACGGCTATATCACGACGGCGGCTGCATCTTCCAACGGATGGCGCTACTCGTCGGTGTGGGGCTCGCGCAACAACATCGGCACGGCGTGGCTAAACAGCAATCCCGCGCTGGAGACCGGCTACTACAACGCGCTTGAAACCGATGAAAGCTCCACGGCGTGGGGCGCGATCGGTCACACGATCACGTGGTGGAAAGCGAATCACCCCACCTGGGTGCTCTACGCGTGCACATCGGCCGGCACGCCGACGACGAACCCCGCATACGTGCCGGGACTCGTTACCAACGTTCCGCTCGACGTTCACAATCCGGCTGTCGTCGATTACCAAATACGCCTCATGGCAAACTACGCGCACAAGATCGGTTATCGTTCGCTTGCAATCGACGAAGCAGTATTCTGGCAGGCTGATGCCGGCGCCGGCTCGGGATCGTATGGCTGCGGCATCTACCAAAACGGTTCGTTCGTGCGCCGCTACAACGGCCTGGACGATCCGAACTGGGCAAACGATGTGGTTGCTTGGGTGAAGATCGCGCACTCGATCCTTACGACGGATCCGACGATTGCGGGCTATCATATCAAACTAATGGTCAACCATCCGGCAAACCAGCTAAATGCAAACGAAACCGCATTGCTCGCCAACGTCGACGCGGTCCTCGATGAAACCGGATACATTGACTACGGGCGTCCGTCAAAGCAAACGGTCTCCGGCTTCAATATGCGCAACGCCTGGGCGACGTACGCGCAGCAGCACGGCGTCGCGGTCATGATGAACGCGAACTGGGGAGCGCTCTCCATCGGAACGCCGCAGATCGACTACTCGGTCGCAACCTACCTCATGGCTAACCTGCAAGGCGAATCACTGTTTGCCTCCTCGGCAAAGGGCTACGGTATGGAGCAGTGGCACGCGCAGTACCAGACGAGCGTCGGAGCGCCTTGCGGGGCGAACTACGCCGATGCGACCAGCACAGGCATTTACTACCGCCGGTTCGCAAACGCAGTCGCTGTCGTAAATGCCGGCTCTACCAGCAGCCAGGTAGCGCACCTGCCGAGCGGGCATTCGTACACGGACCTCTTCGGTCGGGCCGTTTCGAATCCGATGAGCATCGGCCCCAATAACGGTTACGTGCTCCTGACCGCGAACGGGTGTAACTAGACGCGGAGGCGAACGTGCGTTCGCCGTATTAGGGGTATTCAACGGGTCCGGAAGGCGCTATACTCGATAGCGTTTTTCCGGACCCGAATCCATGCAAAGACATGGTAGTGGCGTGCGTCAGGCACGCCACTTCGCTAGGGCCGCGCGCCTTTGACATTCCTCTGGGGTGTCGAAGGGGACGCGGCCGTCAACCACCTAGTGAAAGGACAATAGAGTGGCAACCAAAACGAAGCGCGCGGTCAAAGATCGCCGCCCGAAGCGCAAGCCTTGCAATTTCTGCGCCGACAAGGCGCTGGACATCAACTACAAGGACGTTGCGCGCCTCAAGAAGTTTGTATCCGAGCGCGGAAAGATTCTGCCGCGTCGCATCTCCGGCAATTGCGCGAAGCATCAGCGTATGCTCACTATCGCCGTCAAACGCGCCCGCATTATCGCATTCCTTCCTTTCGTAACGGAGTAGTTTCCGAGCCGTGAAACTGATTCTGCTGGGTGACGTGAAAGCGCTTGGAAAAAAGGGGCAGATCGTCGAGGTCGCCGAGGGCTACGCGCGCAATTTTCTTTTGCCCCGTGGTCTTGCGACCGAGGCGAGTAAGGGCGCCCTCACCATGCTCGACGAGCAGAAAAAAGCTAAGGTCAAACGTGAGGCCCAGGCGCTTGACGAAACCAAACAGCTTGCCAAACTGTTGGAAAGCAAGCCGGTCGCCGTCCGCGCGAAAGCGGGCGGAAACGGCAAACTTTTCGGCGCGGTAACGAACGCCGACATCGCAACCGCGATATCGGATGCGTTTTCCGTGGCAGTGGACAAGCATAAAATCGAAGTGAAAAACAGCATAAAAGCACTGGGAAGCTATCCGGTCGAGATCCGCCTCGGCAAGAACATCGTCGCGAAGACGACCGTAAGCGTCGTCGCCGCGTAGCCGTGGCTGCCGCCGGCGAGAATCCGTATCTCGCGCGTTTTCGCCGCAAATTCAGCAGCGAAGATGAGATGAGCCGTTACGTGTCCGCGCTGTACGACGTGCTCGCGAACACGATCGGCGCAGACAAGCTCGTCCTGCGCGCAGGCAAGATGAACGCGCTCAAAATGATGCGATCCCACACGCTGCCCGATCGCATCTGCGCGTTACAGCGCTTGGTTTTGGAAGACCCTACTCTCGAGCGCGTGACCGGCCGGGCGGCGTCCCGCCGTGTCATTGCCGAGATCGAGGAGCGGATGGCCGACCTCATCGCGCAGAGAAACGTCGAAGATTCCATCGAGCGCAAAATCAACACGAAGATGATCGAGCGCCATCAGGATTACCTCAAGGACCTGAAGATGGAGGCGCTGCGTGAAGATGCAGGCCCCGAAACGCCCTCGACGCAGAAGAAGCTCGAAGAGCTCGAAAAGCTGAGCGCGCGCGGTCTTGCTGCTTCTGCGCTGCGACTGCTGCGCCCGCAGATGCTTAAAGAAGTCGTCGGCCAGGAGGCCGCTATTCGCTCGCTGCTCGCGAAAATTTCCTCGCCCTATCCCCAGCACGTCATCCTTTACGGTCCGCCGGGTGTCGGCAAGACGACGGTCGCGCGTCTCGCACTCGAAGTGGCCAAGACGCGCGCATATACGCCTTTTGCGAAGGATGCGCCGTTCGTCGAGGCCAGCGGCACCACTTTGCGCTGGGATCCTCGCGAGACAACGAACCCGCTGCTGGGCAGCGTTCACGATCCGATCTATCAGGGAAGCCGGCGCGAATTCGCAGAGAGCGGGATACCTGAGCCCAAGCTTGGATTGGTTACGCGCGCGCACGGCGGCGTGATCTTCATCGACGAGATCGGCGAGATGGATCCCATCCTGCAAACAAAGCTGCTCAAAGTCCTCGAAGATAAGAAAGTGGTCTTCGAATCGTCGTATTACGACGAGGGCGCGCCGAACGTTCCGGAATACATCAAGCGGCTTTTCAAGGAAGGGGCGCCCGCCGACTTCATCTTGATCGGTGCGACGACGCGCGAGCCGGAAGATATCGATGCGGCGATTCGTTCGCGCTGCGCGGCCGTCTATTTCGAGCCGCTCACCCAGCACCAAATCGTTACGATCGTCAACGGTGCCATGAAACGCCTGAGCGCAAAAGCGGCTCGCGGCGTTGCGCCGCTTATCGCATCGTACACAATCGAGGGCCGCAAAGCGGTGCAGATCGTTGCCGATGCCTACGGACACGCACTTTACCGCATGCACGCCGTTCGATCGCGGGGTAAGGCGGCGCGGACAGGCGATCCGGTCCGTCTCGATATCGGCAAGACGCCCGTGACGATTACGGAAGACGACGTGCGTGACGTGGTGCAATCCAGCCGGTTGGTGCAGCACACTATCGTCAAAGGCCGCGCAACGCGTGAAATCGGCAAGACGTTCGGCCTGGGCGTGATGCACTATCTGGGCAGCATCATCGAGATCGAAGCCGTCGCGTTTACCGCGAGCGGAACCGGCAAAGGCAGCGTGCGATTCAACGATGCCGCCGGTCCAATGGCGAAGGACAGCGTGTTCAACGCAGCCGCGGTGCTCCGGGCCGTCACCGGGCTGGATACTGCGAACTACGATCTTCACATCAACGTCATCGGCGGCGGTAACATCGACGGTCCCTCGGCGGGTCTTGCGATATTCCTCGCCCTCTACTCGGCGTTAACCAAAACGCCGCTCCCGCAAGATATTGCAATAACCGGTGAACTCTCGATTCAGGGCAAGGTGCGTCCCGTGGGCGGCATCGTTGAGAAGCTTTATGCCGCGCGACAGGCGGGGATGCGCGCCATTCTCGTGCCAAAGGAAAACATACACGAGATTGACCGCTCGCTCGCGGGAATCGACGTGATTCCGATCGCATCCGTCGAGCAGGCCTTCCGCGCGCTGACTCTCCACAAGAAATCCACAAGGCGAGCGACACGTGGGCGGCGCAATACATCCGCCCGTCCATGAGCATCACGAACCTCCCGCTAGTCGATCGCATTCCGCCGCAAAATCTTGAGGCGGAGATGGCACTCCTCGGCTCGATTTTGGTCGATCGCGAGATCATGGGCATCGTCAGCGAGATCGTGCGTCCCGAAGATTTTTACGCGCACGTGCACGAGTCGATCTACGGCGCGCTGCATCATCTCTACGATCGCGGCGAACCCTTGGACAAGATTACCGTTGCCGAAGAGCTGCGCCGCCGCGGCGATCTCGAGAACGTCGGCGGACTTTCTTATCTGAGCTCGCTGATGGACACGGTGCAGACGGCAGCGTCGGCAGCGTACTACGGGAAGATCGTGCGCGAAAAAGCGGTGCTGCGTGGATTGATTCACGCCGGCACGCGCATCACGCAGTTGGGCTACGAACACGAGGAAGATGTCGAAGGCGCGCTCGATCAGAGCGAGCAGATGGTTTACGCGATCGGCATGCGTCAGATGCACGGCGAGTTCACGCCGGTCAGCCGCCTGCTCAAACCGGCGTTCGAGCACATCGACAGGCTGTTTCACAGCCGTGGGGACCGCACGGGCCTGACTGCCGGCTTTCGCGACATCGACGAGATGACGACGGGGTTTCAGCCCGGCAACTTCATCATTTTGGCCGCGCGTCCGGGCATGGGCAAAACCTCGTTTGCGCTAAACATGGCGGTTGCGGCCGCGCGCGAGGAGACGGATCCGGTCGCGTTTTTCTCGCTCGAGATGTCCAACGACGAACTCGTGCAGCGTCTCATTTGCGCTGAAGCGCGCATCAGCATGCACGACATGCGTCGAGGCAACATCAAGCCGCATCATTGGGAGAAGATCTCCGATGCAATGGGCGTTCTGAACGAGCTGCCGATCTACTTGGACGATGCGGGCGGCCTCTCGGTCTCAGAGATTCGCAGCCGTTGCCGGCGTTTGAAGTCTTCGACGGGTCTCTCCGCCGTGTTCGTCGATTACCTGCAGCTCTTGCGGCCCGGTATCCTTAGCAAAGGCGCGAACCGGAACGAAGAACTTTCGGAAATCTGCCGCACGCTCAAGACAACCGCAAAGGATCTCGGCGTTCCGATCATCGGGCTTGCCCAGCTCAACCGCGGCGTCGAATCGCGCACCGACAAGCGCCCGATGCTCAGCGACCTGCGCGACTCCGGTTCGCTGGAGCAGGAATCCGACATGGTCGCCTTCCTGTACCGCGAAGGCTACTATCACAACGACGTCGCGGAACCGGATCTTACGGAATTCATCGTCGCCAAGCACCGCAATGGTCCGACCGGAATGGTCAAACTGCGCTTCCAGCGCGAATACACGCTTTTCGTTCCGTACGGCGACGAATCGCATTTCCCAGCGCCGTTATGAAAATCGCGCTTCGAGATTTTGCGGAAGAGGCCTAGCGCGCAAACACGCCGGTGGGTTTGGAGAACACCGGACTTTGTAGTGTTTGAAGCGGGCCGCTCGCGCTCGTAATCGGCGGCGCGTACACCAATACCCCGCCCGGGTTCGGATTGAGCGCACCGACGCACAGGTTACCCGCGCCATCGAAAACCATTTGGCCGCCCATACCGGCCCTGCTCAGGGTTGCAATGGGTGCGGCATCGCCGCTCGCACCCGGCGCGTACTCCGTAATGATTGCGCCGGTGCTGTTGAGTGCGAAAACGTCGCCGGCGGCGTCGACGGCAACGTACGACGGAGAGCTCAGCTGCGTGTTGAAAACCCCTTTGATAACGCGAACCGGCGCAACGTTACCCGTCGCGCCCGGAGCGAATTCCAGTATCGCATTGGAACCAAGACTTGAGGTATAAATGTTGCCGCTGCTATCGAGCGCGATGCCTTGCGCGTCGTTGAGCTGCGTATTCGGTCCGCTGATGTCTTGCGCCGCCGCCGGAGTTCCGGAGCTTGCGCTGGTGAAAACCATCACGTGGTTTGTCGCGCCGGTCGCAACGTAGAGTTTGCCGGATGAATTGAAGACCATTCCGGTGACGCTGAGTGCGCCCGGGACGGCTTGACCGCTTACGAACATAATCGCAACCGGCGCAGAATTGCCGACCGAGCCGGGAGCGAACTCGAGCAATTCGGGCGTAGAACTGTTATTCGAAACCCAAATATTCCCCGACGGATCGACGGCGATGGGCGATGGATTGGTTAGGAGTGTCGCGGCCCCCGCAATCGTCGTCTGCGGTAAGGCGACCCCGGTCGCGGTTTTCGCAAATTCGAAGATGCTGTTGTTGCCGGAGTCTGCTACGTAGAGCAGCGGCCCTCCGGGTGTGGGCGTGGGAAATGGGTTGGTTCCTCCTCCCGAACCGCCACCGCAGGCGGCGAGTAGGAGAAGAGTTACGGCGCCGATGGCTAGACGATGCATACTGTGCTTATACCAATCATCAGAAGGATTCCATCAATTTCGTCCACGCATCCCGGTCGATCCGCAAATCGTCCTCGCCCATGTGCGCGAGCGGCTTCTGCGGCAGTCGTTCGCGCGCACCCAAGTCGCGCGCATGGGTATCGACGTAGAGCAGGCCGGTCACGAGTTCCCCTCGATCCCGAGCTTCGTACATCACGCGTTGGGCCTCGATCCGGCTGGTTGGATCGTATTCCCGCTCCAGCTTACGCAGTAATATGCGGCTGCCGTCTTCGAATTCAATCTCTTGCACGGTGCCGGGCTCATAATCTACGACAATCTCCTTGCCGCCCATAATGAAGTCAGGGGTGTGGAGTATCGCGTGGTGTTCCTTGACGTAGCTGTAGCTTTTGGTCGAACCTTCGTGGTCGTTGAAGGTCACGCACGGGCTAATGACGTCGAGCACGGCGACGCCGCGATGCGCGAATGCGGCTTGCAGCAGCGGAATCAGCTGTTTGCCGTCGCCCGAGAAC
>Ga0073928_10010752_pt1 | contig 10804 bp, 5 predicted proteins | sample PaiPotPPA55metaG_FD_76969 | JGI IMG/M metagenome (GOLD analysis project Ga0073928, IMG submission 76969) | Iron sulfur acid spring bacterial and archeal communities from Banff, Canada, to study Microbial Dark Matter (Phase II) - Paint Pots PPA... ...
CTACGTCACTCGCGGAGGCCGCAATTATTATTCGCGGACGTATTACTCCCACGGGGTCTACCGAACGGGAATTTATCGAGGCTACTATTGGGGCGGACATCCCTATTACGGTTACTATCCGGGGTTTTACTACCACCCAGGTTATTACGGGTGGGCTTATAACCCCTGGCCGGCGCCGGTTTACTACGGATGGGGCTGGGGTGGAGCGCCGTGGTATGGCTATTATGGCGGCTATTTCGCGCCCTATCCCGTCTATCCCTCCGCGGCATTCTGGCTCACCGATTACTTGATTGCCGCGAACTTACGCGCCTCCTATGAAGCGCAGGCAGAGGCGAACGCGGAGGCCAATGCGCCACCATCCGACCAGCTCCAGGCCAGTACGGCGCCCTCTGCACCCTCATCGGGTACGGTCGCGCTTAGTCCTGAGGTGAAGCAAGCTATTGCCGAGGAAGTCAAAGCCCAACTCGCGGAGGAAAGGGCACAGGCCGGCAATGCGGGCTCTTCTCAAGCGCAGCCAGGAGGCGCGTCCGGTGCCAGCAACGAGGTGCCACCTGCGCTCGATCCAGCGCGGCGAACATTCGTTGTTTCCGCCGATCTTAGCGTGGTGTCTGGCGACGGGGAGTGTGCCTTGACTCCAGGCGATGTAATTACGCGTCTGACGGACAAACCGGATTCAGACAATAAAGTTAACGTCAGCGTTTCCGCCAGCAAGAAGACAGACTGTGCCCCGGGCAAACTGGTTGCGGTTTCCGTGGATGATCTGCAGGAGATGCAGAATCACTTCCAAGAACAGCTGACGAGCGGCATGGGCGAACTGGCGAAAAAGCAGGGGAAAGACGGTCTGCCGAAAGCCCCGGACACGAGTACGGTCGCAGGCGATGTTCCGGAGCCGCCACCGGACAAGACCGCAGCCAAGACCTTGGAGGACCAGGAAAAAACTGCCGACCAGACCGAGTCGGAAGTCAAGCAAGAGGCGGCTTCTTCCGGAGGCAGCTCACAATAAGTCGGGCGGCTGGTCCGAGCCCTGCGGCTTGAACGTGCCACCGGTCGTCGGGGTGGATTGCGCTTGCGGTTCTTTGAGTAGTATTCGAAATCCAGAGATGTATTCCTTCGCCAGCGAAATTCGCTTTCTCTGGGCGGAGTTTGAGAGGAGAAATTTGAGTCATGGCCCAGAAGTGGCAGAAGTCAAAGAGCTTGATTCCGGCGGTCGTCGCTGTTGTTTGCGCGGGCTCCTTTTTGCTATCACGCGCGGACGCACAAGGCGCACCGGTTTCTCTGCAGGAGCAACTCGCCGCCCAGTACAAGTTGGTGAAGATGGGATCGGACTCGGGCGGACCTTCGGTGATAACAGCGGGTACACTGCTTGCCGTTCAAAAGGGAGGAATTCTGGGCGTGGCCTATTCCGAGAGCAACGTTCTTGCGACGAAATATGAAGGCGGAACGGTCCGCACTCCCAACAGCGTTCTGACCAAGGGGATCGGTCTCGGGATGGGGAGATTTGGGAAGACGCAAACTACGCATCTGTTTCAGGTTGGGGACAAGGTCTATCCGTCGAAAATCGAGGTTAATCCAAACAAGGACATTGTCTCCGTCGCGATCGTGGCTTGCGACACCTGCAACAAAACCGATCCGCCAACTTACAATAAGGCCCAGGTGGTCTTTCAATTTCCCCGGGGATCTCTGGCAAAAGCAAGCGCGGGGGACGTTGAGGACACGATAGGCCAGTTGCTCTCGATTAGCGAAGATGCGCAGCCGGATCAGGGAGGCCAGGCTGCCCAGCCAGCAGGTCAGGACCAGCAAGCCGCGCAGCAGGCCGAGCCGCAGACGATTGAAAAGGGCCAAACTATCGACCAAGTGCAGGCTGCTCTCGGAAAACCGGAAAAGATCGTAAATCTCGGCGCGAAGCAACTCTATATCTACAAGGACCTGAAGGTCACCTTTGTGAACGGCAAGGTGGAAGACGTGCAGTAAGAAAGGCCCGATATGGTTGCCATGTGTGGGCGCGCATGCAGAAAGACAGACAGCAAGCTGCAGCCAGCAGTATCGATCGGACGCCGGCTGGTTCAACTGGTTGCGGTCGTGATCGGGACTACCTTCCCGGCATGGTTCGCTTTTGCGCAAGCGCCCGTCACCCTGCAGGAACAACTCAGCGCTCAGTACAAGCCAGCAAAGATGGGATCGGACTCTGGTGGTGTTGCCGTCGTAGAGCCGGGCACTCTGCTGTCGGTGCAAAAGGGCGGAGTGTTAAGCGTTCCCTGGAAAGCGATGGCTCTGTGTCCTGCGAAGTTTCAGGAAAACAGTTTGCACGCTTCCGCGGGAATGTGCGCCGCGATGGTGAAATCAGTCTCCCGTTATTTTCAGAAGGGAGACAGGGTCTATCCGACGAAGATTGATGTGAACGTCGATAAGGCGAAGATCTCGTTTACGGTTGTGGCTTGCGACTCCTGCAACCAAGTGAATCCCCCGACGTCGATGAAAGGTGAAGTCGTATTCCAGTTTGCCAAGGGTTATCTGGAGAAAGCCAGCGCCGGTGAAGTGGAGGACACGATAGGGCAGGTGTTCTCGATCAGCAGTGGTGATCAACCGGGCCAGAGTGGCGATCGAGGTCAGCAACCGCAGGAATCGCAATCGCAACCCGCGCAGTCCGAAGCCCCGCAGTCCGAACCACAGCAGGCTGAACCACCGACCATCCAGCTAGGAATGAGCACTGATCAAGTGCAATCGAGCTTGGGAAAGCCAGAAAAAATCTTCAACGTGGGCAGCAAACAGATTTACGTTTACAAGGACGTGAAGGTAACATTTCTCAACGGGAAAGTTTCCGATGTGCAGTAACTTCGCCGATCGAAGCCGCGTATATCCTGTAGATTCGGGCAAGTTGAGCGAGCGATACAGTACCTCCGTACCGTGCCTGTACTTCAGTTACATTTTCATCATCAAGATACCCGCATAAACACTGAATGAAATTGACTTCTCCTCTCAACTACCTTGGGCGAAGCCTGTAGCCCACGGGTATAGGTTGTGAGACGGACATCGAGATGCGGCGGCGACGTGAGACCGAACCCAAGAAGCTCATTTCGTCCATCACAGAACCGCGGACGCTGCTGCCTGAACAGAAAGCCAAACTCGAGCCAAGGTAAAATCGCGCGCTCGCGTCGTGATTGGTGAAGCCGAGAGCGACCCGCAGGGAAGAATTGTCCTTGATGGCATCGAGCCGGGTCAGTACCGATTGACGGCAGACGAGCCTTCTTTCACTTCTGTGAGCCAGGCTGCCCCCGTCCCTTCTTCCAACGTCACATGCAACTCGCCCCGCAGACCGTGCAGGAACTGCAGAATGCTGCTGCCTTTGGTTTCGATGCCGTTTCCCTGACCAGCTTCCTGCTGTCATTTAGGACGGCGATCGCAATCGCTTCCCGGTGGACGTCCGGCCCGATATACTCAAAATCGCTTCTCATTTGAGGTGCCTCCTTGGGGAAAAGGTCATTCGTACCAACGCTTATCTTTCCCTCAAGGTAAAGTGCCATGCTTCAGCTGACTTAGTCCACTCCCTCTTTCAGTTTTCTTCCGCCCCCCGACTCCTGTTGTGCCCGCCGCAGCCGAACGGAGACTGCGCCACACTCGGCCTCGACCTTCTGAAGCGGGGCGCTCTCTCTCAATGCATTGATTGCAGGTACTGCCACAACGGCCAAAAAGGCCCCATTGCCCGATCCATTGTGCGTTGATTGTACGAAAGCGCTTTTCGTTCTCGAGTCCCTGAATGAAGTGCTCGGGAACGTCGCTCTGCTGATTGCAGCGGGAGGTGAGGGAGCGGGAAGTGAGGGAATGTTGTGCTCAATCATTTTTCTCGAACGGGATGGCTTGCACTTTCGATATGCGGCAGCATCAAAAAAACAAGTCTTTGCAAATATAGGGGAATTACTTGCCACTCATAGCCTTTCACCGGCCGACACCTCGTGCTACACTGGCCGCTGATCACGGGGGCCCGTTCTCTACGACGACTGGGCAAATATTTGTGAGGCTGATTGGTGAAGACGCAAGGCTGCCATAGCCGTGTCAGCCATGCGCTCAATATTGACAACTTTTTGCGGTATCACCAAAATCTAAATCATCTTAATAGACTTTTACTGGCAAACATAGCGCCTCGGCTTGCCTTGTTCATTTTTCTTTTCTTGTCGTTCTCCGATTCAGTGGCTCAGTTTTCCGAGGCTGGGAGCCCAAACCACCCTTCCATTCCAGCCAGCGCACAGGCTACTTCAGAACGCTATACAGTTTCCACAAGAACACTCGTTATTCCAGCGAAAACACGGAAACATCTGGCCGCCGCCCATAAAGAATTCAGCAAAATGAATGTCGATGAAGCGTTGAGACATATAGACGCCGCGTTGCACACAGACCCTGCCTGTGCGCAGGCATTTTCAATGCGTGCCTTCATCAGGCTGGCAGCCAAGGATCCGGGCGGAGCGGTTGAGGATTCTCGTCGTGCCGTGGCTCTCGATCCTGACGATCCAGAATCTTTCATCGCGCTGGCGATGTCATACAACTCCTTGAAAGAGTTTCAGAAAGCCGAGGAGGCCGTGCGGCAGGCGCTCAGCCTCCGCCCCGAGTCCTGGCAAGGACGACTGGAGCTGGCCAAAAGCCTTTACGGGCAGGACGAGTTTGTTCTTGCATTACGTGAACTGGATTCTGGACCAATAAACTTTCCTGACACCCATCTTATTCGCGGAAATGTGCTGATTCGTCTGGGGCGCAACCAAGAGGCTGGAGAAGAACTCCGAACTTTTCTTCAGCAGGATCCAGGTGATCCCCGGGCGCAACAGATCAGTCACATCATAAGTACATTGACGCCGCGGCATTGAATTGCCCAAACCAGAATTGATAACTCACGCCGACGCTCAGGTCGAAGCTTGCGATCTACAATTTTCTAACGCAGCAAGACTGGTGTAGGAAATAATCTGCATGTTGACTGGGAATCGTCCTTCCCAACCAGCCTTTCACGGATATTTTTGCTGCAAAGTTCTGCAACTCTCCCTCGAATTCAAAGTTTGAATTATGAAGTTTCGAATAATTATCGTAAAGTCTATTGACATAATAGACATACTTGGATACTGTCCATATTCAAGTTCAGCCGCGCTTGCATTTGCGCAGCACGAAACCAATTATGCCCACGCCCGGCTGCATTCGACTGTGTTGTTGTTCCAGAACCAGCGCGCGTTGTCGGCGTTAGTGTCTGTGGCCCGAGTCCGGGAACGGCGTTCATGAAGTTGCGATAGCCAAGTTCTAAGGATTGAGGAGCCCACGAGCAGTACTCGGTGGGCTTTTTGTGTTTTGAATCGGATTTCGCCAATTGAAGAGGAACTATTCATGAAGACGTTGGGGCGCTTCTTATTCTGCATCTGGGTTGCAGTGGCGGCGGGCGCCGCGTCGCAGGCGCAGAGCACACAGGTCTCAGGGCAGATCGTCGATACCAGCCAGGCCGTGATTGCCGGGGCTAGAGTCACGCTTACGCGCGTGGAAAGCGGCGATCAGCGGGAGAACGTTTCCGGCAGTGAAGGTTACTATTCTTTCCCGCTCCTGCTTCCGGGCCACTACCAGTTGAAGGTTGAAAAAGATGGTTTTGAGTCCGAGACGCGTTCCGGCATCGTTGTGCTCACGGCGACTGTGAGTAATGTGGATGTGGTCCTGAAAGTTGGTTCCGCGGCGCAAACCGTCAACGTCGACGCCAGTGTTCCTCTGCTGCAAACTGAAACCTCAGCTATTGCCAATGTAGTCGACAACGCCAGTATTACAGACTTGCCCTTGATCGACCGCCGCTCTCAGCAGTTGCAAAAGCTGAACGGCTTTGTGGTGCAGACCAACTCGGGAGCGAATGCGTCGTTCGCCATTGGCGGTGGGCGCAGTGACAACGCCAACTACTTCATTGACGGCGGCACGGCACAGAACCTGCTGTTAGGAGTGCCTACGCCGGGCTTCGATCCCCCAGTTGAATCGGTGCAGGAATTCAGCGTGGCCATCAGCAACTACGCGGCGGAACTGGGACGCTCCGGCGGTGGAGTGATTCAAATGTCCACCCGCTCGGGAACGAATTCGTTTCATGGTTCGGCGTATGAATACTTGCGGAACGATGCTCTACAGGCCGTACCGGATTTCGTACAAAAGAATCCGACTCTTCGCTACAACTTGTTCGGGGCCAGCCTCGGCGGGCCGATTAAGAAAAACAGGACACAGTTCTTCTTCAACTATGAAGGCCGGCGCCAAACTATAGCAAATCCGCTTTCGTTGACCGTTCCAACCGCGCAGGAGCTGACGGGAAACTTTAACGGAATTATCGACCCGCAGACCGGCGTGCAGGTAGTGGTCAAAGACCCTTCCACGGGAATAGCCTTTGCCGGCAATCAAATTCCGGGCGGCCGCATTGACCGTGTCGGACTCAACCTGGCCTCGTTCTATCCGCAGATTACCGGTACCACTCCTACGGCTCAATATGTCGTAAATGATCCGGCGACCACCGGGGTGGACGTGTACGTCGCTCGAATCGACCATGTTTTTGGAGATAAAGACCGCATCTTCGGACGTCTGCTCGGCCAAACCGATCACACTCTAACCTCTTCCGTTTTTCCTACAGCAGGGACCGATCCTTATGGGTCGTTGCTCAAGGAATACAACTACAACGTCTCCGGCACCTGGTTTCATAATTTCGCCGCAAACAAGATCAACGAGTTGCGGCTAACTTATACACGCCGGCAATATCTGTTTAACTCGGCTGGCGCTCACATCGATCTCGACGCAAAGATCGGCCTGAATACTTTCGACAACAACTACTTCCCGACGGTCAACATCGCCGGATTGCAAACCTTTGGAGCACCCTACCAGGGACTTTCGCAGACTCCCGCTGTCAACAATTCCTATGTGGATAATCTTTCCTGGGTCCGTGGCGCACACCAGATCAAGTTCGGCGGAGAGGTGCGCACCTCGTATATGAACTCGACATACCCTCTGTATGCGGGTGGCGTGTTCTCGTTCAACAATAACGGCACCAGCACCAACACCGCGGCCGGTTCGTTGGTAAACCTTCTGCTGGGAAACGTCTACACCGGCTCGATCAACGATTTCGAGACGATCCACTCTATCGCAGATTCCTATGCCGCCTTTATTCAGGACGACTGGAAGGTCGCGCCTCATCTCACGTTAAACCTGGGCCTTCGCTGGGACCTCGATTCGCCCCGCAAGACCGATCCCAACAAACAGAATTCGTTCGACGCCACGACCATTAATCCAGTCTCTGGTACGCCGGGCATCGTCACTTTTTCCGGAATTAACGGAACCAGCGTTTATGCAAATCGATGGGACCTGAATAACTTTGGTCCCCGCATCGGCTTTGCCTGGTCGCCTCGCGACAGTTGGGTAGTCCGCGGCGGCTTCGGCGTTCTCTACACGGGTGAATATGCTTCCGGAACGCCGCAGGAGGGAAATCTGGGCTATGGAACCAGCGGTACTGCGACCGGCGTATATAACGCCAACACCGGAATTCTGACTCCCGCGTTCCAGCTCAATTCGATTCCGGAGTTTTGGACCACGCCTACGACCGCTGACCTAACACCAGGCTTTGGAGCTGCCGCACCCGGTCAACCGGCTCACACGGTGGTCACTTATTGGGACCAAAACCACGTCAACGGTTATATCTACCAATCGAGTTTCGATATTCAACGCGAACTCGGCAACAATCTGCTCCTTGACATCGGTTACCTGGGAACATTTGCGCACAGCATGCCAGTCTATAGCTACGGCAGCGGCGGATACAGCATCAATCAAGTCCCGGATACGGATCTTGCCAAGGTGGCTGTAAATCCAGCAATCGCGCAATCGCTGCGGCCATTTCCCCAGTATCAGAATGTGCAGATACTGGATCCCAACATCGGCGCCTCAAAATTTAACGGGGTGAACGTAGGCCTTCAGAAGCGTTACTCGCAGGGGCTTCAACTGCAAGCCAATTACACCTATTCAAAATTTGAGGACAATGCCGAAAGTTACATCGAGTTGGCCGGATATCCTGGCGACAACACTTTCACGGATTATTACAATCCGAAGTCGCGCTGGGGTCTTTCGGGCAACGACATTCGCCACCGTCTGATTGTGAGCGGCGTGTATGAACTGCCCTTCGGGCACGGCCAACGATTTGCTCCGGGATCGGCCATCCTGGAACAGGTTATCGGAGGCTGGTCATTCGGAACTATTGCGGAACTGCATACCGGAACCCCGCTGAGCCCCTTGGATGCCGTCAACAACACCGGTTCATTTTCCGATGGCGTGCGGCCGAATCTGGTGGGCGATCCTGTTCTCAGTACTGGCCACAGATCGGCTGCGCAATGGTTCAACACCGCTGCCTTCCAGCAGAACCCTGCCTACACCTTCGGCGACGCGCCACGAACGTTTGGAACCGGGCCAGGCACGGCGCAAGTGGATGCGTCCCTGCTGAAAAACTTCCGTCTTCATGAAAGCACCAACCTCCAGTTCCGTGCGGAAGCTCTGAATGTCCTTAACCACGGCAACTGGGCCAATCCCAATACGTTGTTTGGAAATCCGCTATTTGGCCGGGTGACCGGTCTTCAGTCCGGAAACCAGAGCCGCATCATTCAGGTGGCTTTGCACTTGACGTTCTGAACACGGCTGGCGCAGCGCGCGGTCGTTCGAAACATTTCGTTCCTTGCGCCAGCTATCACCGAACTTGAAGACGCAGTGCATGAAAAGAACAAGGATTCCTGATGGCAAACCAAGGCAAAGGTAAATTTGGAACAGCGATCAATCTGAGATATTGCACTCGTCTTTTCCTGTTCCTGGCAGTTTTCCCGACCTGCCGGTCCTGGGGAAGCGACGCCACTTCCAAGGGTTCGCAAGGAACATCGCGCCCGGCTCCGAATCCCCTACGCAATGCATACTTCGGGGATTTACACGTACATACCAGCTATTCGCTCGACTCCTATGCCATCGGAAATCGCAACGATCCACGGGTGGCGTATCGATATGGCCGCGGCGAAGCCATTACCCTCGCCGGAGGCCAACTGAGCCAGCTAAAGGCGCCACTTGATTTTATGGCAGTCACCGACCATGACATGTGGCTGGGCGAATTGTCGCTGTGCCTGGATCCCAATGATCCGGCTTACAAGACAGCAACCTGCCAGAATTTTCGCCAGTCTGATCAGGATTTAAAGACGGCGCTCAAATCCATGTGGGGCTTGGTTTCGCATGTTTTCAAGGATCCGGCGGAACGCGATCCGGAAATCTGCGGAAGCGCTCAAGCCGATGAAAACAGTAAATGTTTTCAGCGCGCGCAAAATGTCTGGCAGCAAATCCAGAAAAATGCGGATGAGTTCTACGACCCTGGCAAGTTCACAACCTTCGCAGGCTATGAATGGACGGCCGGTTTTAAGCGCGCCGGAATGCTTCATCGCAACGTCATTTTTCGTGGTGGAAGCGTTCCGCCAAGTGTTTACAGCTCCGCTGATTTGAATAACTCTCCGGAACGGCTCTGGCAATGGCTGGAGAAGGCCTGCACCGGTGATTGCCAGGTCTTGTCGATCCCGCATAACACGAACTGGGGTTGGGGAGTCGTACTGGCGTCCCACAATAGCGATGGCACGCCTTTTACCGCTGAGGCCTTGGCGCGGCGCGCGAACCTGGAAAGGCTGGTCGAAATCTATCAGAGCAAAGGAAACTCAGAGTGCGCGACCGGTCTTGGCACCAACGATGAGGAGTGCAACTTCGAGCAGGTTTTTCAACCATGCAAAGCAGGAGAGACCGCCTTTTGCTCCGTTGCCAGCAATTACGTGCGTGATGCTCTTAAGAGAGGATTAGGCCTGGAAGGAAAGTTCGGAACCAATCCTTTTAAGTATGGGTTTATAGGTAGTACGGACACACACTCCAGCACTCCGGGCGCGACGGAAGAAGACAACTGGAATGGCATGGCCAGCCTGGTGGACAACAAGCCCGAAAAACGTCTGAACAGCAACATGGGGGCGGAAATGCCGGTGCGGACAGTGATGAACAACCCCGGCGGGCTGGCGGGTGTTTGGGCGGAAGAGAACACGCGGGAGTCCATCTTCGACGCTTTGAAGCGCCGCGAAACATTTGCCACCAGCGGGACCCGTATTCGGGTTCGCTTTTTCGGAGGATGGAGCTATCGCGCCGACCTCTATCGCAGCCGCGACCTGGTGCGGCAGGCTTACCGCACCGGAGTGCCCATGGGCGGCGATCTTCCCTCTATATCCGGCAGTAGCAAAGCTCCGCGGTTCCTTGCATGGGCAACGAAAGATCCCCACAGCGCAAGCTTGCAGAAGATCCAGATCATTAAAGGATGGACCGACGGCGGAGAGACGCATGAAACGGTTTACGACATTGTCTGCTCCGATCGGCTAAAGCCAGACAAGAAAACTCATCAGTGTGCGGACAATAACGCCAAAGTCAATTTGGCCGACTGCAGCTATCCGAAGAACAAAGGGGCAACCGAACTCAGCGCTTCGTGGACCGATCCTGATTTCAAACCCGCCGAACGGGCTTTCTACTATGTGCGCGTGTTCGAAAATCCAACTTGCCGGTGGAGCACGTACGATGCGAATCACTTAAAAGTGAAACCTTCGGAATACGCTCCTGCGACCGTCCAGGAGCGCGCCTGGAGTTCTCCAATTTGGTTTACGCCGGCGGGAAGCGATTCCCAAAATGCAAAGCAATGAGATGAGAATTTCACCACTGAGTTTGTTGGTGGAAAAGATTGCAGGAAGAGCAGAAGAGAGACAATATGGAAGAACCATTTGAA
>Ga0073928_10010753_pt1 | contig 10804 bp, 10 predicted proteins | sample PaiPotPPA55metaG_FD_76969 | JGI IMG/M metagenome (GOLD analysis project Ga0073928, IMG submission 76969) | Iron sulfur acid spring bacterial and archeal communities from Banff, Canada, to study Microbial Dark Matter (Phase II) - Paint Pots PPA... ...
CCGTTCTTGCGGACGAACGCGATGCTGCTGTCCAGCCCCAGCTTCAGATTGCCGTCCACCCACCAGTAGCTCACACCGTCGGCATTGTCGATGCCGGTCTGCGGGACGACGTCCTTGTATTTCGCCGGAGCTCGCTTTGTCCAAAGATCCACCGGTTCGGTCAGGTGCGAGTCGGCGTCGATCAGTTTCAGGCCGGCGAACGGCCCGCTCTCGCGTGGCTTATACGTCATCGAAGTGCCCCTTCGCTTCTCGTCTGCGGTGATCCCGCAAGGCCGACGGCACCGGCCGCGCCTGTACAGCAGTAACGTGCCACGCCGGTCCGGCCTTGTCAACAACGACGTTTACACATCGAACGCGGTGCTGTCAACATCGACGTTGACAGCACGGTGAGCTGGGCCGTAGATTTGGCGCATGGCCCAACAGTCATCGGTCGAGATCGGCAGCGAGGGCGTGCACCCCGAGCTCTTCAAGGCGGCGATGGGCTCGGTGTGTACGCCCGTATCCGTGGTGACCTCCTTCGATGGCGGACGTCCTCACGGCACGACAGTCAGTGCGTTCTGCTCGTTGTCGCTGGACCCTCCCATGGTGTTGGTCGCTCTCGACGAAGGTTCGGCGCTGCTAGGGGTGCTGCGCGCGACCTCGCGATTCGGCCTCAATGTGCTGAGTCACGCGCAGCACGGAATTGCCGGAAAGTTCGCGGTCAAGGGCGACGACAAGTTCGCCGACGTGACCTGGGAGGCACGCTTCGGGGCGCCTCATATCACCGGTTCGGCGTGCTGGTTCGCCTGCGAAGTGGAACAGCTGGTTTCCGGCGGTGACCACACAATCGTGATGGGCAGGGTCCTCGACAGCGGCCACGCGGACCTGCCGCCGCTCACCTACCATCGCCGCAGCTTCGGGACTCACGGCCCGTTGGCTCAGGCAGCCGGATGACTGAGGTCGGGCGATCTGGTTTGCTGGTGTGATGGCCGCAGCCCCGAGGCCGGTAACGCGTGAACTGGCCGCCTTCGTCCACGATGCGCCAAGCGGCGGTGTCTCGGCGCGCGGGTTCGACGTGGTAAAACAGGCGGTGCTCGACCTGTGCGGCGTGACGATCGCCGCCGCCGACGAGTCGGCATCGCGAATCGCCTTGGAGTACGCGCGATCACAAGCGGCCGATGGGGCCGCCGCCGTACTGGGCGGGGGCGTGCGGCTCGCTCCTGCGTTGGCGGCGTTGGTGAACGGCACCGCGGGACACGCGCTGGACTTCGACGACATCGGCCTTGGCGCCGGGCATGTCAGCGTGGCCATCGTGCCTGCGGTCCTTTCAGTCGCCGAACTGACCGGCGCAGACGGCGTGACGTTCATCGACGCCCTCGTGGTCGGGTACGAGGTGGCGCACCGGCTGACCACCATGTACACCGACACCCGGCTTGGGCCGTACGCCGCCGGCTACCACAAGCCCTCGGTCTACTCGGTCTTCGGCGCGACCAGCGGCGCCGCCCGGCTGCTCGGGTTGACCGCCGACCAGACCGCTCACGCCCTCGGGATCGCCGCTTCGCAGTCCGGCGGTCTGCGCGCCAACTTCGGCACGATGACCAAACCGCTGCACGCGGGGCTTTCGAACCGAACGGGGGTCGAGGCGGCGCTGCTGGCGCAGGCGGGCTTCACCGCCAGCACTGAGATCCTCGAGCAGCGCTTCGGCTGGCACGACGTCATCTGTTCGGGCGAGGGCGACCTCAACGTCGTTCTCGCCGGACTCGGCGACTCTTACGCGATCGATGAGGGGCTGATCTTCAAGCAGTACCCGTGTTGCGGCGCAAACCATTACGCGATCGATGCCACGATCGGCCTGCTGCGCGAATCCGGTCTGCAGGAACCCGACGTCGCACACATCGATGTCTGGATCGAACAGCGAAACCTCAACGAGGTGCTGGTCTACCCCTGGCCCAGGACCGCACTGGAAGGCAAGTTCTCACTCGCATACAACGTCGCGGCTGCTCTGGCCGACGGCGCGGTCACTGTGGACACCTTCACAGAGCCAGCACTGCAACGACTTTCAGCGTTCAGAGACAAGGTGTCGGTCCACGCCGCCGACGATCTGCCCCAGAATGGTGCGCGAGTTGAGATCGCCAGTACGGATGGTCGCGCGTTCGGCCGCGAACAGCTCATCCTGCGGGGCAGCCTGGAGCAGCCGATGACATGGCACGAGTTGGAGGATAAGTTCCGCGCGAACGTCCGAGGTCGGCTCCAGGCGGGGGCGATCGATGACGCGGTCGCGGCGATCGCCGCCCTCGACAAGCAGAACAGCCTCGCAGCCGTGACCGAGCCACTACTGGGCTGACGCATCCAACGGCTCATCGCGCACCCGGCCGCCGCCCAGCGCACGCTGGCCGTAACCGTCACGCTCGACGATGTCCCCTACGACGGCGCCGCCCCTGGCCGCGGCGGCGACGATCTGCAGCCGCTCGGCGATCGCCGGACCCGACAGTTGACGTGCGAGCCGCCGGGTGCGCGCGATCGCGTCGTAGTCGCCGAGCAACAGTTCGGATACCCGCGCCTCCACCGTGGCATCCAGGTCGGCACGGTCCACCACTGCGGTCACCAGGTGCATCCGCTCGGCCTCGGCGGCGCCGAAACGCCGACCGGTGAGCAACACGTCAAGCGCGGCCGTCTGCCCGATTCGGGTCAGACAGGCCGCGGCAGCGGGACCCGCGACGAGCCCGAACCGGACCTCGGGAAGGCCGAAGACGGCATCGGTGACGGTAATACTGATGTCGGCGGCGGCGACGATTGCCAGGCCGGCGCCGAACGCCGCCCCGTTGACCCGGCACACCACCGGAACCGGCGATTGCTCGATTCGGATGAGGATCGACGACAACAGCGATGTTGTCCGCTCGATGGTGGCGGGGTCGTTCAGCTCCGAGCGGTCTGCCCCCGACGAGAACGTGACGCCGCAACCGGTGACCACGATAACCCGCACCGACGGATCCTGGGCCAACGCGTCCAGGGTTTGGTCGATATCGGCGAGCATCCTGGTACTCAACGCGTTTCGAGTCGAGGCGTCGTCGACCGTATAGGTGACGACGCCCCGCTCGTCCCGTGTGAGCGCGGACTCCGTTGGCCGGCTCATCAGTTCCTATCCCGGGTCAGACCCAGGTCCCTTCTTCGTCTTTCTGGGAGAACCGCGGGAAGATCTTCTCGGCGAACGTGTGCAGCATCTCCTCGTTCTCTTCCGGATCGAGGTGGCCCTGGCCGAACTGCAGCCACATCTCGGTGAAGCCGAGCCGTTTCTGCGCGTCCTCGATCTGGCGTGAGACCTCGTCGACGTCGCCGATGAGGCAGTTGGCGTAGCCCTGACCGAAAGGCAGGAAGAAGGTGTTCCAGTACCAGTCGTGGTCAGCCTTGATGGCCTGCAACCGGTCTGGATCGTTACCCAGCATCAGCACCCCGCCCCATGCGGCGGCGTCACCAGGTTTGACGTCGCGGCCGGCCTCACCTGCGGTCTTGATGTAGCGATTCCACAGCGCCTCACAGAATTCCATCTGGTTGGCCATCACAATGGGTTTACCGCCTTCACGCGCCCACATGTCGATGGTGCGCATGCTGTGCGCGAACGCTCCGTAGAGCGGTGGGTGTGGATCCTGATAGCAGCGCGGTGCGATGCCGATCTTGTGGACCATCCCGTCCTCCCCCATCCCGGAGCCGTACTTCTCGTAGGCGGGATGACCGGTGAGCCCGGATTTCGGTGGGAATTGCCAGTACTTGCCCTGATAGCTGAAAGTCGAATTGAGCCAAGCGGTTTTGACGATCTTCAGTGATTCCTCGAAGATCTCGCGGTTCATCGTGTCGGTGTCGTCTCGGCTCTTGGCAAGATCAGGCGTCGTCGCGTTGACACCGGGGACCGCGGCATAGGAACCCACCCAGCGACTCTGGTAGCCGCGGGTGAAGCCGACGTTCAGGCGGCCCTTCAGCATGTGATCCAGCGTGGCGATCTCCTCGGCGGCCCGCACCGGATTATGCGTCGGCAACACGTAACCCAGGGTGGACACCCTCATCCGCTTCGAGTGCAAGCCGACGAACAGGCTGAACATCCCGGGGTGGTTGGTGATCTCGAACCCCTCGATCTGCAGGTGGTGTTCGTTGTGCCCGTAGCTGGCGTACCCGAGTTCGTCGGCCAGTCCGATGTAGCCGCGGATCTCCTCGAGATAGCGCTGATACAGCTCCTTATTCTGACCGGCCATCCCCTTTTCGATGTCGGTCTTCCGGCCGATCATGCCGGGCTGAATCAAGTGAAACTTCATCGTCAACCTCCGTCAAGCAGCGGCAGCCATGCCCTTAAGCGGAGCATGCCGCAGCGACACGCAATTTGTCAACTCTCGCGTTGACTAAACTGAACGCGGGCGTTGACAGGTTCAATATTAATCAACGTGGCTGTTGACTACTGTCGGCGCAGGGCCGTACGCTGGCGGAGTGTTCGACCTGCCCACTGGTGTCGTCGACGCCTGGATAAATCCGAATCTCGGCAGCCTCTCGGACGATAACGACGTGTCGTATCTGTTCCCCGGGCTGCGTGAGCGCATGGAGCGCGGTACCAGCCTCGAGCAGCTCGTCGACGAGATGGATGAAGCCGGCGTCGACAAAGGCGTGCTCTGCTCGGGCTACTCGGGCGACGGGGACCGAGAATGGGTGGTCGCCGCCAGGGACAAGTACCCCGAAAGGTTCGGCTTGTCGCATGTCGTCGACCCGCGCGAGGGAATGCGAGCGGTTCGCCTTGTCGAGGAACTGGTGCAGTTCGATGGCTACCGCCTGATCAGGATGCTCGGCCTGCAGACGAGGCTCTACTACAACGACCCGGCCTACTACCCGGTGTACGCCAAATGCGTCGAACTTGGTGTGCCGGTTGGTTTGAACGTCGGCTTCCCGGGCCCTCAGGTCCCAAGCAAGTACCAGGACCCGATGGCCGTCGACGATGTCGCGGCATTCTTTCCCGAGTTGGCGATCGTTCTTCAGCACGGCGGTGAGCCCTGGGTGGACACCTGCGTGAAGCTCATGGTCAAGTGGCCCAACGTCCACTACATGACCTCGGCCATCGCGCCCAAGCACATCCCGGGCGCCATCATCGACTATGCCAACACCCGAGGAGCTGATCGGGTGATGTTCGCGAGTGACTATCCGCTCCTCACGCACGAACGCTGCATGAACGAGCTGCGCGCACTGCAGTTCAGAGACATCGACCGGTTCACCAAGTTCGTGGCGTGCAACGCACAGCGGCTCCTATTCGACCGCTGAGGATCCGCCGACGTCCGCAGCGGCAGCGCTCACACACTCGAGCGGTAACCACGGACCGGCGTCAACTCCGGCGTAGACTACGGCCTACTGCACACGATCCGGCGACGGAGGGAAGTCAACGATGGCCAAGAGCGGTATCGGAGCGCGCAGGAGCGCCGCCCTCGAAGAGGGCGGGCCCTCCTACGTCGCCCGCCGCGAGGAGATCATCAAAGCCGCTGCGCACGTGTTCCGCGATCGTGGCGTCGAGGCGGCGACGCTGCGCGATATCGCCGAGGCAACCGATACCGACCGGGCCACTCTGTACTACTACGTCGGCAGCAAAGAGGAACTGCTGCAGGAGATCGTGCGTCAGGCACTCGGCCAGGACATCGCGACCGCGCAGGCTGTCAAGCGCAGCAAGGCCTCGACAAAGGACAAGATCGCCGCGCTGATCGAGGCGATGGTCAAGGGCTACGACGCGAACTATCCCCACATGCACGTCTACATTGAGGACCTGGGGCGGATCTCACGCCAGGACAGCGAATGGTCGAACGACGTCATCGCACGCACCCGCGAGTACGAGGAGATCGTGCACTCGATCCTGACCAAGGGCCAGCGTGACGGAACACTACGCAAAGACCTTCCGGTCGAACTGTGCGCGATGGGGCTCTTCGGCATGATCAACTGGATGCACCGCTGGTACCGCCCCAATTTCAAATGGAGTCCGGACGAGGTCGCCAAGACGTTCACCGAGATATTCCTCAGCGGCTTCGAGAACAAATAGGACTGCCCGCCCGCCGGACCTGCGCCCCGAGGTGTACGGAGGTGTCCCGTGTTCACGTTTGACGACAAGGCAACGGCAACCACGCCGGCCGTACTGGCGGCCGCGGCTGAGGCCATGCCGACAAAGCCATTCATCATCGCCGACGATGGCGAACTCACCTATGCCTCGGCGGCGGCCATTAGCGCCGAGGTCGCGGCAGGCATCACGCGACTCGGACTAGGACCGGGCGATCGTGTCGGCATTCTGCTTCCGAACGGAACACGTTGGTGCGCAGCTCTCCTCGGTGCCCATGCCGCCGGAGTGTGTGTTGTGCCGTTGAACACCTGGTATCGCCGCGAGGAACTCGCCGCCGTCGCGCGGCGCACTCGGCTGCGAGCGGTCATCACTCAGTCGGAGATCTTCGGGTTTGCCGCGGCCAGTGCTGTCGGCGACCTCGACGTCGCGGATTACATCGGCGCCGTCGACTGGCCCCGTGACGAACCTCTTCCGCCGGCATTCGCGGTACCGCATCGTTGCACCGATCCCCTTTCGGCCCTGCGTGATTCGCCGACCGACGAATCCGACGATGCAATGCTGCTGTTCACCAGCGGCAGTACCGCAGCGCCGAAGGCGGTGCGCCTCACGCACAGTGGGATGCTGCGCAATGCACACGCCATCGGCGAGCGCCAGGGAATCCGGGCCGACGACCGATTCTGGTTCGCATCACCGCTGTTCTTCGTGTTCGGTTGCGCAAACGCACTGCCGAATGTGCTGACGCACGTAGCCACACTCTGTGTGCAGGAGCGGTTCGAACCCGCCTCGGCGCTGGAATTCATTGAACGGCAACGATGCACAGTCTATTACGGTGTTGCCCCGGTCACCCGCGCTTTGGCGGCATGCCCCGAACTTGCGGATCGCGACATCTCGTCGCTACGCACCGGGACCGCCAATGCGACCTCGGAGGATCTGCGAATCGCCATCGACGTGCTCGGCGTGACGGACGTGTGCAATGCATACGGCATGACCGAGGGATACGGTCACACCGCCATGACGACGCACACCGATCCGAAGGAGGTACGCATCAACTCCCAGGGCACCGTGCTACCGACACAGCAGCTTCGGATCATGGCTGCGGGCGCACCTGCGGATGCCGGCGTGCCGGGTGACATTCAGATCCGCGGCACGATCACCCCCGGCTATGCCGACAGTCCAGCGGACGCCTTCGCCGCCGACGGCTGGTTCACCACCGGAGATCTCGGGATGATCGATACGGAAGGTCGCCTGCACTATCTCGGGCGCAACGACGAGATGATGAAAGTCCGGGGAATCAACATATCCCCCCTTGAAGTCGAGTCGCTCCTCGTTCAGCACGACAAGGTCGACCAGGCCTTCGTGTTCGGTCTACCGACGGCAGACGGTGACCAGCAGGTCGGCTGTGTCCTGGTCGCGTCCATCAGTTCTGAAGACCACGAGCTGCTGGTTCGCGAAGTCATCGCCTGGATGCGCAGTCGCGCGGCCGCGTACAAGGTGCCCGCCAGCATCCGGGTGGTCACCGCGCCCGAGCTACCGCTGACGACTACCGGCAAGGTGAGCAAGAGACTGCTCAAGAAGCAGTCGCTTTCCGTACTGCAGGATAACTGAGATGGAAAAATCCCCTCTCCCCAATATGGCGAGCAGAGAGGGGATTTCGGTCAGCTGAATGCCGGGAGCACCTCGGTACCGAAGAGTCGTAGCGCATCCATCGTGTGTTCGTGCGGCATGTCCTTGTACTGCACGAACAGCAGCAGGCGGTCAACGCCGATGGCCTCGTATTGCTTGGCCAGCTGTATGCATCGCTCCGGGTCGCCGACCAGGATCATATTCCTGGAGTCGAGGTAGTCGTAGGTGAATTTGTCGTAGTCCACCCCGACGAAGCGGTTGTAGTAGTCGTACGAGCTGTTCTCCTTGAGATCGGGAATTAGCGACGTGAGCAGGTCGATCTGGTCATGCTGATAACGCATCACCCCGGCCTCGGCCCGTTCCCGCGCCAAGGCTGGCGTCGGCGCGCAGTGGGCCATCGTGAAGACCGCCGTCTGGTTGTTCACGAAGTCACCAATGGGCGCCGCCGTCTTGATCCGTTCACGGTACTTCGCTATGCGCGAAGCAACCTCGTCGAACGACAGTGCCAGCGTGAACGACAGCAATCCAAGCCCCAGCTCGCCGGCCAACTCATGCGACTCGGGACTGGTGCACGACATCCACAACGGCGGATGCGGCGACTGCAGCGGTTTGGGCACCATCGGCCTGGCTACCTGATTGAAGTACTTGCCGTGGTGTTCGACCACGGGATCCCGCCACGCCTTGAGTATCAGCTCCAGCGACTCCCGCCACATGTCCCTGGTCTCGCTGGGATCGATGCCGAAGCCGCCAAGCTCGGCGGCGGTAGCCGAACGTCCCGTTCCGAACTCGAGTCGCCCCTGCGACAGCAGGTCCAGAGTTGCCGCCTGCTCGGCCGCCCGAATCGGATGGTTGTACGGGTAGGGCAACAGGCGGACTCCGTGGCCCACACGGATTTTCGATGTCTGCGCGGCGATCCAGGACAACAGTACCTCTGGCGCCGATGCATGCGAGAACGACTCAAGGAAGTGATGCTCGACCGACCACACCGAGGTGAAACCAAGTTCCTCAGCCAGCCGGATCTGCTCCATCATCTGCAGAAAGTGCCGGGACTCGTCGGCCCGAGAGACGCCAACCGGCATCTGCCATTCGTAAAGCAGTCCGAACTCCACGTTGTTCTCCATGCGTCGCTAGTCGGAAAGCCAGGCCGTGCGCTGCCCCGGCTTTGATAAGACTGCCCGGCTTTGGACACGCTGTCAACTCCGGTGTTGATAGGATCAACATCCGTGTTCACTACTTCAACGGAGGTGTTGACGACAGGATCCTGACAGGAGGCGTCAGGGATCCGGCGTTTTGCTCACACGGAACAACCGGATCTCTCCGCTGATCCCCTTCAGGTGTGTCGCCTTCTCGAACGACCAATCGATGCCGCGAGCGTCGCCGATCGCCACCCGGGTTGATTCCGTGATGAGCGCGGCACCGGCGGGAGCTGTACTCGTCACCCGGCTGGCCAGATTGACCGGGCTTCCATACCAGTCACCGGCCCGGCTCACCGCCTGCCCGGATGCCACCCCGGCGCGCAGCGGCGGGAGATGATCGGACGCCGCAGTCTGGAGCAACTCCAGAACGGCGCCTACCAGGGCCCTGCCGTCAGTGCTGACCAGCATCACCGCATCGCCGATCGTTTTCACAAACCGAACTGGCTCGACGACGACGCTGCGGGTCAGCGCAGCGAGCCGGCTGGCGACTCGGACGAGATCCTGCGGCGCCACCGCCTCCCCCATCCGGGTGAATCCGACAACGTCAGCGAACGCCACGGTGATCGGGCGAGCTCCCGGCAGCTGGCCAAGAGCGCGCTCGGCGGCGTTGACCGCTTCAGTCTCGAATGAGTGCCGCAGTGTCAGTCTCGCCAACCGATTGATCATCGGATCCAGCAACGGTTCGACCTCGAGGGCGAGCTGCTCCAACGCAGCGGCGAGCTCCAGCTCCGTGGCCCCCGGTCTGATCAGCGCCTGCAGCGCGGCCTGTCGCATGGTCACCGCGAAGCGGGTCAGGCCATCTACCAGTAGACGGACAAGCAGTCCGACTTCTTCGGCGTCGAACCCGAACGTCACCAAGGAAGCCGCGGGCACAATAGATTCAGCATCGGAGCGGGAATGCTGAGTCTTGTCGGGATCGTCGCCGCGGGCCAGCCCCGCGGCAAGATGTAACCGTTGAATCAGCTCCAGCGGAAGCCCGCTCGAGTCCGCGACCTCCCGTGCCGAGATAGTGGTCCCGTCGTCACCGATGATGCGGTTCGAGGCCAACATGATGGGGCTCAAAGAGTTACGGATCTGGTCGAGCCGGAAGCCACGCTCAAGCAGCCAGCGCACCAGCTCTTCACGTTCTTGACGGGCGCGACTGACGAACCCATCCAGCAAGTCTGACGGATCTGTGCCGTCGAGTTCACTGGCCACGTGATCAAACTACAGGCCACCTGTCCCGTGTCGCGCCCGTTAGCCGATGCTCTGATCGGCTACAGCGCCGGTGGTTCTGCGCCGACGAGCACATCTGGCGACGCGGCGGCTCTTCTCCGTCGGCTGGAAGTGAATGGCGCGACCGATGTCGACATCGCCTGCTGCTGGCCCGTTTTCGTTTCACAGGCGTTGCAATTGTGGTCAGTCCCCCGTCCACGGAACTCCTCCGTCGACTCGAAATTCGCGAGCTGCAGGTGCGTTTCGTCGACTCGGTCAACCGGCGGGGCTGCCTGCGTGGCGTCCATGCACTGGCCGGCTTGGCCGCGAGGGTGTGGGTCGGTGTCTGTTACCGATTCACCGAGTCCTCGATGGGTGCCTCCGCGGAACTGGTGCCATCCGAATACTCGTGGGACAACGTTCGGGTCCAAGGGTAGTTACCGACTGGTCACGCCGCTGCCATCGAGGTTCCCTCGGCCGCAGGCTGCATGCGGAATGTTGCTTGACCGTACGCTCATGAACCATGGCGAATGCGCTTCCAGACGGTGTGCGCCGGCGACGGCGTCCTGCCGAATTGCGCCGCGCGCTCATCGCCGTGGGCCGGAGCCTGTTCGCCGAGCAGGGCTACCAGGCGACGACACACAAGCAGATAGCCACCAGCGCAGGTGTTTCGACCTCGGTCCTGTTCCGCAACTTCGGATCGAAATCGCAGTTGTTCGTCGAAGCCGCATTCGAACCCTTC
>Ga0073928_10010754_pt1 | contig 10801 bp, 9 predicted proteins | sample PaiPotPPA55metaG_FD_76969 | JGI IMG/M metagenome (GOLD analysis project Ga0073928, IMG submission 76969) | Iron sulfur acid spring bacterial and archeal communities from Banff, Canada, to study Microbial Dark Matter (Phase II) - Paint Pots PPA... ...
CGCCGTCGCCGTCCTCAAGGACCACGGCACCAGAGGCTTCGCTGAGAAATTCCTGCACGGTGCGGCTAAGGAGGTCGGAGGTCGCGGGTGGAATTGTCCACATTGGGCAGGGCTGCGTCTGTGACGAGTGACCATCATTGTGGGCGACGTTTGTGGAAGAGTTGGCCTGAGGGACCGGATCGGTTCCGTATGGGATAATAGAGCTAGCTCCGAGTCTTCGTTAAACTCGCCGGCATCTAATTTGCGTGGATAATCAAAGGTTAGACAAACAGGGCTTGAGTAAACAAACTTTGGATAAGCAACGTTTTTTCTTCGACCACTACGGATTAACCGAGAGCGATCTCGAACGTTATCTGTCGGCCGCACTCTCGGCTGGCGGCGACTATGCTGACCTATACTTCGAATATCTTTCGTCGACCTCGTTGATGGTGGATGAGTCGATGGTCAAGTCGGCGTCGCAGGGCATTTCCGCGGGATGTGGAGTGCGAGTGGTTTCCGGGGAGCGGACTGGGTACGCCTATACCGACGATCTTTCTTCTGGCCGCATTTTGCATGCCGCGCGCACGGCGGCTTTGATTGCGAGCGCTCCGGCGAAGACGACGGTTGCCGGATTTCAGAAAGCCGCGGCGCGGAGTCTGTACCCAGTGACGCTGCCATCGGTGGACGCGGAGATCAGCGCCAAGGTTAACCTGGTAATGCGGGCTGACAAAGCGGCGCGGGCCTACGATCCGCGAATACAGGAAGTGCGGGCGAGCTACGGGGACGAGTTGCGGAACATTCTCGTCGTTGGGTCGGACGGAACTTTTGCCGAAGATTCGCAGCCGCTGGCACGCATGAATGTGTCGTGCATTGCGAAGACGGAGGGAAACTCCGCGCGGGGTACATCTGGCGGCGGGGGACGGGTCGCGCTCGATTTCTTCTTTGGAGAGAAGACTCCGGAATTTTTTGCTAAGGAATCGGCGCGACAGGCGATTTTGCAACTTGACGCGCGCGAAGCTCCGGCGGGAGAAATGGAAGTGGTCCTCGGTCCCGGATGGCCCGGGGTGCTGCTGCACGAGGCGGTGGGACATGGCCTGGAAGCCGACTTCAACCGCAAAAAGACTTCTGCATTCGCTGGTCTGGTGGGCAAGCGAGTGGCGAGCGAAAAATGTACCGTGGTCGACAATGGGACCATGCCATGGCGGCGAGGATCGCTCAACGTAGACGATGAAGGCGAGCCTACGCAGGAAACCGTGCTCATCGAAAATGGAATTCTGAAGGGATATCTTAGTGACAAGCTTTCTTCACGGCTGATGGGCATCTCCGACACTGGCAATGGGCGCAGAGAAAGTTATGAGCATATTCCCATGCCGCGCATGACCAACACCTACATGCTGGCGGGGCAGGATGATCCAGGAGACATTATTCGCTCGGTGAAACGCGGGATTTATGCGGTGAATTTCGGCGGCGGGCAGGTGGATATCACGAACGGCAAGTTCGTGTTCTCGGCCTCCGAGGCGTACATGATTGAGGACGGGCAGATCACCGCGCCGATCAAGGGCGCGACGCTGATCGGAAATGGTCCCGATGTGCTGACGCGAGTTTCGATGGTGGGCAACGACTTGAAACTCGATGAAGGAGTTGGCACTTGCGGCAAGGATGGACAGGCTGTGCCGGTGGGCGTGGGAATTCCGACGCTGAAGATCGATCGGCTCACGGTCGGCGGGACGGCGCGGAAAGATCCCGGGGGGTTCATGCAGTAAGGCTTTTCACCACCGGAGAGGCACAGAGACACAGAGGAATTCACTGGGCCGTACCGATCAGCGGGTCGGATGAGATCTCACACTGAAGATCAATACAAATATTGTTGGGTGGCTTCGACTCCCGCCTTTCGCTTTGGCGCAGCGGTTTGTCCCCCAAAGAATGGCGAATCGCCTTGATCGGGGTCTGCGTATCTTGGGTGCGGTATTGCTCTCGGCGGTCGCGATTTATTTTGTTGGATTCGGGTTTGGACTTTACGGATCCAACTGCCTACAGCCGATTGCCTGTTTTGCTTTTCTCTGTGACTCTGTGACTCTGTGGTAAAGAATTTCTTATGTCCCCTACTCAACTAGAAACTCGAAATCCGAAGCTAGAAACTGACTTGCGCGAGATTGCGCAGGAGATTGTCCGTCGGGCGATGGCCGGCGGTGCGACGGCTGCCGAATGCGTGGTGCGCGAGGGCGATGAATTTTCCACGCTGGTCCGCCTCGGTCAGGTCGAAACCCTGAAAGAATCCGGCTCGAAGTCTATCGGAGTGCGTGTGTTCTTTGGGCAGCGCGCGGCCAGTACTTACTCCAGCGATTTTTCTCCCGCCGGACTCGACCGGATGGTGAAGTCGGCGCTGGAACTGGCGAAGATTACATCGGAAGATCCGTTTGGCGGAATTCCGGAAGCCTCGCAACTGGGCGCGATCTCGGGCGATCTCGATCTTTATCACGAAGACGTATATTCGCTGCCGGGGCCGGATCGCATTGAGTACGCGCGGCGAGCGGAAAAAGCGGCGCTCGATTTTGATGCGCGCATTAAGAACTCCGAAGGCGGATCATTCGACGCTGCGACGGGGCACAAAGTGCTGGCGAATTCGCACGGCTTTGTGGGCGAATATCGCCGGTCTTACTGTTCGGTCGCAGCCGTACCGATCGCGCAGACTGAGGCGGGCGCGATGCAACGAGATTACTGGTATTCGGTGGCGCGCACGCTGAAGAAGCTGGATGCGCCGGAAAAGGTCGGCAAGATTGCGGCGGAACGTACGCTGCGGCGTCTAGGCGCGCGCAAGGCAAAGACCGCGCAAGTGCCAATCGTTTTCGATCCCATGGTTTCGACTTCGATCCTGGAACACATTTTCGAAGGAGTGAATGGAGACTCGGTTTACCGGGGCGCGTCGTTTCTTGCGGGCAAGTTGGGACAGAAAATCGCCGGCGACAACGTCAACATTATCGACGACGGCACCATCGCTGGCGGCTTCGGAACGAGTCCCTTCGATGGCGAAGGCGTTCCGACCAGGCGTACGGTGGTGATCGAAAACGGCGTGCTGAAATCGTATCTGCTCAACACCTACACTGCGAAAAAATTGGGATTCAAAACTACTGGCAACGCTTCACGCGGGTTGGCGGGGACACCCGGAATTGGGCCGGGGAATTATTTTCTGCAACCTGGAGCGAAGACGCCGAAAGAACTGGTCGCGGGGATTAAGGAGGGACTCTACGTCACGGAGTTTCTTGGGCAGGGCGTGAACCTGGTGACCGGCGACTACTCGCGCGGGGCTTCGGGGATGTGGATTTCGGGCGGCGAGTTCGCATATCCCGTGGAAGAAATCACGGTAGCAGGGAATCTGAAGGAATTGTTTTTCAACATTTCTGAAATTGCGAATGATTTGGAGTTTCGAGGGTCCGTGGCGGCGCCGACAATTCGCGTGGACGGGCTCACCGTCGGTGGCGAGTAGAGAAGCTTCGAGAATTTCCTAGCAAGATGAAATTCGCCAAAATTGTTTTCTGGATTGCCAGCATCTGGGGCGTTCTGGCGCTGGCGCCTCTCTATTTTATGTTCGATATGATCGGACGGCAGGATCCGCCGGCCATCACGCATCCCGGTTTTTACTACGGGTTCGTCATTTTGGGACTCGCCTGGCAGGTGGCATTTCTGGTCATTGCGAGGGATCCGGTGCGCTTCCGGCTGATGATGATTCCTGCCGTGGTGGAGAAGTTTGGATATGGCGCGTCCCTTCTTGCGCTCTATTTGCAACACCGGCTGCATCCATCGGATCTGATGTTTGGCGGAGTCGATGTGCTGTTCGGAGTGTTGTTCCTGCTCGCGTTCTTCAAACTTCGATTTAGAAGTTCTTCTTCAGGGAGTTCGGGTTAGACTCAGTCTTCAAAAAGCCTTTAACCGCATCAGAGGGCGCCTGAGGGTACGCGGAGAACGCCGAGAAGACTGCGCGCAAACGGGGCCACACCAGACTCGCCGCCGAACGCTTCCCACCGGAGAACGATGCGCAATCGACAATCAAAAAACAACGGCCTACAATTCCTTTCATGGGTAGCCCGGGACAACCAACTCCGGTCGCTGAGGAACGCGACTCCAGCCGTTTTATCATTGCCGGCGCCGTGGCCGTGGTGATTGCGGGCGCGCTGGGCGCTGCGTTTCTGCTGCGAGAGCCGCCGAAGGCCGCAAAAATTGCGTCGCCGTACATTGCTAACTTGAAGCTTTCCGATTTCAAAATGAGCGCGGCGGAAAATTTTGTTGGGCACACGATCAGCTATGTCGATGGGACGATCACAAATACGGGCGACAAGACCGCAACGCACGCTAGGGTGGAAGTGGTTTTCAAAGACGACATGGGCCAGATGGCTCAACGTGAGGAAGTGCCGCTGCAGGTGATCAGAACAAACGGGGTATATCCTGAACCTGTGGACCTTAGCGTTTCTCCGCTGGCTCCGGGGCAGACCCAACCTTTTCGCCTGACATTTGACAGCATCTCGGCGCAGTGGAACCGGCAGTATCCGGAGATGCGAGTCACGGATGCCACGGTGAAGTAGCCTCCGGTCGCAAGCCTCCACCGCTCGACTCGCACGCGCCTACTTGCTCTGGCTGCAAACGCTTTTGCTGACCATGGCGACGAAACCACCTTCAGGATTCTTGCCGAAGTCGTCGTCATGGGCGGCTTTTTTACTTACCACGAAGCGTCCGCCGTGGTCGCGGGAATAAAACCATTCGCTCGTAGGAGCGGCCGTGCCGCTGGCGCAGTTAAAGCGCACGCGCGCACGCATCTCCACAAAGGGTCCGCCCTGCGGCAGCTTTGCCGGCTCCTTGTATTCCACGCGGACCAGGGCGACCCGCTGATTGTTCTTGAGAATGCGTACGGAACTCACCGACACCTTATCGCCGGCTTCGGTCTGGCCGATGGCCCGCCAGTCTCCGGCCGCGAAAACGACCAGGCTCACCATGAGCACCGGCGCCAGCACAACCGCGGCAAGAACGATCAGAGCTTTTTTCAACGCTGAGGATTCCGCAATCGGAAATTGCAACGAGAAACTCTCGTCGAAAAAAGCAGTTCTGTCAACCGCTTCGACACTGCTGGGGTGCAAATTGAGTGTCCGTGCTATGGTTAGGAACGCGGTCGAATGCGTGATCCTATGGAAGTGCTTCATTCCACGACGGTTGCTTCACCGGTAGGCCCTTTGTTCCTGGCCGCTTCTGGTTCCGGATTGGTTGCGCTGGAATTCGATGCGCGTCTCCCGGGCCAGCCAACCATTCGTCCCAACCCGCGCGATCTGCGGGAGGAGAGCGATTTCCGGAGCCGCGCATTTCGTTTCGAGGAATCCGCAACGGCGATGCAGTCTTACGTGCAGCAGCTCGACGAGTATTTCTCGGGCAAGCGCCGCGAATTCAACTTCGCCCTCGATCTACGCGGTACCGATTTTCAGCGGGCTTGCTGGCGAGCGCTGGTGGCGATCCCCTACGGAGAAACGCGCAGCTATGCCGACATCGCGCGTGCCGTGGGAAGGCCGCGGGGTTTTCGCGCCGTCGGCATGGCAAACAATCGCAATCCGGTTGCGATCGCCGTCCCCTGCCATCGCGTAATCGCATCGGACGGAACTCTGTGCGGCTATGGCGGTGGCCTCGAGGTGAAGCGGAAGTTGCTGGAGCTGGAGGGAGCACTCACGGGAACATTGGCAGCATAGGAATTGCTGATTGCTGATTGTCGATTGTTGATCAAAAGCTTACGGTCCCCGCGCGGTTGCTCTGAGGGCACTGCCGAGCGATGTGGCAAACAGGAAAGGCTCGACCTCGGAACTGAAACTCCGACATCTGACGTTCCCATCTCGGCCAGTGGCACAGCATTAAACCGCAGAGGGAGCCAAGCGTGCGCCGAGAACGCAAGGAAAATATGATTTTCTCTGCGACCCTCGCGCCATCTTAGCGTTCTCGGCGGTTAAAGGTTTGGACGTCCCGCGGAACTAAACCTCAAAATGCGGACACCGAAGGGATTTCGATCAGCAATCAGCAATCAAAATCATCAATCGCAGTTCGACCATCGCATCCCCACGCTCCCTTGACGACTTCAAACCTATCCTCCGCCCTGCGCAAGGCTGGCCTCTTCTATCTTGTCTTCGTAATGTTTTCCTACACGACGGGCGGGCCCTTCGGACTTGAGGACATGGTTACAACCTCGGGCCCGGGAATGACCCTGATCTATCTGTTGGTACTGCCCTTCTTCTGGTGTATCCCGGTGTCGCTGGTGTCGGCGGAGCTGACTACCGCTATGCCCGTTGAAGGCGGCTTCTACCGCTGGACCCGCGCCGCCTTCGGCGACTTCTGGGGATTTCTAGCCGGCTGGTGGAACTGGTCCGCATCGTTTCTGCTGGGCGGGGTCTATGCCGTCCTGTTCACGGATTATCTCGTTTACTACTTTCCCAAGATGGCCTGGGGGAAGCATTACCTGGTCTCGGTGACGCTGATCGCCGTGCTGACATGGATCAACGTGCGCGGCATTCAGATGGTCGGTCAGGTCGCAACCGCATTGGAAATTTTTATCTTTCTGCCGGTCATCACCATGATCGTCCTCGGGTTCCTCCACTGGCATCACAATCCCTTCGCCCCGTGGGTGCCTCCTCATCAGGCAGGGTTCAAGATATTCGGTGTCGGACTGGCGCTGGGGTTGTGGCTGTACTCGGGATACGAACAACTCTCCACCGTGGCCGAGGAGGTCGAAAATCCGCAACGGGCTTATCCGCGGGCCCTGGCGCTGGTGGTGCCGCTTTCGATGGCAGCGTATTTTCTGCCCACGCTGGCGGGCCTCGCATCGGCGGGACACTGGGAACAGTGGCATACCGGTTTCTTCTCCGACGTCGCGAGCATGATCGGCGGGACATTCAGAGGAAGACCGTGGCTGGGCACGTGGATGACGCTGGCCGCAATGGTGGCTAACGTTGCGCTGCTTAATAGCACAATTCTCACGACCACGCGCATGCCGTTCGCCATGGCCCAAGATGGCTATCTGCCGAAGGTACTCGCCCGTAAGCATGCGCGTTTTGGAACGCCTTGGCTGGCGATCGTGCTTTCGGCAGCAATCTACGCGCTGCTCGCGTGGCGAAGTTTGGCTGACCTCATTTCGGTGTACATCTGGCTCCGATCGGCGACGACCGTATTGACGGTGCTGTCGGCGTGGAAGCTCCGGCGCACTCAGCCGGAACTGAAGCGGTCATTCACAATACCAGGCGGACGGGCAGGATTGATGTACGTAGTCTGCGCGCCGGTGGTTATGGCCGTGGTGGCGCTGCTGGGGAGCGACCGCTTCGGACTGATCGGCGGAGCAACTGCGATTGCGGTCGGGCCGGTGACTTACAGCATCGTCAGACGTAACGCCAAAGTTGCCTAATCCCCCCTATCGCCTCCTTGAGTTAGCCGACCCAATCCAAAAACTTGTACCACGCTCCCGCCAATGGCAAGAACCACGGCTTGCCGTTGTATAAGCCAAGCGGCGCGCCGGGAAACGGAATGCCGACAAACGGATTCTCCGGTTTGTCGCCGGCCATGAGTTCGGCAATCTTTAGGCCCTGATAAGTCGCCATGGCAACGCCGTGTCCGGCGTAGCCGACCGAGTAGTACATGCCGCCGAGTTGTCCGGCGTGGGGCATGATGTCGAAGGCGAAGTCGAGTGTGCCTCCCCACACATAATCAATTTTGGCGTTGCTGAGCTGGGGATAAACCTCGATCATGCCGCGGCGCAGAATGTCGGCGCTGCGGCGAATCGTCTGCTCGGTCTCGGGGAAGAATGCGGCGCGGCCGCCAAACAGCACGCGGCGATCGGGGGTGAGCCGGTAATAATATAAATAGTTTTTCGAATCGTAGATCATGCGGTGACGAGGGCTGAGTTCCCGGGCCAAAGCTTCGGGCACGACTTCCGTGGTGATAATGAACGATCCGATGGGAATGAGCTTTTTCTGAAGGACGGGAGTGGCCTTTCCGGTGTACCCGCTGGTACCGATGAAAACCTCGTGCGCCCATAGAGCGCCTCGCGAGGTTGAAATCTTCCATCCGGCTTCGCCCTGGCGCGGTTCCCGCTCGACGGCGAGAACACGAGTATGCTCGAAAATCTGCGCTCCGGCCCTCATCGCGGCGCGAGCAAGTCCGGCAACGTAACGCGCGGGATTGCATCCTGCGCTGGCTTCATCGACCATGCCGCCGTAATAAATGGTCGAGCCGATTTCGGAGCTCAATTCGTTTTTCTGAATCACCCGCAGGGAATGCTTGAACTCGCGGGCGATAACTTCGGCCTGCCGGGCGTAGTCGTCGAAGTGCTTCTGCTTGCAGGCGACTTCGAGGTGCCCACAGCGTGAAAAGTCGCAGTCAATGGCTTCTTCGCGGACGATCTGTTCGACGTAATCGATGGACGCCAGCGAAGCGGCATACATGCGCTGCGTCCGTTCCCGGCCGTACTTGGAGATAAGTTGGTTGACGCCCAGCTTCATGCCGGTGAGAACCATTCCGCCATTGCGCGAACTGGCGCCCCAGCCGATGGTTTCGCCTTCCAGTACTGCCACTTTCGCGCCCCGCTGGGCGAGAGTGCGGGCAGCGGACAGGCCTGTAAACCCCGCCCCGATTACGGCTACATCAATCATTTCGGGCACTGGTCGCGTGGCGTCGGGAGTTGGCACTTCGGTGGTGCTGAGCCAATAATTTTGTTCGAGCATGCGTGGGAGGTTCGGGGAACGGCAATTATATCCGCCCGGACAATTGGAACACCTTGGAGCGGACGCATTCGTCCGCTCGGAGGGCCATGCTCCGCCGCCGGACGAGTGCGTCCGGGGCTACGTGATTCGTTAGAGCACAGCCGTCTCGTGGATCAGGCGGCCTTCGGAAAAGCGAGCCAAATTCAACAAAGACGCATCAATCAATTCCGTCTCCCCGTAGAGAATCAGATCGCTCAAAATCTTACCCGTCGCCGGGGCGTGCATCACCCCGTGTCCGCTAAATCCGTTGGCCAAAAAAAATCCGGGCACTCCCGGCGCCTCTCCGAGAATGGGGTGATGATCGGGCGTCATCTCGTAAAGCCCAGCCCACGCCCGTTTCGGATTGACTGGCAGATCGGCGAAGCAAGGCACCCGATCGGCAGCGCGAGTCAAGATCTTCTCGATAAATGCAGGGTCGAATTCGGTTTTGAAACCCGGGGTCTCCTCCGGATCGTTCCAGGCGAGCAGAAAGCCGCGGCCCTCCGGACGGAAGTGGAATCCGTTGGACATGTCGATGATCATCGGCGCGGAGTGGGGAAATTGTTCGAAAGGCTCGCTCGGCACTAACATGCGGCGCAAAGGTTCGACCGGCAGGTCCACGCCCGCGATGGCTGCGACGCCGGCCGCCCACGCGCCGGCACAGTTAATCACCTTGCGGGTCGCAAATGAACCGGCGGTGGTTTCCACACCGGCAATGCCGTGCTCATCCCGCGCCAAACCGGTCACGGCGGAGTTCTTGCACAATCTCGCACCGTGATCGGCAGCCCAACTCATCAGGCCGTTCATGGCGCTGTAAGGATCGACAAAGCCGTCCGTCGAACAGAAACTTCCGCCAACAATATCATCGCCGCGCAGTTGCGGGAACCTCCGGCGGATCTCATAGCCGTCGATTAACTGCACATGCTTCAACCCCATGGCCAATTGCTTTTCGTAATTCGCGCGCAAATACGTCATGTGGTTTTCGTTCGTTGCGCAGAAAAGATATCCCTGTGAACGGTAATCGCAAGGATAGCCAAGCCGTTCCTCGAAGCTGGCGTAGAAGGGGATTGAGTACAGCGACATCTGAATGTTGACGGGAGTAGAAAACTGGGCCCGTACGCCGCCCATACTCTTGCCAGTCGATCCTTTGCCCTGCGCGGACTCCCGTTCTACGACTAGAACGTTGCGGCAGCCCGCCGAGGTAAGGTGATACGCAATGCTCGACCCGACAATCCCACCGCCAATAATGACGACTTCTGCCGTCTGCACGCGCCTCGCCCCCCAGATGGACCGAGCATTTTAGCTGAGGTCGCACACGGCAGTACATGTACTCCCGGTAACTCATGCAGAGGCCTTCCGTCCCCCTCGGTAATCTTGCCCCAGTTACCGGCTCCCCCTAGTCTGAAGGAGCATGGCCCTTCGTTGCCTGTTGTTTTCCTCGGATGAGGGAACGGCTGAGCCTGTTCGCCAGGTGTTGGCCGGTCTCGGTGTGGAGGGAGAGTACTGCTCCGAGGCGGTGGCCGCCGTCGAAAAAGTAAGCCATCAGAATTTTCAAATCGTCATCATCGATTGGGATATGCAGCCTGAAGCTGGAATGCTGCTGACCACAGCTCGGGAACGCAAAGCCGCCGAACGGCCACTTACTCTGGCGATTGTGAGCGACGATGTCAGCGTTCCCAAAGCGTTGCAGGCGGGTGCGAATTCCATTTTGCGCAAGCCGCTTCTGGTCACCCAAGTCAAAGATACTTTGACAACCGCTCGCGATTTGCTTCGCGCCAAACAGGAATCGGCGACGGCCGCGGCAGCCGGGGCGTCTGCCGGCTCGACAGGCAGCGCGTCACGGGCGAATGAAACCTCGCAGCGGGCGGAAAATTTTCTGGAATCTTCCCCTTCGGTTCCGATCGGGCAGTTCGTCGCCAAGTCGCATGCGCCTGAATTTGTCACGGCCGTCGAGCCTATCGTTTCACCAATAGAATCGGAACCGGTCCGTGCACCGGTGACGGAAGAAAAATTCTCTCCCTCTCCCGCCTCGCCGGCTTCCCCCCCTCCACCCGATGGCCCCAAAGGTC
>Ga0073928_10010755_pt1 | contig 10800 bp, 10 predicted proteins | sample PaiPotPPA55metaG_FD_76969 | JGI IMG/M metagenome (GOLD analysis project Ga0073928, IMG submission 76969) | Iron sulfur acid spring bacterial and archeal communities from Banff, Canada, to study Microbial Dark Matter (Phase II) - Paint Pots PPA... ...
AGCCGGAGGCGTAACCTCCGCCTTGGCACGTTGCCAGGTTGCTTCGATGGCATGACAGCCGTCACAATACACGCCTTCTTCGGCGAGGTCAGGCGGCGCCATGGCTGATTCTTCCGCGAATTTCTGCTCGACATTCAGTTCACGCGCGATGCGCGCGTCGATTTCCGATTTGGTCCTGGCATCCCAGATTTTATTTTCGGTGAGATATTTTTCGTAGCGCTCAATGGGATCGCGCGCCTTCCAGTACTCGAACATCTGCTTGGGAACGTATTCAGCCGGATCGTGCTGCGCGTGGCCCCGCATGCGCATGGTTTTCACTTCGATGAGGGCCGGCCCGCGTCCGGCGCGGCACTCGTCCACGGCTTCTTTGGTGGCGTTGTACACCGTGATCACATCATTACCGTCCACAATCCAGCTTCGAATTCCGTAAGCCACCGCACGGTCCGCTAGGTTTTTTACGGGCACCTGGCGGGAGACCGGTGTGGAGTAAGCCCACTGGTTATTCTCGATGATCAGCACAAACGGAGCGCGTTGCTGCGCAGCAAGATTCAAGCCTTCGTGGAATGCCCCGGTAGAGCTGCCCCCATCGCCAATCCAGGTCAATGCAACAATCTTCTGACCGAGGTAGCGGCCAGCCATGGCGACCCCCGTCATCACCGGGATCAAATCTCCGAGCATTGAAATGGGTGAAACAATGTGGCGCACCTTCAAATCGCCGAAATGGCTGGTGCCGTCTTTACCCTGCGTCGGCGAAGTGTATTTCGCCATGTGCTGGGTGAAGATGTCGCGTGGCGGAACGCCTTTCACCAGCAGCGCGCCGATGTTGCGAATCATTGGGGCGATCCAATCCTTTTTCTCCAGGGCATAACATGTCCCGACGGAGACAGCTTCCTGGCCCAAGCTGGAGTAAAGCCCTCCGACGATTTTGTTCTGCCGGAAGAGCCGCACCATGCGCTCTTCGAGCTGGCGGTTAAGCTGCATGAAGTAGTACAGGTCTAAATGCTGCTCCCGCGTCAGCGGATTGATCATGCTGCACTCCCTTTTGCGGCTCCCGCCGGCACGTGATCACGACCTGGAAGAGCTGCCAGGCCAGAGCATTGAAAATCATCCAATGCATTCTGAAGGTCGTTTGGTGAAAGGGAAATCATATCCCGTTCAAAAATTTCTCCGAAGTGGGTAATCAGGTGCCCTTCGGCTTCTCCCGCACTTACCTGCGTGCCTAGCGCGCGTTCAAGGGATGTTGCGCGCTTACCGGCAATTCCACACGGCACAATCAAATCAAAATAACGCAGGCCGGTGGAAACGTTGTATGCGAACCCGTGCGACGTAACCCAGCGGCTCAGATGCACTCCCAGCGCACCCAGTTTTTCTTCCGCCCTGGGGACATGCGAATCCAGCCAAACTCCGTGCTGGCCTTCCACGCGTCTGGCATCGAGACCAAAGTTGGCAGTGGCTTGAATCATCACTTCTTCAAGCTGTTCAACATACCAGCGAACGTCGCGCTTGTGCTGGGTCAAATCCAAAATCGGATAGCCCACAATCTGGCCCGGACCATGATACGTGATATCGCCCCCTCGGTCGCTAAGCCGAAATTCCACATTCATCTGGGCCAAAAGATGATCGGATGCGTGCAAATGCTCTCGTTGCCCGTTGCGTCCGAGGGTAATCACATGCGGATGCTCGCAGAGCACCACAACATCGGGAATCGCGCCAGCCTTACGCGCCTGAACGAGCTTCCGTTGAAGATTACACGCCCAGTCATAGGGCACAAGGCCTAGATTCACTACCCAGCAGGTTTTTACTTTTTGAATCACTTTGCGGTTATCACTGTTCTGAATAGCAAAGACCACTCTTGGAACTAAATGTTTATCGCCATGCCGCGGACCGCATTGAACGCGTCGCCCATAGCTTCCCAAACCGTTGGATGCGCGTGGATTGTGGCAGCCATATCGTCCAAGGTAGCCTCCAGCCCCAGCGCGGCGACCGGCTCAGCGATAATTTCGGTGGCCAGCGGCCCGATAGCGTGGACGCCAAGTATCTCGCCGTACTTTTCTTCCGCCACCACCTTGATGAAGCCTTCATGCTGGCCGAGGATCGTCGCCTTGCTATTGCCGATGAATGGAAACTTACCAGTCTTTACCTGGAAGCCTGCTTCGCGCGCCTGCTTTTCTGTCAAGCCTAGGGATCCAATTTGCGGCTCGCAATATGTGGCGTTGGGACAGCGTTTGCGATCGAACGGCTGCACCTGTTTGCCGGCCATGCGCCCAACGGCGATGATTCCTTCCATCGAAGCGGCGTGCGCAAGCTGCGGTAGGCCGGCCACGATGTCTCCAATGGCGTAAAGATGCGGCTCGTCGGTTTCAAGAAATGCGTTCGTATGGATGAATCCGCGATCGAGTTTGGCTTTTGTTATTTCCAGGCCAAGGTTCTCGGTGAGCGGACGCCGCCCCACGGCAATCAGTACTTTCTCCGCGCTAATCGTCTGCGATTTTCCCGCTTTGTCCTTGTACGTGACGGTCGCGCCTGTCGCGTTTTTCTTTACGGATTCCACTTTCGCTTCCAACTCGATGCGCATTCCTTTTTTCGTCAGGGCCTTGTGTAATTCAGCGGAAATTTCCTCGTCTTCGAGCGGCACAACCCGTGAGACAGCCTCCAGCAGCGTAACTTCCGAGCCAAACGTGCGGAAAATCGAAGCAAATTCGACACCCACTGCTCCGCAGCCCACCACGATCATGGATTTTGGAATTTCTTGCAGACCCAATATTTCGCGGTTTGTCAGAACAACTTTGCCATCAATTTCAACCCCTGGCAGCGAGCGCGCCTCCGATCCGGTGGCAAGTAATATATTCGTCGCCTCGATTTCAGTTGTGCCGTCTTTCTCAACTGAAACTCGCCCAGGCCCTGCGATTTTTCCCCAACCAGTAATCGTCTCCACCTTGTGTTTTTTAAATAAACTAGCGATACCCATCGCATGCTTCTTTACAATCTTGTCCTTGCGCGCCAGGATGCTGGGCCATTTCACTTTCACGTCTTTCACTTCAAATCCAAACTCTTCCGCGCGCTTGAAATGATCGTAAATATCTGCATGGTGCAAAAAAACCTTGGTAGGAATACAGCCGACGTGCAGGCAGGTACCGCCAAGGAAAGAGTCTTTCTCCACTACGGCAACCTTCAGACCCCACTGCGCGGCGCGAATTGCGGCGACGTACCCGCCGGGGCCGCTGCCGATCACCACCACATCGTATTTAGCCAAGCCCGTCCTCCCCGCGATTCTCAATTCCGCCGTGCGTATAGATGCATGGAGGGATGCCTAAGATGCGGCTGTTCCAGAGTGCGCAAACCCAACATTTTAGCAGCCGCGCTCGGCAGCCGCAACCCTGCCATAACGCCCTAACGCCTGGGGAGCTAGCGAAGCTGCGCGGTAAACGTCTCAGTAAATGGTTATGCTTGTTTCGTCCGGCACGATTCCTGAGTTAAAGAATAATCCTGGAGCGCTTTTCCGCAGGAGTATCATGCTGAAACCACTACATGCCAACCGCGGCAATGTAGTGAGGACGATCGGAGAGAAGATGACTATCGATTCAGGCCAAGTTGATCCCGTTGTAGTGAGCAGCGAACCCCGTCCGGCTGCGCCACAACCAGCGCCCGGCAATATTTTTGTTGGTCCGCATGGCATCCGCGCTGGCTGGCGGCTCCTGATTTTCTTGGCCATTTTTCTAGCGCTCGCCTTCGGCGTTCAATTTATCCTGTTTCATATTCCCGTTGTTCGCGCCTATCAACAAGCGCAACCCAAAGGCGTGATTACAGCTGCCGGACAAATTCTTGGAGAAGGGCTAAGCGTTCTCTTCTTAATCACTTCAGCTTTCATCATGACCAAAATCGAGAAGCGGTCGTTCGCGGATTATGGCTGGCCCCCTCGTGAAGCATTCGGAAAACGTTTTTGGCAAGGTGTGCCACTCGGCCTCGCGATACTTTCTCTGCTGATGGCGCTCATCGCGCTGTTCCACGGTTTTTCGATCGACGGATTTGCAATCAGCGGTTCTGAAGCAATTAAGTACGGACTGCTTTATGGCGTCGGTTTCATTCTGGTCGGCATCTTTGAGGAATTTTCCTTTCGCGGCTACCTGCAATCTACGTTGGCCTCGGGGATCGGTTTCTGGCCCGCGGCGATCGTTCTCGCCGCTTTATTTGGAGCTATTCACCTCGGAAATCCGGGCGAAGCAAAGTATGGCGCGATCATGGCGGGTCTGTTCGGATTAGTCGCCGCTTTTTCGTTGCAGCGTACCGGGAACATTTGGTTCGCAATTGGCATGCATGCTTCGTGGGACTGGGGCGAGACTTACCTTTACTCCGTTCCCGATAGCGGATTTCTCGCACAAGGACATCTGCTAAAGACTTCCTTTCACGGACCCGTTTGGCTCACTGGCGGCTCGGTTGGACCGGAAGGCAGCGCGTTCGTGTTTCTTGTTTTGATGATTTGGGCCTTGGTCCTACACCTTCTATTCCCGGCAAAGCAGTTACAACGCTGATTGAGTCCGACGGAATCCTTTTCTTCGTCCGACGCATCTACCACAGGTCTATCTCTTCAATAATCGCCTTAATTTGACATTGGAGAGAAGGTGTCGTTAAAATCGTTGGATTTTAGTAAGGCGGTTGACCCCGCCTAGGGACCTAACAATGGAAAAGAAACGACTCGAATACTATAAAAAGAAATTAGTCACACGACGCGATGAACTGGTACGGGGAATCGCGCGTACCGAACAAGAAGGCCGCGAAGCGGACGAGGACCCCACCGTCGACCTTGCGGATAAGGCTGCCAATTCCTACACCAAAGAATTTCTTTTCGGGCAGACGCATAACGATCGTTCACTTCTGCAACTCGTAAACGACGCCTTAGCGCGCATCAAAGACGACAGTTTCGGCGAATGCGTGGCCTGCCATCAAGAGCTTCAACAGAAACGCCTGGAAGCTGTGCCGTGGACCCGCTATTGCATCACCTGCCAGGAAAAGATGGAGCAGGGCCTGCTATAAACTCTCTTCTTAATTTTCGTGGTCGCTGCTGTGCGATCAGTGCGCCCCGGGGCCCTTGGTTTGCCGTCAAACTCGCCGAACTCGCAGCAATCCAGGCTGACCAATTCCAAGCCGACGTTGTGGTGCCCGTTCGGTTCCAGCGCAATCGTTCTCACGAGCGCGGTTACACTCAAGCCAGAGTTAATCGCGTGGCCCCTGAGCCCGCCGTTTGGGATTGAAGACGGCATCGTATTTGCTCATGCGCACCAAGCCCCGCCCAGCACGTTTGGTTCTCTCCAGGCGGGAACATGGGGGGTTCCGTACGTGGCGCCTACGTTACCCGCGAAGGTATCCGAGTTGACAACCTGCGCATCCTGCTGATAGATGATGTATTGAGGACTGGCGCGACTCTTGATCCGTGTTCTCTCGCTGAAAGAAGGCTAGCGCGAAAGCCGTGTTAGGATTGACAGTAGCTCGCGTCGTTGCCGGTTTGCCGCCTTCCAATGCGGCGTTGACGCCGGTTGAGATTTAGCCGGGTAACTGCGTGGGTAACGCAAGCATCCAAAGGTAACGCGCTCTTTTAGTACTTAAAAAGGCGAGCGAATGGACAAGCGTTTCAAGAGCGGCTTACGTCCCCGACCGAGGATTGGGCTGGGTGGCGTCGCGCCGGGCGCCGCAGCTTCCAAGTTGCCGCCCTCGCCGGCGAGCCGTCCTTCCGTGATGCAAGCACCGGTCCTTGTACTCAACGCGACTTTTGAGCCCATTAACGTCACCGCCGTGCGCCGCGCTCTGGTCCTAATGCTCAAAGGCGTGGCTCAGGCCGAAGAAACCAATCACGCCGAAGTCCACACCACGCACAAGGCCATGCAGGTGCCGTCCGTAATTCGGCTTCTGACTTACCGGCACATTCCGCAACAAAGTCGGGCGCTTTCACGAAAAAACATTTTGCTGCGCGATCGCAACACCTGCCAGTTTTGCGGCGACGCGCTGCCAGCCTCAGAATTGACCCTGGACCACGTGATGCCGCGTTCGCGCGGTGGCCGCTCGTCCTGGGAAAATCTGGTGGCTTGCTGCTACGGGTGCAACAATCGCAAGGGTGACCGCACACCAGAAGAAGCCGGACTGAAGCTTCAGCGCCGACCGCGTCCTTTCACTCTTCACACCTCGCGCCAACTGATGCGCCTGATTGGTCATCGTGACGAGAAGTGGCGCAAGTACCTTTTCTACTAGCCCTTTCGACATCCCAAATCAGGTGCAACCTTTTCCGCCCTCTCACGTCTAAGTATTCAAATACTTCTAGGACACACCCCGGGAAGTGGTACTGATTCAACTCAGGCCGCTTCCCTAATTTTTTGCGCTTAACAATCCACGACCCCCATTTTCATATAATCCGATAGGGGTGATTTGAATTTCCGGTGAGAGATATCCCCGCAATTTGTCGGGTGGCTGAATGGAACGTCGACTCCGGGGCAACGAGCCCATACCATCGGGGGTTTTCCGTCCAGTTCGACAAGGGCATCACCACCAGTTCGCTAGATAAAGAAAGACTAAAAAGTCGTGCGGTTATTCTAGAGCCAGCCCGCTGACGCGTATCGCAGGATTCTGCTTATCCCATTGCGCAGGAAGATGCTCCATCTGGATTTGAAAATCCCGGCGCTTTCCGGCGTCCAGCGGCGCATCCGCCGAACCGATCAACCGGTTTGTGTCGCGCAAAATTACCTGATGAAACGGATCGTGAAATTCCACAGTGATTTCCAACCCTCGCACTTTCCGCGTTCCATCATTGAATATAGTGCCAGCCACGTAGGTGAAATCCTGATTCAGGAAATTCGTAGCGTGCGCCAACTGGATATCCAGAAATTGAATGTGCGGCGCGTAGGCTTGCGGCGCTGGACCGAAGGGCAACTTCGCAGCGTCTGCAGCACCGATTGAATGCATCACGTGCGTCAAAAGGAGAAACCCGCCGAAAATCAGCAGCACGATGATGGCGCCCGCCAGGAAGGCTATCGGCAGACGGCTGCGCTCTTCGCGATACGAGGTTTCTCCCGGTTCCATGGTTCCCTGTTGGTTTAGCGGCCGAACAATAGCCTGTTTATCAGCGGTTCAGGTAATCCCGCCGCTGCCATTCTCTTTTGCACTGCTTCGATGTCGTAGGGCACCCGCCAGAATTCCACGCTATTGTTGGGAAGATCGGCGATAGCGAATGCCGCGCGTGGATCGCCGTCGCGAGGTTGTCCCACAGATCCCGGATTTAGAAGGTAGGTTGTACCCGGCTCAATCGTCAACGTGGAAAACGGAGCGCCGTCGGCCGGCTTAAAATGCAGCACGCCCACCTTATTATCTCGTAGCGTGAAACCGCCCTGCAGATGTGTGTGACCGAAGAACGTAATGGGCGACGGCGCGTCCAGCAAACCGTCCAGGGCCTGTGCCGGCGCAAAAACGTATTCATCTTCATCACGATGAGCGCCGTGAACCAAGGAGAATCCATCCACGGTTGCAGGACCGGTAGGCAGCTCCTCTAGCCAGACACGATTCTCGGGTCGTAATTGATTCCTGGTCCACAAAGCCACATTCCGAGCGACAGGATTGAAGTCGTCCGCATTGGCAATCCCGCTTCCCGCTTTGTCATGATTGCCGCGAATCGTCTTGGCACCGAGTTCGCGCACCTTGTCGATTACTTCGTTCGGGTCTGGTCCGTATCCAACCACGTCGCCGAGGCACAATACTTTGTCCCAGCGGTCCTTGGCAGCCCCTAAGGCGGCCTCCAGCGCTGTTGCGTTCGCGTGGATATCGCTCAGAATAAGATAGCGCATTCAACCACCCTGGTGGGCAGGAAGCGGATTATAGTCGAACCCGCGCCGCGTTGCACGAAACTCCAGACAGAAAACGGTTCGCGGAAAAGAGGCTTCCAGGTTGCTCAGCGGATCAGCATGCAGTCGCCGTAACTGTAGAAACGGTATTTTTGCTCCACCGCGCGGGCATAGGCTCGCAGGATTTCTTCACGCCCAGCAAAGGCAGCCACCAGCGCCAGCAAGCTCGAGCGCGGTAAGTGAAAATTTGTCAGCAACTGATTCACAATTCGGATTGGCTTTCCAGGATAAATGAAAATTTCGGCCTCCGCAGGGCCGGACACAATCAATTCCTTTCGGCCTGCCGACTTTTCAGCCGCGTCCTCCAGTGCGCGAACCACCGTCGTTCCGACGGCCAGAATAGGCCGCCCCTCGTTCTTTGCTGTCACAATGGCTTGCGCTGCGCCCTCGGAAATATTGTAAGACTCTGCATGGATCTTATGGTCCTCCAGCCGCTCTGTTCGCACTGGTTCGAATGTGCCTAGTCCGACGTCCAGTGTTATTTCCGCAATCTCGATCTCGCGCTTGCGGAGCAGTCCAAGAATTCCAGCGGTGAAATGAAGTCCCGCCGTCGGCGCGGCCACCGCGCTCCCCTGTCGCGCATAAACAGTCTGATATCGCTCGCGATCCCGCGGCTCAGCTGCCCGCTTGATGTAAGGGGGTAACGGAATATGGCCCAAACGAGCTATCGATTCGGCAAAACTCCCTCGCGATAAGAATCGCAGAAGTCGCAAACCGTATCCGCCGCGGCCCTCCACGCGAGCTTCCAGTTCCCCGTCGCCGAAAATGATGCGTTCACCCACAGGAATCTTTCGTCCGGGGCGAACCAAAGTCTCCCAGAGATCAGCTTCTATTTGCCGCACCAAGAGAACTTCGATGGAAGATTTCAAGTGCTCCTCTCGCGCCGGATTGCTTTCACCCGGCTTCTGAGAATGAATACCTCCGCGTCGCCCAAATAGCCGGGCTGCCAACACCCGAGTATTGTTTAAAACAATGAGTTCATCACCGCTGAGCAAGTCAGGAAACTCGCGGAAATGACGATCCTGCGTAGCGCCAGACTTTCGATCCATCACTAGCATCCGTGAAGCATCCCGCTGCTCCAGCGGATGCTGCGCGATTAACTCAGGCGGTAACTCGAAATCAAATTCACTCAATTCCATTGGTTTCGTCCGCGATCGGTACGCTCTACTTCTACGTATGCTGTACCATCTTAGCGAATCAGCAGGCGCATTTAGCGCCCTGGGCAGGAATCGTGGCAGAAGATTCGGTGGTCATAACTTCGCGAGGAGTTGAGCGCCTGCGCCTGGGCCACCTCTGGGTCTATCGCAGCGACGTTCGCGGCGCCGCGGCAGAAGCCGGCGCCATCGTCCGGGTTGCCGACGAGCGCGGACATTATCATGGCCGCGCCTTTTACAGTGACAAATCACAGATTGCTGTGCGCCTGCTCACGCGCGAAGACGTTCCCATCAACCGCGCTTTTTTCGTCGAGCGCATCCGCCGCGCCGCAGCCTATCGCAAAATGGTTGTCGAAAATACGGACGCATATCGTCTGATTTGTGGCGAGGCTGACCTACTTCCTTCGCTCATCGTCGACGCCTATGGAGATTACCTGGTAGTCCAAACGCTCAGCCAAGCTACCGAGCGCTATAAAAGTCTTCTGTGCGAAATCCTGCTGGAACAGTTCTCTCCCAAAGGCGTCCTGGAGCGAAACGATCCAAAGGTGCGTTTGCTTGAAGGGCTCGAACAGAAAGTCAGTGTCCTGCAGGGAGAAATCCCCGAAGAAATTCTGGCTAAAGAAAACGGTATTGGTTTCTACTACGACCTCCGCAATGGACAAAAAACCGGGTCCTTTCTGGATCAGCGCGAAAACCATGCAGCCGCCCAGCAATATGCGTCAGGAGAAGTCCTCGATTGTTTCGCTTACCAAGGAGGATTTGCGCTTACCGTCGCGGGCCATTGCCAGCATGTAGAGGCTGTAGATATGGCGCCGGCTGCACTGAACAAGGCGCAGCACAATCAAGAAGCGAACGCCATCTCGAACGTCACCTTTCGCGAAGCAAATACATTCGACCTGCTGAAAGAATACGACGAGGTCGGCCGCCGCTTTGACACGATCATCCTTGACCCGCCCGCATTCGCTAAAAACCGAGCCAGCATCCCCGCTGCCCAGCGCGGCTACAAGGAAATCAACCTCCGCGCCATGAAGCTACTGAAGCCCGGAGGATATCTGGTCACCTGCTCGTGCTCTTACCACATTTCCGAGCCTCTTTTTCTCGAAGTCATCGCGGAAGCGGCCATCGACGCACGCAAGACCGTTACGGTCGTAGAGCGCCGGACGCAGGCTCGGGATCATCCGATTCTATTAACCATGCCAGAAACGCACTATCTCAAGTGCCTGATACTACGTATTTTATAGAGATGCTAGCCTAAGATTCAATTCTTGCGGCTGCTCTTAAAATACTTGACAATGATGCACGCATATTTTATTATCAGCTTTCGCTAAGTAGAGCGGGCGATCCGCTATTAGCGGCAACTAAGCTTGACAGCACGGAACGACGAAGAGGGCCGTGATTCTGCCGGCCCTCTTTTTGCCTTCGTAGGAAAGTGAGAAATCGCAGCATGCCGCGACTCGACAAACTAACCATCAAAGCGCAGGAAGCCTTGCAAGCGGCGCAGGAGAGGGGCGCGCGCTCCGGCCAGCAGCAGATTGAGCCGTTACATTTGCTTTGGGCTTTAATCGCTCAAAACGAAGGGGTGGTCCCGCCCTTGCTGGAAAAGCTCGGAGTGTCGCCCGCCACGCTTGCCAGCGAGGTCGAAGCTCAAATCAACCGTCTGCCGAAGGTCTCCGACGTTTCGCAACAGTATCTGAGTCCGGCCACGAACAAAGTCTTCGACCGCGCTTTCGACGAAGCGGATGGCCTCAAAGACGAATACGTTTCGA
>Ga0073928_10010758_pt1 | contig 10798 bp, 13 predicted proteins | sample PaiPotPPA55metaG_FD_76969 | JGI IMG/M metagenome (GOLD analysis project Ga0073928, IMG submission 76969) | Iron sulfur acid spring bacterial and archeal communities from Banff, Canada, to study Microbial Dark Matter (Phase II) - Paint Pots PPA... ...
CTGTAAGCGAGTAGCGCAGCCGGCAACGCCGACATCGGCCGCCTAGGCGGATGAGCCCGCAGGGTGCCACGGGCGCCGCGCAGCGCCGCCCCTGGCATTTCCGTCGAACGTCCGGAGCGGGACGCTATAGGTTCCCGGCTTCCCACTCCGCCTGGCAGGTGATGCAGCGGGTCGCGTCCGGCAGGGCCTCGAGCCGCTCATCACCGATTTGCTTCCCGCAGTCCTCGCAGATCCCGTATGCGCCATGTGCCTTCCGATCGCGAGCGCGCTCCGCCTGCTCGCGATCCTGCTCCAGGACCTGCTGGATGGTCTGGGTATTGGCCCGCTCGGCTTGCACCTGGGCGAACTCGGAATCGCCGAAGCCTTTGCTCATATCAACTCAGTATCCGCCCGGGGGCCGATCGAAACGTAACGACCCTATAAGAATGGCGTTTGGGCCGCGTGCAGCTGGATCTCACGTCCTCAGGCGCACCCCAGCTGAGGCTCGCTTCGGGGCCACGTTCGCTGTCGGCGGGTGCAATCAGGTACGCATAGGTGTCTTCATCGGAAGGAGACAGGTAGAGCTTCAGCGCGCCATAGCGATAGCCAGTGTCGCGTGCGTCTGCCGGGAGGCTTGGATTCCTCGCCCAGGTGCCGATCAAGCCTGGGATGCTCACCTTGCCGTTGGGGTCGCGGATGTACAGCCTGTTTTGATCGGCGGTCGTCGAGCTGGTGCCAAGCGGCCAGCCGATATTCAGGAAGGTCAGCGAATCCAGCCCGCAGTGTGACGGACCGGCAGCGGCCTCCAGAACCTGTCTATCAACTCCAAAGCCATCCTTGGTCGTCCAGGGCTTGCCCGGCCAGGCAGGAGGGTTGTCAAAATAGCTGCCAACCGTTCGCCAGCTCTGCAGTGAGGGGGGCAGCGGATCCGCGATTGGAAGCAGGGTCAGGACCCAGACCCCAGCGACCGCAAGGAGCAGCGCTCCCACCCCCAACACAATGCCCTGGCGACGTCGATTGAGCCGCAGCGATAGGAATGTCATGTTCCGTGCGTGAATAGGATGGAGGCCGGCGAGCAACCTGTAAAACGGGCGCGAGACGCAGGAGGGCGTGAAATGGAGCTGGCTGGAAAGGTAGCACTGGTTACCGGTGGTTCGGGGGACCTCGGGTCGGCCATCAGTCGCGCGCTCGCGCGCGGCAAGATGGATGTCGCTGTCACTTACGTCGGCGAGAAAGGGCGCGCCGACCAGGTCGTGTCTGAGGTGAAGGACGCGGGCTGCCGCGCGTGGGCGGTCCAGCTCGATCAGTCGACGATCGACCAGCCGGACAAAGTGGTTGCGGCCACCGTGGAGCACTTCGGGCGCCTCGACGTGCTCGTCAACAACGCGGCCTGGAACATCGGCATCCCATTCTCCGACCTCGAAGCCCTAACGCCCGAGATCTTCGACCGCATGTATGCCACCAACCTGCGTGGGCCGTACCTGCTCGCGCGAGCTGCGGCCCGCACCATGACGGAGCAGGGCGAAGGGCGCATCGTGAACGTCGCCTCGATCGGCGGCCTCTACCCGTCGAGCAGCAGCATCGCCTACTCGTCGATGAAGGCCGGCCTGATCCACCTCACACGCTGCCTGGCGGTGGCCCTGGCTCCGAGCGTCCTTGTCAACTGCGTGGCCCCTGGCCTGATCGAGGGCACGCGGATGGCCGGCCGATTACCCGACGCGGTGCGCGAGGGGGCGATCCAGAGGGCGGTCCTCCATAGGGCAGCGACGGTCGACGACATAGCGGAGCAGGTGGTCACCTTCTGCCGCACGGACAGCATCAACGGCCAGGTCATGCCGATCGACGCCGGCTCAGTATTCAATTGAGTGACTGCTCGCGGTGACGCAATCGGAGGTTCCCGGGGCCGTACCCACCGCGTCCCTTGAACCACCGGCGCTGGCACGGTCAATCGCCATGGAGCTGGTGACGCGGTACCGGCTGCGCCCCGTGGACCAGCGCGATTACCGGTTGGGCCGCCTCGCCGGTCAGTACGACCTGGCGATGGCCGCGTGGACCGGCAGCCGGGGAGTACTGGTCGGCTTCTACATACCGACGGCCGATCCGCTTGAAGCCTCACAGGATCTGGAAACGCGCTGCCGCGATGCGCTCACATGGGGTGCAGAGCGCCTCAGCACCCAGCGGGCGCAGACCTGCGACGTACTCATCGTTGTGCTCGGCAAGGTCGGGAGGCTCACCATGACGCCCCTACCGAAGGGGCCGGTCAGCATCGGTGCGGTGGCGATCGATCCGGACTCGGGTGAGGCGGAGGAGCTGCTTCCGGTTCCATCCGATCTGCCCTCACTGAGGGTCATGCGCAGCCACCTGCGCGCCATTCGCTCCGGCCGTGAGGCACCGACTCTCGCCGCCATCGATCTGGCTGCGCTGCAGATTGTGGAGAGCGTCTCCCAGAAACCGGCGGTGCGGCCGCTCGCGAAAACGCCTGTTGTGACCTATTCGCTAATCGGCGTCTTCATTGCTGTGTACATCATGGAGAAGGCCCTGATCACTCCCAGCGGCATCGGCCTAACCGATCTCGGCGCACTGGTCAACGTCGGCGGGACCCACCTCATGGGTGCCCACGATCCCAGCATCCGGGCATGGTGGCGCTTTGTGAGTTCCGCGTTCCTGCACGACGACCAGTCGTACCTGCACATCGCCTTCAACAGCTTTGCCCTGTGGAACATCGGACGGTTCGCGGAAATCTGGTACGGCCGGCTCGTCTTCCTCGGGACTTTCCTGGTGACCGCCGTGGCAGGAGGGATCACCTGGGTGGTGCTCACCAGCGGCGACACCGCGCTTGGTCTAACGATCGGCGCCTCAGGCGGCATCACCGGGCTGATGGGCCTGCTCGTCCTGGTGGGGCGGTTCCAGGGCCGGCAATTTCCCCATGCGACCGCCGCGGGCATCCGTCAATGGATCGGCATTAATGCCGCGCTCATCCTTTTCATGGGCATCACCGGCCTGGGAGGCCTCGTCAACAACTACGCACACGTGGGCGGTTTTGTTGCGGGCATGGCGTTGGCGCTGGTGCTGCCACCACGAGCGGCGATGGGAGGGCGCGATCTGCGCATCGTTGAGAAGGCAAGTCTCGCGTTGGCCATCGCTGCCGCGGCGGTCGCGCTCATCTTTGCCGGACTGCACGTGCAATCCGTGATCGGTTCTTCGACAGCAATCTCCTTCGACGGCCAGTATTCACCAACCGCGACCGTTGGAGCCACAAGTGACTTCCCCTTCACAGTGAAGAACGTCGGCTCCACCCGGATCGCAAACCTGACGATCCTTTTTGACGACGGCGACCACTTCCTCGACCACTACACGGTAGTCACCTCGGGACCGTGCACCGTTGAAAAGTCCCTGCCGGGACTCGCCTGTGGTCCGCTAGCTCCTGGATCTGACGTGAAGGTCACGATAACAGCGAAGCCCCGGGATGCCGGAACCTTCACCTTCAAGTTTCACGTCGGCGATAACGGTCTGCAACTTAGAGAGGCAAACGGCGGGGTTTACACGTACGGCTGGACGCAGACGATCGTCAGCTAGGCCGCGTAAAGATCTGGTCCGCCTCGGCTAACAGCGCTGAGACGGTCGCCAGGTTCAAATCATCGAACCCCACGAAGCTGAAATTGTTTCGGCCCACTCGGCATTCGCCAAGTTCGCCCGCGTATGACTGCACCAGGTCGGCGCCATCTTTGGAGATCGAGAGGTAAACGCTGATGTAGTGCTTTTGCAGTGCCACGCCCACGACAGGCCACTCGACCTGTTGGCCGGATTTCGCCAGATAGTGGGATTTTCCGTAGCCAATCATTTTGAATCGCATCCCCGGTTCTCCCGCCGGCGTGCCCTGGTGGAAATAGCGCTTCAGTCTTGGCGCGGACTCTCTTACAAGCCTGTCCAGCTTCTGCAGATCGATCTTCCGAATGGGATCGAAGCCGAGATAGGCCTCCAGAGTGTCGGCGTCTACTCGAAACATGTGGTCGATCTTAGCGATGCCTTAGCCCACGTAACCTCGACGGGCGGCGAGGGATCGTCTCAGCCGAAAGAGAATGCAAACAACCCACGGCGCGCGAAATGACTATTCGTAAATCTTTCCCAAGTAAAGGAAACGTGCGAACTCTCGCCACGTCGCCTCTGGCACCGATCCCGTCTTCGCCAAGTGGCCCTGCGCGCCGCGCGCCGCCGCGTCGAGGTACGCCTCGATCGTTCCGTTCTCCCACCCGTTATGACCTTGCCCCCACGGACTACTCGGATTAACCCGTTCCTTTTCGACTTCGTCAGCTCGGTCGGCTGCGAGCCAGTCGACAAATCGAAGAAACGACTCATAGTCGGTAACGTCATCGGGCTTCAAGTCTGATCACCTGATTGACTACGACCGTCACAACGAGGACCGGCCAGCCGTTGGGATCGCTGCCTAACCATGGGCTATCGCGATGGAGGCCAGATAGTCGTGATTTGGTCCTGATCGTGATAAGCAGCCGCCAGTACGAGGCGCTCCGGCCATGATCCAGTCGCCTCAATAAGCGCTGCCAGCGTTCGAGCTACGAGCATTACGGTGCGACCCTGAGAAACCGCGTCGGTCGCAAACTCGGACGCATACTCCGCTGCAAACTTCGGCATCGGAGGGCCTTGAATACGATCTTGCCAATCGGAGGCCCAGTCTGAGTCCGACGAGCTGTATGCACCACAAATGAAGAAGTTGCTGCTCCATCCGTTGTCTAGGTCGTACTCAAAGTAGACCGCCGGTGCCGTAAGTGTCTTGGCTTTGCTCGCTGCCGCTCGGGCCCCAACTGCCAAGCCAGCGGTGTATTCGGCGGCGTCAATCGCGGCCAACGATGTGGCAACCGCCTCGCCAGCCAGGCTTTCACAACGCTCCCGACCATAGGCAAGCAATCTGACCGAATCACGGCCGGGCGCAAGTTCGCTGATCGCCGCGAGGTCCTGCCAAATGTCGGACATCCCGCGTCAAATCCTAGCCACGGCCGTAAACCTGAGACGAAAGCGGAACTCCCGCCGACCACTGTCTACCATCATGAGGTGATGTCGGACGAGAAGGGAGGCGGCTTCTTTGTCGGCCCAATCGGACCGATCCCGATTGCCAGCGACGATGATCCACGGCGCGCCGCCGCTCGTGCGGCATCCCGCGTCGCCCAGGCGGCAGTCGACTGCCACGATCTGATCGCCCTTGTTCTGAACCACACTGACGCTATGGTCCGCGAGGAGGCTGTACCTCGCCTCAAGGCTCGGTTCCCGAATGACACAGGTGCGCAGGAGGCTTTGATGCATGCGGTTGCCGACGACGACGAGGCGGTGCGCTGCGCCGCCGTGAGTGCGGTTGCCGACTTGGCTCTCCCGCTCGCTGGTGACCTGTTAGCTACTGCGCTACACGATACCGAGCCGGATGTCCGATTCTTCGCGGCTATGGGCTTGCAGCAACTAGGAGACGCCCGAGCACCCGACGATCCGGAGGCGTTTGCGTATCGCCATACTTAGCTAGGTCAACGAGCGCGCGCGGCTCGTTTCAGATCCGCTCTGCTCCGCGAAAGCGATCACGTCCACACCAGCGCAATCGCGGCACTAGGCTGTAGCGCGGTCAGCCGTGTCCGCACATTTACTACTACGGGGTAACCATCCGCTTCGTTATGGGCGTCGCCTACCAGAAGACGCTGGTGTCACCGTCTTCTCCCTAGGCACCAGTCTTGGGCAAGACCATTTACCTCAGCATCCTTAGGGATGGTGTCAACCCGGTGGCGCAGGACCCGCATGGACTGCAACCACGATGACCTCAGTGAACCCTGTACCGTCCGCCTGAATGGCAAAGCAGCCAGCACCACCAGTGCTCAACCGCCCGAACCATGCTCTCCAAAGTGGAGACGAAGGGGCTGCCTGCAGTTCCAGGCCGCCGTCGGTCGTCTGGATGGCAGGAACTACCGTCACGCCGTGTTGTCTTTCCTTATCCACAAGACCCGCAAGAGCGGTCGGGTCAAGACCGTCAGCGGCTAAGGTGATCTGTGATTTGCCTTCACCGCCCAACGGGGAGGCTCGCACCAGTAGCGGTCCCGAGTACCTGGGGTCCACCATGAGGATGGCTTCCTGGCCGCCCGCGTACCAGCTGCTCTGTCCAGACAGGTAGACAGGCCCAGGCCCGACCCCATAGTTGGGTACCGTCGTCGCCCCTGACCCGACAATTGACGAGGCTGGGCAAATTCCGGTTGAGGCCTGGCCAGCGCTCGAAGAGGAACATCCACTCACAAGCAATGCTGCGACCGCGCCGGCGATCGCCAGACGTATGATCGGGTAGGCTCCATGACGACCGCGGAACGGAAATCGCTCCGCGTCGGTCCCACCGTCAAACGTGGCTTCGGTCAGCATGCAGAGACTCGTGTACCGATCGGTGGGGCACCGACGAACAGGTCCCACTTCTGTTTAAGGAATGGGATCAGCGGGGCGACCCGGCGTGGCGCGAACACGAAATTGCAACGCTTTGGCTCGGGCGACGGTTACAGAGGAGCCTCTAGGAGGTTGTCGGGCCCCCGCCCGGATTCGAACCGGAGACCTCTTCCTACCAAGGAAATGCTAGGCAGCGATTATTGGCGAAAGCCTCTGCATTCGATCTGGGCGGAGCGCCGATTGGGAAATGGTCCGCCAGCCCTGCTGACTTCAATCTTTGAACAGCTTGATGCGTCTAGGTTCATCCGGCTGGCGACTTCGCCACGGGCGGCTGAATGGCGAAATCCTGCTCGGCGGTGAGGGTAGCGCGTAGCCGGGCGGCGATAACGACGGTACCGAGACAGCCGAGACACAGCAGCGCGATCCAGACTGCTCCGAGGTGCGCCGCGAGCAGGCCGGTGACGACGGCAGGGCTGACGATCAGCGCAATAGACTGGCTGAAACCTGAGATCGAGTTTGCTCGACCTCGGATCCTGTCATCGGCCAGACTGTTGATCAGCGGGTTCCTCGTAGGAGCCACGATGGTCTCCCCCACCGCGAAAAGGCTGACGAAGGCAAACAAAATTACGGTCCGCCAGCCTGGGCCGTCGACGACTTCGGCGAATCCGAGAAGCGCCCAGGACACCGCCCAGATCAGGCCGATGGCGGCCAGGGCGGAGCTTCGCCGGTGCCGGCGGACGAGCCGCAATACGAGCAACTGAATGGCCACGATGACTGCGGCGTCGATGGTGAAGGACAGCGCGATCGCGTGGTCGGAGATGTGGGCCGCCAGCGACGCAAACGCCGGTAGCCCCGCATCGAACGACCCCGGGCCGGTGAAGGCGAGCAACAGTGAGGCCAGAATCATCAAACGGAGCCCGCGGTGGCTAAGGACATAGAGGTACCCGACCCGGGTTTCGTTGACTACCCTTGTTCGCCGTAGGTTCGGCAGCGGGAGTAGCAGGACCGCGAAAAGAAGACACGAGAGGCCGTTGGCAAGGAAGAGCACCTGGAAGGTCCCGGGATGATCATTTCTGACGACGAACCCCGCGACCGCGGCGCCGATGCCAATTGCCATGTTCTGGACCGCAAAGTTCACCGCGAAGACGCGCGGCTTCAGCGCTGGTTCAGGGGTTAGACCATTCAGCATCGTCGAGATCGCGCCGAACATCGGTGTCCACGTCGCCCCGTAGAAAAGCACGGCCGGCAACGCTGTCAGCGTGTTGTGAGCCCACGCGAGCGCGACCGCGTCGACACCCTGACCAAGCAGGATCATGCCGAGCACCAGCCGGGCGCCCACCCAGTCCATGAGCGCACCGCAAACCAACGCGGTCACTAAGCCGGTCGCCGCCGCCGCCGCCAGCATTGCTCCGACCACTGGTAGCGGGATCCCCCGTACCTCGTGGAGATAGATGATCATCCACGGCAAGACCAAGCCGGTGCCGAGCATTGATAGGAAGTTCCCGGCGAGGAACAGCCGAGTTTCGCGAGAGAGTCGCGGACTCATTTCGCTGTTGCTCTGCTTGGGCATGGTTCGAATCACCAGAATCGATAGACGATGGCGGTGACTTCGACGCGCCTGTTCGCCACTAAGTCCGCACGCGCGTCTGACACGGTCTTACTCCTTTGGATTCAGGCTTTTCGGGTGCGCGAGCAAGCCGTCGTACGGCCGATGGTCTACCCGCACGGCGTCTCTGCTAGTACCGACACCGGATCAAAGGAAAATTGGTCGGTCCGGAGGTGACAAGTTTCCCGGCTCGGCGGTGTCCGTATGTGTAGTGGGATCGGGGGGAGCCCGACAACGAGGTGATGAGATGGAGACGAGAGAATGCAGCAGTGAGCATGGGACTTCTCAGTCGCGCCCAGTCTGGGGACCAGCAGGCGTTCGCGCAGTTGACCGATGGGTACCGACGAGAGCTAAAGCTGCACTGCTATCGGATGTTGGGTTCGACGCAGGACGCCGAGGACGCCCTCCAGGAGGCCTATATCAGCGCATGGCAAGCGCTAGCGAACTTCGAGGAACGAGCCTCCATCAGAACCTGGCTCTACCGCATTGCTACGAACCGCTGCCTGAACATGCTGCGCGCCGCTAGCCGACGACCCGAAGTGGCTTCTTCGCTCAACACCACTCTCCCCGGGCCGACTCGAGTAGGTGAAGTTGTCTGGCTCGAGCCCTACCCCGACATACTCCTTGACGGGCTGCCCGATGACAGCCCCGGACCCGACGCTCGGTACGAGACGAGGGAGTCGGTGTCGCTGGCATTCATCACGGTCCTTCAGCTGCTTCCACCTCGGCAGCGGGTGGCGTTGGTGCTTCGCGACGTCCTCGGCTACAGAGCCAGCGAAGTGGCCGAGATGATTGAAGCAACGGAGGCATCAGTGGAAAGCGCCCTTAAACGCGCTCGGCTGGCTTTGCACGATCGCCTCGCCGACACTAAGGATCGGGAGCCTCCCCCTGCGCCCAACTCCGTAGTTGAACAAGAGATCGTCGCCCGCGTGACCGCTGCATTCGAAACCGGAAACGTGGACGAGCTCCTCGTCCTCCTCACCGAAGACGTCTTGGTCACCATGCCGCCGATTCCTGGGGAGCTCGCGGGTCGCGAAGACACGGGACGCTACTTGCGCAAGACGTTGTTCCGCCCCGGACCCTCGATGCGGATTGTGCCGACCCGAGCGAATGGCCAGCCCGCACTGGCTTCCTACGTTCGTGATCCCCAAACTGGCCTGTACCACGCGAGTGGAATCGTTGTGTTGACATTGTCTGGGCGTCTCACCTCGGCGATGACGTTATTCGGCAAGGACGTCTTGCCGTCTTTTGGGCTTCCGCGGGCGTTGTCTTCTTGACGACGAATTACGCATGTGAGAATCAAGGCGCATTGATGATGGGCAAGAACTCACGCCAAGGGCCTACCGCGCCGTCTGGTGCAGATAGATGATCTCAAAGGGAAGAAATCAGCCCGTAACCGAAGTAGTTGAGGGCGTTTCCCGCTTGAAGGATGAGCACGGGGCGAGGGAGCCCGGTGCGCCAACCCGATGAGGTGTGAGACGCGGCGGTTCATCCGCCTAAACGAACCTATGGCCTGACACCCGGTCGCTGGATGGCCCTCACAACAGACTCGTCGCGCGAGAGACTGGCGCGAGAGTCCGGAGCGGGTAGCCGGCCAAGGGCGTACCCGGCGCCGTGTAGCTGACCTTCGGAAAGAACGCTTGGTTGGTTCGGCCCCTTAATGTCGGCCCCACGGTCCTGACCCGTGCGACCGCCAGCTGGGCGCCACTGTGGACGTGCTATTGAGTTTGGAGCCCACGCCCGGATTCGAACCGGGGACCTCTTCCTTACCAAGGAAGTGCTCTACCACCTGAGCTACGTGGGCGGGCCGCAGCCAAAAGATACTAGTGGGCGATGCATACTCGGCGTGAGAAACCCTGATGCCACTTACAGCTGACGAACTGCTGAATCGGGCCAGGAAGGTGCTGATCCGCATTGAACCGGAGCAGGCCGCGGCCGAGGTCGCGCACGGCGCTCTTTTGGTCGACATCCGGCCGAGCGAGCAGCGCGCTCAAGGTGAGCTCCCGGGAGCGACGGTGATCGACCGCAACGTTCTCGAGTGGCGGCTCGATCCAGCCTCGAAGTGGAGAATCCCAGGGGTCGACAACCATCTGGTTCGGTTGATCGTCATCTGCAACGAGGGCTACTCGTCGAGCCTCGTGGCAGCTGAGCTGCACGAGCTCGGCCTCGTCAACGCGACCGACGTCATCGGTGGCTTTCAGGCCTGGCTGATGGCCGGTCTGCCAACGACCAAAAGCTAGGGCTTATGCGAGACGATCACGATCGCCGGGCCCAGCAAAACGAGCCAAAGTGCGGGCAACGCACAGACAAATGTGACTATCAGAATCAGCACAGTCACGAAGTGCGGCTTGCCGGCGCGCAGCCTGCTGACAGCCAACAGCGTGGCCCCACCACCCGCGACCTCGACCACTGCCGCCACTCCAAGTAAAAGGATTCCCAGGGCATCGTGAAACATCGGTGCCATGTAGGTCGGAGTCAAGAAGGAAAACAAGACCAGCATGACCACCGGCAACGCCAGGACAAAGACCACACCGGCGACAAAGAACCAGGTCACGTAAACGCGGAGCTCGCGCACTTGCTCGGACGTCAGACGGCCTGTACTTGTCATGTGCCAGCTTCGGCGGGATGGTCGCCTAGGTTCCGGACTCCACCTTCCCCGCTTCGGTGAGGATCTCCGCCCGGCCTCGGATCTTGATCGCCGCCGTCAGCTCGGTGAACTGCGCCACCAGGACTTCGCCGGCGTCCAGGCGCTCGGAGTGGTGCGAGCGCGTGTCCTTGCCTCGGGTCAGGCCC
>Ga0073928_10010759_pt1 | contig 10797 bp, 9 predicted proteins | sample PaiPotPPA55metaG_FD_76969 | JGI IMG/M metagenome (GOLD analysis project Ga0073928, IMG submission 76969) | Iron sulfur acid spring bacterial and archeal communities from Banff, Canada, to study Microbial Dark Matter (Phase II) - Paint Pots PPA... ...
CACGCTGCGGTTGATTCACTACGCAGCGTGGCTGGCGCGTCGCTGGAACGATCCCGCGTTTCCCGCCGCGTTTCCGTGGTTCAACACGCAACGCTATTGGGAAGACCGCATTCTCGAGCTGCGTGAGCAGGTCGGCGCGATGGAAGAAGGGCCGCTCTGGCCGGTTTAAGCCGACTTCCTTTGATAGCTGCGGCCGGCGCGCCCTCCTGGGGCTGATGCGCGCGATGCGCCGATGCGCCGACCTCCTGACGCAGCCATTGAAGAATTTTTATGATTATGTAATGACAACCATTATCAATTGAAAGCTTTGCTCTGCCGATACGCTTTTTTGGCCGTATGGGTGAGAAAACCATCTTGACCTGATGGTGGCGAACGCTGCGCTTATCGGTTAAAGCGTGGCGACTCTGCAACCATCTATATCCCGCAAATCTCGCCGGACCCTTCAAGTTCCCGCGCCGCCTTTGCCCCTTCGACCTGCAAGATAGTCGGCAGCGAAACCCCATTCTTGGCCGCCGTCACCTCAGCAAGAATCGATACCGCAATCTCCGGCGGCGTCCTGCTGCCGATATAAATTCCGACCGGCCCATGCAGGCGCGACAACTCAGCATCGGACAGATCGAACTCTTTGAGGCGTTCGCGCCGCGCCGCGTTATTCCTGCGCGATCCCAGCGCCCCCACGTAAAACGCGGGCGTCTTCAACGCTTCCATCAACGCCAGGTCGTCGAGCTTCGGATCGTGCGTCAACGCAATCACCGCACAGCGCTCGTCGAGTCTCATGTCCATCACGGTATCGTCGGGCATGGTGCGCACTATTTTCGTACCCGGCACATCCCACTCGTCCGTGTACTCCTCGCGCGGATCGCACACGGTCACGTGATAATCCAGGCCGACCGCGATGCTGCACAAATACCGCGACAACTGCCCCGCCCCGATCACGAGCATCCGATACCGCGGGCCGTGAATAGTCGAGAGCGTGGTTTCATCGAAGCTCACGCCATCGGTCGCCTGCGCCGGCTCAAGCTTGACCGCGCCGGTGTTCATGTCGAGCGTACGCGTCACCAGCCGACCCGCCAGAACGGCATTGCACAATTCGACGATGCCGCTCGCCATCGACAACGGTTCAAGCACCAGTTGAATCGTCCCGCCGCAAGGCAGTCCGAACCGGTGCGCTTCTTCGGCCGAGATCCCATACTTCACGCTTTCAGGCTTCGTCTGCTCGATGCCGCGTTGCCGGACCCGCTCGATCAAATCGTCTTCAATGCATCCGCCCGACACCGATCCCATCACCGCGCCGTCATCGCGCACGGCGAGCATCGCGCCTTCGGGCCGGGGCGACGAGCCCCACGTCTTGACTACCGTCACCAGCAACACGCGATGCCCGCGTTCAAGCCATCGCGCGCTGTTTCTCAGGACTTCGAGATCCACGCTGTCCATGATCTTTTCCTCTTCTTCACTTCACCTTCACCGTCCGCAGCCGCTTGATCGGGGCCGCCCTCGGACTCGCCCTCGGGTTCATCGCCTTTCGTCAACTGTGCACTGAATCGCTTGAAAAACTCGCCGGCAATCTTCCTCGCCGCCCCGTCCACCAGGCGCGAGCCTATCTGCGCGAGCTTGCCGCCCACTTGCGCGTTGGCCGTGTAGGACAACGTGGTCGAGTCGGCATTGTCGCCCGGTTCCAGGTTCACCTTCGCCTGACCTTTGCCAAAACCCGCTGCCCCGCCCTGTCCTTCGAACACAATGGTGTACGTGTGCGGCGCGTCGATGTCCACCAGATTCATGCGCCCCTTGAATTTCGCTTTCACCGGTCCCACCGATGCCGTCATTGCCACCGCGTAGGCGTTCTCGCCATCGGTTTCTATGCTTTCGCAGCCGGGAATGCACGCGCGCAGTATTTCAGTGTCGTTCAGCGCTTGCCACGCGACGTCCTGCGGCACAGGCAAATGGTGCGTTTCGGTCAGTTCCATGACGTGTCTCCGGCTGATTTCCGGTCCGCACGACGCGCCACCGCCGCCAGCTCCCGGCCGACAGCGTTCAGGCTGTCGAGATTATGAGCCGCAAGCATCGCATCGACATGCGGCAGGATCGCCCGCACGCCCCGCGCGCGCGGCGTGAAATCGGCGTATCGAAGCAACGGATTGAGCCATACCAGCCGATGCGCAAAGCGGCGCAAACGCAGCATCTCGGTTTCGAGGACATCGATTGCTTCGTGATCGAGGCCGTCGGTGACGAATAACACCGTCGCGCGACCGTTGAGCACCCGTCGCGCCCAGCGGCGGTTGAATTCGGCCAGCGCCGCGCCGATCCGCGTGCCGCCCGACCAGTCGACGACCTGATCCGATATCGCGGCAATCGCGACATCGGGATCGCGTTCGCGTAATGCCCGCGTGGCATTGGTCAGGCGCGTGCCGAACAGGAAAACCTGCAGGCGTTCGCGCGATTGCAGCAAGGCATGGCAGAAGTAAAGCACAGCCCGGGAATACGCGCTCATCGACCCGGAAATGTCGAGCAGCAGGACCAGCGGCGGCCGGCGTTCGACCACTTTCTTGTATTTCCACGTGGTCCAGTCGCCGCCCGATCGCACGACGTTGCGCGCGCTGGCGCGCAAATCGGCATGCGTGCCGTGCGATGCGGTTTTTAAGCGACGCGTGGGCTCGGTGGCAAGCGGCATTCTGTGCGAGCGGATCTGATGCCGCAGCGCGCGCCATTCGTCGGACGTAAGCGTGTCGAAATCGCGATGACTCAGGCGTTCCTGGGCGCTGAACGTGATGCGGGCGTGGAGGTGCTCGACGCTTTGCGGCGCGCTCGTGCGCTTCGATTCGGCCGCTCTGGCAGCGAGGGCATCGGCGAGGCGATTATTGCGTTTCGGCGGCGGCACGCCGTTTGTCACTTTTGGCAGCAATAGCGCGCGCAATTTCCCTTCCCAATCGGGATCACGCCAGAAAAGATCGAAGGCCTGATGGAAGAGTTCACGCTCGTCGGGGGCGTGAACGAGCAATGCGGCGAGTGCGGCGCGGACATCGTCGCGACGGGTGATGTCGATCCAGCGCAACGCTTCGAGTGCATCCACGCTGTGCGCCGGCGACATCGCCAGACCCGCGCCTCGCAGCAGCCTCACGAAGTGCACGACGTTGTGGGCAAGCGTTGGCGTTGACATGAGGCTCAGGCCGGTGCGGCAAGACATTGCGCGATTTCGGCAGCGTCCACACGTGCAAGATCGTCCTGGTATTTCAGCAGCACGCCGAGCGTGTCCTGCACAGATTGCGGATCAAGCTCGCTCACCGAAAGCGCCGCCAGCGCACGACACCAATCGATGGTTTCCGCCACCCCCGGCGCCTTGAACAGGTCGAGCGTCCTCAATCGATGCACAAACGCCACCGCTCTTGCCTGCAGTTCCACGCTGGCTTCGGGCGCACGCGCCGCGACGATTTGCAGTTCCACATCGCGTGCCGGATAACCGATCCATTGATACAAACAACGCCGCTTGAGTGCGTCGTGAACTTCGCGGGTCCGGTTCGATGTCATCACGACCAGCGGCGGGCGTTCAGCGCGCACGGTGCCGTACTCCGGAATCGATACCTGGAAGTCAGATAGCAATTCCAGCAGGAAGGCTTCGAACGGTTCATCGGCGCGATCGATTTCATCGATGAGCAGCACGCGCCGTGCGGCCAGATTCAAGGGGTCGGGCATGAGCGCTTGCAGCAGCGGGCGCTTGAGCAGGAATTCGCTTTTGTAGAGCGAATCGTTCGATGGTTGTTCGCCCGCGGCCTCAGCAAGACGCAGCGCCATGATCTGGCGCGGATAGTCCCATTCGTAGAGCGCACTGGCTGTATCGAGGCCTTCGTAGCATTGCAGCCGCAGCATTTGCGTGCCGAGCACGCCAGCGGCGGCTTTTGCGAGCTCAGTCTTGCCGACGCCCGGTTCACCTTCCAGGAACAGCGGGCGCTGCATTTTCAATGCGAGGAAAAGCCCCGTCGCGAGTTCGCGGCTGGCGAAGTATTGCTGCCCGCTCAGGGCGACGAGCGTTGCGTCGATTGATGCCGGGTCCATGAGGCTCCTGGGTCTCGGTAGTCAGTGTTTGTTCGCGCGCGCCGGCAGAACCCCAGCCCATCCATCGGCGCGCTCGAAAAACCCTTGATGCTGCGAGCCGATACTAGAACCCAAGGGCTCGATCAACAGCCCTGCCCGCAAGAATCGGAATCAAATGCGCGCGATACGCCGCACTCGCGTGCATATCCTCGTTGAGTGTATCGGCGCAAATTGTGGTGCCGCGCGCGGCCGCCGCCGAGAAATCCTTCGATAACGCCGCTTCAAGCTCAGAAGCGCGAAACACGCTCGACGCCGCACCCGTGATGGCCACTCGCACGCCGCCTGCATGCTTCGCCACGAACACGCCCACCAGCGCAAAGTGCGAAGCAGGGTTCTGAAACTTCTCATACCCCGCGCGCTCGGCGATCGGAAACTCCACCGACGTAATCAGTTCATCGGGCGCTAGAGCCGTCTCGTACATGCCAAGAAAAAAGTCATCGGCGGTGATGCGCCTTCTGTCGGTCACGATCGTCGCGTTCAACCCCAACACCGCCGCCGGATAACACGCAGCCGGATCGTCGTTAGCAAGCGATCCGCCAATCGTCCCGCGCTCCCGAACCTGCCGGTCGCCAATATGACCGGCAAGGTCGGCCAGCCCGGGTATCGCACGCTGCACCTCGGGGTTCGCGGCAACCTGCGCGTGACACACCGCGCCGCCGATGGTCACCTTGTCGCCCGTGACGGTGATGTCCTTCATCGAGCCGATACGCGTCACATCCACCAGCGCCGATGGCTGCGCAAGACGCAAGCGCATGGTCGGCAGCAAGCTCTGGCCGCCCGCGAGATATTTGGCGTCGTCGTGCTGCTTGAGGAACGCGACCGCTGCATCGGACTTCTCAGGCCGTTGATAATCGAATGAGTACATGTCGAAGTCCTCTTAAGCGGGAGTCAAAGCGCCACGCGCGGCCGAGGCATCGGCGGCGGCTCGCATGGCAGCCCATACGCGATGCGGCGTCGCAGGCATCTGCAAATCGGTCACGCCGAGCGGCGAAAGCGCATTGATGATCGCGTTGATCACCGCCGGCGGCGAACCAATTGCGCCCGCCTCGCCGCAGCCTTTCACACCGAGCGGGTTATGCACGCATGGCGTGCCCTTCGACGTTTCCACATCGAAATTCGGCAGGTCGGACGCGTGCGGCATCGCGTAGTCCATGAACGAGCCGGACATCAGCTGGCCGCTTTCGTTGTCGTACACGGCGCGCTCCAGCATGGCCTGACCGATGCCCTGTCCGATCCCACCGTGCACCTGACCTTCGACGATCATCGGATTGACGATGTTGCCGAAATCATCCACAGCCGTGAACTTCTGGATGCGCGTTTCGCCCGTGTCCGGGTCGACCTCCACTTCGCACAAATACGCGCCCGATGGATACGTGAAGTTGCTCGGATCATAGAACGCGTTTTCGTTGAGGCCGGGTTCGAGCTTGTCGAGCGGGAAGTTGTGCGGCACGTACGCTGCGAGCGACACCTCCGCGAACGCCTTCGTCCTGTCGGTCCCCGCCACGCGGAAAATGCCGTCCTTGAACTCGATATCTTCGGCCGACGCCTCCAGCAAATGCGCCGCGATCTTCTTGGCCTTGTCCTCGATCTTGTCGAGCGCCTTCATGATCGCCGAGCCGCCCACCGCGATGGACCGCGAGCCGTACGTGCCCATGCCGAATGGAATCCGGCCGGTGTCGCCGTGAACGATCTCGATGTTATCCATCGATACCCCGAGCCGATCCGCCACGACTTGCGCGAAGGTGGTTTCGTGCCCTTGTCCGTGGCTATGCGAGCCGGTGAACACGGTGACCGAACCCGTGGGGTGCACGCGAATTTCGCCGGCTTCGAACAAGCCTGCCCGCGCGCCCAACGCACCGGCCAGATTCGATGGCGCCAATCCGCACGCTTCGATGTAGCAGGAATAACCGAGGCCGCGCAGCTTGCCGTTCTTCTTCGATTCCTCGCGCCGCGCGGGGAAACCTTCCACATCGGCAAGTTCCATCGCACGATCGAGCAAGCCTGAGTAATCGCCGGAATCGTAGGTCAGGCCAACCGGCGTGGTGTACGGCCACGTACGGATGAAGTTGCGCCGCCGTAACTCCGCCGGATCGATGTTCATCTCGCGCGCCGCGGTCTCCACGAGGCGTTCGACCACGTAGGTGGCTTCCGGACGACCCGCGCCGCGATAGGCATCAACGGGAACCGTGTTCGTGAAGACAGCCTTCACCTCGGCGTAGATCGCGGGCGTGGCGTACTGGCCGGCAAGCAGCGTGGCGTACAGGATGGTCGGAACGGCGGTCGAGAAGGTCGATAAATACGCGCCCATGTTGGCCGTGGTGTGCACGCGCAAACCGAGGAATGTGCCGTCGGCGTCCATCGCGAGTTCGGCTTTCGTGACGTGATCGCGCCCGTGTGCATCGGAGAGAAAAGCTTCCGAGCGCTCGCACGTCCACTTGATCGGACGCCGTACTTTCTTCGATGCCCACGTAAGCGCGACATCTTCGGCATACAGATAAATCTTCGAACCAAAACCGCCGCCCACATCGGGCGCAATGATCCTTAGTTTCGACTCAGGCAAAGACAACACGAACGCCGCCATCAACAAACGCTCGACGTGCGGATTCTGGTTCGCGACGTAGACGGTGTAGCTGTCGTCGGACTTCGAATAGCTCGCATTCACGGCGCGCGGCTCGATCGCGTTTGGCACCAGGCGCTGATTCACGATATCCAGCGTCGTCACGTGCGCGGCTTTGGCGAAGGCGGCGTCGGTAGCGGCTTGATCGCCGTGGCCCCAGGTGTAGCAGAGGTTGTTTGGCGCTTCATCGTGGACTTGCGGCTGGCCTGGATCGGCGGCAGTGGCGGTATCGACGATGGCCGGCAGCACGTCGTAATCCACTTCGATCAGATCGATCGCGTCCTTCGCTTGCTTCACCGACTCCGCGATGATCAAGGCCACCTGATCGCCTACGTGGCGCACTTTTGTATGCGCGATCACGGGATGCGGCGGCTCGTTCATCGGCTTGCCATCGATGTTATGAATCAGCCAGCCGCACGGCAATCCGCCGACGTTTTCACCGGCCATATCCGCGCCGGTAAAAATCGCGACGACGCCGGGCGCTTCTTTCGCGGCGGCGATATCGATGCTGCGGATCTTCGCGTGCGCGTACGGCGAGCGCAGGAAGACGGCGTAGGTTTGGCGCGGCAGGACGACGTCGTCGGTGTACTGGCCGTTGCCCGTCAGGAAACGATAGTCTTCCTTGCGTCTAACGGCGGCACCGATCAGGTGGTGGGTATCGGGTGTCTCGGGGGCGTTCATCGCGAACTCCTGTTCAGGCGCGAATCTTCATCATCATCGTGAAAGGTGAGTGCAGCTTCTTTGAAGCGCGGGCGGCGGCTCAGGGCGCGGCCTTCATGGCTTGCGCGCCTTGCACCACGGCTTTCACGATGTTGTGATACCCCGTACATCGGCAGAGATTGCCGTCGAGTTGTTCGCGGACATCGGCTTCGCTCAGCTCGGGCTGTTGAGCCGCGAGGGAAGTCGCGCTCATGACCATGCCGGGCGTACAGAATCCGCATTGCAGGCCGTGGCACTCCTTGAACGCGGCTTGCATGGGATGGAGTTCACCGTCCTTCGCCATCCCTTCGATAGTCGTCACCGACAACCCGTCAGCCTGCACGGCGAGGATGTTGCACGACTTGATGGCGCGGCCGTCCAGATGGACCGTGCATGCGCCGCATTGGGCGGTATCGCACCCTACGTGCGTGCCCGTAAGACCGAGTTCCTCGCGCAGAAACTGGACTAGCAGGATGTGAGGTTCGACGGTGGCGGTCACGGCTTGGCCGTTGACCGTCAGGCTGATGCTGAGTGCCATGCTTCTGTCTCCTTCGGGATGGAACAGCCGAAGCTCACTCACCGCTTTTTATTTCACTGGCCTTGCGGACTTCACGACTGTGAGTGTCTGGCTGGGTTCGTGTTGATTTGTTGTAGCAATGAGTAAAGCACAAAATGCAGACGCTCGCTATTGGGCTAAAGGTGGGGGCAAGGTGTTGCAATGCGGGTGGTTTATGTCGCGCAAGGGGCTCGTAAAAACGCCGCCTCGATGGGCGGCGTATCGCTCAAGCGGCTTGGTTCAAGCTCGGGGTATCACGCTACGCCACGCCCCAATTTCGAGTGCCAGCGCGAATAGCTGAAATAGATTGCCAGCCCGATCGCCAGCCACACGACAAACGCGATCCACGTCACCGCCTGCAGATTCAGCATCAGGAACAGGCACGCCGCCACAGCCAGCACGGGCACGACCGGCACGCCCGGACAACGGAACGCGCGCGGCAGATCGGGATGCGTGCGTCGCAGGATGAGGACAGCGATCGACACCATCGAAAACGCGGCGAGCGTGCCGATATTGATCAACTCGGCCAACACGTTCAGTGGCACGAGCGCGCCGGTCAGCCCGAAGAAAAGGCCCACGAGCCAGGTCGTAAAGAACGGCGTGCCGAATTTCGGATGAACCTTCGACAGACGCGCGGGCAGCAAGCCATCGCGCGACATTGCGTAGATGATGCGGGTCTGGCCGTAGCTCATCACCAGAATCACGGTCAGCATGCCGAGCACCGCGCCCAAATCGATGAAACCCGCCACCCACGTTTGCCCCGCGACCTGCAGCGCGTACGAAACCGGATGCGAGATGTTGGCGAATTGCGCGGCCGGGACAATGCCCGTCACCACCGCCGCCACCGCCACATACAGCACGGCGCAAACCGCCAACGACGAAATGATGCCGATGGGCAGATCGCGTCTCGGATTCTTCACCTCTTCGGCCGCTGACGACACCGAGTCGAAGCCGATAAACGCAAAGAACATCACGGCTGCCGCACCGAACACGCCGCTCCAGCCGTTCGGCATGAACGGATGCCAGTTCGCGGGCGTGACGTGGAACACGCCAACGCCAATCACCATCAGCACGACCGCGACCTTGATCGCGACCATCACGTTGTTCACGCGCGCCGATTCCTTGATACCGATCGACAGCAGCGCCGTGATCACCATCATCACGACAAACGCGGGCAGGTTGAACATCGTGAACTGCCCCGGCACGGCGCCCGGGGCGGCAGTGAGCACCGTGGGCAACCCAACACCGAAGCCCGACAGCAGCGACTGCAGATAACCCGACCAGCCAACCGACACCGCCGATGTCGCGAGTCCGTATTCCAGCATCAGGTCCCAGCCGATGACCCACGCGGCCAGCTCGCCGAGCGTGGCATACGAATACGTGTAGATGGACCCGGCAACAGGAATCGTCGATGAAAACTCTGCGTAGGCGAGGGCCGCCAGAGCGCAGGCAATGGCCGCGAGGATGAACGACATCATCAGCGCCGGGCCAGCTTGCACCGCGCCGGTTCCGGTGAGCACGAAAATCCCCGTGCCGATGATCGCGCCGACACCCAGAAACGTCAGATCGAGCGCCCCCAGCGTTTTTTTGAGACCGGCGCGTTGTGCGCCGGCGAGCATGTGCTCGATGCTTTTCTTACGGAACAGGGACATGAACGGTGACTCCTCAAACCTCGAGCGCGGTGCGCCAAATCGATTGGAAAACCCGCGATTTTATCGGATAGAGGAGCTTAAGCGTCGCAAAACGTTGCACACAACGTAATTTTGACTTCTTTTGGGCAGCGCCATTTCAATGAAAATGTTCAAAAATTGCACAATCATGGCAATTCGAGCTGAGTTCGGCTTTTGTAAGTTTAATCATTGGTAAAAGGCACTTCATTGGTAAAAGGCACTTTTAAGGGCATTTTGTCGCAACGCAGCGTGGCATATCGCGATGGGCTGATGAACCGCCCAATCAAAAAAACCGAAGCGCAAGGCTTCGGTTTTTCTTTTCCGGCACGCCAGCCAAACACGCTCAGCCGACGAAAGCCTTCTCCACGACGTAATGTCCCGGATGATTGTTGCTGCCTTCCTGGAAGCCCATTTCATCGAGGATCTGACGTGTGTCGCGCAGCATGTGCGGGCTGCCGCAGAGCATCACCCGGTCGTTTTCCACGGAGAACGGCGCCACGTCCAGATCGGCGAACAGCTTCTTCGTTTCGATCAGATCCGTGATCCGGCCGCGGTTCGCAAACTCTTCGCGCGTGACTGTCGGGTAATACACCAGCTTTTCCTGGATCAGCTCGCCCAGATGCTCGTGTGCCGGAAGGTGCTCGGTGATGAAATCCTTGTATGCGAGTTCATCGACAAAACGGCAGGTGTGCGTGAGCACGATCTTGTCGAAGCGGTCATACACGTCCGGATCCTTGATGATCGACATGAACGGCGCGAGGCCCGTGCCCGTTGACAACAGCCACAGCGTTTTGCCGGGCAGGAGGTTGTCGGCGACCAGCGTGCCGGTTGGCTTCTTGCCGATCAGCACCGGATCGCCCACCTTCAAGTGCTGCAGGCGCGACGTCAGCGGACCGTCCTGCACCTTGATGCTCAGGAACTCGAGATGCTCTTCGTAGTTGGCGCTGGCCAGGCTGTAGGCGCGCAGCAGCGGCTTGTTGTCCACCTCAAGACCGACCATGGTGAACTGGCCGTTTTCGAAGCGAAACGCGGCATCCCGCGTGCAGGTGAAGCTGAACAGCGTGTCGGTCCAGTGATGGACGCTTAGAACGGTTTGAGGATTAAGGTTGCTCATGGCTTCATGGATAGTGCGGAATCAGGGCGGCGCAGTAGTGCGTTCCGGCGGCCGA
>Ga0073928_10010760_pt1 | contig 10797 bp, 12 predicted proteins | sample PaiPotPPA55metaG_FD_76969 | JGI IMG/M metagenome (GOLD analysis project Ga0073928, IMG submission 76969) | Iron sulfur acid spring bacterial and archeal communities from Banff, Canada, to study Microbial Dark Matter (Phase II) - Paint Pots PPA... ...
CGGCATCCACGCTGCGAACGGACTCAGGCCCGCCGCCACCTGCAGCAGCGCAAACATGGCCGCGCGGCGGCGGTCGTAGGTTTCCAGATCGAGCGACACCGCCACGCCGGGACTGCCGTTGGCCAACGCCGCGCGACGGTCCGGCTCATCGAGCCCGCGCGCCCGGATGAACTCGCGCATCTCCGCCGCGCCCAGCGGCGCGAAATAAAACGGCACCGCGCGCGAGCGGATGGTGGGCAGCAGATCGTAGGCGTTCTCGGCGGTCATCACCAGGATCAGGTGCGCGCAGGGTTCTTCGAGGGTTTTGAGCAGGGCGTTGGCGGCGTGCTCGCCGGCGCGGTCGACGTGGTCGATCAGGAAGACGCGGCGGTTGCCCTGGTTGGGCGCGAGGCGCGCCCATTCGCGCAACAGGCGGGTCTGGTCGATCGAGATTTGGCGCAGCGGGCCGTCGGGCGGGAACGTGACGAAATCGGGGTAGGTGGCGAACAGCAGCGGGTCCTGGTTGCGTTTGTCGGCGGCCCAGCGTTCGCGGGTGGCGATGGTGGCGGCGTTTTCGGGGAGGCTGAGATCGTCGCGCTCGATCTGGTCTGCGTGGCCCAGGAGCTCGGCCGCGAGCTTGCGCGCGAGCGTGGCTTTGCCCACGCCTTCTGGGCCGGCGAAGAGCAGCGTTTGCGCCAGGCGGCCGCGCGCGATCATCTGCTCGAGGGCCGCGGTGACGTGCTGGTTGCCCCAGAATCCGTCAAACATACGGCTCGACGACCTTCCAGACTTCCTGCGCCATGGTTTCCCAATCGGCGCGGCCGTCGATGATGCGGAATCGCTCGGACTCTCGGGCGGCGAGCGCGTGATACGCTTCGTAAACCTTGCGATGGAATTCGAGCGATTGCTCGTCCATGCGCGTTTCGGTGTGCCGGGTGGAAGCGTTGCGCGCGTGGGCCCGCGCCAGGCTGGTTTCGGCGTCGATATCGATGAGGAGCGTGAGATCGGGCAGGAGGCCGCGGCAGGCGATGCGGTCGAGTTGCATAACGGCGTCTGCGCCGAGACCGCGGCCGCAGCCTTGGTAGACGCGCGTGGAATCGGTGAAGCGATCGGAGAGCACGATCTTGCCTGCGGCGAGCGCGGGCGTGATCCACTCATCGACGTTTTGCGCGCGCGCGGCGAAATAGAGCAGCATTTCGGCGGTGGGGTAGAGCTCCTGGTTGGCGGAATCGAGCAGGATGCGGCGCACCTGCATGCCGATGCGCGTGCCGCCGGGCTCGGCGCTTTCGAGTACCGCGCGGCCATGCGCGCGCAGGCGCTCGGCGAGGCGGCGCATCTGAGTGGTTTTCCCGGAACCATCCATGCCTTCGAATGTAATGAACAGGCCCCGCATGCGGAACCCTTATTGTAGCCGCGCGGACACGGTGTTGCGGAGGACGCCGATGCTTTCGATTTCGACTTCGACGATGTCACCGGGGTGCATGGCGCGCGTGCTGCCGGGCGTGCCGGTGTAGATGACGTCGCCGGGCGCGAGTGTCACCCAGCGAGCGACCCAGCGCACGATGGCGGCACAATCGAAGATCAGGTCGGCGGTGGTTTGCTGCTGCACGACTTCGCCGTTGAGGCGGGTTTGGAGGGTGAGGTTGGAGTAGTCGAGGCCGGTAACGATGGCCGGGCCGAGCGGCGCGAAGGTGTCGCAGCCTTTGGCGCGCCACCACTGCAGATCCTTGTGCGGGCCGGCCTGCCATTCGCGCTCGCTGACGTCGTTGCCGCAGGTGACGCCGAAGATGCCCCCCCCCGTGCCGATCACGATGACCAATTCGCCTTCGTAATGCACGTTGGTGGCGTCGGTCGGAATGACGATGGGGTCTTCGGGATTCTGCAGCGCGCTGACCGGCTTGTAGAACATCTCGGGATGCTCGGGCTGGGGGCGCGCGCCGAGATGGCTTTTGTAGTTGAGGCCGACGGCGAGGATTTTTTGCGGCTCGCAGGGGTAGAGGAGCTTCACGCTGGCGAGCGGATGGGTGACGCCGGTAGGCTCATGCGCACTGAACAGATCGCCACGCAGTTCTCGGACGGTGTTGGCTTCGAGGATGCCGTAGGAAGTGGAGGAGTCTTTGCGATAACGGATGTATTTGGTCAAGCTCTAGTGTAGCGCCATGTTAAGATGACTAGTCATGAAGGCCAAACCGGCCAAGTCCCTCCACAAAGAAATTTCCGCGGCGGAGTTCAGGGCGAAGTGCCTGAAGTTGATGGACGAAGTGCAACAGCAGCGGCGCGAGATTACTATCACTAAGCGGGGGAAACCCGTGGCGCGTCTGGCGCCCCTGGCCTTTGAGATGCCGGAGTTATTTGGCCGCATGAAGGGAACCCCGATTGACGTTTAGCCATACTCAGGCGATGACCCCTTATCTTGAAATCGGCGGTGACTACCGTGAAGTGGTTCCCGGCATCCAATTGCTGGAGCTGCCGCTGCCCTTTTCGCTCGGTTTGGTGAACGTTTATCTGGTCGAGCTGGACGCGGGCTATCTGCTGATCGATTGCGGCATGCAGACCGAGGCGAGCTTCCAGGCGCTGGCGCGGGCGATGGAAGGGCTGGCACTCGATTGGAAGGATATTCGGCAGATCCTGCTGACTCATATTCATCCGGATCACATGGGCCTGGCGCCGAAGCTGCTCGCGCTCACCGGAGCGCCGCTCGATCTGCACTTTGCCGATCATGAGCTTCTCACCGAAGTGGCGGACCACGATCGGCATCGCACTTGGCAGCACGAGGTGCTCGCTGCGGCGGGCGTGTCTCCGGAGATGAACGCGCTGGTGCATACGGCCGGGTTCGAAATTCAGGAGAATTTCCATCTGCTCACGCCGGATCGGTTGCTGCGCGGCGGCGAAGTGCTGGCGACGCGGCACGGCGAGCTTGAAGTGTTGTGGACGCCGGGCCACTCGCCGGGGCACGTGTGCCTGTACGACAGGGCGCGGCGGGTGCTGCTTTCGGGCGATCACATCCTGGAGCACATTTCGCCCAACATCGGCTGGCAGCCGGGCCATGACGCGCTGGGCGAATTCCTGACGTCGCTCGACAAGATCGCGGCGCTCGAAGTGGATTTGATTTTGCCGTCGCACGGCGCACCGTTCAAGGGTCATCGCGAATGGGTGCGCAAGACGCACGACCATCACGCGGAGCGGTGCGCGAAGATTCTGGCACTGGTCGATTCGGGGGCGGATACGGCCAGCCAGATCGCGGAGCAGCTTTGGAATCGTGCGCTTTCGCCCTTTCACTTGCGCTTTGCGATTTTCGAAGTGCTGGCGCATCTGGAGTATCTGGAGCGGCGCGATGCGGTACGGGCCAGCCGATCGAACGGTGTAGTTCACTGGGCGCGCTCCAGTTAACATTTCGCCGCTGCGGCGCATCTTGCCGCTGCGGCGCATCTTATCGAAGTGGAAGGCTGCCTGGCATTGACCGCCTCCGTGACCGTCTCGCCGGTTGTATCGATCAACGACGATGCCGAGTTGGCACGCGCCGCGCGCCACGGCAATCGCGTTGCGTTCGGCCGCCTCTACGATCGCTATGCGCACATGGTGCACGGAATCCTGCTGGCACGCGTGCCGCCGGGCGAGGTAGACGACCTGGTGCAGGATGTATTTGTTTTGGCGCTGCGGCAGATCGGGGCGCTGCGCGAAGACGGGGCGTTCGGCGGATGGCTGGCCATGATCGCCCGCAACAAAGCCTACGATTATCACCGGCGCAATCGGGAGTTCGTCGAACTGCCGGAGAATATCGCGGCGGCCGACCGGCACACGCCCGATGCGCTGGCGGCGCTGGATGCCATTCGCAAGCTGCCGGAGGCTTATCGCGAGCCGCTGCTGTTGCGGCTGGTGGAAGGGATGAGCGGCGATGAGATCGCCGAGCGGTTGGGCATGACGCCGGCTTCGGTGCGCGTGAATCTGCACCGCGGGATGAAACAGCTCCGGCAGAAGTTAGAGGTGAGCCATGCGGAATGATTACTTGTGGGATGGCTCGGGCAAGCCGGACCCTGAGATCGAGCGGCTGGAGCGCCTGCTGAGCGAGTTTCGCTCGCACGCGCCGGCGCCCGCGCTGCCCGCCTTCGACCGTTCGGCTCATTTCCGGCCGAGATGGGGCGCGCTGGCAGCCGCCGTGGTGCTGGCCGCGGGCGCGGGGTGGCTGGCTTCGCGAGGCGTGCCGGAAGGCTGGCAGGTGGCACGGGCCGGGGCTGGTTCGCATGCGTTGGCAGTGGGGCAAACGCTGGAGACAGGCGCGGATTCGGCGACCGTGAATATCGGCAATATCGGCGTGTTGGAAGTAGAGCCCAACAGCCGGCTGCGATTGGAGCGCGCGCGGCACAACGAGCATCGCATGTCGTTGGAGCGCGGGCTGATTCAGGCGATGATTTGGGCGCCGCCGCGCTCGTTTGTGGTGGATACGCCATCGGCCGTGGCGGTGGACTTGGGATGCTATTACACGCTCGAGGTTAGCGACGATGGCTCGGGATTGGTGCGCGTCCTCGCTGGCTGGGTCAGCTTCGAGCGCGACGGGAGGGAGTCGTTTATCCCGGCGGGGGCGGCTTGCCGGACGCGTCCGGTGAGTGGGCCGGGCACGCCGTATCGTGAGGACGCCCCTGCCGCATTGCGCGAAGCTCTCGATCAATTCGATTTTGCGCACGGCGGCGAGGGGGCACTGCGGACGGTGCTCGCGGCGGCGACTAAAGAGGATGGGTTCACGCTGTGGCATTTGCTGACGCGCGTGGAACCGGCTGCGCGGCCGCGCGTTTATGATGCGCTGGACGCTTTGGCACCGCCGCCTGCCGGTGTGACTCGCGATGGGATTCTGGCTTGCGACCACAAGATGCTAGACCGCTGGTGGGATCAGCTTGGGTTGGGGAACACGGCGTGGTGGCGGCGGTTGGAGAGCCGGTGGCCGGACCCGGCGCCGCAAGGCAGCGGGACCGCTCCCTGACGGTCGCGGCTCGGTAGTCGCGGCTCGGTAACTACGCCAGGAAATCGGCGATGACTTGCGCGAGTTCTTCGCCCTTATCTTCCTGGAGGAAATGGCCGGCGCCGCGAACGACAGTGTGCGGCTGGCCTTGCGCGCCGGGAATGAGTGACTGGAGCAGGCGGTCGCCGCCGGCGGTGACGGGGTCCTGATCGCTGAAGGCGGTGAGGAACGGTTTGTTCCAGGCGCGCAGGACGCGCCAGGCATCGCGGTTGGCCTGAGAGGCAGGATCGTCTGGGCGCGTGGGAACCAACATCGGGAAGATGCGCGCGCCAGCCTTGTAGCGCGCGTCGGGAAATGGCGCGTCGTAAGCCCGGATGACTTCGGGCGGCAATTCCGTAACGCAGCCTCCCTTGACAATACCTCCGATGTGCAGATCGGGTACGCTTTGCGAGTACGCTCGCCAGCGCTCGAAGGCCGCAGACATCGGCGTATCGCCGGTAGGCAGGCCAGTGTTGGCGACGACGATGCGCGCGAAGCGATCCGTGTGTTCCGCGGCGACGCGCATGCCGATCAGCCCACCCCAATCCTGACCCACTAACGTGGCATCGTGCAGATCCAACGCCTCGACCAAACCGGCAACGATGTCTACGTGGAACTGGTAGGTGTAATCTTCCGTGCGCACGGGCTTGTCGGAGCGGCCGAAGCCAGCGAGGTCCGGCGCAATGGCGCGATGCCCGGCAGCGGTGAGGATGGGGATCATCTTGCGATAGAGGTAACTCCAGGAAGGCTCGCCGTGGAGCAACAAGACCGGGCTGGCGCCGCGGGGGCCTTCGTCGACGTAGTGGATGCGCAGGCCGCGGACATCGGCGTAATGCGGCTCGAAAGGATAGCCGGGCAAGTTGCGGAAACGCTCGTCTGGAGTGCGCAGAAACTCGATGCTCATGGCATCCAGATTCTAACATCCGCCGGCGAGCTTCGGCTCTTGGATTTCAAAACAGCGTCCGGTCGACACTTCGACCCAGTGGCCATTCTCGGTGCGGCTCAGCACCATCGGCTGGTTGTCGTCCAACCGAATGGCCATGCTGAAGCCGCTGGGGGTCAAACGCTCGATCGTGGCATTGAGTGGCTCACGCCGCGCGTCTTCCGGATGAATCATTATCCGATCGCCTGTTTTCATACTGCCTAACTCCAACTTCTGAGGAGATTATAGGCAGCAAAAGGTGCGAAATTCGATAGATATGGATGACTAAGAGTACCGGGTATCGTACTATGGGCCGTACTTCTTATTCACCTTAGATGGTATAGTTCTTAGCCACCTTCTTGAACTGTCTCACTTGGGCGGTGATCCAGGCGTCATCGCGACCGAATTCGCGAGCCATCAGTTCGGCGACGCGGGGCGCCATGCGGATGGCGGCTTTGGCATTCAAGAAGAGGGCGCGGGTGCGGCGGGCAAGCACGTCCTCGATGGTGCAGGCCAGTTCGCGGCGGGCGGCCCATACGACTTCGGCGCCGGTGTAGGGCAGGGCTTTATCGAGCGGCTCGGCGAGTGCCGGCTCGGCGCGCATGAGCTCTTGGATGGCGGGCGCATCGGAACCATATACGCGCAAGGGGCCGAATTTCGTGGCGTTGGTATGGAAGCCATGCAGGTGAAGATCCCCGGTGACGCAAGGATTCTCGGGGAGGCGCGCCAGCATGGCGGCCTGGTTAACGCAATCCTCTGCCATATGGCGGTAGGTGGTCCACTTGCCGCCGCAAATGGTGAGCAGGCCGGATTTTTCGATGTGGATGGTGTGATCGCGCGATAGAGTGGACGTATTACCGCCCCCCCCCGCGCGCACCAGCGGACGAATGCCAGCGAAGACGCTCAAGACATCAGCGCGCGTGGGTTTCTTCGCGAGGTAGAGCGACGCGGTACTGAGGATGAATTCGATCTCGTGCTCCATGGCGACGGGCTCGAGCGTGGATTCAGAGATAGGAGTATCGGTGGTGCCGATGAGGGTGTGATCGTGCCAGGGGATGGCGAACATGACACGGCCATCGCTGGTGTGCGGCACCATGATGGCGCTATCGCCGGGCAGGAAGGAGCGATCGAAGACGAGGTGGATGCCCTGGCTGGGAGCGATCATGGGAGCGGCTTCGGGATCGGCTTCGAGGCGCAAGCGATCGGTGAAGGCGCCGGTAGCATTGATCACGACGCCGGCTTGCACGCGGAGCTCTTCACCGGTCTCGCAGTCACGCGCCTGGACGCCGTCGATGAAGCCGTCGGCGTCTTTAGTCAGGCTGGTCACTTGGACGTAGTTGAGTAGGGTCGCGCCCTTTTGGTGAGCGGTGGCGACCATGTTGATGAGGAGGCGGGAATCATCGAACTGGCCGTCGAAGTAGATGACGCCGCCGCGCAGTCCCTGGGTTTTGATGGTGGGAAGGCGCTCCAGAGTCTCTGCTTTCGAGAGAATACGGGAGGAGCCGAAGCCATATTTGCCAGCCAGCAGGTTATAGACTTTGAGGCCGAGCCCGTAGAAGGGCGCTTCCCACCAGTCGTAGTTTGGGACGACGAAGGCGCGGTCGTGGACGAGGTGCGGGGCGTTGCGCAGGAGCAGGCCGCGCTCGCGGAGGGCTTCCATGACGAGCGAGATATTGCCCTGTTCGAGGTAGCGCACGCCGCCGTGGACGAGCTTGGTGCTGCGGCTGGAGGTGCCCTTGCCGAAGTCGCTTTGTTCGAGCAAGAGGACCTTGTAGCCGCGGGCGGCGGCGTCGATGGCCACGCCCACGCCGGTCGCGCCCCCCCCCACGATCAGCATGTCCCAGGGTTTGGAGTGGGCGTGGAGGCGGCGGTACATTTGGGCGCGGGTCATGGGTGCCAGGGCCGGTTAGCCCTCCGTCAATATTGCCAATTCAGGGATGCCGTGAAAACCGGCCGCATCGTGCGTGACCAGCGGGCAACCATAGGCGATAGCGGTGGCAGCAATCCAGGCGTCTTCGGCGGAGATGGGTTGGCGTCGCCGAATCGACCGGACTTCTCCCCACTTCCGGCAAATCACGAGATCCGACGGAATCACCGTGTAGTCCCGCAGCGTTGCCTCGAGCTGCTTGAATTTTTCACTGGCCCAGCTCGCCCGCAAGGCACCCTCAAAAAGTTCGCCCACGGTCATGAAGGATATGGCGAGCACATGGCCCTCGAGGTGACGCCGGTAAACCTCTGCCAGCGTATGCCGCTTCATGAGGAAGGATACGACATTGGTGTCGACCAGCCGGGTGCTCAACGGTTACTCCCGGCGGGAATCTTCCCTGCGGCGCGCGTAAATGGCCGCCAGGAACTCTTCGAAGGCGCAGTCGTCTTCCCAGAGAGACGCTCCGGATCCCAAAATCTGCTCGAGTTCGTCGACCGGACGCACATGTTGCTCGGCCGTCAACTCGCCGAGGCTCTTCGGCTCGAAAAACGGATCCGCAACACGGCTGTCTTCGCGGCCTTTCCCGGCGCGGCGCTCACTTAGTCTCACAGCTCTTCTGGCCACGTCTTTATTCTAGCCGATATGCCCCCGCTCCTTATGCCCGTTCTTTGCCGGCCATCTCGATGAGGCGGGGCTCGTTGATTACGGCGACGCCGAGGGCGCGGGCCTTGTCGAGCTTGGAGCCGGCATCGTCGCCGGCGACGACGAAGCTGGTCTTGCGGCTGACCGAAGAAGTCACTTTGCCGCCGGCGGATTCGATGAGCTTGGTGGCTTCCTCGCGGGTCAGGTTGGGAAGTGTACCGGTGAGGACGAAGGTGAGACCGGCGAGCGGGCCGCCTTTCTTGCGCTTGGCCTGATAGTCGAACCTCAGGCCGGCGGCGCGCAGGCGTTCGACGAGCTCGCGGTTGCGCGGCTCGTGGAAGAACTGGTAGATGCTTTCAGCGACCCGGGGGCCGACCTCTTCGGCGCGCTGCAATTCGTCGACGCTGGCTTCGGCGATCTTATCCAGGCTGCCGAAAGCCTCCGCGAGGAAGACCGCTGTACGCTCGCCGACGAAGCGAATGCCCAACGCGCCGATCACACGCGGCAGCGGGTTCATCTTCGATCGCTCGATGTTGCGGATCAGGTTGCCGGCCGACTTAGTGGCCATGCGGTCGAGGTCAACCAGACGGGAGAGCGTCAGATAATAGATATCCGCGACGCTGGTGACGATGCCCTTATCCACCAGTTGATCCACCAGGGCGTCGCCCAAGCCATCGATGTTCATCACGTTGCGCGAGGAGAAGTGGAGGATGGATTCCTTGAGGCGCGCGGGGCAGTTGGTGTTGATGCAGCGGCTGGCCGATTCCGCCTCTTCGCGGACGATCTTGCCGCCGCAGACGGGGCAGGCCGAGGGCATGCGAAAGGGCTTGCGATAGGAACCCTGCGAATGCACGCGCACGACTCTGGGGATGACGTCACCGCTGCGCTCGACAATGACTGTATCGCCGATCTGGAGTCCGAGGCGGTCGATTTCGTCCTCGTTGTGCAGGGAGGCGCGCGAGACGGTGACGCCGCTTACGGTGACGGGCTTGAGGTGCGCGACGGGAGTCAAAGCGCCGGTGCGGCCGACGTGCACTTCGATGTTCTCGACGGTAGTCTCGGCCTGGCGCGCTGGGTATTTGTAGGCGATGGCCCAGCGCGGAGCTTTGGCGGTGAATCCAAGCTGCTCCTGCTGGGCGATGGAATCGACCTTGACGACTACGCCATCGATTTCATAGGGCAGGTCGTCACGCTGGGCTTCCCAGTGCGCGCAGAAGGCCAGGGCCTCGTCGACATCGCGGCACAGTTTGCGATTGGCGTTGACCTTGAAGCCCATGCGGGACAACTCTTCGAGCGAATCCCAGTGGCGATCGCAGGCCGGCGCGCCGTCGACTTGGAGGAAGTAAGTGAAGTAATCCAGGCGGCGGGAAGCGGTGATGGAAGGCTCGAGGACGCGCAACGATCCAGCGGCAGCGTTGCGCGGATTGGCGAAGCGGGACAGGCCGCGCTCTTCGCGGTCGGCGTTGAGGCGCTCGAAGGCACGGCGGTTCATCACAGTCTCGCCCCTCACTTCGAATTGGGGGCGGTGGGTCTTGACGCGCAAGGGCAGGGAACGGATGGTGCGGGCGTTTTCGGTGACTTCCTCGCCCACGCGGCCATCGCCGCGGGTCACCGCCTGGGTGAACTGGCCGTCGCGATAGTGGACGGCCATCGACAGGCCATCCAGCTTGAGCTCGGTGACGTAGCTGAACTCGGCGCCGCCCAGCAACTCGCGCACGCGGCGGTCGAAGTCGCGCAGCTCGGCTTCATTCAGCGCGTTGTCGAGACTCAGCATGGGCGAGCTGTGGGCCACTTTGACGAAGCCCTCGCGCGGTTTGCCGCCCACGCGCAACGTGGGAGAATCGGGGGTGACGAGGTCGGGATGCTGCGCTTCGAGATCGCGCAACTGGCGCATCAGGGTGTCGTAATCGGCATCGGAGATCTCCGGCTGGTCGAGCACGTAGTAGAGGTACTCGTGGTGGCGCAGGGTATCGCGCAGCTTATCGATTTGGGAAGCAGCATCCTTGGACATTGGGCCTTTAACTATAATGTAACGAGAGTTGGAGTATCGTTATCGCCACAGGCAGCAGGACTATCATCATTTATAACCCCTTTGCGGGTAGGTTGGGTGGGCGCGGGTCGATACGGCTGGAGCGCGCGGTGGCGGTTCTGCGCGCAGCGGGGCACGACACGCGGCTGGTGCCGACGCAGGGGCCCAGTACCGCGGGGGCCATTGCGCGGCAGGCTATCGCGGACGGCGCGGAGCTGATTCTCGCGGCGGGCGGCGACGGGACGATCAATGAAGTCGCCGAGGGCGTGGCGTTCACGGACGTGCCCCTGGGGATTTTGCCCGCA
>Ga0073928_10010761_pt1 | contig 10797 bp, 8 predicted proteins | sample PaiPotPPA55metaG_FD_76969 | JGI IMG/M metagenome (GOLD analysis project Ga0073928, IMG submission 76969) | Iron sulfur acid spring bacterial and archeal communities from Banff, Canada, to study Microbial Dark Matter (Phase II) - Paint Pots PPA... ...
AACCCACCGTCGGCGACCTTCGGTCAAGCCAGTTATCAGGCGGAACAGCGTGATGCCGCTGGACGGCTCACGGTCGAAGCGGCGAATATCACGCCGTTTACCTGTCGCGGAAATTCGTTCTACCTTTACCAGTATCCGAGTCGTCCACTCGGCCAGCCGTCGTTCCGGGCAATACGTCCGCCGGATTTTGCACATCCGCTCGGCGGAAAGGATTTTGCCTCGCGGGATCAGGCGGTCGCCGCGGCTTGTGCGCCCTGATCCCGTCACCGTCGATCTTGTGCGTCAGAGGTGCCAGTTGATCTCAAGAGCCGCGATGGGGTCTGCAGGACAGTCTTGGCGCCGCTGGCCCTTGCAAACCCAGACCTCGGCTCCTTCAGTGGCTGCCCAGCCGTCACCGTAGCCTCGGATCCGACCGGGATACGGCCCCAATGTTTCCTCGCAAGAAGACGTGCTCGGACCGCAGGTTTGCCCAGGCCCCTCCAAGCCGACGGAGAGCCACATCCTGTAGGGATCCGGAAGACCCGTCACGGTGGCCGTTGCCGTTACCGGCTCCTTGACGTCCACGGGGATTTCTTTTGACGGGGCATAGGAGGCCGTGTCGATTTCGTAGTTCCCCTGCGCGTTGAGTTTCAGTTTCACGGTCTCGGTAGAACCCTTCGCGCTGAGCGTTACCGTGGGTTCACCTGGCGCCGCAGCCGGCGGCGCCGCTGCCTCTGCCTCTTCGCACTTACGCTCTTGGGCCGCTACTACAAGCGCCTCGTGTCGGAATGCTGCGCGCAGATTAAATTCGAGCGTTTCCGCCCACACGAGCATCCACTTTTTCTGTATGCTCTCCCACCCTTCGGCGAGCTTTGCTTTAGTCTCGCCTTCGTTCTGCGGGCCGGGGTTGAGCTCGATCAGATCCCGCGAGTAAAGGCCGTTGTACAGCGTGTGAAGCCGTTCGAGTTCGTCGGCGCTCCGTATCCGGCTGGTGAAATTCTCGTAGGTGATTCCCTTGTCGCGCATGGCTGGCGTGTTGAAAAAGTCTTGAGCGACGACGTCGACTTCGTAGTCCCGAGCCATCTCGATCAGCCCGTTGACAGGCACCGTAACGGCCCCGGCCTCCTCCCTCGACCCCAGGAACCAGCGGCCGTACGTGACCACCATCCCGGTCGTCGGAAAGACCATCTTGGCGCCGCTCTTAAGAAGCTCGTGCACGGCGGCGTCGAGACGCTCCTCATCGGGATGCGTGAAATACGCAATAAGGGCCTTGACGGGGAGGCCGACCTTGCTCGAGAGGCTTGCTCCAGCCTTGAAACTCCCGCCGGCCGCTTTGAGGGCGCTCTTGAGAGCGTCCGCTATGGGAAATGCGCAGCTTTTCTCTGCCGCCTTCGACGGCAATCCCAATACGATGGCCGTCAATACTACAAACCAAAGGGTCCGCCGTACGATCATGAAGACACCTCGTTGCTGCGGGTATCGTAGACCCCCGGGGGGTACAATCGCGCCTTCCCAGCGACATAGGGAAGTCAAAGGGAAGTGCCCAGCCTGCTATGCCGTTACCTTCCGAGGTCGCCCGCCTTTAGCACCGTTAGCCCGAGAAGCCGCAATCTTTGCTGCCGATCGCGCCCGCCCGCCGCGGCTCTGCGCGTCGAATCCAAGCAGATCGCGCAAGAGTCCCGGAACTGAGATATCCAAGTCAAGCTGGCGCTGTTCGAGTGTACCGCCATCTGGTGTTAGCCGCACAGCTCGAATCTCCGACGGAGTCGCAGCAGCAAGCTCCGCAATCATCTTAGCGGGGATTCTGACCGCGAGCCCGTTTTTCAACGCAAGCTCGAATATCCCGCGATCGTATTTTAGGCTTCGACCGTAGTAAGCGGCTCGCGCCTCGCCTCGCGCGCGTGCACTCTCGATTTCACTTTCTGTGGGGATGACTACGCGGCTTTGGCTTTTTTTCAACATGGATTTCCTTCCAGCATTCCATTTGTCGAGCACGGTCCCGACTGCTTCGAGCGCACGTACGATGTCGGCTGTCTTCACTTTGCCGGCGATATCGCGAAGCACGGCATTTGCGCCGACGACAGCGATCACTTCGCAGCCATCAAACCTAACATGAACGTGAGCCGGCTCGTGGTCGTTGGTATTAACCGTGATCGCGAACTTTCCAACCCGCGCTACGAGCGGCACGCCAATATGATAACCCAAGACTTAGGTTCTGTTTCAAAAAAAGAAGAAGCGTAAGGCGGGCTTTCAAAAGCCACGAGGACTTGCAAATGCGAGACAAAGCGACGCTCGCAGCTAGCAACTAGCCGCGCAGTGGGCGCGGTGCTCGGCTTCGAGTGACGCGCGTTTGCGCCGAAGTCGTCTCAGCCTAACCGCATCGGCGCCGGTAGGGCCCACCGCTCGACCCGCCGCGATAGGGAAGCAAAAAAGGGTGGTAGCACCGCCACTTCTCCTCGAACATTCCGAATCGCCTCGTATATAAATGTGCCGAGAGCCAGAATCGAACTGGCGACACCAGGTTTTTCAGACCTGTGCTCTACCAACTGAGCTATCTCGGCGTACCTGTTTGGATGGTGTTCGGATTCCCCGCACTTGTTCCGGCCGGGTGGGCTGGACGGGGACCGCGCCGTATTCACCTCGTCGACGGCAGACCCTTGGAGGGCATGCCGGAACCGCGGCTTCCGGCAGGGACCGTCATCGGTACGGCGTGATCGCGAAGCGTTCGACGATACCATCTCGGCGCGCATAACCGCGCCGCAAATCGCGCTCCCTACAGCGGCAGCATCGCGGTCACGCGGCAGCCGGCGGGGATGAGATCGACGGTGAGTTTGTCGGCGAGGGCGCGGACGATCCGGAGGCCGCGGCCGCTCGTCGACGTTGGCTCTTCCTTTAGGCGGTGGTCGAGATCGAAGCACTCGCCGCGATTCTCCGTTTGGATTCGAAGCGCGTTGCCGTCGACCACGACCGACACCCACATCGGCTCGTCGCCGTAGCGCACGGCGTTCGTCACCAACTCCCCGAACACGAGTTCGTGCGTGGCGAGACGATCGATGCGGCCCTGCTCCGCAAGAAAGGCCCGGAAGGCCCGGCGCCGCTCCCGAGTTCCGGCGTAGTCGCCCTTCCTCAGTGCCCACGACTTCGTCATCCACGGGTTTTTCCCAAACCGGCGCGTCACATATGGGGATGAGAGCGCCTGATCGCTCTCAGCAACGCCAAGGAGGCTCAGGCTCGAGCGGTGAGCGCCTCAGCTCTCCACGCGCACGACGCTTGACAGGTCGGGTGGCATGCGTGGCGGCGGTACGATCGCGGGAAGCCCGAGATACACGATTGCAACGATGCGGTCCGTGGGATCCAGCCCCAAATGCTCGCGGATCTCGGCGCGATACGCCATGTCGCCCGTGCGCCAGATCGCCCCGAAGCCCTTCGCGTGCGCGGCGACCAACAGATTCGTCACCGCCGCCGCGGTCGCTGCGAAATCTTCGATCGCGCGAATCGGATCATCGTCGGTCCGCGTGCTGGCGACGATCAGCACCGGCGCGCGCGTCGGCTTCGCGGCTTCCTTCGCGACGAATGCCGCGCGATCGACGCCGGGTGGAACATCACCGGCCTCGACGATGCGACTCCACGCCGCGCCCAGACGTTCGCGCGCGCCGCCGCGCAGGATCGTGAATCGCCACGGCTGCGTGAGCTTGTGATTCGGCGCGGCGACGGCGCACGCTATAAGTTCCCGGACGTCGGCGTCGGAAACGTCGCCCGTGAGTTTGCCGACGCTGCGGCGCGTTCGCAGCGCTTCGAGTGCGTCCATGCCGCTCTGTCCACACCGGCAACGGCCGGCTCCTGTATGCCGTACCGCAGCCACGAGGGCCGTGAAGAGAAAAGCCCCGCGATAACGCGGGGCTCCTCGAGAAGTGGCGACGTTGAAGGGGCTCGAACCCTCGACCTCCGCCGTGACAGGGCGGCGCTCTAACCAACTGAGCTACAACGCCAGGCTTGTTCCGGCGTGCTTTCGAGCCTCGCTCGGTTCTCTCGGCGGCGCGCTTTCCCCTCGGGCCTCGTGCGCGCGTTAGCAGCTGGTGGGCACGGTTGGGATTGAACCAACGACCCCCCGCGTGTGAAGCGGATGCTCTCCCACTGAGCTACGCGCCCGCGGCTAACGAGAACGAAGTATACGCCATAGGTTCCCGCCTGTCCATCCGCGTATCGCGTCCTGCAGTGCGCGGCACGCTTCTGCTTCCGGTGTTCCTTCTTCTCTCCGCGGCCGCGTCGGCTCAAAGCCCCCAGCCGTCGGCGTCGCCCGAGCCCGTTCGCGCTCATCGCGCGATTTCGACCAACGTCGCCGATGCGCAGGCCGCCTTCGACGACGGGCTGACGCTGCTCTACGCCTTCAACCCCGAGGAGGCGCGGCGCTCGTTCGAACGGGCCACGCGCGCCGACCCGTCGCTCGCGATCGCGTGGTGGGGCGTCGCGATGTCGCACGGACCGAACATCAACACCGCGTACGACGAGCGCGCGCAGAAGCGCGGCCACGACGCGATCGTCAAAGCGCAAACGCTCGAAGCGGGGGCGATGCCCGCGGAGCGCGCGCTCATCGAAGCCGCCGCGGCGCGCTTCAAGTTCGACGGTCCGGGCGACGGTGATCGCGCGGCGCGCGCGTATCGCACCGCGATGAAAGCCGCCGCCGCCGAGTACGCCACCGACGACGACCTGCAGACGCTCACGGCCGAAGCGCAAATGGACGTCCACCCCTGGGGCTTCTTCACTCGCGACGGTGCTGCGCTCGACGACACCGACGACATCATCGCGCGGCTCACCGCCGTGCTCGCGCGGTCACCGCACCATCTGGGTGCCAACCACCTGATGATCCACGCGCTCGAAGAATCGCCGACACCCGAGCGCGCACTGCCGTCGGCCGATTACCTCGCTTCGATCGCGCTCGAACCCGCGGCCGAACACCTGATCCACATGCCGGCGCACGCTTACATGCGCGCGGGGCGCTATCATTCCGCCGGGATGGCCAACCTGCATGCGATCGAAGCGTACCGCCGTTACCTCGAGACCGATCCGCCGGGGCATGCGGATTATTTCGGCCACGATTGCGTGTTCGGCGTGGACGCGTTCTTGATGTCGGACGAGGCTGCGCGCGCGCACGAGCTTGCGACGCTGTGTGCGCGCGGCGGCGCAACGATGGCCGGCGTCATCGACGTTCGGTTTCGGCGCTGGGATGCGCTCGGCAAAGACGACAACCTCGGCAGTTTTTCCCTCGGCATGCTGGCCGCGCACGAGCGGCGCACGACGGCGGCCAACACGCAGCTCGCCGCGATGCGCACGGGCACGGACGCCGTCTCGAAGATCGAACAGGCGCTGCTGACCGCGGCGATCGCGCGCAGCGAAGGCCGCAGCACCGATGAGATCGCGGCCCTCGAGCACGCGGTCGCCGCACAGTCGCAAGGTTGGTATTCGGAACCGCCCCGGTTCTTCTATCCGGCCCGCGAATCGCTCGGCGGCGCGCTATTCCGCGCCGAGCGTTTCGAGGACGCGGAGCGCGTTTTCCGCGCGGACCTCACCGAGAACCGCGACAACCCGCGCTCGCTCTTCGGACTCGCGCAAACGCTCGCGCGCGAGAACCGCCCCGACGACGCTGCCGCGATCCAGAAGCGCTTCGATGCAGCATCCCCGCAAGCCGACGTGCCCTACGACATGAGCGACCTCTGAAATGAAAGCGAGAGCCGGTCGACGATCGACCGGCTCTCGTTGCGTGGATTGGACCGCGGTTCGGAACTAGCTGCCGAACCAGATGAACGTGTCGTTGATGTTGAAGGTGCCCATGCCGGTGTTGAGGTCGAATCCGGGCGTCGCCTGGTAGAGCGTGTTCGTTCCGAGGAACACGTCGTTGAGGCCGCCGATCTCCTGCGGCGTCATGCCGTTCGGCGCGGAGAGCGAGATCGTGCCGCCGAGCTGCGGCGCGATGCCGCCGCCGGCCGCGATGTACGGCGCGTAGAGCGCCGCCGCGGCGTTGCCGAGCTTGTTGTTGTGGTGGCTCATCAACCGCGCCCACACGCCCTGAGCGAGCGGCGCCGCGAGGCTGGTTCCGCCCCAGCCGGCTTGGATTTGGCCCGACACGATCGCAACCAAACCCGTGTAGGGATCGGCGTCCATCGCCACGTCGGGCACCATGCGCTCGGGCACGCCCGCGGTGTTGCCGACGAGCAGTCCCTGCCACGGCGATTGCGGTTCGAACGTCGAGACGCCGCCGCCGCCGCCGCACGACAGCGCGTTGCACCACGTCACCTCGGAGTAGTACGTCCCGTCCGTCGAGTTGGCGAGCAGCGACGTTCCGCCGACCGCGAGCGCGTACGGCGACGTCGACGGATATTCGACGCCAGGCACGCCCGCGGCCGTACCGTTGCCGGCTAGCGCGAGGCAGCCCTGCGATCCGCTGTCGCCGGTCGAAACGGTGACGGTCTGGCCTTGCAGCGCCGCTTCGGCGAGAATCATGTCGGTTGCCGTGAGGCCGCCCGATAACGCCTGGAGCGATTCGCATCCCCCGAACGACGCGTTGCCGATCTGCACGCCGTCGTCGGTCGCGAACCGGCTGAACATCTCGTCCATCGATTCGGTGCTCAGGTCGGTCGCGTTGTAGAAGTAGTACGCGCGCACGCCGCCCGCGATGCCGACCGCCGCCTGCGAATCGATGTCCCACTCGGTTTGGCCGGACGTATCCGTGCCGAGTGCGTTGACCTGGATGATGCTGACGGGCGATTCCGGGATTCCGTTTTGGACTTCCATTTGGAAGAGATCCGAGACGACGCTGTTCAAGCCACCGGGACCGCTCACGGCACCTTCGGTGAAATCGGCGATGCTCGTTGCGCCGGCGGTGGGACTCGCCTCATCGTTGTACGCGAGCCGGAACGCCGACGGCGTGAACACCGAGGGATAGCAGAAGGGCAGCGGTGCCGTCACGCTCGGTCCCGGAACGTTCTGGCCCGTGTTGCCGGAGATCTCGCCGTAGATGATCCCGCCGACGTCGTTGCAGAACTGCGGCGGCGCCGTCTGCTGGTGGAGTTGCGCGTAGCTCTTGACCGCGGGCGTGCCGTGGACGTACTGCGCGAGGCCGGCCGCCGACATGCGGTGGTTGAAGCGCTGCATCTGGAAATTGTCGAGACCGATCACGGCCGCAACCGTACCGCCGAGCGCCGCCGGGACTTGCGCCGGCGCCACGTTGGCGTACGCGCCGTGCGAACCCTGAACCGTCGAATGGATCTGCGTGTTGAACGCCGCCGAGGCGCCGGCCACCGTCGTATCGGCCGTGACGAGCAGCCGGTTCGGCGTGATCGAGACGTTCGACATGCCCTCGTTCGTGAGGTAGGCGGCCACGGCCGCCGCCTGCGCGGCCGACGGCGAGAACAGCGCCGTGAATTGCGCGGGCGTCAGGAATTGACGGTACTGCGGGTCGCCCTTCGTGTAGATGTGGCGCAGCATGGCGTCGGCACCCGCGCGGTTGCCGCGCAATGCGACGGCGATGTGGATCGGCGTCGCGGCCGGGGCCGCGCCGAGATCGGTACGCAGCGGGAGGCCCTGGGTCGCGGTCGGCGCCCAGGCCGACGCCGGGATGGCGGCGGCGGTCGCGCGATGTCGTGGCCCGAGCGTTGCGGCCGGAGCGACGGCGGAGAGCGAAATCGACAGGGTTGTCAGGATGGCGGCAAAGCGCGTCAAGGCGGTCCCTTTCCATGGCGGAGGAAGGTCGGTTCGCCCAACGATAAACTGCCGGCGGTGACAAATGACGAACAATCGGAGCGCCTGCTCGAGCCGCTGATCAGTACGAGCGTCGCCGGACCGCTCGGGATCCTCCACCTGCCCAGGCTCTGGCTGAAAATCTTGCTGCACGCCTGCGGCCGGCTGCCGGAGGGCTACCGTCATGGGACCGGCGGGTTCGATGAGTTTTTCTGCGAGCGGTTCGGGATCGATCGCGACGCGTTCATCGCCTTCATCGAGACCGAAAAGCCCGACTACCAGCGCACCGAGCAGTGGGTCGCCGAGCACGCTCGCGACCTCTCCCCGTACGCCGTCGCCGCGTTCAACCAGCGCATTCGCACCGCGAACATGGGCGACGAAACGGCCGCCCAACGCCGCGCGCGGTTCGGCATCGAGGACACCGCGGTCGCCAACGCGATCGCGCTCAACGACCTCGACGACTGGGCGGCCATGCACGCGCGCTTGACGGCCGGCGGTTAGCAGCGTCCCGGCAGGGTCCGCCGTCCGGCGGCCGCGAACGTGTTTTCTTCCGCGGTCCAAGAACGCGGGCGCGTAGCTCAGGGGGAGAGCGCTACATTGACACTGTAGAGGTCCGAGGTTCGAAACCTCGCGTGCCCACCACTTCGAAACCCTTACGCCGTAAGGGTTTCTTCATCTGACGACGCCCCCGTCTCGCAGGTGTACCCGACATGCACGAACCACCGACGCTCAACCAGCTGAACATCATCGTCGCGGACATGAGCAAGACGGTCGATTTCTACCGCCGGCTTGGTGTTGCGATCGATGCGGAGCACGACGCGCACCACATCGCGGTAACGCTGTCGAACGGCCTGCTCGTGGAGTTCGACACCACGGCGTTCGTCCCGAAATGGCACACCGGCTGGAAGGGCCGGACCGGTGGCGGCGTGGTGCTCGGGTTTACCGTCCCCTCACGCGAGCGCGTCGACGCGTTGTACGACGAGATGACGACCGCCGGGTACCGTGGCGCGCAGCCGCCGTACGACGCATTCTGGGGCGCGCGGTACGCGATCGTCGAGGATCCCGACGGAAATCACGCCGGCCTCATGAGCCCGATCGATCGCGATCGGAAGTTCTGGCCGCCCTCGGAGCCTCCGACGAACTGAATGGCGAAACTCACGTACGGCTCCTACCTGCACATCGACGACCTGCTCGCGCTCCAGCAGCCGCAGAGCGATCCGGCGCATCACGACGAGATGCTCTTCATCGTGATCCATCAGGTGTACGAGCTGTGGTTTCGGCAATTGCTGCATGAGATCGAAGCGGCGATGCGCAGCCTCGATGCCGACGATCTGTTGCGGTCGCAGAAACACTTCCGGCGGATTCACGCGATTCAGCGGCTCCTCGAGCAGCAGATCGACGTGCTCGAAACGATGACGCCGCAAGAGTTCAACGCGTTTCGCAGCCGGCTGAACCCGGCGAGCGGCTTTCAGTCCGCGCAGTTTCGGGAGATCGAGTTTCTGTGCGGCGCGCAGAAAACGGCGTCCCTCGCTTTCCTCGAATCGACGCCCGCCGAGCGCGACCGCCTCGAACGGCGCCTCGCCGCGCCGACGCTCTACGACGCGCTCAAAGGCGTGCTCGGCCGCCGCGGATACGCGACCGGCACGTCCGAGGAACTCATCGCTTCGTATAAGGATATCTACGAGCAGTCCGAGCAGCGCTACGATCTCTATCTGTTGCTCGAAGACTTCATCGAGTTCGACGAGCGGTTCTTGTTGTGGCGCGGCCGCCACGTGCGAATGGTCGAGCGCATGATCGGAATGAAACCGGGAACCGGCGGATCGCTCGGCGTGGCGTACCTCGAAAAAACGCTCTCGAAGAAATTCTTCCCGGAACTGTGGGCGGTGCGCACGGAGTTGGGCGGCGCCGAGTATTCCTGAGCGCGGAGGGGGTGCCGCCGCCGCCCGGCCAATCTTGGGGCGAATGATGGCCCCGCCGCACCGCCACGACGAAGCGCCGCCACTCGATGAGTTGCGGCATACCGCCGCACACGTGCTCGCGTACGCGGTGCAGGATCTCTTTCCGGAAGCCAAGCCGACGATCGGGCCCGCGATCAGCGACGGTTTCTACTACGATTTTGATCGTGCGGTGCCGTTCACGCCCGAGGATCTCGTGCGGCTCGAAGCGCGAATGCGCGAGATCATCGCAGCCGATTACGAGATGACGGGAGAGCGCACGACGCGCGACGGCGCGATCGATCGCTTCGCCGACAACCCGTACAAAGTCGAATTGGCGCGCGAAATCCCCGAGGGCGAACCGATCACGCTCTACACGATCGGCGAATTCACCGACCTCTGCCGCGGGGGCCATGCCAAAACGACCGGCGCAATCGGCGCGCTCAAGCTGACGAGCGTCGCCGGCGCATACTGGCGTGGCGACGAGCACAAGCCGATGCTGCAGCGCATCTACGGCACCGCCTGGCACACGCAGGAAGAACTCGACGCGTACCTCGCGCGCATCGAGGATGCGCAGCGCCGCGACCACCGCAAGCTTGGCGCCGAACTCGAATTGTACACGGTCGACGAAGACGCGGGCGGCGGCCTCATCTTCTGGTTGCCCAAAGGCGCGGTCGTCCGCGGAATCGTCGAGAACTTCATCCGAGACGGGCTCGCGCAGCGCGGCTATCAGCAGGTTGTAACGCCGCACGTGATGAGCGAGCGGCTGTTCGAGATTTCGGGACACCTCGAAAACTACGCGCACGGCATGTACGGCCCGCTCGAGATCGAGGGCCAACGCTTCCGCCTCAAGCCGATGAACTGCCCCGGCCACATTCTCATCTATCGTAGCGAGGGCCGGTCGTACCGCGATCTCCCGGTGCGCTACGCCGAGTTCGGCACGGTCTACCGCTTCGAGCGCAGCGGCACGCTGCACGGCCTCGTGCGCGTGCGCGGCTTCACGCAGGACGACGCGCACCTCTTCTGCACACCGGAACAGCTGCAAGCCGAATTCGAACAGACGCTCGACGAAGCGTTGCGTTTGATGAACGCATTCGGCTTCAGCGAATTCGAATATTTCCTCTCGACGCGTGAAGCGCATCAGCGTGGC
>Ga0073928_10010764_pt1 | contig 10792 bp, 6 predicted proteins | sample PaiPotPPA55metaG_FD_76969 | JGI IMG/M metagenome (GOLD analysis project Ga0073928, IMG submission 76969) | Iron sulfur acid spring bacterial and archeal communities from Banff, Canada, to study Microbial Dark Matter (Phase II) - Paint Pots PPA... ...
CAAGCCGCCGCCCAGTTCAAGCGCGCTCGCAATGGCGCCCTGCACGTCGGTCTCGCGCGTCACGTCGGTTGGAAAGAAGCGAACCTGCTTGCCGAGTTCCATAGCGAGCTGCTCGCCCGTTTCACGGTTGACGTCGGCGATGAGTACGTTAGCACCGGCCGCCGCCAGCAATTTCACCGTCGCGCAGCCCAAACCAGAGGCGCCGCCCGTGACCAGAAACGTGTTGCCCTGAATGTTCATGACCGCATCCTCCGTTGCTACCGCTGATTCAAATGGACTTTCACGGAACCACAAGAAGCACTGCTGCATGGAGCAGGACGCCGACCGCGCCACCGATGAACGTACCGTTGATGCGGATGTATTGCAGGTCGCGACCGATCTCGTTTTCAATTTTTTGGCTGACTTCTTCCGGATCCCAGCTTTTCACGACCTCGGTGATCAGTGCCGAGATCTGGTGTCGATAGCGACGAACTACCGTGTGGGCGAGGTCCAGCCACCACGTGTTCAGTTTGTTCTGGATAGCGGGCTCATCCCGCAGTCCTTTGCCGAGTGAGACCAGGACACTGGCAGTCACGCTATGGACCAGCGAATTTTCTCGATCGACTTCAGCCTTCACACGCGTTCGGATGTGATCCCAAAGCGCGCGGTAGTAGTCCCCTTTCCTGAGGTGTCGGATGCAATCGCGCATCCATGCTTTGCCGATGCGACGGTAGCCGCGAGAGGTTTGCAATTCGACGACGAGATCCTGCATGGCCCGGTCGAACTGAAGACGAAGCTCATGGTCTGGATTGGCGACGACTTCATGAAGCAAGACAACGATGCCCCCGACGAATTTGTCGACGATGTATGCGTCAAGCTGCGCGGGCGTGTATCTCGATGCCTCGCTGAATTTCGCCTTGAGCAGACCGGCGTTCGCCGTGAGCCACCGCTCCAGCGCTTGCAGCCCTCGATCCAGAAATGGCTGATGCCGATTGCCTTCGGTCACGATTTCCAGAATGTTGCCCGCGAGGCGGGAGACATCGAGCGTGCGCAGTTGCGGTATGGCCGTACGCTCGAAGAATCGCGCGGCGTCCGCGTCATCGAGCCCATTCAGCAATCCGGGGATCGAGTGCGCAACCGATTCCGCAATCGCCCGACTGTTGGCCGGATGGACCAGCCAATTGGCGACCGCCTTGGCTGCGTTGTGGTCACGCAGCTTGCCGATGACGATCTCAGGCGTCAGGAAATTCTGTTCGACGAAGTTGCCGAGGTTCTCGGCGATCCGCTGCTGGTTTTGCGCAATGATCGCAGTATGCGGGATCGGCAGTCCGAACGGACGCCGGAACAACGCCACGACGGCGTACCAGTCGGCTATCGTGCCGATGGTGCCGGCCTTCATAAGCCGATGGGGTCGTACCCATAACCTGGTCCTGCATGCTTGTCTCCTGATGTGCCGAAGTTGATGCCTGGCTGATACGCTCGGTCCATCCTCGCGTCCTAGTACGGCGGCATCCTGTGTTTGTGTCATCGTCTGCGCGATGCGCGTTCGCGACCATCCCCCGAACGGGGGGGCGGGCTCGGTGACACAAACTGAAATGGGTCGGTGAAAAAGAAGGCGGCTAACGGTTCGCCGACCGGGTGTGGATGTGCGCGGCAGCGAAAGCCGCCGTCAGATCAGCGACTTCTGACGAGCCCAAGGGCTTGTGCGCGGGCGACTGCATGGGCCCGTTTGTCGACGGACAGTTTGATGAAGATGCTTTTGACATGGGACTTGACGGTCTCGGGTGCAATCCCGAGGATGCGGGCGATTTCCTTGTTCGACTGTCCCTCGGCGATCAACTCAAGAATGTTGCGCTCCCGGGCGCTTAGCGATTCCCGTTCAGCGCCGGTGGTCTGTCTCCGCTCGGGCCGGTACCGCTCACGCCAGCCCTCAAGAAGATGATCGATGTAAGAGGAAAGCGCTTTGGTTTGCGCCGTGCATGGCATGCCTTGCCGAACCGCATGCAACAGCGTGCCGATTTCCGGCCCCTGGTCGAGTATCGTCCGGTACACCCCTGCGGTCGCGGCGGCTTTAAGGACCTCGCGGAAAACGTCGACGGACCTGGTGCGCTCATTCGCGCCCAGGCAGGCGACCGCGAGCGTGATTCGAAGGTGCAGTGCCGGGGAATCGCTGTGTCTGCGTTCCGCGCTTTCTAGCAGAGAACTGAACAATGCGACGGCGTCCTGCATCCGGTTCTGCGCCATCGCGAGATAGGCGGACCCGAGCGCGCGATAGTTGTCGATTTCCGTCGAGTTGGACCGCTGAGGCACCGAGTAGGTGGCCGCCAGTCGATCAAGCTGCACGACGCACGCGGAGGCTTCTGCCATTCTCCCTTCCGCGAGCTGAAGCCGCGTGCGTTCGACCAGAGCGGCGGCGATCAGTCGATCCCATCGACGTGTGTAGCCAAGGGTCTGCGCCTGATCGAGCAATGAGTAGGCCTGTTCGTTGTTCGAGCGCGATACCGCGATGCGCACGAGCAGCAAATATGCAATCAACACGCTGTCGAGCAGGACCGCGGCGTTGATGGCCGGCATACGATCGACGATCAATGCTTCAGCTTCGTTCAGTCGCCCTTGCTCGTAACGGATCTGAGCGATCAGCGGCGCACACAGGGCGGCTGCGGTGGACTGCGGCCCGGCATAATGTTCAGCCAGGCGCATCGACTCCATGAAATACCGCTCGGCTAGCGCGAAGCGCATCTGCTGCATTTCCGCGAGACCTAGCAGGCAAAGCCGATAGACAGAGGAAAAAACATTGCGCTGGTCCTCTTCAATCGAATAGGGAATCCAGGGCGTCGCGTAAAGGCTCTCAAGGTTGCCAGCCTTCCAATGGGCAAAGCGGACGACGTTCGAAACGACGTTGGTAGTCCAGGCATCGGTCGACGGGTGGTCGAGACAGGTTTGAGCAATCGTTAGCGCCGTTTGTGGATCGTCCTGCAGCGCCGTCACGACCGAGCGGATCGCCTGACACTCCCAGTGGATGTTTTCACGTTCGGGTAGCGTGCCTGCGGCCGTGTCGTGTTCCGTCGCCGCGAGCATGGCCAGCGCTTCGTCGAAACGCATTGCGAGTGCCATACCCCAAGCGATCGCCAGCCTGACGTCGATCTGCCCGCGCATCAGGTCGGCAGGGAAATGGCGTTGCCAGCCAAGCAGGGTGAGCAGGTCACCTTTCCTGACGAGTGCCATCGCGCAGTTGCCGATCAGCTTGATGGCCTCGTCGGTATCGTCCGCGGCGATCGCATGCTTGACGGCATCGGTCCAGAGTTCCTGTGACGCGTACCACTGGCACGCTCGGCGATGCAGCGCCGCGACCTCGTCGCCGGACTGCGCTTTCAGTCGTTGGCACAGGTACTCGCGCAGCAGATGGTGATAGCGGAACCAATGCCCTTCGAGGTCCATCGGTTCGAGCAGCAACTGGCGTGTTGCGACGGCCTCCAGCATGTTCTGGCTGGTCTCGACGCCCGTTACCGTCTGGCATAGCGAGGCGCTCAGGCGATCGAGGAACGCGGTGCGCAGCATGAACTCAACCATGTCGTCGGGCAGGCGTTTGAGCATGTCTTCAAGGTAGGCGGCAAACGGCCGCGACGCGCCCGACGGCACGCTCAACTCCCAACTCGGGTTGGGTTCTCCCCGCAACAGCACCGACGCCGAAATGCGTAACGCAGCGGCCCAGCCTTCCGTCGTCGCATGCAGTGTTTTCACACCGGCATACATCAGCTTGCCCGCGCATTCATGTTCGAGAAAACGCTGCGTTTCGTCGAAGTTAAACCGCAGTGCTGACGCGTCGATTTCCAGCAACTCGTTTTGCGCTCTGAGTCTGGCGAGCGGCAGGGCGGGGTCCGCGCGCGTGCCGACGACCACATGGAAATTCGACGGCGCATGCGTGAGCAGGAACGACATCGCGTCGTGAATCGCCGGGAGGTTGATCAGGTGGTAGTCATCAAGGAACAGGTAAACGTCGTCCTCGATTTCGGCGAGTTCGTTGATCAGTGTCGAGACGACGGCCTGTGCGGGAACGAGCGAGGTTTCCACCATAAGACCGAGGGCTGAAGCGCCAACGCTGCTGCAAGCGTGCCGCAATGCCTGAGCCAGATGGTAGAGGAAGCGCGCCGGCTCGTCGTCGTCAGCATCGAGCGAGAGCCACGCGATCCGCGCGCCGCTCGCACGCAACCGCGTGAGCCAGGTAAGCGCCAGCGAAGTCTTGCCGAAGCCGGCGGGCGCCTTGATGACGATGAGCCGCCTGGTTTGGGCAAGACCTACCAGATCGAGCAGGCGTGGACGATCGATCAACCCGGCCGGCAGGCGCGGCGGAAGAACCTTCGTGGCGAGCAGGAGGGGTAGCTTCTCGGTGGCCATCCATTCCTCGGTCAAACGCTTGAACTGCTCACAAAATTCGGGTTGACCCTCGGTGTCATCCCCCGACCACGTTATCTCGATCCCCTTTACGGGGGATGTTGCGCAACGCCCCGCGCAGAGACCATGGATTCCATAGAGGAGATCGAAGCGCAACCGGGACAACGCTGGATCGCACCGGCTGGCCACTGCATGACGGCCAGTCGAGCGCGGCCACAACCGGTGCATCAACCAGGAAATGATACGCCCAACAACCTCCGAGGAGGAGACATGTCCACCGCATCGAATCACGTTGCAACGCACAAACTAGGTCCGTTGGGTGCAGAGCCCGAGCTGTCGGAAACAAGCCAGATGATCCAGCAGACTGTCCACCGTTACGCGGAAGAAGTGATGCGCCCGATCGGCATCAAGCTTGACCGCATGACGCCGGAGGAGGCCGTTGCGCCTGGGTCGCCCTATTGGGAAGCGAGGAAGAAATTTTTGGAACTGGGCTTTGGCGTGGATGCACTTCTGTCCCTCGAGCCCGCTGAGCGAGCCAAGACAATGTGCATCCTGTTCGAGGAGCTTGGCTGGGGCGATTCCGGTCTTGCCATTTCCTATGGTGCCGGGATGCTGCCCGCCCTGATGAGCGAGATGTTCGGCAATGCGTTTTGTCGCGAGCTTGCGCACGACTCGAAGCTCGGTTGCTGGGCGATCACCGAACCGGATCACGGCTCCGACATGCTGGACGCCAACGGCATGATCTTTCATCCGCAAGGCAGCTACGGACGACCCAACTGCATTGCTACGCTGCGTGGCGACGAAGTGACCATCAACGGACAGAAGTCCGCGTGGGTGTCGAACGGCATCGCAGCGGATGTCTGCATTCTCTACTGCGCGGCGGACAGCGGCTCCGGCGTGGAGACGAAGCGCGGGGCCGTCATCATTCTGCCGATGGATGCCAAAGGGGTCTCGCGTGGCAAGCCGCTGGACAAGATCGGCCAGCGCGCCCTCAACCAGGGGGAGATCTTCTTCGAGAACGTCAAACTCTCCAAAGATCACATCCTCGCGGGCCCGGATCAGTATCTGGAAGCCGTCTACGCGATTCACACCTTCGCGAACGCGATCATGGGCACGGTGTTTGTCGGCGCGGCACGCGCTGCGTTCGAACTGGCTTTGAACTATGCGCATGAACGCAAGCAAGGCGGCTTGCCAATCATCCGGCATCAGTCGGTGGCCTCGCGGCTCTTCCACATGGCGAGGAAAGTTGAGGCTGCGCGAGCGCTCGCGCAACGCGTCGTGCACTACAACTTTTCGTCGTCGCAGCCGGCACTGCACGCGGCGATGATGGCCAAGATCACCGCCACGCAGACTTCGTTCGAAGTCGCCAACGACGCCCTCCAGATCTTTTGCGGCAATGGTCTCACCCGGGAGTATCCGATCGAGAAGATCTGGCGCGATGCGCGAGCTTCACTGATCGAGGACGGATGCAACGAGGTGCTTGCGATCAAAGGCGGCTACTACCTGATTGACCCCGAGCTGCTTTGAACCGGCAGATCAGACCGAAGGCAGGGCGATAGAGATTTCAAGGAGACGACGAAATGGCAACGACCTATGAAGTGGTGCTCTACGGAGCGAGTGGTTACACGGGCAAGCTGACGGCCTGGAAGCTGGCCGAGCGCGGCATTCCCTTCATCGCCGCAGGGCGGGACAAGCAGCGGCTGGAAGAGGAGATGGCCAAAGTTCCGGAACTTGCCGGACACGATTACCAGTGCGTCTCGGTTGAGCACGAAAAGAACGCGCTCACGGAACTCTTCAAGGGCAAGAAAGCGGTCATCAACATCGTGGGACCCTTCATGCAACTCGGCCGCCCTGTGGTCGAAGCGAGCCTCGCGGCAGGTTGCCACTACTTTGATACGACGGGCGAGACCGACTGGATGTTCCTCCTGAAACGTACGTACGGGGCGGCCTTTGCTGCAAAAGATCTGGCGCTGTGTCCGGCCAACTCGTACATGTGGACCGAAGGCAATCTGGCCATGGAGATTGCCCTCGAAACCCCTGGCATCGACACGCTCGACACGGTTTATCTCGGGGATTCGGAAGTCAGCGTCGCGTCGACCATGTCGTTCCTGCGGATGTGCACGAAGCCCCAGTTTTTCCTCCGGAACAGGGAGTTAGTGCAGTGGCCTTGGGCGACTCCGTATCAGGTCCATGTGCCGGGCGAGCATGTTCTATTGAACGCGCTCCCGTGGGGCGGCGGTGGCGGGCCGGTCTGGTACGAAAACGACTCACGCGTGCGCAATTGCCAGACGCTGGTGTCGTTCAGAAATCAGGAACGCTTCAATGGGGTTGTCGGCCTGTTGAAAAAGTTCGAGGAGGAGTGCCGGCACCTCGATCCCGCCAAGCAGGAAGAGATCACCAATGAATGGGGCAAGGCCGTCACGCAGACCGAGCCCGCGCGCGAGAACCCTGACGTTAACCGCTGCACGCTGTCGTGCCAGGGGCGGGGCAATACCCAATCGGTCAGCGTGATATTGCGCGGCAATTCGGCCTATGCGCAAACGGGCGTGCTGGGGGCGGAAGCGGCACGACGCATTCTGCGTGGACAGTTGCATGCGGTCGGCTTCGTCTCGCCAGCTCAGGCTTTTGGCGCGCGCAATCTCCTCTCCGCTCAGGCCGAAGAAGGCTATCTGGCCTATGACGTGAAAAGCCTTTGAAAACTGGCTAGACGCGAGCGCCACCTTGCATCGTGGCTCCGTACTTGAATGGTGGAGGATGAAATGAGCAAGGACGTGTACGTCGCGGGCGTCGGCATGACGCCTTTCGGCAAGCATCTGGATACGAGCGTGAAGCAGCTCACGCGCACGGCAGTCGAGGACGCGCTCGCCGATGCCGGTTGCGACAAAGGGCAACTGCAGGGGGCCTTCTTCGGCAACTCCACGCAGGGGCACATGGAGGGCCAGCATATGATCCGCGGCGAGCTTGCGCTGCGCGCAATGGGCCTGTTCGGGTTACCCGTGATCAACGTCGAGAACGCGTGCGCCAGTGCCAGTACGGCGTTTCATCTGGCGGTGAACTACGTGAAGGCGGGCGCGGCAGACATTGTTCTGGCGGTGGGCGCCGAAAAGATGTTCTCGACGGACAAGGCGCTCACGTTCAGCGCGTTCGACGGGGCGTGGGACGTGCACGACACCGAAAACGGCAAGCGCAGGCTGCTCGAGATGGGAAACGGGATCGAGCCCCCGGCGGGAAGCGTATCGACGAAACCCTATAGCGTGTTCATGGATATCTACGCGTCGATGGGACGCATGCACATGCGCGAGTTCGGCACGACCCAACGGCAGTTTGCCGCTGTGTCGGCGAAGAACCACCGGCATTCGATACACAACTCGCTCGCCCAGTATCGGCAGGCCTACTCGGTGGAAGAAATTCTCGCCGCACCCCCGATCACCTATCCGCTCACGCTGCCGATGTGCTCGCCGATCAGCGACGGTGCCGCCGCGGCGATCGTTTGCAGCGAAGCGGGCCTCGAACTGCTCCGTGGCCAGCGCGCGCGCGCGGTCCGGGTGCTTGCCTCGGTTCTTCAGACGGGCAGCGATCGGCCGCCTGTTGCGCTCGACCAGCATCTGGTCCGGCTTGGGTCCATGAAGGCCTACGAACAGGCCGGAGTGGGTCCACGGGATATCTCAGTAGCCGAAGTACACGACGCAACGGCGATCGGCGAAATCATCCAGTCGGAAGTACTCGGTCTGTGCGAGTTGGGGACGGGTGGGCCCGCCGCCGAGCGCGGCGAAACGTCGATCGGCGGCCGGATTCCGATCAATCCGTCCGGTGGCCTGGAATCGAAGGGGCACCCGATTGGCGCGACTGGCCTCGGCCAGCTCTACGAACTCGTGACCCAGTTACGGGGTGAAGCGGGCCAGCGCCAGGTCGAGGGGGCGCGCGTTGCGCTCGCCGAGAACGGCGGCGGCCTGTGCGGCGTGGAGGAGGCTGTGGCCTGCATCACGATTCTGGGACGTTAGCGTTGAGAGAGTGACGGCCGACGGAGAATCGGCGCACGCATGACATCGAAATTATGGTAGGAGACATAGTGCCATGAGCACGAGACCAGACATCATCTTGGCGGCGCTGATCGCCAACCGCGTCGAGACCATGCCGGATCGCGACGTACTCACGATCGAGGGAGCGGGCGTGCGCCCTGACGAGGTGCGAACCTACCGGCAGCTCTGGGAGAACGGTCAGCGTCTGGCTCAGGTGCTGATCGACCGGGGCTTGCGTCCTGGGGAGCACTTCGCCTTGCTGATGGCCAATCATGCCGAGTTCATCGACGCGATGGTCGCCGCGTCGATCTCCGGCACCGTGTTCGTACCGGTCGATCCGCGTGCCAGGGGCGACAAGCTCGCCTTCATGCTGAACAACGCGCACTGCCGCGGCGCGATCGTCGCCGACTATGCGCTCGACAACCTCGCCGCCGTGCGCGACTCGTTACCGCAATTGTCGTGGGTGATCGGACTTGAATCTGGCGAAGGCGCCAAGCCCCTCTCCGACTATCCGGATGTGTTGTCGTACCGTACGTCACTGCCGGAGCACGTGCCCGCGTTGCCGATTCTGACTCGCGACCCCGAAAGTCCGATGCAGTTGATCTTCACGTCCGGCACTACGGGCGACCCGAAGGGCATCGTCATGACGCATCAGCGCTACTGCGGGACTTCGGCAGCCGTACCGACGTTGTTCGGCTACACATCCAATGACCGACCGTATTCAGGGCTGTCGTTGACCCATGCCAACGCACAGCTTATTACCCTAGGTTCATCGCTCGCAACCGGCATGCGCGCGGTGCTATCGCGCCGCTTCACGAAGTCCCGCTTGTGGGACATCACCCGCAAGTATCAATGCACTACCTTCACGCTGCTCGGCGGCATGACCACGGCGATCTACAGTGAGCCGAGCAAGCCCGATGACGCGGACAACCCCGTGCGGTTCGTCATTTCCGCAGGGATGCCGGCGGCGATCTGGGCCGACTTCCAGCGGCGCTTCGACGTGGAGATCGTCGAGTTCTATGGTGCGGCGGAAGGTGGGCTCACCGTCAAGCCAATTGGAGCGGGTCCGGTCGGCAGTATTGGCAAGCCGGTGCCGAGCTTCAAGTACCGCATCGTCGACGACAACGGCGACGACTGTGAACCCGGTGTTCCCGGCGAACTGTTGTTTCAGCCGGCTGATGGATCACCGTTCAGCGTCGAGTACTTCGGCAACCCGGATGCCTCGGTTAAAAAATGCGCGACCGGTTGGCTACACATGGGCGATGTCGTGCGCCAGGACGAAAACGGTTGGCTCTTCTTCGAATATCGTAAAGGCGGAGGCATTCGCCACAACGGCGAGTTCATCAATCCCGCCCCGATCGAAAAGGTGATTGCCGAGTCGGGCGTAGTCGAGGACGTCTACGTCTACGGAGTCAAGGCGGCGTCCGGTGCGCCTGGCGAAAAAGATGTCGTCGCCGCGGTCGTGCCCAAACGTGCCGCGGACTTCAACCCGCAGCAGGTGTTCCGCGCATGTCGCGCCAAACTCGACGCTGCCTCCGTCATCTCCTACTTGCAGGTGGTGCCGGAGATTCCCAAGACCGCGTCGGAAAAACCACTGGAACGCTTTCTCATCGAAATGTTCGAGCAGCGGCGCGACAGCGTTTTCACCGAGGTGCCATGACACTTCCTGCGACCAATCCGGCTGCAACGCGCGCGGACCACACGCCATAGCGTTGGCAACTCGACACGATGGGCACCCGCCCGCCTGAACAGACGATGGCACTACACGATCATCCGGCTCACCGTCGGCTGAGTGGACCCGCTTTACCTGTTAATGGAGTAGGCAATGAAAGTTCTTGTTCCCATCAAGCGCGTCGTCGACGCCAATGTGAGGGTTCGCGTGAAAGCCGACGGCAGCGCCGTCGACATCGCCAACGTGAAGCTGTCGACGAACCCATTTGACGAGATCGCCGTGGAGGAGGCGGTGCGTCTGAAAGAGGCCGGCGTAGCCACGGAGGTTGTCGCCGTGTCCTGCGGCGTCGCGACTTGCCAGGAGACGCTGCGCACGGCGATGGCCATCGGCGCTGACCGCGCCATCCTGGTCGAGACCGATACCGAACTGCAACCGCTGGCGGTCGCCAAGCTTCTCAAGGCTCTGGCCGACAAGGAACAACCACAGTTGCTCATCCTCGGCAAGCAGGCAATCGACGACGACGCCAATCAGGTCGGCCCGATGCTCGCGGCGCTGCTCGGCTGGCCGCAGGCGACGTTCGCGTCGAAGGTGGTCATTGGTGACGGGCAGGCCACCGTCACGCGCGAGATCGATGGCGGCCTCGAAACGATCGAGGTGGACCTGCCGGCGGTCATCACTGCGGATCTCCGGCTCAACACACCGCGCTACGCGACGCTACCCAACATTATGA
>Ga0073928_10010765_pt1 | contig 10791 bp, 8 predicted proteins | sample PaiPotPPA55metaG_FD_76969 | JGI IMG/M metagenome (GOLD analysis project Ga0073928, IMG submission 76969) | Iron sulfur acid spring bacterial and archeal communities from Banff, Canada, to study Microbial Dark Matter (Phase II) - Paint Pots PPA... ...
GAGTACTAGCGCTTGCGCGACCGGGGGCTCGATCTCGCCGCCCCGTACGCCCTGTGCCTCGGCTACCGAATCCGCTTCATCCTCGACCTGAACGCACGCGAGGCGATGCAGCTGATCGAGCTGCGCTCGGGCCGCGAGGGCCATCCGAGCTACCGCGCGGTAGCGCACGAGATGCACGCCCAGATCGCCTCCGTCCATCCGGCGGTCGCCGCCGCGATGGTCCACATCGACCGCCAGAAGGAGCCCCGGCTCGAGCGGATCCTCTCGGAGATGCGCGGCCACGCCCGCGGCTCGATGGCTGAATCCAGCTAGGGGCTGATGCCGGCTAGCGGCGCTCGGCGAACCCGGACTGCACGATCCGAGTGTCGTCGTTGACGTCGGTGATCGTCCAGATCGCGGTGTAGTCGCCGGGTCGCAGCGCGCCCACCCGCACCCCTCGACGGGGGTCGACGCTCGAGGCCCTGATGACCGTCTTGCCGCGGGCGGAGACGATCCGCAGCGAGAGGCGGGGTCGGGCCCTCCCGCTCAGCCCGAGCCCCGTCCGCACCGTTGCGGTGAAGCCGCCGTACATCGTCTCGGCGCTGAGCGGCGCGGTGACGTGAATCTCGGGGACCTCGGTCTGCGTCGTGCCGCCGCTGAGCTCGTCGGTCTGCATGATCTGGTCCGAGGGCATGCCGGCTGCCCGACCGCTCTTCGGACAGACCTCGCCGGTCAGCGCGACGCCCTCGAGATTCAGCGGACTCGGCAGCCCGGCCTCCAGGGACGTCGGGACCGTGCTCAGCGGCGCGCCGAAGTACTCCCCGGGCTGGCAGGTGCCGCCGGCGACGACGCCGGCATCGCCGAGGATCTTGACTCGCAGGTTCGCAACGTGGAGCGTCGTCACCCGTCGCCTGCCGTTGGATAGGCGGATGACATCGCGCCGGCGGAGCCGGAGCGTCACCGACAGCGTGCCGATCACGTCGGCCTTGACCCTCCGGCGCTGGCGTCGGTCGGTGATCGTGTACCTGGCGCCCGGGGCGAGCCCGGTACACGCGACCGCCTGAAGCGCGAGGTCCGCCTGACAGCTCGGCAGCCCGCCGGGAGTGAAGCCGGCCACTGGGCTCGTCGCGAAGGAGATCGAGCCCGGCTCTCCGACCGGGACGGTCAGGCTGACGAGACCGCCGAACAGGTTCGGGATCGGGCTGCCGGGTGCGTCGAACGCCCGGTTGTCGACCGAGGTCCAGGTCACTGCGTCGGCGCGGTGAACCCGCGGGGTGCTGAGCGCGGCGATGTCGGTCTCGGTGTTGCAGGATTCGTTCGGCGACTCGGCCTGCGTCGTCCCGTCGAAGCTGAAGTTGAGGGTCCCGGCCTGGAAGCACGGCGTAAGCGACAGCGACGAGCCCGTCAGCGAGCTGCCGCTGTCCATCGCGGTCCATCCCATCCAGCCGGCCTCGGTGAAGGGGTCGCCGCCGTTCCCGGTGAGGATCACCTGATGGCCCGGTTGCGGCGCGTTCGGCCCCCAGTAGTCGACGTCGATCTCGTCGCGGTCATCGCCGGGGGCGTGCGGCCAGAGCCAAACGTGCCAGCTTCCGTCGGCCCCGGTCGTCGTCGTCGCGCGAGCGACCGTCTCGGGGAGCCCGAGGATGCCCGACCGCAGGATCGAGACCCGGACGTGGATTCCGCCTCCGGGTGTGCGGTTGACGTTGCCCGTCACGAGCGGATCGAACTGTCGGAGGTTGAGCTGCGGCAGCGGCAGCCCGCTGGAGGTCGTGCTGCTCGCCTGGACGCAGTCGTCATTGCCAGCTGCGTCGGCGTTGGCCCATTCCTCCTGAAGCAGGTACTCGTGGCCGTTGATCACCTGGTTGTACGGCGACCCGTCGGGCGCGAAGCCGAGCGGGACGCCGAGCTGTGGACCGTTCTCGCACTTGTCGCTGACCTCGTTCCCGTTCGGGTCCATCCAGCCGTCGCCCTCCGGGTCGGTGATCGCCTCGTTCACCTCGTGGCTGGCGGTGATCAGCGTGGCCTCGGCGTCGGGATTGCCCTGTGGGTCGGCTCCGGCTGGGACCAGTCCCTCCGTGATCGGATCAATCGCGACCGCGTAGATCAGCGCGCCGTGTCCGGAGACGTTCGCGACCGAGTGATAGCCGGCGAAGGTGTTGGTCCCGCACACGCCCTGGCCGACGCATTCGTCGACCCCGGGTGGCAGGAACAGGAGCCACAGGTTGTGCAGGCCCCGGGCGCCGCCGGTGCTCTGCACGACGCGGTCGATCTCGCTCGTCACCTCGTCGTCGGTCAGGCAGACGGCGGTCCCGGCGGGCGACGCGCACTGGTCGGTTTTGCTCGGGTAGGGGTCCGAGGCCTCGATCGAATCCGAGGAGGCGCTGTAGCCGATCGCGTACTCCCCTGGCGTGACCGCGCCAACGGCCGTCCCCATCGCGTACTGGCGCTCGACGGTGAACGCGTTGCAGTCGCTGCTGGTGCACGTGCCCGGCGCGGAACTGTCGGCGGCGGCGTCCGTGAAGAACTGCTTGATCAGGCCCTCGTAGGTGGGGATCCCAGCCCCCGGGGACCCCAGGAACGCAAACCCCGGCGCCGCCCAGAAGATCGTGTGGATCGTGACGCCACCGGTCATCACGGGGCCGCCGTGATACGTGACGGGGGTCTGCTCGCCGCTCGCGACGTCACCCGCGCGCAGCTGCTTCTGCTGGGCGACTGGCGGCACCAGGCCCATCGCCACGCCGATCCTCGGGCGGAAGGAGCTCGCGCCCAGCGCGCCGGCAGGACCTGCGCCGAACGCGATCACGACGACCGCGGCCACCAGCATGCGGCTGCGCCCCACTGCCTGCTCCTTTGGACCGAGTTACCCGCCTGGCGGCGAGCGTATCAACCGCTCCCCTGGACCTCGCGCTGGCGCAGCTCGATCCGCCGGATCTTGCCCGTCAGCGTCTTCGGCAGATCGGCGACGAATTCGACCTTGCGGGGATACGCGTACGCGGAGAGGTGGTCGCGGACGAACGCCTTGAGCTCCTCGGCGAGCGCCTCGGACGGCTCGTGGCCCGGGGCAAGCACGACAAACGCCTTGACGACGTTCCCGCGTCGTTCGTCGGGCGAGGCGACCGCGGCCGCTTCCGCGACCGCCGGATGCTCGAGGCAGACCGACTCGACCTCGAACGGGCCGATCCGGTAGCCGGCGGAGATGATCACGTCGTCGGCACGGCCCTCGTACCAGAAGTAGCCGTCCTCGTCGGCGCGCGCCGCGTCCTTCGTGTGGAACCAGTCGCCGCCGAACACCTCATCGGAGTCCTCGGGCGGCCGGTTCCAGTAACCGAGCGGATAGTGCGGATTCGACCGCGCCCGCAGGCAGATCTCGCCGCGCTCGCCGTCTGCCACCGCGCGCTCGTCCTCGTCGAGGATCGCCACCTCCCACCCCGGCATCGGGCGGCCCATCGAACCCTCGCGGACCTCCATGAACGGGTAGTTCGCGACCAGCGGATAGGACTCGGTGAGGCCGTAGTAGTCGAGCACCGTGACCCCGTACTGCTCGCGGAACCAGCGGATCGCCTCCGGGTTGAGCGGCTCTCCCGCCGAGCAGACGATCCGGAATCGCTGCGGATAGCGGGTGCCCGCATCCACGATCGACATCATCGAGCGGATCGCCGTCGGCGTCCCGAAAACGTTGGTGACCTGGTGGCGGGAGAGGAAGTCGAGCTGCCGGTGAGGGTCGAATCCGCCCTCGCGCTGGTAGACCGCCTGGACGGCGCCGAGCCGCCACGGGCCGATCAGCGGGCAGATCCCCGCCGCCCACGCCCACTCGCCCATTCCGTGAAAGACCTCCCCGTCGCGCAGGTCGTGGCTGTAGATGAACTCCTGGTGCGCGAGCACGTAACGGTGGGCGTGGAGAATGCCCTTGGCGAGCCCGGTGGTGCCCGATGAGTAGTACAGCTGCGCCGGATCGTCGGCCGCCGTGTCTACTGGGTTGAACGCCGGCGCGCCCTGGCCGATCAGGCCGTCGTCGAGAATCACCACGTGCTCGACCAGTTCGCGCTCGATCCGGCCGGCGTTGGCCTCGTTGGTGAGGAGTACCTTCGGCTGAGAGTCAGTGACACGATGGCGGATCCCCTCGTCGCCGTACAGGACCGACATCGAGAGCAGGATCGCCCCGGCCTTCCACGTCGCGAAGAACGCGGCTGCCGTTTCCGGCGTCGGGGGCAGGAGCATCGCGACCCGGTCGCCGGGCTCGATGCCATGGGCGACCAGCACGTTGGCGAGCCGATTGGAGTCGTCCTGGAGCTCGCCCCAGCTGACCCGTCTGACGTTGCCGGCGAAATCCTCGTGGATCATCGCGAGCTTGTCGCCGGGATGGCGGTCGCAAACGTCGACCGCGATGTTGTAACGGTCGGGAACCTGCCACCGATGATCGGCGACGGCCTGCTCGTATGAGGAAATCTGTGTCGTAGAGCTCATTGAACGGATGATTGCGCCTGGCGGCCCGGGCCTCAACCCCGAGTAAGCTTGCACGCCGAGGAGAATGGATTTCGCGCTCGGGATCCTGTCCGCGGTAGGGCTGCTGGCAGTCATCGCAGCGGCCTGGGCCCACATCCACGCCAAACGCTCCCGGCGGGCGCCCGAGGCGAGCGGGATGCAGTCGGCGCTGCACGCCGCGACAACCACGCTCCCGCATCTGCGTACGGGCCTGAACACCCGCAGCGCCGAGGCAGCGGTCCCGTACATCAGGGCGCTTACCGGCGCCGCGGCGATCGCGCTCGCCGACACCCGCGCCGTGCTGTCGATCGACGGCGAGGGACGCGAGCAGGTCCGCCCCGGGGACCTCCTGTCACGGCTGCTCGCGCGCACGCCGGACCACCGGGTCCACGTCGAGCCACGGCTGATCTCCTCGGACCCGACGTGCCCGCTGCGATCGGCGGTGCTGGCGCCGCTCGTCGTCCAGGGCAGGCGCGCGGGGACGTTGATCGCGTTCTACCGCGCGGTCGGCCGCCCCAGCCAGGCCGAGTTGCGAGTGGTCCAGGAGGCGGCCAGCCTGGTATCGGCGCAGGTGGAGCTGTCGATCGTCGCCGAGCAGGAGCGGCGGCTGGCGCAGGCTGAGCTGCGCGCGCTCCGCGCGCAGATCTCGCCGCACTTCATCTACAACGCGCTCGCGGCGGTAGCGGGCGAGATCCACGTCCAGCCCGAGCAGGCACGCGAGCTGCTGATCGATTTCGCCGAGTTCACGCGCTACCTGTTCCGCGACGGCCGCTCGTACGTGACGCTCGGCGAGGAGATCGAGCACGTGCGCCGCTACCTGCGGCTCGAACAGGCGAGGTTCCACAACCTCGCGGTCGCGATTGACGTCCCCGATGATGCGCTCGACGCGGTCGTCCCGGCGATGTCGATCCAGCCGCTGGTCGAGAACGCGGTCCGGCACGGCGTCGAGCGGCGAGCCGGCTCCGGCCGGGTCGAGATCATCGGGCGGACGAACAACGGCGACGTCGAGCTGCGCGTCTGTGACGACGGCGCGGGGATCGATCCCGCGCGTGTCGGCGACGTGCTGGCGGGGGCCGGGGGCGGGATCGGGGTCTCGAACGTCGACGCCAGGCTGCGAGCGACCTTCGGCGAGCGCTACGCGCTTCGGATCGAGTCCGAGGTCGGGCGGGGAACAACCGCGGTGATGACGGTGCCCCACCTGCAGGGCGACCGCGAGCGCTCCCAGGTCGCTCGCCTGGTGGCCTCGTGAGCGACCAACGACTGACGATCCTGGCCGTCGACGACGAGCAGTCCCAGCTGCACGACCTCGCCCGGTTGCTTCGCTCCTCGCCGATCGTCGAAAGCGTCGAGTGCTCGTCGGACGGGCACGACGCGCTGCTCAAGGCATCGTCGGAGTCCTACGACGCGATCTTCCTCGACGTCCGGATGCCCGACCTCGACGGGCTCGAGCTCGCCCGGGTGCTGCGGCGCTTCGCCTCGCCCCCCCAGGTCGTGTTCGTCAGCGCGTACGACACGGGCGCGGTCGACGCGTTCGAGTTGCACGCGCTCGACTACCTGCGCAAACCGGTGGCACGACGGCGGGTCGAGGAGGCGCTCGACCGGGTCGCCGCGGTCGTTTCGGGCCCGGATGCCGGCGAACCGGTCAACGGCGATGTGGTGGCGGTCGACAACGTCCGCACCGGGGCCACCCGCCTGATCTCACGCGGCTCGATCCTGTACATCCAGTCACACGGGGACTTTGTCCGGGTCGTCAACGAGGACGGCCGCTACCTGCTGCGCACGACGCTCGCGGACCTCGAGCGGCGCTGGGAGCCGCACGGATTCGTCCGCGTCCACCGCCAGTACATCGCGAACCTGACCAAGGCGGTCGAGTTCCGCCCCCTGTTCGGCACCACTGCCGAGCTCGCCTTCGCCGACGGCCAGACCATCCCCGTGGCCCGCCGCCACGTAGCAGAGCTAGGAAGACGGCTCAGGGTGTAGCGGGCCCTGCGGGGCGATCCGGAAGCGCTCGCGGGCTGAGGGCCGGACCAGCCGGACCGTCCCGGAAGCGCTCGCGCCCAAGCGCACCGCGCTGACGGGACGGTCCGGGAGGTACCTACTCGCTCCCCGACCCGAACTCCTTGATCTCCTCGACCTCCTCCTTGGAGAGCTTCTGGAGATCCTCGCCGCGCTCCTTCTTGGCGCCCTGCACGTGCTCCCTGATCTGTTCCACGACCTCCGGGTTGGCGAGCGTCGAGACGTCGCCGACGTCGGTGAAGTTGGAGATCCCGGCGATCACCCGCCGCATGATCTTGCCCGACCTCGTCTTCGGCATGTCGGGCACGACCCACACGTTCTTCGGTCGCGCGATCTTGCCGATGTCGTATTCGATCTGCTTGGCGACCTTCTGCGCCACGTCGTCGTCGCTGGCCTGGACACCCGGCTTGAGCGCGATGTACATCTCGACGATTTTCCCGCGCGTCTCGTCGAACACGGGCACGGCCGCCGCCTCGGCTACCTCGTCGACCTCGATCGCCGCGGATTCGAGCTCCTTGGTCCCGAGCCGGTGTCCGGCGACGTTGATCACGTCGTCGATCCGCCCGAGGATCCGGTAGTAACCGTCCTCGGTCTCGACGGCGCCGTCGCCGCACATGAACGGCCAGTCCTTCCAGTCCTTGCTGTTCGAGTCCTTGTTGAAGCGCTTGTAGTAGGTGTCGACGAAGCGCTCGTCCTGGCCCCAGACGGTGAGCATCCGCCCCGGCCAGGGATTGCGGACACCGATGTAGCCCGCCTTGCCCGACCACTTGAGGATCTCCTCGCCGTTCTCGTCGTAGATCACGAGCTGGATCCCAAGCGCCGCCGGCCCGCAGCTGCCCGGCTTCATCGGCTGGAGGAACGGCAGCGTCGAACCGAGAAAGCCGCCGGTCTCGGTCATCCACCACGTATCGGTGATCGCCGCCTCGCCCTTGCCGACCACCTTCCAGTACCACCGCCACACGTCCGGCTCGATCGGCTCGCCGACGGTGGTCATCGTCTTGAAGTGGAAGTCGTATTTGCCGGGCTCGTCGGGCCCGACCTTGCGCAGCATCCTGACCGTCGTCGGCGCCGTGTGGAAGATGTCCACCCCGAGCTTCTCGGCGATCCGCCACGGCCGCCCTGCGTCCGGGTAAGTCGGAACGCCCTCGTACATCACCGACGTCGTCCCCAGTGCGAGCGGTCCGTAGACGATGTACGAGTGGCCGGTGATCCAGCCGATGTCCGCGAAGCACCAGTACGTGTCGTCGGGATGGATGTCCTGGTAGTACTTCGACGTCCCGGCGACGTAGCTCAGGTACCCGCCCGTCGAGTGCTGAGCGCCCTTGGGCCGGCCCGTGGTCCCGCTCGTGTACATCAAAAACAGCGTGTCCTCGGCCTTCATCGACTCGGGCTCGACCTCCTGGCCCTCGTAGTTCGGCAGCAGGTCGTCGACGAAGAAGTCGCGCCCCTCAACCATCTCCGACTCGGAGTGATACTCGCCGGGGATCCGCTGGAACACGAGGATCTTCTCGATCTCGATCCCCTCCTTGCGAGCGGCGTCGACCGCGTCATCGGCCTTGATCTTGTGGTCGATCAGCTCGCCGTTGCGGTAGTACGCGTCCATCGTCACGAGGATCACGCTCCTGGCGTCGCCCATCCGCTGGCCGGCGGCGGCGCCGCTGAAGCCGCCGAACACCTGCGAGTGGATCACGCCAAGCCGCGCGCACGCGAGCATCGCCACCGGCAGGTCCACGACCATCGGCATGTGGAAGGTGACGCGGTCCTGGGGCTTGACCCCGCAGAAGTCCTTGAGCAGCGCGGCGAACTCGTTGACCCGCCGGTGAAGCTCCCGGTAGGTGACCCCGACCGGCTCGTCGTCCTCGGGCTCGGCGACCCAGATGAACGCGTTCTGGTCGCCGCGTGAGTCGAGGTGCCGGTCGACGCAGTTCACACAGGCGTTCAGCTTTCCGCCAACCCACCACTTGAAATACGGCGGGTTGCTCGTGTCGACCACCTGATCCCACTTCTTGTCCCAGTCGAGCAGTTCGGCGTATTCGACGAAGCTCTCGGGGAAATTCTCGGGGGCGAACCGCTCGAGGATCGACTTGTCGTTCGCGTTGGCCTGAGCGCGGTATCTCTCGGGCGGCTCGACGTACTCCTCTTCCTTCCAGTGAACGGCAATCTTGTCTTCCGAGTATTCGACTTCCTCTTCCGGGGTCGTGCCCTGGGCGGTGTCTGCCATCGAAGCCTCTCCTTCTACGAGCGTCGCAGCTGTGAGAGGGCGCCGGGGTGGCACCCGGCGCCCTAAGTTACTACCAGTGTTCAGGCGATAGCCACCGCCTCACGCCCGCCGCAGCGGGAAGACCGGCAGCAGCGTCCTTGCGAACGTCGAGTTGATCACCGCTGCGAACGACGCGTACCAGGCCGCGATCGCGGTCGCGATTCCCAGGTAACCGCCGACCTTGATCGAGCCGTTGATCGCGGCGTGCCCCCCGGCGAGTGCGGAGTTTCCGGCGCCGAGGAAGATGAACGTGAGCGTCAGCAGCAGGAACACGAGCGCCACCGCGCCGGTTGTCCTCAGGGACGCCAAGAACATGTACGCGGTGAAGATTGCCCACATCCACAGGTACAGGCCGAGGCCGCTGAACACTTCGGTGGGAACGTTCTTTCCAACCGATTGGACGATGAAGAAGAACGAGATCCAGAACGCGCCGAAAGAGCAGAACGCAACCGCCCCGAACGTGTTGCCGGTGCGGAACTCCCAGATCCCGGCCACGAGCTGGGCGATGCCTCCGTACGCGAGCGCCAGGGCCGCGACCATCGGCAGCAGACCGCCTCCCGGCACCAGATGGGTTCCGACCAGGCCGGAATTGATCAGGCTCAGCACGAACGTCGTTCCCGCGAACCCCGCGAGCCCCAGCGGGCCGGGATCGGCAGGCGCCCACATCACCGAAGAGCGCCCGCCCGTCGGATCGGGCGCGGGCGCGACGTCGGCCTCGCGAGGCCCGACTCCACCAGGACCGGGTACCCGAGCAGCTTCCATCGAAGAACCTCCTCACTAGTTGACGAATCGACCGGCACTTGATCGCACCGTCTGGAGCCCGGCAAGCGAGATCGTCAGGCGGCGGTTCGCTCAAGCTCGACGGTCGATCTCCCGCGACGAGCGGTCGCCGCTGCGCCGGGCGCCACGGCTCCGGCGCAAGCGAGGAGGTGCTACTTGCGCCGCTTGCGCTTGCGCTTCGCGGCCGTCGAGCGAGTGCTCGTGGGCGACGAACCGTTGTCCGTCGCGGCCGGTACCTGCGCGGGGCGTCGGCCGTCGCGCTTCGGCGCCTGCCGGCCCTGCCCGCGCGCAGCGAGCCGCTGCTCGCGAATCTCGGCGCTCGACGGCCACGGCACCGCTTGCCCGGTCCTCCAAGCGGGAGGGTCGCCGTTGGGCCATCGCCCGGCGAGGAGGAACGCCGTCGAGAGCAGCCAGAAGACCTCGATCAGCAACGCCGGTGCGCTCCCGACGAGCAGCAGCGAGGCCGCCGCCGCAGCTATCCCGATGTAGCCCCCGAGCTTCGTGAGCAACCCCACCCGCATCGCATTCAGCGCGATCAGCACGAACGAGACCGCCAGCAGTAGCGAGCCGACCAGCCCTCCGTACTGGAGCACAGCGACAGGACCGGTACGGAGCAGGTTGTTGGCTTCGGGATACGTCTGGAGGCCCTGGGTCGCGAACTGGTGCGCCTTGGAGGTGATCACGATGCCGTAGGCGATCCCGCCCACCGCCGCCAGAATCGCGCCGACCAGCAGGACGATCCGGGTGACCGGCGAGAGCTCCGGCTTGCGCGCCTTGACCGCGGTGTAGAGGAAGGCGAGCGTCGCGGCGAGTCCGAGCAGCCCGAGGCCGTCGGCCACAGCGCTCAGGATCTCGAGGCCGCCGCGCTTGTTGGTCACGAGCAGCTGCACCGTCAGCTCGCTGACCTTCGCCTGCGGCCCGGCCGTCTGGAGGATCATGCTCGCAAACAGCAACACTCCTCCGAGGCCGGCGATCGCCGCGACCCTGGGTCGGAGACGCAGCTCCTCGGATACTCGGTCGACCGTCGTCACGCGTCGGAGTCTACGGTCATTGCGGCGGTGCGATCTGATGCCGGAGTCACGGGGCCCCTGTGGAGGACCTCGCAGTCGCTCCCGAGAAGGACGTCGCAGTCCCTCCCGAGAAGGACGTCGCAGTGGCTCCCGAGAAAGACGTCGCAGTCCCTCCCGAGAAGGACGTCGCAGTCCCTCCCGAGAAGCGTTGGGATTTTGTGCCGACAGGTGGAACCAGATCCCAAAACCTCGGCTCGGGTATCA
>Ga0073928_10010766_pt1 | contig 10789 bp, 6 predicted proteins | sample PaiPotPPA55metaG_FD_76969 | JGI IMG/M metagenome (GOLD analysis project Ga0073928, IMG submission 76969) | Iron sulfur acid spring bacterial and archeal communities from Banff, Canada, to study Microbial Dark Matter (Phase II) - Paint Pots PPA... ...
CACGACATCACCAGCAAAGCCGGCGTCATCGGACTGACCCGCTCGCTCGCCACCGAGTTCGGCGAACAGGGCGTCACCGTGAACGCGATCGCACCGGGGCTCACGCGCACGCCGGGCACGCTGGCCCGCAAGGAGGCTGGCGGAATGTCCAACGAGGCGCTGTTCGAGCTGATGGCCAACATGCAGTCGATCAAGCGCGGCGAGCAGGTTTCCGATCTGGTCGGTGCTGTGTCGTTCCTCGCCAGCGATGACGCGACGTTCATCACTGGGCAGACGCTCTACGTCAATGGCGGGCTGACGCGCACGACGTGAGGTTTCGCAGCATTGCCAGGAGCCAACGGGTCCGGCCCGAAGTGGCCGGCCCAATGACAGGCTCAGCAACGAAGCAATCCAGAATCGGTACCCCTGAACCAGGGCGTGTACTCATTAACGCGTCAGATGGGAGTGCGCTTTCGGAGGGCAAACCGGAATACATCTGCTCACTGTGAGACTTACGAATGACCCGAACCGGACATCACGGCCGTGGGATAGGACCGGGTACTGGGAACGAAGACCGCAGCGGACAAGCAGGGAGCGGCGCACCGTCCGTTGCCTGCAAGCATGTGAAGTGCGCGTTCACGCTCGATGCGTTCACACCGAATCGTCCGCTGAAATAGGGCGCATCAGCATCGTTATGCGAAAGCATTTGGGTCCCATCGACCGTAACCGTGAAGTGCGTCGAGGATGGGTAAAGATTCTTCCAGATCGTGCGGACGTTGACCGAGAGCTGATAGGTTTGGCCCAAAGCAAGATTCAAGGGCGCCGAATCCAGGACTTTACCGTCAGGCCGTTTGAGCAGCACCACGGCGCCCGGGGGGTCCGATGCTGGCGGTCGGTGCCGCCTTATCTCGGGCGAGGGCTGCGGGATCGGGTAGACGCCCTCCGGCGGTGGGGGTAGCGGTAGCGGTGGCAGCGGGCCGACGATTGTCGGCAGCACCTGCAAGACCACGTCATAACCCTTCGTTCCGGCGTCGGGCTTCACAGGATTATCGCTTAACCTGAAACTCAAGCCGGCCGCTCCGGTCTGGAAACCCAAGCCCGATACTCCGCCACCGAACATCGGTGGAAAAGCGTCGAACGTGACCCCGCCGCTATAGGTGAAGTCACCGCCGCCAAAGGAGTCATAGAAGAGCAGCGAGTTGTCGCCCAAACTGTGAACTTGAAGCGAGCTCGTCATGGTGAGAATATCGGTCGATGTGGACCAAAGACCGCCCGATGTCCAATTCGTCCAATTGCCCGCGCCGTTCGCGAACGATTCGTTCATGAGCGGCACTTCTTGTGTGATGCCGTAGAATTGGGGAGGAGCGCAGACGGGCCATGGCGTCTTTAGCGGCCTATAAAAAGGTGCGCAGCGGCGAGCTAAAATCACCAGGCCTCCCATCGTCGTATTGGATGCGGAGGGCGCCGGCGAAACGGTAACCGTGATCGTTGCGGAGGGTTCGGTGCCGACGACGAGCCCCGAGGGCATAACGGCGCTCCACGCTCCGGTGCCGAATTTCGGATTCCACGCAACCGAAACCGATTGCGCCGTCGGACTGTTATTGACGATCGCCATGATCTGACTGTTGTTGCCGTAGTACATGAAAGCCACGACGTCCGGCGCACCCGGATTCGTCGTGGGCATCGGCAGCTGAGTTCCATAAACCAGCGCATCCAAATACGTTGCGTTGCGGATCGCCATCAGCGCGCTGATGTACCCTGACACGTTCGTATTTCTTTTAGGAACCGGCGTGCCGGTGGGATACTTGCCGTTGCCGGGGAAAGGCTGCGTCCCGCTATATGTCGGCACGTCAAGCAACCAAAAAGGCCCCAGCGCCAGGTTGTGCCCGGATGCGATAACCTGATTGAGAGTATCCAAACTATTGCCGTTGACGAAAAAGTTTGGGTTGGGCATCGCGTAGTGAATAGGCGAAGCCCACAAACGGCCGTTGCTCTGCGTATAAGCCCCACCCCACGCCAAGTCCGACGCCGAGCCGCCGTCCCAGTGAAACGGGAGCTGTCCGGAGTTGTTCTCCCCCATGACGATCGCGTCGGGCTTGACCGCTTGAATCGCGGCGCGAAAACGATCCACGAAGCGCAGCGCCGCCGCAGTCCATTGCTGTGAAGTGTAGTTCACGTCTTCCGAGGACGTCCCTACCGGCCAGTTCATCTGGAAGCCCCAGGAATCGAGAAAGAATCCGTCGACGCCGGTGGCTTTGATCACGCTTACGGCACGGTTGATCAGGTAGTCCTGCCACTGCGTATTGACGATGGCCATACAATCGTTGTTGGCATACATGCAGGTGCTGTCGGAGGCCGGGATCGGCGGCGCCGGTTGCGCTTGCCAGCTGTTGCCGGGCCCCGACTGCACCAGGTTCGAGGTCTCCGCGGCGATGTAAGCCTCCATGTAGAGAATCACCTTGCCGCCAGCGGCATGAATTTGACCGACGCCGGTGTTGAGAGCGGCGGCGCCTCCCAAGTCGGCGCGGACGCTCCAGTCGCCCTTGTTTGCGTAATAATTAGACAAGCACTTCGCATCACCAGATGCGCAGTTCGAAGGGTGGTCCCACCAGCTCGTCAGATAGACCACATACGAGCCGAGTGATTGAGCGTCGTAATAGACATCCAGCAAACAGCGCTGTCCCGGCGGATTGGGTTTGCTCGCCGTCGGCATGCCGATTTTGGTGCCATCGGAGGTTTTGGTTTTGCAAGCAAACCATTGAATTCCAAAATTGGTGTCGGTGAGCAGCGCAGCAGGAAAGGCGCCCGGCTGATTGGATGCTCCTAAGAACGAGCCGCCACCAGCGACGCCAAGCGAGTAGATTCCTCCGGCCTCGCGAAACCACTCGGGAGTATCGGGATAAGTCCAAGTCGGCGAACGCTTGCTCACGTAGTAGCTGACCGCGTTGCTCCAGTCCCCCGAGGCGTGAACGCCGATGGCGAGCCGGGGCAGCGTCACCGTCTGGTTGAGCTTCAACAGAGCCGTCCAGGAGCCGGCGATCTGATAGCCGGAGCCGGTATTCGTCACGTTGAATTGCAGGGGTGGGATGTTGTTGCCGTAGTCGCCATCGAGATCGGTGAAGAACAAACCACCGCCGGAGGCGGCACTGCCGTCATAAACTTCGGCGATTTCCATGACGTTGAGACTGGTCGGCAAGCCAATCGTGGGGTCCGCAGCTAATGAACCGTACGACGCGCCCAAGCTGGCCGTGACCTGCGAAAGCGGCAGCAGGGTTCCGATCGTCTGCGGGACCATCGCCATGGCGGTGGTGCCGGGCAGGGTCGGCGTGTTCGGAAGTTGGAAATTCTGGACGTTGGGGAGCAGGGCCCGAAAAAACACGGTCGCAGGGCTGGTGGCGGGACCCTGATATGTAACCTGGCTACTCACGATGACGGCAGGGTTCGCGCCATCGGGCGCAAGCGTAATCGAAAAAGCGAGAGGACTGTTGGACGCGTTCGCCGTGATCGTCAGAGTCTCGCCAGACTGAACGCAGGACACACTCGTTTCTGCGAAGCCGTCGCTATAGTAGGTGGACGGATCGACCGAGAACGACAGTAGCGGGGCCGGCGCGGTGAGGTAGTTGAAGCTGCCGGCGTTGGCGATGCTTTCAATGCTCGGTTGGGTGCCCGCCGGCGAGCCGGAGTCTGGGCAGCTCACGGTCACCGTGATGCTGGCATTGCCTATCGGAAATTTGCCCGCTTGCGCCGAGCCGGTAACGAGGAGCAGCAAAAGCGCAACCAGAGGCGCCGCGCGGCGTCGGCAGAGCCGTGTTCGAGCGCTACTTAAACGGCCAATTGAGCGCCCAAAGCGCGGAAATGCTTGCGTCGGCCGACGGGTCAAATCTGAATCGCGCTCGCGCATGGCTGAGCACCAACAGGTCGTTGTATTCTCAACACTTGCTCAGAATTGGCCGCGATCGTCAGGCGACCACATTCGGTACCGGAACGAACGGGCTTATCGGATCAATACGCGGCATTGGCCGCCGCGCGTTCAAATTGAGTGTTTAAGTCACGTGCGCAAGTTTCGCCGCCAGCACCAGGTAATGCATGAACGCCCGGTCGCCGATGAAGTTCCCGCATTCAGCGCGTTTTGACGACACCAACAGACCGCGATGTCGTCGAATCTCCCCGAAGCTGCTGCGCTGCGTGAGTCCGCTAGTGGCCCATCTCGATAGTGCCGGGATGTCAGGCTTGGGTCTGCGATGCGGGCCAGAGCGAACATTGATCGGGTCGCTGTCACCCGCGATTTATGAGTACACGGCCAAGATTGCTTCGCTTCGCTCGCTACGACTTCTAATTCCAGCGCCACACGCCGTAGGCGTGTCCGTTCTGCATCTGCGGGGCGATATAGTTGGGCTTGTGGTTGCCGATGGCGCCGAGCATTGCGATCCAGTTGAGCAACTCGCCGCCGACATTGCCGGCCTTCAACAGCTGATGCTGCGTCGCTTCGGCGATCAGCTTTTCGATCTGCTGCTCTTCGAGGTATTTGATCACGCGCAGCGCCCAGTCCGGATCGGGCACGCCGTCGGTGCGGCCGGGCGCCATGCGCGGCCCGGCGACTTCAAGGGAAAAGCTGCCGCTGCCCATCACCACGACCCGCAGCGGCGCCGGCCACGATGCGATGGCGCGGCCGACGGCCTGGCCCAACGCATAGCAGCGTTGCGCCGACGGCAATGGCGGCAGGTGGCCGCTGATGAAGAAGGGGATGACCGGCACGTTCATGTCCGGCGTCAAGAAATGCAGCGGCACGGCGATCGAATGATCGACGGAGAAATGCTGGGTCAGCGCCACGTCGAAGCCGGCGTCGACGCTGACTTGCCTGATGTGCGCGGCGAGATCGGCCGCCGACGGGATTTTGTAGACCGGCATTTCGCGCGGCTCGTCGTTCGGACCGGAAAAAACCTTGTCAACGCCGACCGCGAAAATCGGCAGATTGTCGAGGAAAAACGTATTGAGATGATCGGTGTCGAACATCACGATGACATCCGGCCGCGCCGCGGCCAGGTGTTCCTTCTGCGCCGCAAACAGCTTCGCGGTTTCGCAATTGGGCCCATCTCGCTTGACGAAGAATGGAAAGACCGGGGTGTGCGGCACGCCGAACCCCGCAACGATGCTAGCCATCTCGTAAACTCCTGTCAGCCCGTTCGCTTCCGCGCAGCGCTTGTGCGAGATTAGAGCATGATCCCGAAAAGTGGTAACCGGTTTTCGGAAAAGATCATGCTCAAACAAAGCGCTCCGTCGCAACAAGCCGCCAGATCATAACAGCGCTCGACAATCGGGAGAATCGCGTGTCGCGCAAGCCAGTGAAGAAACCTGCCGCCAAACCTCGCGTCACCGCAGCCGCTCCTCGCGGAGCGCGAAAGGTCGCGCCGTCGCAACCGGCCGTACCGACCGAGCATGACCGCTTCGACTATTCCGCGATCGTCGACCGGCCGCGCCTGTCGTGGCCGAACGGCGCCCGTGTCGCCGTCTGGGTGATCCCGAATATCGAGCATTTTCTGTTCGACCGGCCGTCGACGCGGCTGACCAATTTGCCGGTCAATCCGGACGTCCTCAACTATTCGTGGCGCGACTATGGCGTGCGCGTCGGCATTTGGCGGATGATGGAGGTGATGGAACGCTACGGCGTCAAGGGCACGGTGGCGCTGAACTCGGACGTATGCGAGCGCTACCCACGCATCATCGAAGAAGGAAAGAAACTCGACTGGGAATGGATGGGGCATGGCACCAACAATTCCACCCTGTTCGCCGGCCAATCGGAAGCCGAAGAACGCGCGCTCATCAAAAAAGTCGTAGGAACGATCGCCAAGAGCGTCGGCAAGGCGCCGCGCGGCTGGCTCAGCCCGGCTTTGAGCGAGACCATGCGCACGCTCGATATCCTGGCCGAGAACGGCATCGACTATGTCGGCAACTGGGTCAACGACGACCAGCCCTATCCGATGCGGGTGAAGAAGGGCTCGATGATCGCCATGCCCTATTCGGTGGAGATCAACGACATTCCGGCGCTGCTCGATTTGCACCAGAGCCCAGAGGTGTTCGGCCAGATGATCTGCGATCAATTCGATGTGCTCTACGAGGACGGCGCCACGACCGGCCGCGTGATGTCGATCTGCCTGCATCCGTTTCTGGTCGGCTATCCGCACCGGAGCAAACACTTCGCCAGGGCGCTGCATCATATTTCGTCGCGCCAGGAGGTGTGGCTGACCACCGGCAGCGCCATCGTCGATTGGTACAAGCAGAATTATCTCAAAGGCTGACGGCAAGGCGTGAGGCAGGGGTACAAGCGGGACGACCGACGTGGCTTTGGACAAAGGCATTGCAAGCGAGCCGCGCGCGGGCACTGCCTTCGAAGTTTTTCGCGTCTTCCTCAAGCTCGGCGTCAGTTCCTTTGGCGGACCGATTGCGCACATCGGCTATTTCCGCGAGGAGTTCGTCGTCCGCCGGCGCTGGCTCGACGAACAAGCCTATGTCGATCTGGTTGCGCTCTGCCAGTTCCTGCCGGGACCGGCTTCCAGCCAAACCGGATTTTCGATCGGACTGATACGCGCCGGCTATGCCGGCGCGCTTGCGGCATGGACCGGCTTCACCTTGCCTTCGGCGATCTTGCTGGTGCTGTTCGCCTATGGCGCCGGCGCGCTCGGCGGTCCCGCCGGAACGGGCCTGCTCCATGGGCTCAAACTGGTCGCGGTCGCCATCGTCGCGCAAGCGGTCTGGGGCATGGCGCGTACGCTATGCCCGGATCGCCAGCGCGCTTCCATCGCCGCGCTGAGCGCGCTGATCATTTTGTTCAGCACCTCGTCCATCGCGCAGATCGGCGCCATCGTGCTGGGCGGTTTCTTGGGCTTGTGGCTCTGTCGCGGCGCGCCGCCAATGACGGAAGGGCACATCCATATGCCGGTCTCGCGCCGCGCCGGACTCGTCGCCCTGACGGCTTTCTTTGTCCTGCTCGTCGGCTTGCCCATCGCGCAGAATTTGGGGAACTCGTCGGGCATAGCGCTCTTTGACGCTTTCTACCGCTCGGGCGCGTTGGTTTTTGGCGGCGGCCATGTCGTGCTGCCGCTGCTGCGCGAGGCGTTCGTGACGCCCAGCTGGGTCAGCGACGATGCGTTTCTGGCCGGTTACGGCGCGGCGCAGGCGGTCCCCGGACCGCTCTTCACCTTCGCCGCCTATCTAGGCACCGTCGTCAGTCCGACGCCCCACGGCATTGCCGGCGCGGCGCTGGGTCTGTTTGGCATTTTCCTTCCGGGCATGCTGATCCTTCTTGGCGCGTTGCCGTTCTGGGACGGCTTTCGCAAGCGCGAGGACGCGCAAGCGGTGATGCGTGGCGTCAATGCCGCGGTCGTCGGTTTGCTCGGCGCGGCGCTGTACAATCCGCTATGGACGACGTCCGTCAAAACGCCGGGAGATTTCGGCATCGCACTTGTCGGCTTCGTTCTCCTCACTGCCTGGCGCGCGCCGCCATTGCTGGTGGTCATCGTCAGCGCGCTCGGCGGCATTGCGCTCGCGCTCGCGAAGGGGTGACCGGCCATGACCAGAGGCGCGATGCAGCGCTATTTTGCGGGGCTATCGAGGACCACATTCCTTTTCACCTTTGCCAGCCTGTTCTCCGACATTTCCACGGAGATGCTCTATCCGGTCCTGCCGGTTTTTCTGACCCAGACGCTCAACGCCGGCGGCAGCGTCGTCGGCCTGGTCGACGGATTTGCGCAAGCCGTACAGAATATCGTGCAGGGATTTTCCGGAACGCTTTCGGACAAACTGCAAAGACGCAAGCCGATCGCGCTCGCCGGCTATTTCTTGGCGGCCATCAGCAAGCCGCTCATGGGGTTGGCGACCGTCTGGCCGGTCGTATTCGGAGCGCGGTTGCTCGATCGGCTCGGCGCCGGCGCGCGTTCCGCGCCGCGCGATGCGCTCATCGCCTCCTCGGTCGACGAGGCGAACAGAGGCCGCGCTTTCGGGCTGGAAGGCGTCGGCGACAATGCCGGCGCCTTTTTCGGCCCATTACTCGCTTTACTCCTCCTCTACGGGCTCCACGTCGGCATCCGATGGGTTTTCTATCTGGCGGTCATTCCCGGGTTGCTGGCCTTCTTTATGGTGCTTTTGGTCAAGGAGCAGCGCGCGCCGGTTGCCGCCGAGGCGAAGATCGACATCGGCCTGCGCCAGTTCCCGAAGGATTATTGGACATACCTCTTGGTGACCGCGCTGTTCGGCCTGGGCAATTCCAGCAACGCGTTTCTGATATTGCGGACGCAGGACATCGGCGCTTCGCTGGAATGGACCATCCTGATTTACGCCGCGTTCAATCTCGTGGCGGCGTTGATTTCATATCCGGCCGGATCGCTGTTCGATAAATGGGGCGGGAAACACGTTCTGCTCGGCGCATTCGTCATTTTTTTCATCGCCTATCTTGGCTTCGCCTTGACGCAGAACATCGTTTTGATCGCGGGCTTGTTCGCCTTCTACGGACTGTATCAGGGCATATTCCGCACCGCCGGCAAGGCGCTCGCCGCCAGCTTTGTACCGGAACGTCTGCGCGCCGGCGGCATCGGCTGGTACAATACGACTGTCGGGCTTTTGCAACTCGTCGCCAGCGTGGTCGCCGGCTTGTTGTGGGACCGGGTCGGGCACACGGCGGTATTCTACTATGGCGCCATCTTTGCCGCCGTCGGCAGCATTGCGCTGGTGTTGCTGATCCCGCAGACGCGCGAGCGCGGGTAACGTCGCGAGCCGCATCCCGAGTAGCCCTGCGAGCCGCGGGCGAATTTCGCTTCGAACCGGCAAGGGTTCCAGAGCGCGGCCTTCCTGAAATATTTCTGTAAAATTGCCTTTATGATTGTGAGCTATTGCGATTGACAGTGCCGAACTGTCTTCGGGGCGAACCGATTGCGTACGCCCAACGCACCTTCGTGCACGACCTCTGATTCGGCTTTTTAAGAATCTGCAAAATGGGGAGGCTGCGATGGCAATTTCCGGTTTGCCGATCACGGTGCCGCTGTTGGCAGGCGAGCAAACTCCGCCTTTGCTGCGGCAACGAGCAAAGCAACGGACCTCTTTCTTCAATTTTTCGAGCTTGGCGGCGGTGGTAGCGGGACTTGCCGCCCTGGCTTGCAGCGCAACAGCGCGATCGGCGGAGGCGCCGGAAGTCAGCACTGTCGACGCGCGCATCGTCGCCGTCGATATTCCCGGTGCGTCAGCGATCGCGCAGGTCGGCACCTTTCTCAACGCCGTCAACATGGGCGCCTGCGCTGCTCCGATCCCGAATTTGTTTCCTTCCTACATCCAACCAGGCGCGGCGCTCGATCCAAATCGACTTCTCGTCGGCAGCCGTTCGAACTTCGGTGCGCCTCCCGCCATCGGGGTTGGAGCCGAGGGATCCTTGCTGTCGATCGATCCCACGGGGCCGGCGGGTGCTGAAGGTACCGCGCGAATTTGCGCAAAGCGGCGGTCAATCGTCTGCGCTTGGCGGCGCCGTGCAGATGTTTAGCGCCAACAGCCCCACTTGGGCCAATGGCGTCAACAACAGCGGCGCCGTCACTGCCTCCTATACGGGCGTGAGCAATCCTCTTGGCCTGTCCAACAACAACGCCTTTGGTCGCATCTGGCCTGCTAACGCGCCGTTCGGCCTGGAGGGCATCGGCTCGTCTGCAATTCTCGATCCGACCGGGCTGCCGCTGAAAGGGCCTCCCAATCCGGTCATTGGCGGCGTTTATGTCGGCGCTCTGACCGACCGCAACGTTGTTGCCGTGCCGCAGCAGCCGCAGGTCATTCCCGGCGCACTGAATACCGCAGCCGTGGGTACGGCCCTCCTCGGCCCATCGCCAGACGGCACATGCAAGGCGGTGTTCGCAGTCGTGACCGCCGATGGCGCCATCGTGCAGGAGCACACGCTCAAGGGGCTCGATGGCATAGCACCCGCCGGCACCGTCCGGTCCCTCCTCGATGAAGACTGGAGTGATTTCGAGAACCACGGCACCGAACCGCGGCTCGGCGTGTTGCTGAACGGATACACTCACTCGTCCACAGTGGTTCGGCAGCTGTTTGTCAGCGAGCCGTTTCACAACTCCATCGCGGTCATCAATCTCGTTGTGGCCGGAACTGCCCCCAACTTCGTCTTTGGACCGGGTTCGATCAGCCGCATCCGATCGCCGGCTTTGAACCGGCCGGTCGACCTTGCGGCCGTTCAGAGAGATGCCGATAGCATCAATTGGGCGAGCAACACGTCGCTGGACGATGGCTCGGACTTTTACATCGCCAATCGCGGCAATAACACCATTGTCCGCATGAGTCAGAACGGCAGTGTGGTCGCGGTCCGTCGGGTCACCGTCCACGACGACCGGCTGGACGACGCGAAACTCAACGGCATCACCACCTCGACAGACGGCAAGACGATCTACGTGACGTTCACGCGGCCGCGGCCGCGGCACGGTGGCGTCCTGGCATTCCCGGCGTTTTGAGTTCGACGTGGAGCAGCTAAGAGCTTCTTCGGAGCAGGATCGCAAGTAGGCTCGCGCCCTAACCGACCGGCTGGCCGATTTCGTCGACCTTCACGGCGCGCATACGCTCGTTGTAGATCGCGATATTGAGGCCGCACACCTCGAAGCGGGCGAGATAGCCCGTGAGGAAGCCGTTAACGCCCATGCGGTAGAGCGTGCCGACATCGCCGGCAAGAAGCGCGCGGCGCTCCTCGTCGGTCAGGTCGAGCGGCGCCAGCGCCTTGGCCGGATCGGCTTTCATGGCCGCGCGGAAAGCGTGGTCGCGCAGGACCTCGCGG
>Ga0073928_10010767_pt1 | contig 10788 bp, 7 predicted proteins | sample PaiPotPPA55metaG_FD_76969 | JGI IMG/M metagenome (GOLD analysis project Ga0073928, IMG submission 76969) | Iron sulfur acid spring bacterial and archeal communities from Banff, Canada, to study Microbial Dark Matter (Phase II) - Paint Pots PPA... ...
CGCAAGCTTCGATGCTCGCCGGACTCGTGCGCGGGCCGACACTCTACAACCCGCTCCTCGACTGGAACGCGGCCAAGGCGCGGCAGCACGAGGTCCTGGACGCGATGGTTCACGCGAACCGCGCGACGCAGGTGCAGGCCGACCAGGCCTTGGCCGAGGACATCACGCCTCCGCACCACATGTTCACGCCTACGAACCAGATTGTCGCTCCCGGGTTTGTGAGCTACGTGACCGATCAGCTGGTCAAGAAGTACGGAGCGGACAAGACGTATGGCGGCGGCCTCCAGGTCACGACGACGCTCAACCTCACCCTGCAACAGATCGGGCAGAACGCCATCACCGGAACGCAGCGCAACCTGTCGTGGCGGCGCGTGCAGCAGGGAGCGCTGGTCGCCATCGACCCGACCTCAGGGGCGATCATCGCCATGGTCTCGTCGGCCAACCCGACCGCCAACGGCGGTCAGTACAACCTGGCTGTGTGGCCACCTCGCAACCCGGGATCGTCGATGAAGATCTACACCTACACGACCGCCATCGCGAGCGGGCGCTTCACGATGACGACGCCGATCAGGGACTCGCCGATCAGCTTTCCGGACGGCAGCGCCGTCTGGAGGCCGCAGAATTACGACGGACGTTTCCACGGCACCTTGCAGCTGCAGCAGTGCATGGGCAACTCGCTCAACATCCCCGCTGTCAAAGTCGAGGTCGGAGTGGGCGTCCAGAACGTCGTCAACATGGCGCGGAACATGGGCGCCCCGCCCTGGACCCTGCACGGGGACGGCTCCGAGACCAGTGACGATCCGCTGAACTCCTACGGGCCGTCGCTGACCCTCGGAGGCTACGGCGAGACTCCGCTCCAGATGGCCACGGGCGCTTCGGTGCTCGCCGCCCAGGGAGTGCTTCACCAGCCGTTCGCCATCCAGCGCATCGACCACCTTGGCAAGTCGATCTACACGCACCAGGACCAGTCAGCGCCGGTCCTGGACCCGCGGGTGGCCTACATCATGGCCGCGATCATGTCCAACGACAACAACCACGCCGTGATCTTCGGGCGCGGCACCATCCTGAACATCAAGGGCTACCACGTGGCGGTGAAGACGGGAACGTCCGACAGCTTCGCCGACGCGTGGACCGTCGGGTTCACCCCGCACATCGCGGTGGCGGTATGGATGGGCAACCCCGACTGGCGGGTCAAGATGACCCAGGGGTCGGACAGCTTCTACGTCGCCGTGCCGGCCTGGCACAACTTCCTGGCCAGCGCGCTGCCGGTCTTTGGTGGCGACGTCTGGTACCAGCCGCCGGCGGGCCTCGTCAACTACAGGGGCAACTGGTACCTGCCGGGCACGGTCGGCCGGTAGGCGAGGTTCAGGCTAAATAAATGGCTCAAGCTCGATACGACAAGCAGGGACGGCAGCTACCTGACACGGGATATGGGTGCGGCTGCCGGCTGTGCGCCGAGTCGAATGCGCCACGCTACGAGCGGCGCAGCGACCCGGACAGAGCGGGCGGGGAGTGGGGCTTGGTGCAGCGGCGGGTGGTGAGGTTCCTGCACGGCCTGGTCGGGCGAGGGCGGTCCGAGCTGGCCTGAGGGCCCCGGGCTCACTAAAGCCCGGGAACCCGCGTTTGTATGGTCGCGGGTATTGGCCGGGGGCAAATTCCCCGGCATGCCAATTCGCCGCCGGGCCGCGCCAACAAAAAAGAGGGGACCGTGCCCCAGCGCACGGCCCCCTTTGTCCCTGGAGAAAGTTCTCTGTTTAGTCGGCGGCGGCGGCGAAGCCTCGCTCAGCGGTCGGCGTGACCGGCGCCTCGTCCGCCTGCGCCCCATACGACTGGGCCAGCATTCCGCGCAGGCGCTGCTTGGCGATCGCCAGTCGCGAGGCCACAGTCCGCTCGGGGATGCCCAGCGCCAGCGCGATCGCACGGTTCGTGTACCCGTGGTAGTGGCGAAGCACGATGGCGGCCGCCTGCTTCGGCGGAAGCTTGCGCAGCGCCAGGGCCAGGTCGCGGCGCTCGATCTCCTCCTGCGGGTCCGGAGGGCCCTCCGGACGGCCCATGCGCCGGATGACCTCTCCAACCTCACGCAGCTTCATCTTCCGCCGGTAGGACACCGCCGCGTTGATGGCGATGCGGTGCACCCACGCCTCCGCGGGCGCGATGGGCTGCCACACATCCCACTTCTTGTACGCGCGCTCGAACGCGTCCTGGCAGCAGTCCTCCGCCGCGGCCCGATCGCCGAGCATCGCCGTCAGCGTGCCGAGGATGCGACCGTACGATGTCTGGTACAGACGTTCGAAGTCGGCTTCCGATCCGGGCGTGTACTGGGTTGCAGGTTCTCGTGCCGGGGTCGAGTCGGCGGCCTCAGCGCTATTGCGAATCGACAATTGAACACCCCCCGAGTAATGGGCTTTGCCGACCTAGCAGATCGGCGTTGACCTGCTACTACTTTCGAACTCAGGGGGTGGCCCGGTCACCGTACCGGGGGTGGGTTTTTGGGTAACACAGATGCGGTATACGTTGCGAACTGAATTCAGGTAGGGCCGACCCCGCCCGACGTTCAACTAGCGTGAATAGGGCTTGGTTCGTCTCGAGCCGTTCATGAGCGACTCAAGCGAAGTACTCGGCGCGCTCGCCAGCGGGCTCGCGGCGGACTCTGCGGAGAGTGGAAGGAAAACGCTCGACGTACTGCGTTCGAGGTCACCCGAGCTGCTCGACCTAAGCGAGCAGACGGGCGAGGATCTCGTCGCCACGTCGGCGGGCTTCATCGACGCTCTGCTCGCGTCACTGCGCCCCGAGCTCGAGCTCCCCTGGGCCGATTACGACGCGCGCGCGCGTGAGCATGGAAGGTTGAGGGCTGCGCAGGGCGTGCGTCTCGAATCTTTGATCGACGTGCTCGCGGTCTATCGGCGCGCGACGGTCGAGCTGATCGCGCAACCGCTGGAGGGACAACCGCATCGCGATGAGGTGCTGGCGATCGCGCAGAGCCGCATCGAGGACGTGGTCGAGCGGCTGACCTCGAGCATGGCGCGCGGCTACCTCGACCACCTCGAGGAGGAGCACCGCCATCGCGAGAACGAGCTGTATGGCCTGGCCGCGATCGCAGCGATCATGGGTCGCTCACTCGACATTGGTGAAAGCGCCGAGGTCGCCCTTGCGGAAACGCTCGCGGCCCTCGGGCTTGACGCCGGCGCCATCTGGCTCAGGGAGCGGGCGACGTACCGCCTTGCCCACACGATCGGGCTCGACGCAGACCAGGTTGACGGCTACATCGCGCGAGCCGGACCGGAGGTCCGCGCCACGGTTTCGGCGGTCGGGCGCTCCGAGTCGCGCGTCGACGGAGTGGCCGGCAACGACGGCTGGAACGCCCTCCGCGCCCAGCTGCGCGCCGGCGGGCGGACCGTGGGGATGATGTCGGTGGGAACGCAACGCGACCGCATCTTCGAGGCCTCGGACCTGCTGTTCATGGCCGCTGTCGCCGACCAGATCGCGATCGCGCTCGATCGCGCGCGCCAGTTCTCGAACGAGGCTCGTACGGACCACCTCACCGGGCTTGCCAACCGGCGAGAGTTCGAGCGCGTCATGGAGCGCGAGGTTGCACTCGCCGAGCGGCACAGCCGCCACCTCGCGGTGATGATGATCGACGTCGACAATCTCAAGAGAATCAACGACCGCAAGGGTCACAGCGCCGGCGACGCGGCGCTGCGCCTGGTGGCGCAGGAGCTGCTCCGCGTGGTGCGGGCGTCCGACCTCTGCGGCCGGCTCGGCGGCGATGAGTTCGGCGTGGCCATGCCGGAGACCGACCTTCACCGCGCGCGCGAGGTGGCCCGCCGCCTTCGCACCGCGATTCAGACGATGAACCTCGGCGCCAGGTCGACGGACTCGGTCGAGGTCAGCATCGGTGTGGGCGCCTGGCGCGCGGACCTGGACTGGCAGGCCGTCGTCCAGGTCGCGGACATGGAGCTCTACGAGGACAAGCGCCACCGCAAGGAGCTGCGGCGCTGGTCGACACCCGAGAAGCGCACCGCGACCATCAAGCTGGGTGGGGCGACGCGAAAGCGAAGGGTGGCGGGCAACTAAGGATCCGAGGCCTCTCGCAAAGCGCCGGCGCTAATCGATCAGCGCCAGCTCCCGCGCCTTGACGATCGCCTGGACCTTCGAATGCACGCCGAGCTTGGCGTCGAGGCTGCGGATGTGAGTGCGCACCGTGGCATAGCTGATGCCGAGCTTGGCCGCGATATCGCGGCTCGAGAGGCCCTCCGCCATGAGCCGCAACACCTCTTTCTCTCGCGCCGTCAAGCTCTCGCGCTGGCCGTCGGTCTGCCGCCGCCGGTTGATCAGCGCTGCGATGGCGTTCGGCGTGATCAAGGTGCCGCCGGCGGCGACCTTGCGAATCGCTTCGACCACCTCGCCCGCGGCCCTCGACTTGTGGATGAAGCCGCTGGCTCCCGACTCGAGCGCTGCGAAGCGGGCTACGTCGCTGTCCTCGCGCGTCAGGAAGATGTGCTTGGCATTCGGCGCAACGCGCCTGATCGCCTGTGCGGCGTCGGCGCCCGTGCCGTCGTTGAGGCGGAAGTCGAGCAGTACGATGTCGGGCTGCAGCTCCCCGGCCTTCGCGGCAGATTCCGCGACGGAGCCCACCTGGCCGACCACGGTCATGTCCTTCTGATCGTTGAGGAGCGCGGTCAGACCGTCGGCGACGATCTGGTGGTCCTCCACGATGAGGACGCGCACTTGCGGGGTCGAGCTCATTTTGGTAATGGAACCCAGAACTCGACGATGGTACCCGCGCCAGGTTCGCTGCGGATCTTGCACCAGCCCCCGGCGAGCAGGGCGCGCTCGTTCAAGGCAAGGAGGCCCAGGTGACCGGGCAGGTGATTGCGCTGCGAGACGACGAAGCCCTTGCCGTCGTCCGTCACCGAGCAGTAAACGCCCCAGTCCTCAGCAATCATCCGGATGGTTACGCGCGAGGCTGCCGCGTGCTTCTCGATGTTGGTCAGCGCCTCGGCGATCTGCCTGTAGAGCAGCGCCTTGACCTCATACGGCGGATCCTCGAGCACGTTGAACTCGATCTCGATCGTCAGGCTGGTATGGGAGCGCAGCAGCTCGGCCCGATCGCGAATCGTCTCCTCCAACCCTCCCGGTGACTCGAGGGCCAGCGGCCTCACGTCGAACAGGAGCTTGCGCAAAGCGTCTTCGACGTCGCTGAGGAGAGCCTGGGTCTCGCTCAGGACCGCCGTGTCGGTCGCGCCCCCGGCTGGGCTGACAGCTCGAGCGAGGCGAAGCTCGGCCGCGGTCAGCTTCTGGAGCGCGTCGTCATGCAGCTGGCTCGCAAAGCGCTTCTGAGCTCGATCCACCGCCGAGGAGAGGTTCCGAAGCAGGAGCTGGCGAGCGGAATCGACCTTTTGCAGCCGGTCCACAGTCTTGCCGAGCTCGGCCTCCGCGTGCTTGAGCTGCCATACCAGGCCCGCCGCCTGCCCGACGATCTGCAGCACCCAGGCGTCCTCGCGCGTGAAGCCCCCGTGCAGCTGCGAGTCGTAGGCCGCAATGGTACCCAGGCGCTCTTCGCCCGCCCGCCATGGCACGCTCATCGCGTTCGTGACCTGCAGTGTGGCCAGCACTATGCGATCGCGCTCGGACTGATGCTGGTCGCCCAAAGCCGCCCGGAAGATCATGTCCTTGTAGACAACCTGGCTGGTCAGGTCCGTGCCGTCGGGATCGCACGGGGCGGGAAACAGGCGCGCGATGAACTCGTCGTCGATCCCAAAGGCGCCCGGGATCGCAACCAGCTTGCGATCGGGGCGAAGCTGCCAGAAGAGCACTTTCTGGGCGCCGACTAGGCCGGCCACACTGGCGCTCAAGAGCCGGTAGAAGTCATCGAGGCTTTCGCCGGCCCGGAGATTGGCAGAGATCTGGCTCAAGGCGTCTATGGCCAGGCTCTGCGCGCGTTCAAGACGCTCGGCGCTGCGCGCCCGCTCCTCCGTCAGGACGCGGCGCCGCTCGCTGAGGTCCAGCTCGGCGCGCATGTTGACCAGCGTCTCCACCAGCGCCTGCCGGCTCTTGCGCACCCGTGTGAGCTCGACCTTGGCGGCCATGTGCTCGGCGAAGAAGGCGAGGACGTCCCGCTCCGTCGAGGTGTATGTCTCGGCGTTGGCCACGACGACGACCCCAAGCAGAACGTCGCCGGCGCGGAGCTGGGCTCCGATGAACGCCTGGGTGGGTGTGGCGGCCGGCCCTCCCTCCATGACCCCGCGCGCAAGCTGCATCATCGCCTCGCTGGAGAGGTCCTCGCGGTCCTCGGTCCTCGAGATGAGCTGGGTTTCGCCCGCCTCGTCGACAAGCCCGACGAAGCCGACCGGCGAGCGTGTGACGGCCATGACCGCCTCCAGGCCTCTGCCGATCGCGCCCTCGACGTCCCCAAGGTCGCCGCCGAGACGCGAAGGCGATCGCTGTTTCGCGATCGAGCCTAGGGCCTCCGGCTCAGCGCGACGTGCGGTCTCCAACCAGAAAAACTCCCCTCAAAGTCTATGGTGGATTCTACTGCGGGTCTTCACATTCGTACATGTGAGTGTCGTCATTATGCCGGTACTGCACGGCTGGCGGGCGTTTGAGTAGCGAGGGGTCGCCACTGGCTGCTTCAGTGGCGCTCCCAACGTTGGGGAACTCACTGCAACGAGGTGGAGAGGATGTATTCGGGTGGGAATGACGTATTCGGCTCTGCTTGGCATGAGCTCTACCGCCTGGACCGCCTTCTCGCCCAGCTAACTAAACCGGCCGTTCCGGGGACGGGCGTGCCTTCAGGCGTACGCGACCAGCTGCGCGAGCTGGGAGTGCCACTCAGCCGATCGTTCTGCCGCGAGCAGCTGATCGCCGAGGTCTGGGGCCGCAAGCGACCACTGCTCCGGCAGCTTCGCGACCACGACGACCTGGTCCCGCCCTGCGCTTGATCTGACCTAGCGTATAGCCTCGGTCAGGCCGCGTGCGCCGGCGCCCTCCCCATCTTGGGTGGGAGCTCGAGCTTCCGGCGGCGCTGCACCTGGATCAGCTTGCTCGCGGACGCGTACCCACGCTCGATCAGCTCGCGCGTGCGGCTGAAGTCCGCGGGGGAGACCGGCAGAGGCTCGATGGCCGGCACGACCCGAATGTCAGCCACGTCCCTATATGTAGAGATCTCCGTCTCGAGCCGCTGCTCGACGAGACGGGCCAGGGCCTGCAGGGCCATGCCCAGGGCGTTTGACGGCTCCTCGTTCAGCCACGGATAGCCGATGGGCAGGACGTAGATGACGCGGGCGCCCAGCTCGACGGCCGCCGCGATCGGCGTGTGGTTGGCGACCCCGCCGTCGACCAGGTCGCGCCGGCCTATGTTGACTGGGGGGAAGACTCCCGGGATCGCGCAGCTCGCGAGCAGCGCGGGAACGACCGGGCCGTTCGAAAGCACGACGGCGCGCCCGCTCCTGAGCTCGGTCGCCACCACGCGCACCGGAATCTGAGCGTTCTCGAGCCGGTCATAGGGCATGTTGCGCTCGAGGATCGAGCGCAGGCCGGAGTTCGAGATCAGGTGCTTGCCCCGGCCAAGGAGGCCCTTTGCCGCTGTCCACCCGAGCGGGAAGACGTCGTCGCGGCGCAGGCCCATCCAGATGTCGGACAGCTTCCGCATGCCCTCGCTCGCCGGCCAGGCGCCGACCCATGCGGCGTTGATCGCCCCGACCGAGGTTCCCACAACCATGTCGGGCTGGATGCCGCCGTCGAAGAGCGCTTGCAGCATGCCCACTTGCGTCGCGCCCAGACTTCCTCCGCCCGACAGCACGAACGCGACTCGGCGACGGCCGCGCAGCAACCCGGGGATGTCCAGTCGCGGCTTGAGCGGACGGTGTCCGTTACTTCCCATCTGTAAGTCTCTAACCAATGAAACGCCTGATCAAAAAGCGCTGGCATCCTACAAACGTAGTGATCGTGTGGCCGGGCAAAATACTCCTGGCGGTGGCTGCGTTGTCTAGTCGATGGAAGCACGGAGACCCCTCTACACCGCCCCAGCCAGAGTCCCCCTTCGGCCGTTGGTGAGGCTCGCCGTGCGGGTCCTCGGCCCCGGTCCGCTTCGCCTGCGCATGGTCAAGTTTTCACACGAGCTGATCGACTACGACACCCCGGTCCAGTCCCTCCGCAAGGCGGCTTAGAGCCCTCCACACCTTGAGGTGGCGCCGCGCCGGAGGGGTCGCCGCCTAAGCCATCTGCATTAGGCGCAAGTACATCAGTTGCGGCAGGCGTTCCTGATTCATATGGACCACATCGACCGGCTTCTGGAGATCGAACTGGCTCGCATGCTCGACCCGATCGTGAAGGCTCCGGCACCCCGGAGGCGGCGGCGACGTGAGGCGGGGCCGTTGCTGGCGGTGACTGGCGGATTGAGCATGGCGCCCTCCGAGATCGCCGTGCTGGTCGAGCCCGTCCCGGTGGTCGCGGTGATCGCGACACCTTCCTAGCGAACCCTTCCTCCCCTCTCGTGAGGCCGGGCCGAAAGGTCCGGCCTCTTTTGTCTAACGGGTGGGCGCCACGTCGGCATCGAGGTGGACGATCCGGGTCGACTTCAGCTCCCCCCGCGGCAGGCTTCCCTCCGGCACCGCGCGGCAGCTCAGCCGGACGCCGAGGGCCTGGCGCAGGTCCGCCTCCAGACGGTCGGTGGAAGAGCTCGTGTCCGCCATCTCCACGACGACCGTCACCTCGTCCATCTGCTTGAGCTGGCGGTGCTCGATCACGAACTCGGCGCCGCTGTGGCGGCGCACGATGTCCTCCACCTGGGACGGGAACAGGTTCACACCCCGGACGATGAGCATGTCGTCGACTCGACCCCGGATGCCCCCGACGACCTTCATGAACGGGCTGCCGCAGGCGCACTCGTCGCGACTCACGAGCACGCGGTCGCCGGTGCGGTAGCGGACCAGCGGCGAGCCCCACCGGCCGAGGTTGGTGGCGACCAGCTCGCCATCGTCGGTCGGCCGGCCGTGCTGGTCGACGACCTCGAAGATGAACTCCGACTCGATCAGGTGGACGCCGTCGCGCTGCGAGCAGCTGTGGCCGGTGGGCCCGAGCTCGGTCATCCCTGTGTGGTCGAACGACGTAGCCATGTACGCGGCCTCGATCGCGGTCCTCGTGGCCGGGATGCTCGCGCCGGGCTCGCCCGCATGGATGGTGAGGCGGATGTCCGAGGTGCCCAGGTCGAGCCGCAGCTCTCGCGCCAGCTCGGCCATGCGCAGCGCGTAGGTCGGCGTCGCGAGCAGCACTGTCGCGCCGACGTCGCGGAGGTTCCGGATGCGCTGCTCCGTGGTCATGGCGCCGCCCGAGATGGTCAAGGCGCCAAGCCGCTCTGCCCCGGCGAACGCGGACCAGAATCCTATGAACGGGCCGAACGAGAAGGCGAGAAAGATCCGATCGCCGGCCGTCACCCCGGCCGCCCGATAGACCTGGTCCGACCAGATGCGCGTCCACCACGCCCAGGACTCCTCGGTGTCGAGCCAGCGCAGCGGCTGGTCGCCACTGGACCCCGAGGTCTGGTGCAGGCGGACGTAGCGCTTGAGCGGATAGGTGAGGTTCGTGCCAAAGGGCGCGTTGGCGGCCTGGTCTTCGAGGAGGTCACGCTTGGTGGTCAGCGGCAGGCGCTCGAAGTCATCCCAGCCCTGGATCTCGGTCAGGCGGTCGCGCCAGAAGGGGTTCGACCGCGGGACCTGGGCTGCGCCGGCGCGCAGCCGTTCGAGCTGCACCGCCCGCAGCGCATCTGTCGATGCGTTAGCCGAACGCGCGATCCCCGATTTCGAGCGCACCATCCAGGATCTCGAAACCCTCGTCCAGCTCGGCCTCGGTGATGCAGAGTGGGGGGTTGGTCATGATCGTGTTCCAGCGCACAAAGGTGTAGAGCCCGGCGTCCAGCAGGGCCTGGCTGATCGCCTTCATCTCGGGCGACGTGCCGTTGAAGGGCGCGAGGGGCTCGAGGGTCAATCGATCTCGCACCAGCTCGATGGCGCCGAAAAGGCCGATCGAGCGCACCGCGCCGACGCACGGATGGCGCTCCTGCAGCCGCTGGTGCTGCCTCGCCAGCACGGCGCCCAGCCTCTTCGAGTTGCCGATCATGTCGTCCTCTTCATAGGCCTGGATGGTGGCCAGCGCGGCGGCGCATCCGATCGGGTGGCTGTTGTAGGTCAGGCCGCCCCAGAAGACGTGGTCTTCGAAGTAGGCGGCGATATGCGGCCGCATGCCGACCGCGCCCAGCGGGATGTAGCTGCTGGTCAGGCCCTTGGCCATGGTGATCAGGTCGGGGACAACGCCCCAGTGATCCACCGCAAACCAGCGGCCCGTGCGCCCAAAGCCCGTCATGACCTCGTCGCAGATCAGCTGGATCCCATACCGCGTGCACATCTCGCGCACGCCTTCGAGGTAGCCGTCCGGCGGGATGAGGATTCCGTTGGTGCCGGTGACCGGTTCGAGGATGAAGGCGGCAATGGTCTCCGGGCCCTCGAGCCGGATGGTCTCCTCCAGCTGCTGCAGGGCCGGCCCCGCCGCGTCGGTACCCCGCTCAACGCCGTGATACGGGTCGAGCACGTGCACCACGCCGCCCGAATGCTCGTTGGCCCAGCGCCGGGGATCGCCCGTCGCCATGACCACGTTTCCGGTCGAACCGTGGTACGAGCGATAGCGGGCGAGAACCTTCGGCCGGCCGGTGACCGCCCGCGCCATCTTGATCGCGTTCTCGTTGGCGTCCGCGCCGCCGAGGGTGAAGAAAACCTTGTCGATGTCGCCTGGCAG
>Ga0073928_10010768_pt1 | contig 10788 bp, 5 predicted proteins | sample PaiPotPPA55metaG_FD_76969 | JGI IMG/M metagenome (GOLD analysis project Ga0073928, IMG submission 76969) | Iron sulfur acid spring bacterial and archeal communities from Banff, Canada, to study Microbial Dark Matter (Phase II) - Paint Pots PPA... ...
AATGATTCTTGGGATGACCGACACGGCGAGGAAGATACCAAGGACTCTACGCAGCACCCGACCATTCACTCTCTGTCTCCAGGCATCTTGCGCTCAGCTCCACCTCACGAACCCGCTCCCGCAAGGTCCTGCCCGGCCCCCGCCAGCAACTCCTGGGTGGGCCAATGGGGGAGCGCACACTAGAACGGGGGTGGACCGGTCATGGCAGAGATTCTGCGTCACCTTAACGCGATGCGCAACTCCTCGGCTACGACCGAGATACTCGCTCCCCCACGGCTCGACGGTCACCCGGCAAGGTCTCAAGCTCTGGGGGTGACCTTACGCGAATCCCGCAAGGTTAGGAGGGGTCCAAGGACCCGTCTTTGAGCCTCTCAAAAAAAACAGCTTGGATAGTTGCTCGATATGAGGTATTTTGCCCACATCGAATTCTGGGGCAAGGCCCGGTTCTCACCAAGCCTAGATCTGGGAACATTTCGATTTCGCGAATGGAACACACCCCTGCCTTCCGCGATAGATTCCAGGTAAAGTGAGGTCTCGCCGGCTCCTCAGGGGAATGCATCAGTGAAATCTCCTCGTTGCCTGTTTTTCTTGGTCGCGCTTTCACTCTTGACCTGCGATCTGTTCGCGGGTGGCGCGGAATCGTCCGCGGCCACTCACTTGAACCCCTCCGATGTGGCCATCACCTCATCCCCACAAGACTTGGCGGTCTCATCCACCGCCCAGGCGCTAATTCCCGGTCCACAACGCTCTTTTCTGCGCATGGCCGGCATCAGTCAAAAGATTACGCCCGCCGAAGTCTTACCTCTGCTGAGCCGGAATGTGTTCACTGAGGGTTATGAGAGGCCCGGTCGGGCCACCGAGTTCCTTGTCCTGCTGAGGCGTTATGTCGTACAGGCCAAGGAGTTGACGGCCTTGGCCTCGGGCAGCGGCATGGTCCTTCGGGTTTCGAATTGTGACGATGCAAGACCGCTTCTGCGCATTCTTGGTTATCGAACGCGCGCCAATTGCGGAGAGCCTGCAACGTCGTTGCAGACGGACGATCCCGAGAGGGCTTTCCTGTCTATCGATTCCGGATTTCCCCTCGCCGATCTGGAGCGAACACTGCAAGGCGGCACGCCTTTCGAATATCCGTACTCCTCCTCCTCTGTTCCCGTGCTGTTCGGCGAGAATGACTGGACCAAGACGAGCCCCAAGAACGTCAAGGAAAGCAGCAAAGACCTGCTGGACACGATCTTGAACGACCCCAAGGTCGCTCGCCTGTACTGGGCCCTTTCGCGGCTCGACACCGAAACCAGCAGGTCCTTGCGGCAATCCATGGGGCTCGAGCGATTGCTTCCCTACGCCGCAGTTCTCGATTTCTACGGGAGGGGCCTCTGCATAAGGGCGGGACACCTCAACGTTCCCGGGGGGGTGGCTGCCGAAGCTGCCTGGAAGGACTTGGTTGGTGCGAGCCCGGCCTCCCCTGCCTCTTTTCTCTCGCGCCTGTTGGCTAAGGATAAGGGCTGGCTGGCCGCCTACTTTGACGTGCTTTCGCGTTTAAGTGAAGCTCAGCAGGCGTACTTTACAGACGCCGATCGGCTGCCTTTCTTTTATGCTGCGCTGCGCGCGCCGAATCCTTCTTCTCCCGCCACCCGAGGTTCTTTCAGACCAGCTCCTGGGCTGTTGCTTCTGGTCACTCGACTTCAGTTGGAAACCAGCGGTGAACCGCTCGTCCCCGGGAGTCTCGAAGTCTGGAAGGAAATTCTCTCCCAGGGACACGGCTCGAACATCGCGCGTGGTTGGGGGAAGCAGACCTCTCGCCTAACGGAGCAGGATCGCCTCGTGCAACTGATGTTCGCTCTGTCCCGCGCATCCACGGAAAGCGGGCCCCTGCAGAAATACCTGGCCATCAGTGAAATCGATAGCAGACGATCCCCGGGAAAGCGCCTGACCCCGGCAACGGTCCACTTGCTGGCACGCAAGTTCGAAGAATTCAGTGATCAGTATCGGATCTTTTCCGAGTTTCCTGAGATAAGCGACAGCTCGATCGTGCTGTTTCTGGACGTAGCGCAAGCTCTGAACAACTTGCCAACATCTGAGCACGGAAACGCATTCGGCACCTTCCAGGCCAATGTCGGAATCTGGCAGATTCTAGCCCGCCAGGGACAGATTCCGAACGCGCATCTGAATGACTCGTGGCAGCAGGTAATCAAGCCTTTCACCACCATTCGGTCGGCGGCCCAGGTCTATGACGCGGGGAGAGCTTCCCTCGCAGAGCTATTCCAGTTTTCGATCGGCAAGGCACGAGGTTCGCAGGACGAAATGATCGACCTGCTGGCAGGACCACGGCAAAACAGCCCGGATGGAAAACAGATGCACCACGAAGTTGCCGGCAGAATCCGTGCTGTATTGGACGACCAGCGCCTCGTCTCGCTCGACACGCTCCTGACGTTGGGCGATGCGTTGAGCGAAAAGGCCCGCGGGAAACAGCCGGCAGGGTACATGATCGTACTCGCCGGCCAGACCCGAGAATTCGAGATGCCGCGGCCGATCTTCACCAACGGCGAAAGAACGGAGTGGGCTGCAGGGCTCTATAACAATCATCATACCGACGCGCAGATGCGAACCGATCTGCCAAAACTCCTGAAGTCTCCGACGGTGTCGCGCTCACAAATTGAAGAGGCACGCGCGCAGCTTGCCTCGTTCCTGAGAGATACTCTCGTCGGTTTGAACTATGCTTACTACGAGCCGCCGGGTGCGCAGGCGCTGCACAATAATCCGCTCTTCGTCCGCTCCCACGACTTTGCCGGAGACACGGTCGGTGGCATCAAAACGCTCTGGCAGTCGCCCGAGCTCATCGGAGAAGGCTCTCCGGCGGGCGGAGGCGCACACTTCGTTGGCTCGCTTGCCGACCTACCCTATGCCCTGGCTGAGCTCGAGCAGGACTTCATTGCGCCGGACAATGTTCAGGCGCTGATCTGGAAGGAGTTGACGCCCGGACTATTGGCCTCGGCGATCCTGCCCCGCTGGTGGGACGTTAGCCCGCTGGAACTTCACGCCATCGCCCTCTATCAGCGAACTGGAGAAGAACTGCTGGCTGCTTCCGCAAAGGACGAAGCGCTGCGCGCTAAAGTTCTGACGATTCTGTCGGTCCGGACAACTCCGCAGCGATCAGGTCAAATCGGCCAAGCCCTGAGCGCGGGTCGAGCCTCGGAAATACTTGCTGAAATGATGCCCGCAGACACCTTCTATCTTGCGGTGGAGTTCCGGCGCAAGTACCCGGAACAATCTGAGACGTGGGGAACCGCTTCTCAGGAACTGCAAGAGTTGTGCCGGCAACATCCCGAACAGGTCAGTTGGAAACGCTTGTCGCACGACTTCGGCACGCCCCATCCTCGCATGGCGCAAAACTACGGACTCGAACTGTTGAACATGGCGCCCATGCCGCCGTTCTCCGGATATTCCAGCCGCTTTCTCGCAGAGTCCTGGGATTCTCCCAATTTGTATTGGGCTCGCCTCGCCGATGAGGGAGGATATTCGCCCGTCATGTTGAACCACCTCGTGCCGGAGCTGACCCGGCTAATGGTCGAGAAGATCTTCGCTACAGACTTTGAGGATTGGCCAGCCCTGCTGCGGGCGATGCACGAAACCGGAGCGGAATTTCGGCAGGGGAAGTTGGCTACGCCTTCGAGGATTAGCGCGCTTCGGCCTTGAGATGTCCGTGCACTCAAGGTCTGACCGACAATACAGCGGCCTGAAGACAAGGGCTGCAGAGTAGGAAGTCTGAACTCATGCTAAGGAAAACCGTTCTGCTGCTGATTCTGATCCCTCTGGGGTTCACACCGAGCGAGAAACGCATCGAAGCTCAGGAGAGCCCCAACTTTCACGTTGTGGTCAACATGGTCCAGCTCAACGTGGCGGTGACGGACAAAAAGGGGAACTACATTACGGGACTGAAGCCGCAGGACTTTGCCATCTCGGAGGACGGCATCCTGGAGAAGGCGGCGACGTTTGGGGAGGGCAATGAGCCCGTCCACAGTCTCAGCGAGATGGCGGACCAAGATGCGCTTGCCGCACCGGCCGGCGACATGGCCAAACCTTCGGCGGACGGCGCCTTGCCTCAGACCTTCGCCCAGATGGTAAGCGGGGCCAATGTGTTCGTCCTGTTCGATACCAGCGACTACATGTACCGAGGCTTTGTCTTCGCGCAAGACGCGATTACCGAGTTCATCCGCTCGCTGGGAACCGCGGACAAGATCGCTTTCTATTCGTATAGCCGCGACCTTTCCCGAGCAGCCTCGCTTACCTCCGACCGGTCGCAGGTGGTGCGGGCCGTGCGCTCGACGGTCGCCGGAGATCAGGCTGCGCTCTACAACGCGCTCTTGCTGACGCTGAAAGACGCGGCGCAAAACACGGGCCGGAAAGTCGTCGTGGTGTTCTCCAATGGGCCGGACAATTCCAGCGTAGTGCCCCCGGAGGACGTCGCTGAATTTGCCCAGTCCGCCGGAGTTTCCATCTACATGATCAGCACACGAGAGGCGAAACTGGAACCTGTATCCACCGCGGTGTTTGATCGCATGACCGCCGCCACCGGCGGCAAGGCCTACTTCGCCAAGAACTGGAAAGATGAACACTTGGCATTCGATTCGATCCGCGACGACTTGGCCCATCTCTACTCTCTCAGTTACTACCCGAAACCGAACGCCAACAATGGCTGGCGCGCGATCACAGTGAAGCTGGTGGGCGATCAGTTGAAAAAATATAAAGTGCGCACCCGCAACGGGTACCGCCCGCAACCAAACCGATTCTCGGGCGAAAGCAAAGCTTCGCTGTCTGAGACTGGATCGGGGCCCGTTCCGAGGTAGATATGATCTACCAGACTCGCCGGAAGCCTTGATCAACAACTGATCGCTCAGGCTATTGGAGGCCTAGCTATAGCTAGGGCGTCGCGCGTGGCGCCCGAAACTGTTTCTCGGCCAATATTTTTTCTCACCTTTCTCTAAATAGGCAGAGGGCGGGGTCGAACCGCTCGTCGGCGAAGAGGTAGTTGTTGGGCGTCGAGCCTGCCTGGTTGATCAGGTTGCCGAAGGCGTCGTAGTCGCAGCTGTTTCCGACCCGCAACGCCGTTCCCGACCTGGCTCGAGCCCGGTTGATCGAGACAAGGCTCAAAGAGGCGCGAAGCGCCAGCGACCTCGCGTTCACTCTGTGCCAGCAAGGCCAGGATCGGGGTCGCGGTTTCAGGCTGAAATTGCGAGCGCAGACGGAGCGTTCAAAGCCGGAGAATCAGCGAGAGCCTTGAAGATTCTAGAGGGCGTGAAAACTGAATTCCTGCGAGATGGCTACACGAGCTACGAACTGGAGAGCCACCTTCTGATGGGGAAGATCGAACTCGATTCCGAACGAATCACATCCGGACGATCTCGACTGGAAGCACTAATAAAGGACGCCCCAAAGTAAGAACTTCAACCTCATAGCGCGTGAAGCGCAAACGCCCTCGGCCCGCCAACTCATTTAGATTCTGCTACCTCGCAAGCAAACGTGAGGTAGCTCGCCGAAATCCAGTCCCCGGAAGCTTTGCGAAGAGCAGCGGGCGGCTCAGGGGGCCGACGGGAAGTGATTCTTCAGTCAGCGCTTACGCGGCTTTGCCCAGTGGGGAGCCCAGGGCAATGCCCACGGGCTTTGCCCTGAGTTTATGGGTCGCGCCGGTGTCGGGGACCATCCTGGAAATTTCGCGCCAAGATTCAGTAGCGCAATAGCGCTTGTTGGTACGAGGGTTGAGCCCTCTCTCCTTTCGACTCTTATCGATAATTCAATTCGACCTGACTGATTTGCGGGGATCCTGTGTGGCATCCACGTACTCGGTCGAAGATGGACCGAAACCGGTAATCTGAACGACAACCGGCTCGTCACCGGTTGTTGCGAAGTGATTCCGGGAGGGCGGTTCGGTGTAAAAACTGCCAGCAGGCAGGGCCTTCAGCTTGGCCTCGTCAAACCTGTCGCCATACCCGATATGCCATGTGCCGGAGATCACTGTCGCAACCCTGTCATCACGATGGGAGTGCGCAGCGATCTGTGTATGTGCCGGGACGCGAAGCATGGTGGTATATATGCCTGCTTGGTCTGGATTGCCTTTCAGAACAACAGTCTGGATCCCGCCTACCCCTGAGCTTCCGGTACCCGGATTCCCCACTTGCGGAAACTTGTACTCCGCAGGAATGAGGCGTTCCTCGGTTGAGTCGCCACTAGCACTGCCTGCACTATGCGCAACCACCGGACCGTCAAGAAATTTACGAATGAGCGCCACCGTATAGTCGGGCTTTTCCTCCATCAGCCAGTGTCCCGAACCTGCGACTACTTCCTCCTGCACGTTGGTCGCTACATGACGCATGATCACTGCTTGCAGGGGACCGAAGGACTTCTCTCCACCAACCGCCATCACAGGCATCGTCAGCTTCGTTTGTTCAAAGACCTTATTATCCTTGGCATCCTGCGAGAACGCGGTGAACTGCGCAAACCCCGCCCGCATTCCACCAGGCTGCGCATAAGTGGCGGCAAAAAAATTCCTGGTGTCCTCGTCAGGCTTACCGGGATCGGCGGTAAAGTCGTTCCATATCCGGTCAAAATAGATTCGCTCCCGCCCTGCCACCAGCCGTTCCGCATCCGGTCCGTGAAAGTTGAAGTGCCAGACTCCGGGATTTTGGAGAATCTCGCTCCACGGATCAATCCCAGGAATTGGTGCGTCCATGACGACCAACCTCTCAACCTTGTCGGGATAAATCGCGGCGTAAGCGTAAGCCACCATGTTGCCGATGTCGTGAGCCACAACAAATGTCTTGTCGTATCCCAACGAGGTTACAACGGCGCGCATATCTTTGGCCTGAGTCTTTTTGTCGTAGCCATCGGCAGGCTTGGAGGATCGTCCAATGCCGCGGAGGTCCGGCACCACTACCGTGTGGTCCTTCATGAGATCAGCCGCCAGAGGAGCCCAGGAATCGCTGTTCTCCGCGTACCCATGAATTAGGACTACAACGGGACCAGTTCCTCCCCAGCGTACAAAAATGTCTGCCCCTTCCGGGCTGTGGATCGTCTTTGCTTGAAAGCTGGACGGCAACGAAGGCTGAGCGTGGGTTGAGACCGCTCCCAAGGTGAAAAGCAGCAGGGCAAGAAAATGTCGAATCATGGATATCTCCGCATTCGGCGACAATCAGTTATATACGGTGAACGAATGGAGCTCCGGCTGGTGTCACGAATTGTAGACCACACGCTTCGTCAGGTGAAGTCGTCAAGTCACTACTGTCCGGCTAAATGTCGAAGAAAACACTTGGTTTAACGCTTTCGGCGAATTCGGCATCTGCCTCGGGCGTCGGAAGGGCGTATAAAATGGGGTCTCGAAGAACGTGACGCTCAGATTCTGTAGCGTTTGCACTTCGAGATACTGGCTGAGAATACGGTGGGCCGCTAACCTAGTTCGAGTCGGTCGTGGGTCTTTGACTCCCGTTCGCGAAACGGGCGTGGGCACGCGATCTTACATCAATTGACCTCTTCCGACGCTGTATCCCACTATTCGAGGGCATTCGAGGGAGGATCGCAACGATGCGACCCGTCGCAGGCTGATATTGCATCCTTTCTGACAGATAGCTCAGTGACGATTCCTCCGGACGGATCGTTCTAATTCGACTTTTGCGAGTATAGTGTCGGGCATGGCGACGGCAGACCGCGAGCTATCCTCGTCAAGCCCTGCAGGCGTAACCATCAAGCCCGCGTCCCCTCGTTTGATGTGCCTCGATATTTTTCGGGGGCTCTGCGTCGCGGGCATGATCGTTGTGGACAATCCGGGCAGTGACGCCAAGGCCTATTGGCCCATCATGCATGCAGAGTGGAATGGGTGGACGCCCGCCGATTTCATCTTTCCTTCGTTTCTTTTTCTCGTCGGGATTTCATTGGTATTTTCGCTCTCTTCGCGCCAGCAGAGAGGACAATCGCGCTCCCAGATACTGGTCCATGCTCTCTGGCGCACCCTGATTCTTATCGCCATCGGTTTCCTCGTCAACGCATCGCCGATCGTCGGTTTCGACATTCACACCTTTCGTTTTGAAGGCGTGACGCAGCGCATCGCTCTCTGCTATCTGGCTGCCGTAGCGTTGGAGCTGTGGTCTGGCCGCCGCGAGCAACTGATCGCCTTTGCCGTGTGTGTCATCGGGTACTGGGCAATCCTGCGATTTGTACCGGTGCCCGGCTATGGCCTGCCCGGACGTGACATTCCATTTATGGATCCCGATCGCAATCTGGCCGCCTGGTTGGATCGCAAGCTGTTCATGGGCCATTTGTACAACGGCACTCGCGATCCGGAAGGCCTCCTGCACACTATCCCGGCAATCGGAACCACGCTGGCCGGTGTGCTGACCGGACATTGGCTGCGCTCTATGAAATCGTTGGCGGCCAAAGCGTGGGGAATGCTCTTGATTGGCGTCGTGAGCCTGTCTGCAGGCTTGCTCTGGAACCGATGGTTTCCGATTAACAAGAATCTTTGGACAAGTTCCTTTGTGCTGTTCACCGCAGGAGTTGCCCTCGTCTTTCTGGCATTCTTTTATTGGCTCCTTGAAATCCGACAGTGGCGCGGAGCCTGGACCATGCCGATATTGGCCTTTGGCATGAACGCAATCATCGCCTTCGTTGCCGACTCCGTAGTGTACGGACCGGGATACTCCTTCACGGCGAAAGGCCCGAGCGGATTCAGCATGAGCTGGCATGATGCCGCGCAAGCCTATCTTGAGTCATTTGGATTGAGCACACCCACCGCCTCGCTGCTCTACTCTCTGGCGGCCCTGTCGTTCTGTTGGATTCTGCTTTGGCTTCTCTGGCGGAAAAGAGTCTTGATCAAGATCTGATGCCGGCCCGAGATGTTCAGAACGACTGCCAAGGCTGTGCCTACCCAAGTCAAATGACGAAATCAGGACTCTCACTCAAACTCCTCCGGAAAGGCAGATGAGTGCAATCCCGATCGATAATTACGATTGCAGCCATGAGCATCGACCGGTCCGGCAATAGCGCCGCAGGAACAGTGAAGACGATCTAAGCTCGGTGGCAACGGTCAATCACCGTGGCGCTCGGCATCGCGCCGATAACGTGCCGGATTTGTTCCAGAATCGGTGCGCGTTGCTCACGTCGGGCAGTGGCCACACGGGCGTCTTTGCCGGAGAGACTGAAGTACTCCGCATCAGAGTACTTCAATCGCGACTTCGCCGGGTTGCAACGTCAACTATTGGAAGAATTGCTTAAGATTCATAAGGGTTGAGTAGAGGCGTCGCCTTGCTCAGCTTTTGCCCCGATAGTGGTACCCGGGATCTATTCCATTTTGCCAGCGGCCGGACCCACGCCGGTGGCCTGTTTGGTCTTGGGGTCAATTCCGATCAGCGCCACTCCGCCCACTCCGCCGCGGCTGGCGGTAACCACGTGGCCGCGAGCCCTCAAGTCGGCCTGCACTACGTCGGGGAGGGTGTTGGGCACAGAGAGACTGCCCAGGCTGGCACGGTCCTGACCGAAGGAGCTGATGAAATGCGTGGTAGAGAAGCGCGGCGCCTCAAACGCCTCCTCGGGACTCATGCCGAACTCCACGTAGTTGAGGATGACCTGGATGGCTGCCTGATCCTGCTGGTCGCCTCCCGCTACCGAGATCGCCATCACGGGTTGGTTGTCCTGGAAAAGCAGCGTGGGGCTCAGCGTAATTCGCGGCCGCTTGCCGGGCTGGATAACGTTCGGAGTTCCCACAAACGTGTTCAGGCTGCTGAGCCGGCTTCCGTGAATAATGCCCGTGCGTCCGGCCACGCCAGCTGTGCTTGACAGGCCGCTGGGAGTCGCCGCGATGAGGTTCCCGAACTTATCCGTCACACACATGACGGTGGTTCCGCCATGCCAGGGTCCGGTGATGCTGGGCGGTTTGGTCGGTTTCATCGTGTATGGGTCGCCTGGCCGGAGCTCGAGAGATGCCTTTTCCGGATCGATCAGCTTGCGCCGCATTTCGGTGTACTGATCGGAAAGCAACTGCTGCATCGGCACCTTCACAAAGTTCGGATCGCCGTAATACTCGTCGCGATCTGCTAGCGCCAGTTTCTCCGCTTCAATGACCGTGTGGATGTAGCCCCCCGAATTGAAGCCGATCTTCTTCAGGTCGAAGCCTTCCAGCAGGCGCAGCGTCTGTGAGAGATAAGGACCCTGCGTCAACGGACCTGCCTTATATACCGTGTAGCCACGGTAGGTGGTTTTGAGCGGATCCACCACAGGAGTTTTGTGTGCGGCCAAATCCGCCTTGCGAAGGAAACCGCCCTTTTCGATATACCAGGCTTCCAGGGCGGCGGCGATGTCGCCGCGATAGAAGCGGTCCGACACGGCTTGCAGTCTCTGCTGCCGCGTACCTTTCGCGGCCTTTTCCGACTCCACCAATTTGCGAAAGGTCACCGCCATATCCGCCTGCCAGTTCACGCCGGTTTCGATCCTCTTTCCGCTGCCGGTATCGATATACCAACTGGGGCCGCCGGCGTCTAGAATGGCCAGCGTCGGCTGCACGACCTCGGCGAAGCTTTTGGTCCCGTAAAGTTTCAGCAGGGTGACGACCGCATCTATGGTGCTAGGCACGGCGGCTGCCTTGATGTCACCGTCCGGGATTCCGTGTTCCATGTACCAGGCGATGGCTTTGGGGTCGCGAGGGGCTTCCCCTTGTCCCTCCAGCAGCTTCACATTTTTCTGGTCGGCGCTGTAAACCAGAATGGGAACCTCTCCTCCCACGCAGAACGCGCCTACATAGGTTACGGA
>Ga0073928_10010769_pt1 | contig 10787 bp, 9 predicted proteins | sample PaiPotPPA55metaG_FD_76969 | JGI IMG/M metagenome (GOLD analysis project Ga0073928, IMG submission 76969) | Iron sulfur acid spring bacterial and archeal communities from Banff, Canada, to study Microbial Dark Matter (Phase II) - Paint Pots PPA... ...
GGTGGCCGCGATGGCGGCCGTTTCGGCGCGCAAAATCGTCGGGCCGAGGGAAGCAGAAATCCATCCCGCACTTTGAAAAAGCTCCAATTCATCCTCCGTCCAACCGCCCTCCGGACCGATCCCTAGCAAAACTTCGCCTCCCGCCGGAGAGGCGAGAACATCCTGCAGCAATCTCTGCTGTTCCGACTCTGCGAGGACAACCCGCAAGGCGCCGGTTCGCCCCACCGCTGCCTGCAATCTGACGGGAGAGACGATTTCGGGCGGGGCGGAGCGGCGGGATTGCTCCGACGCCTGTAACGCGATTCTGCGCCAACGGTCGACGCGTTTCGCCGCTGCCACCGCCAAATGCGCGTCGGTACGGCGCGCGATCACAGGCACAATTCGGGATACTCCGAGTTCTGTACATTTCTCGATCGCCCATTCCATGCGTTCGAATTTGAAGATGGCGAGCAGGAGAGTGAGGTCGAGCGAATGAGCCGCGGTCACTTCCTTGCCCAGTTCGAAATCGACCCGGCCTTCGGCGATGGTGACGATCCGCCCTCGGCGGATTGCGGCCCCCGTAACGATATCGAATTCCTGGCCGATTCGGGCGCGAAGGACGCGGATCAGATGGTCGGCGTGATCGCCGGTGAGGGCGGCGTTGTTCCCTGAGAATTCGTCCGCAATCCAGCGACGGTGGGTCATGAGATGAGCAGCGCAGTAAAGCAACGGCTGAAGCCGAGAGAGATTGGAAGCGATTTCGGCACGACCGGAAGTCGTGCCCTTCTCTTCGAGAGGTGTCTCTACCCGAACATGTCTTTCATCTTACCGAGCAGTGAGCGCAGCATGGGCTGGTTATCGACCTTCGAGAGCGCGTCCAGCTCTTGCAGCAATTCTTTCTGGCGCTTGTTGAGCTTGCCGGGAATCTGGACGCGAACTTCGACGTACAGATCGCCCTTGCCGTGTCCGTTCAATACGGGCACGCCCTTGTTGCGGATGCGAAAGACGGAGCTCGGCTGAGTGCCATCGGGAATTTTCAGCGTATGCTCACCGTCCATGGTGGGCACTCGAATCTCCGCACCCATCGCGGCCTGGGCCACCGACAGCGGAACCACGCAGTGCAAGTCGTTGCCTTCGCGTGCGAAGAAAGGATGCTCCTTCACATGCAGCACGACGTACAAGTCTCCGGCAGGCCCACCGAAAGCACCCACTTCTCCCGCGCCAGAAAAGCGAATCCGAGTTCCATCCTCCACACCCGCAGGAACTTTGGCGTCTACAGTTCGCTGGCGAAGAATGCGGCCTTCCCCTTTGCACTTCGGGCATGGATCGGTAATGACGTTCCCGGTTCCCTGACAAGTGGGACATGTGCGAGCGATGCTGAAAAACCCTTGCTGATAGCGCACCTGCCCGCGGCCAGCGCAAGAACGGCAGGTTGTTGGCCCCTTGCCTGGCGCCGAACCGGAGCCCCGGCAGTCCTCACAGGCTTCGTGGCGGCGAACGCCGACTTGGGACTCCGTGCCGAAAAATGCTTGTTCGAACTCGAGTGTCAGATCTTCCCGAAGGTCGGCGCCCCGCTGAACCCGGCTGCGGCGGCGTCCACCACCTCCGCCTCCGGCGAACGCGTCGCCGAAGCCGAAAAATTCGCCGAAGATGTCGCTGAAGTCCTGGAAGACGGTGGGATCGAATCCCGCAGCCTGTCCCGCGCCTCCGCCGAGGCCGGCGTGGCCGTAGCGGTCGTAGGCGGCGCGCTTATCGGAGTCGGCGAGCACGGCATAGGCTTCGCTGACTTCCTTGAATTTTTCCTCTGCGTCGGGATTGTTGGGATTGCGGTCGGGATGAAACTGCAGCGCGAGCTTGCGATAGACGCTCTTGAGCTCGACCTCGGTAACCGTCCGGCTCACACCCAGAACCTCGTAGTAATCGCGTTTTGCGTTCGTGGTCAGAATGAACCTTTCTTCAGTAGCAAAAATGCAGACAAGGGGGGACCGCGGGGTCGGATGGTTCGGGCCCACCGAAAGCTTCAGGGATTCTTTGCAACTTTTACCATAGCTGGGCGCAACAGACGGTCTTTGATCTTGTAGCCGCGTTGTAACTCCTCAAGCACCTCGTGGTCTGGTGCGTCGGAGGTTTCCACCATCTCGATCGCTTCATGAACATGCGGGTCGAATGGCTCGCCCTTGGCAGGAATGGCACGTACCCCAAGCCTTGCCAGAGCGTCCTGCAGTTGTTTGTAGATGAGTTCGACGCCACTGCGGAAGTCGGCGGGCTCGGACTTCCCCTGCAAAGCACGGTCGAAGCTATCGACCACAGGGAGCAGGGTCTTCACCGCATCCGCCGCTGCGTAGTCGCGGAAATCCTGCTGCTCCTTGACACTGCGGCGTCGGGCATTTTCAAATTCAGCCTGCGCCCTGGCCAAGCGGTCCAGCAAGGAATCCCGCTCCGCCTTTAGCTTTTCTGTTTCGGATGAGTCTGGCGACGCGACTCCGCCCGCAGGTTGCGCGGAGTTTTCTTCGCCATCTCCGGCTGTGAGCTCGTGTTCAAGATCAAGGCCTGCCATTTCCTTTTCCGACTTTCCGTTTGATTTCTTCATAACACCGTGTGCCTTACTCCGATTCATTCAAGATCTTGTCAAATAGACGCGCGATGTATGACACCGCGGTGATCGTGTGTGCGTAATCCATTCGCGTAGGGCCGATCACGGCCAGGGACCCCATGACTTCATTTCCTGAGTGGGCGGGCGCTCCAATCAATACGAAATTCTGCATGGATGGGAATGCCTGGTCGGGTCCGATGACAACGCGAACCGCTTCCTGCTTTACGTCGAGGTACGCGCTCAACAGCTCCACGACCTTCTCTTTTTCCTCCAGCGTCTTGAGCATCTCCTGAAGACGTTGCCGGTCATGGTCGCCCGCAACCAGATTGGATGCGCCTTCAACAAAAACGACTTGCGAGCCCTGCTCGGCCGCCAACGCACCTTGTTTGTAGAGCTGCTCGATCGAGTCCATCAGGCGATCGTATTCGCTTCGCTCTTGCTCCAGGCGGCGAGCCAGTTCCGCGCGCATGGATTCCATGGTCCAGCCACGGAAATTCTCGTTGATGTAGCGGGCGGCCAAGTCCAATTCATACTGCGTTAAATCGAGGCGAAGGACGCGGTCACGCACCACGCCGGAACGCGTCACCAGCACGGCCAGCACTTTCTGCTCGCCCAGGCGGGAGAAATATACGTGCTCCAGGGCGTTCTTCGAACCGCGCGTGGCCACCGTCACTCCGACATTGTGCGAAATCAGCGAGAGGACATGCGAGGTGCGCTCCATGAACTCCTGCACGTCGGTGATGCCGGCGAGCGAATCCGAGATCATGGTTTCTTCCTGAGGCGCTAGCCGTGCCGTGCCGGAGATCTGCTCGACGTAGTAGCGATAGGCCTCGGTTGTGGGTACGCGGCCGGAGGAGGTATGCGGCTGCTCGAGAAAACCGGCGTCAGATAGGTCGGCCATCACGTTGCGAATGGATGCAGGGCTCAGCCCCTCGCGGTTGGAACGCGCGAGCGTGCGCGAACCGACCGGCTCTCCCGTGGTAATGAAGGTCTCCACGATCGCGGTCAGGATTTCGCGTTCGCGATTCCCGATGTTAGGGTCAGCAGGCATACACAGTCTGTGTCAGTTGCCTCAGTCCGAGCGGTGGCAGCCGGGGGCAGAAACTGGCTCCGATTCATTCTACCTAACTATTTTAGATGCAAAAGGTTGGCTTTCGGATCAAAGTTGCGGTCCTGTTCGGATTTTAGGAATGAGGAGAGAAGGTGTCAAGCCGAGGGCACCACCGTGCACCACCGTGAGCACCATACCTCTAAAACGCCTGTCCTGAAGGCAACTGTTTAAAACAGCTTACAGTCATCCCTCGATGAGTGCTGTGGTGTTTTTCGCCAATTGAGGCAGCTTTGTGGTTTCCGGGTTACCAGCAACTCCACCCAGCGTCCTGTTTCAGTCTTGTGAGTGGAACGGCGTAGAGGCCTTTCATCGCCAGCTGAGTGCCAGCCTCTGTGTGAGGTTGCACACGCATCCTTGACAAAGCCGGCCTACGACTACCTGACTCCAGGGGGGATTGGAACGTAGGCGAGGCGGCATCGCAAGCGTACACCTTTGTGCTGATTTTTCGCAGTATCGGCGAACTGCACACGGAGCTTATGGCGCTTTCCGTCCAGCGCTTCTGGTTTGAACCCCAACTCATAGCGGAAATGCAGCTGCTGTAGAATTTCGGCCAGGGCGCTTGCATAGGTCTCGGGCGAAGCATCAAAGTATTGGCCGCCAGTCTGAGTGGCCATGTAATGCGCGATTGCTCTCTGTTCCCCAGGCGCAAACAGTAGATGCTCTGAACGATAATCCCTCACCCCAAACGCGATGGCCGAGGTTTCTAGCAGTTCGTCAATGAAGTGATTGGCCTCAGACTTGTTCATGCTGCTGTAGTCCCCGTAGAGAAAGATGAGGACAGGTAAGGGCTCGGGCTTTGACGAGCGGGTGGTATCGACTATGTGTTGCAGAGTACTCTGCAAGGCTAGCTCACCTGCGCGATCATGAGTTTTTGTGTCAGGTCCGGTCGCGAGTGCTTGCTCCAGCAATATAGGCGCATCCTTAATGATCCGGGTTGGCAACAGATCAAGGTTCGATCGACCATCATCACACCAGTGCGCTACAGCCACCGTATCTTGTTTCTCGATGTACTTCAGCGCAGGCTCGAAACGACTGATTTGTCCGGTGAACAGGCCGGAACCTTTCCCCTCGTTCCCTTGCATATTGCACTGCACCACAAACCAAAGGGCGAGAGGCCGGGTTGTAAATTGTGCCCCGCTATCGAATGTCTTGATTGCCACTGGCTGATCGTTATCAAAAACCTGAAAATCACTTTTCTTCAACGTTTTTTCAGGAAGTCCGTCCTTAGCGTTCCGGGCGATCACATCCACCAGGACGAGATTGGATGAACTGTGGAATGTGATTTCCGGGGACTGAGTGGCTGGCGCGATTTCCTGGGCGGCTCCTAATATCGAAAAGAAGCTACCCTGAAGCAACAAAAGCACAAATGCCAGAATCGCAACTGTTCTCATGTTGTTCATATTCCGATCCTGCGACGCCAGCCCCTGCTGATGGCACGGTCAACCCTCCCGAAACCCTATGGCGGAATCGGGGAGCCCAAGATTTAACAGTGCTGAAGAACGCGCAATGCGCTAGACATTGAGACTGCCAAGCAAGATCACAGAAATCACCAAACCCACAGTGCGCAATTTGCGCGGCCAACTCGTCCCGCATAGTAATTGTGCAATTTAAGGGCCAGGGAGGTCACCTGTAAGGCTTTGATGGCAAAGGTCAAACCTTACCTTGTCCTTGTGGAGGGGTTCGCTTGCGAAATTAGGTGTCCGCAAGTGAACGGCAGGCGGAGTCTGTTGGCGGCACCACCGTGCACCACCGGTGGGCACCGCCGAAACCGTGAACCGCAAAGCATGAAAGGGATCCGCGAAGGACACGAAAGAAGAAGGAAAAGGATCAGCCAGTCTCCTTGGCGCCCTTTTGCGGTTGTAGTTTGCGACCTTTGCCGGCGAGTGCTTCTGTAGTTTTCGGTTACGCCGTACCGCTATCATGTAGCGGGATTTATGAGAACCAACCCTCACATTGCGGTGATCGGAGCGGGCGCCTTCGGCGGATGGACTGCGCTTCAACTTTTGGAACGCGGTGCACCGGTGACGCTGCTCGATGCATGGGGCCCGGGCAATTCGCGAGCGTCATCGGGCGGCGAGACCCGGGTTATGCGTGGCACCTACGGTCCCGATCAGCCCTACACAGAGATGGCCTCCCGCGCCCTCACGCTCTGGCAGAAGTATGAGCGGCGCTGGAGGCGGCAGCTCCTTCACCGCAGCGGCGTACTTTGGATGGCTTCCGGGAAAGACGACGCCTTTGAGCGTGGTTCGGTGAGACGGCTGCGAGCAGCGAAGATCAAGTTTCAGGAACTCTCGTCGCCGCAGATGAAGAAGCGCTGGCCCCAGATCAACTTTGAAGGAATTCAATGGGGCATTTTCGAGCCCGAGTGCGGGTACCTGGACGCCCGCGCAAGCTGCCAAGCAGTCGTCGAAGCCTTCGTCAGAGCCGGAGGACGGTACCGGCAACTCGCGGTTCTGCCCGCTGGTCTGGAAGCGGACGATGCCGGGAACAAACCGCTACAGAACATTGCGCTCTCGGACGGCTCGCGGATCAAGGTCGACCGGTACGTGTTCGCCTGCGGTCCGTGGCTAGGAAAGCTGTTCCCTCACACCATCGGAGAACTGGTGCAGGCTACCAAGCAAGACGTCTTCTTCTTTGGCACCCCTGCGGGTGATGATCGCTTCACCGACGCGAATCTGCCGGTATGGGCCGATCACCGGGGACGCTTTCGCTATGGAATTCCGGGCCGCGATCTCCGCGGTTTCAAGATCGCGGACGACACCCGCGGCCCTTCATTCGATCCGACCGATGGCGAGCGCGTGATCACTCCAGAAACGCTCGGCGACATTCGCGAATATGTCGGCTTTCGCTTCCCTGCCCTGAAGGATGCGCCGCTCGTCGAGACCCGCGTCTGTCAGTACGAGCAGACTCCGGACGGTCACTTCATCATCGACCGGCATCCTTCGATGGAAAATGTGTGGCTCGTGGGCGGCGGCTCGGGGCACGGCTTCAAGCACGGTCCGGCTGTCGGGGAGATGATAGCTGAGCTAATTCTAAAAGGCCGCCAACCTGAGGCGATGTGGCAGTTGGGAAGATTCCCAAAAGAGCGATAACCACAGATGGCACACAGCAACACCGGGCGAACCTCGGTGAAACTCTCTGTCCTCTGTGGGTTCAGTCTTACTGAATCTGAATCACGCTGGGCGCAGCGCTAGCCCTGATCTCATCCGACCGCTTCACAACATTCCGCGCGAATTCGTAAATCGACTTTGCGTGCGGCGAATTCTCGCCTTCCAGCACGATCGGCGTGCCGCCGTCGCCAGACTTCCGCACCTCCGGATCGAGTGCGATATTTCCCAGAAACGAGACTCCAAACTGCTGCGCCATTTTTTCGGCGCCGCCGCGGGAAAAGATGTCCACTTCATGCTGGCAATGCGGACAGGTGAAATAGCTCATGTTCTCTACCACGCCCACCACGTCCACCTTCATCTGGCGAAACATCTCGATCGCCTTGCGCGCATCCTGCAGCGAAACGTCAGAGGGCGTCGAAACCACCACCGCGCCCGTCAGCGGCACGGTCTGTACCAGAGACAGCGCGATGTCGCCGGTGCCCGGCGGCAGATCAACGATGAGATAGTCGAGTTGTCCCCACTCCACGAGGCCCAGAAACTGCCGCACGATCTGGTGAAGCATCGGCCCGCGCCAGATGATGGGCTTGTCGCCGGGATTGAGGAATCCGACAGAGATCACTTTCAGCCCAAACGCCTGGATCGGTTCAATGCGGTTCTCGCCGACCATTCGCGGCTGGTCGCTGACCCCCAACATAAGCGGGACGTTGGGACCGTACACGTCGGCATCGAGCAGGCCGACTTTGTGTCCCATCTTGACGAGAGCGACCGCCAGATTCACGGACAGCGTGGTCTTGCCAACTCCGCCCTTTCCCGATCCGACGGCGATGATGGCCTCGACGCCCGGCAGCGGTTGCGGCCCCTGTGGCGTTGGACCGTGCTGATGCGGCATATGTGCGTTCAAAGAATCACACTCCAGATATAAAATGCGAGATGAGGCAGAACCCCAAACTTCGATTATACAGTCGGATGGAGAGCTCTAATACCAGGGTGCGGCCAGGACGGCCAGAATAGTGTAGAAGTTGACGTTACGCAGAACTTGCCTAACGCAGAACTTGCCTATTGCGGAAAAAATTCCGTCCCTCTAACATGTGCTCCTTCTAGCTGCTCATCTTTGCTAGCGCGTAAGCTAGACATCCGTTTCACACCCTGGAGGCTACACATGAAAGTAAGAACAACCGTTTTGCTGCTGCTGATGCTCTGCATCGGCGCTACTCTGTGCTTCGCCGCTGACCCAAGCCTGGGGACTTGGAAGCTCAACGAAGCCAAGTCGAAGATCGATCCCGGACTGCCCAAGAACGTCACCGTTGTCTATGAGGCCGAGGGCAACAGCATAAAATCAACCGTAGATGGGTTCGACGGCAAAGGGAACCCAGTGCACAGCGTCTGGACGGGCAAGTTTGACGGCAAAGACTATCCGGTCACCGGCGACCCGAACTCAGACACGCGATCGGTCAAAAGGATCGACGAACACACCCTGGAATTGACGGTCAAGAAGGGCGGCAAAGTGTTGACGACCGGTCGAATCGCTATCGCTGCCGACGGCAAGAGCCGTACGCTCACGGCGAGCGGAACCGATGCGTCGGGCAAGAAGATGCACAGCACCTCCGTCTACGACAAGCAGTAAACTCTGCCACCAACAGCCAAGCCCTTCCGCCGAGGTTCTCTCCGCGGAAGGGCCCTTTGCTTTACGACCGTTTTAAGTCGTAATGTGATTCATTTTGAAGCCCAGATCAAGACATTATCTGATGCCGTAATTGATGCTATTTTTATGCGAACCACTGTCGCGTTGGATCACGATCTGGTACGTCTCGCCCAGCAGTACTCCGGCGTTGCGGAGAAAACGGCCTTGATCCGGGAAGCCCTCAAAGCCCTCATCGAAGGCGAAAGCGCCCGTCGCTTGGCATCCCTGGGAGGCACAATGCCGGGATTGAAGAACCCTCCACCCCGGAGGACGAGGCAGAATTGATCCTCGCGGATACCTCCACCTGGATCGACCACGCTGCGGGACAATCCGCGCACGCGCACACGCGGCTTGTGTGAGGTCGCACCGAAAAATGGAAGCCAGGTGATCGAGTATGGTGGCGGAGGAGCTCCGACCACGATCATTTCGGGATTGTTCAGATTCGGCGCGACGAGCGTGAAACCCCTGACATGCTTGCTTCCTCCGCTCATAACTTATAAAGACCGATCAAGCGCAGAGCCTGGCGCTACACACAACCCTGAATATGCTTGCTTCCGAAATGGCGGTTTCGGCGCCGGGGTCGGAACTGGTCGTTAACCGATTGGCCGATATGTTGTTCATACACTCGATCCGTGCGCACATCGGATCGCGGTCGGAAGCCTGCAAGAACGGTCTGCTGCGCGCGATTTTCGATCCGCAAATTGGGGTTGCTCTCAAAGCCATGCATGAGAAAGTGGAGCGTCCTTGGACTGTCGAATCACTAGCAGCCGCCTGCGGTATGTCCCGTTCCGCTTTTGCGGTTCGTTTTAAGAACCTGGTTGGGGAAACCCCGTTGGAATATTTGACAAGTTGGAGAATGCAGAAGGCGACAGGATTGCAGAAAGGCGATAAGAAGCTATTCGAAGTGGCAAAATCCGTCGGCTACGATTCCGACGCCGCCTTCAGCAAAGCATTCAAACGAATGTTCGGTGTTGCACCCAGGCAGTATCGACGAAGTGCCACAGTGCCATCCTAAAGTTAACCTGCCACAAGTTGATTGCCCTCAAATTCAGTACGGAGATCGAAGGTCCGGTAGTCAGCTAACCTGAACCTGTCCAGCTTCAGGTGCGATTGGTACCGCGAAGTCGCGTTGTCGGAAGGCTTTGCTAGCATAGCGGGCGGACCAGCCGCAAAACCGAGAGAACGGTGCGGTTTTAAGTTCCGACCTTGCTAGCGATAAGGACGATCCGGCCGCCGTTTTTCATTTCTTAGGCGGCTGCCTGGATACCGATGAGGGCGGCGCGGACATTGATGGCGACCATGCGGTCGAAGTCTTCGAGACTGTAGGTGGCTCCAGATCCCTCAGTCACTCTTGACTTGTCAGAATATCCTTCGCTCAACCGCGAAACCGTGTGCCCGGGTCTCTGCCGCACGATGGTCAAATCGCCGAGGCACTCAGAGCACGCTGAACTGTGGGCAACCACTGTTGTCGTGCTTTAAGTACCTTCGCGATGTGAGGTTCCTCACTAGGTTTTATGGACGACTTCGAACGAATACCCGTCCGGGTCGAATACATCGGCGGCGTAGTATCCCGGATAGTATTCCACTCGTGCCCGCGGTGAAATATTGTCCCTGGCACCAGCGGATATCGCCGCCCTGTAGAATTCATCGACCTTACCATTGTTTTCGGCCATGAATCCCCAGTGAATGGACGCGGGATCAGGCTTCCCTTGCTTGATCCAGAAGAACGCCCTCTTGCCGTCACCAAAGCCCCATAGATCAGGATGATCACCTTCGCCCTTGTAGGGCAGGAAGAACTTGATATTTAGAGGTTTCAAGGCCGCCTCATAGAACGCCAACGAACGTTCCACATTGCTGACAGTCAGAATCATGTGGTCGAGCATTGTTCTCTCCTTCAAATCACAGGTGCTTCAACGGCCTTTTCACCATTGGATACCGCATGGATCGCAAGCGGCGGTATGTTCAAAGTGTTCTACCCGAGGAATTCGAGAAGCAGCCGCTCGTAGCCGTTTGCGGACGATTGCCAAATGCAGCTTCGTAGCTGAACCGCGTGGCGACCTTGGAAAAGTCCGCGGTGAGCCCCGGCTTGACTCCGAACTGAAGGCAAATGCCATCATCGGGCTGAATGCGGAGCGTTATGACATTCGGCTCTTTTAAGAAAACTGATTCGCTCTTGCATGGTTCGAGCGGCTCGACTAGTCGCCCGTCAGTGATCAGGCCTCTGCCCGTGCGATTGCAGGAGCGGACTTGTTGGCAAGCCCTTTACCAAGTAAGTCCGCCTCCATCTTCCGCGCAAGAGAAGCGGGCACGAGA
>Ga0073928_10010770_pt1 | contig 10787 bp, 10 predicted proteins | sample PaiPotPPA55metaG_FD_76969 | JGI IMG/M metagenome (GOLD analysis project Ga0073928, IMG submission 76969) | Iron sulfur acid spring bacterial and archeal communities from Banff, Canada, to study Microbial Dark Matter (Phase II) - Paint Pots PPA... ...
CTAGCTCTACGTTGGGCGATCAGGCGTTTTGTGAAAAATGATTCCAAGAGAATGGGGAAACTGGTTGCATCTTTCATCGATGAGCCTCCCAGCGTTTCTCCAGTTGCGCTGCGACCGCCTCCATTAGTTCCGGCGTACCGCTCACGTACCAGTAGGTGTCACTCACATGGGCGTGACCGAGATAGGTGGATAGGACAGGTAAACGGCGGCGGACATCTTCTCCATTGCCATGCCACCGCAACAACGTTTGGACTGCAAAGCGATGACGAAAATCGTGCAAGCGAGGCCCTCGGCTGGCCAATACACCGCGAATGCCAATATGCCGCGACAGTCTGTAAAAAGTGCGACGAACCTGCCCTTCATCTAGCCGTGCACCGCGACGGGAAGGAAAGAAGTATCCGCTATCCTGGCTCGCGAACAGATGGTTCCGGCGAACTGCATACTCGGACAGAACATCCAGGCTCGAAGCGTGGAGAGGGACCAATCGAGACTTTCCGAACTTGGCACCGCGGATCGTGAGAACGCCTTCCGACCAGTCGATATCTCCGTTCCGCAGATTGAGTGCCTCGTTAATGCGTAGACCGGCGACGGCCAGAAGACCAAGCAGGCAGTGGTACATCCAAGGCTGCAGGGTGTGAGCGGCAGGCATGTTCTTAGCTGTTACCAATAGTTGATCAATCTGTTCGTCGGAATAGAGATAAGGTTTTGCGCGCCTCGGGCGATACGGCAGCAAACCGTCAGGCGGGACCTCAGTCGTTGCGTCTGTTGCGCTCCAGTAGCGCGCAAATCCGCGTACAACGCTTAGCCGGGCAGCCCATTCTGCAGGCTGTATGTGCTGGGGTTGTGTCGCCCAAACCAAAGCTAGCCGAGAGGTGATCTGTGTCGTGCTCTCCTGTTCGAGAAAGGATGCGAACTCTTTCAGAAAGCGTTGATGCTTCTTTAGTTTGAATCCCAAACTACGCCGCAAGGCAAGATAGTCTCCGACGGCTTCGCGTACAGTTTTCATCGCGCACCTCCCGGCCAAGGAAGGGCTAAGGTGCGCAGTGCGGTCAGGTCCACCTTGGCATAGAGAGCGGTTGTGTTTGGACTTTGATGGCGAAGCAGTTCGCCGATCTCGTCGAGGGATACGTTTTGCCTGAGCAGTTCGGTGGCCAGCGTGTGACGGAACAGATGCGCTCCCTTCCGAGCAGAATCGACGCCAGCATCTATCAGCGCCCGCCTCACGATGCTTGAGACGGTGGTGGAGTCTGCAAAACCACGCACGGGAGCTCGATGGCGAAGGAAAACTCGGCGACAGGTACAGCATGGGCGTCCGAAGCGCAGATAGCTTGCGATGGCTTCGCCGACGTCGGATAGCAACGGCATCTGGGCCAGGCGTCCACCTTTGCCATGGATGGTGAGACGACCATTGTCCCAATCGATATCGTCCAACTCCAGCGCAACAATCTCGCAGGCCCGCAGACCCATGCGGGCGAGCAGCAAAAGAACGGCGTAGTTCCTTTTTCCCCGTGGGGTTTCCTGCTCGTGATGATCGAGAAGTTGTTGAACGGTGCCGACAGGTAGAAACTTGGGAAGGGTAGAAAGAGACCACATAGCTACCGGCGGCACGCATCTTGCCAAGTCCATGGAAATCTCTCCCTGGTGCCGCATGTAGCGCAGGAGAGAGCGAAGAGCGGTCACCATCAACTTCGCACGACCCGGGCTCAACTGGTGGGCACGACTTTGGACAAAATCCGTTACATGTTTGCCACAAAGTTCGGAAAGGTTTAAGTCTCTATTGCCAAAGCGGGCGAACAAAAACTGCTCAGCAAATCGGACAAAGTACTCCAGGGTGACTTCCGCGAGGCCGCGCTCCTGGAGGAGGTAGCGCCGGTAATCATCTAGGAATCGCTGATGACAGGTCCTGGGTTCAGACGGCTTCGCCACGGTCACGCCAAGTTGTCGCAGCATTGCGAGAAGCCGACGCAGGGTAGCACATTCACAGCTGTGGACAATGCCCGGATCACGTTTCAGGAATCGGTTTACAGCAGCTTCATCCACTTGGTACAAGTCAAATTGCCGATCACGGAGCCATTTGCTGAATCTTGCAATCGCGTACATCTGCATCGGAGCGGATGACGGCAAGAAGCCTTCTTGCTCAATGTGTTTTAGGTATGCGTCGAGATAGGGAGCCAGCGGACCTACCCGAAGTCGTTGCAGCAGATTGGGATCGATGAAAGTTTTCATCTCTCCACTATCACTTGTCCAGTACTCCGAATTATTATGCCGAACCGTTTACGGGCTCCTCCTTGACCCGCGCTCTAACTGTCTTGAAGGTCGGCATAATCCGGGATTCGGCATAGCTGCGGTTATGCCGCATGCGGCATAACCGCAGAACCTGTGCACGGCTTTGCTACGCTGCAGGAGGCGAACTCGAACAAATCCAGTTTCTGCTCGGTCACGTTTCGATTCAGACAACCGAACGATATCTCGGCTGCAAACAGCGGATTCAAGGTGCAGTCAACGACAAAATCGGAATAGAGCCGCCGGGCTGAGCGAGCGTTCATTGTCCGCTTTGCGGACAACTCGCCAGAAATCGTTGCATCGGCTGCGAGGGGCTTCCATGAGACTATAATTGCGCGCACGCATGACGCTAATTTCTGGCACAAAATTAGGTCCCTACGAAATCCAATCACCCTTGGGCACGGGCGGCATGGGAGAGGTTTATCGCGCTCTTGACACGCGCCTTGACCGCACCGTGGCGGTGAAAGTTCTGGCTTCGCATCTTTCTTCTTCGCCGGAGCTGAAACAGCGCATGGAGCGCGAGGCGCGGGCGATTTCTTCGTTGAATCATCCCCACATCTGCCAGCTCTATGACATCGGATCGCAGAACGGCACCGATTTTCTGGTGATGGAGTTTCTGGAGGGTGAAACTCTGGCCGAGAGATTGCGCAAAGGTGGGATGCCGCTGACCGAAGTTTATAAGATTGGGATTGCCGTGGCTGAGGCGCTGGCGATGGCGCACCGCAGCGGGATTGTGCATCGCGACTTAAAGCCGGGGAATATCATGCTGACATCGGGCGGCGCTAAGTTGATGGATTTTGGGCTGGCGAAGCCGCTGGGCGTTCAAGCGGCGTCGGGATCGGGATCTGCTCCTTCGTTTACTGCGGCGGCTACGTTGAGCGGGCCGAGCCCGCTAACCCCTTTGACTACGGCGGGAAGCGTTATCGGCACGATTCAGTACATGTCTCCGGAGCAGATTGAAGGGAAAGAGGCGGATGCGCGCTCTGACATCTTTGCATTTGGTGCGGTGCTCTACGAGATGCTCGCGGGAAAGCGGCCGTTTTCCGGAAAGAGTCAGATTTCGCTGGCATCCTCCATCCTCGAGTCAGACCCGCAGCCGATCAGCGCCATTAGGCCTCTCACGCCGACTACCTTCGAGCATGTTGTGACGACGTGCTTGCAGAAAAATCCGGAAGAGCGCTACCAGACGGCGCACGATATCAAGCTGGAGCTGCAGTGGATTGCGGCGGGCAAATCGTCCCCCACCCCTGCGCCGGTGACGCCCACCCCTTCTCGCAGCCGTGACCGTCTTGGTTGGGCCGCGGCCCTGGTTGCCGGGATTGTTCTGACTGCAGCTGCCGGCATGTTCTTCTATCATCCGGCTCAGCCTGCGCACTCGATCCGCGCCATCATTGATCCTCCGGAGAAGACCACATTCAGCCTGACTGGCGATGCTGCGGGCCCGCCTGTAATCTCGCCCGATGGCGCGTCGATCGCATTTACGGCTACCGGCGCCGACGGCAAGACTGCGCTCTGGGTACGTCCTACGGACGCGCTGGAAGCACACGCACTGTCCGGCACCGATGGCGCAATTTTTCCTTTCTGGTCGACTGACGTTCCCTCGGATTCTTCGCCGAGAGCAAGCTCAAAACCATCGACCTCGAAAGCGGCTCGGCGCAGGTAGTTTGTGACGTACCGCTCGCTCGCGGCGGCGCCTGGGGACCGGATGGAGTGATCGTGTTCTCTCCGGCTCCTTCAGCGCCCCTCATGCGCGTAAGCGCCAGCGGGGGAACTCCGGTTGCGATTACGAAGGTCGACACGGCTTTGCACACTTCGCATCGCTGGCCGTACTTCCTTCCCGATGGCAAGCATTTCCTCTATATCGCGCTTCACCACGATCCTTCCAAGGCAGCGAACGACACGCTCTACTACGCATCGCTTGACGGCCGGGAAAATCGCCCGCTGTTTCGCTCTCAGTCCAATGCGGTTTACGCCAGCGGTTTTCTTTTGTTTGGGCGTGGCGACCAATTAATCGCGCAACCTTTCAACCCATCCTCCGGAACCCTGAGTGGCGAACCCCAGAATGTGGCCAAGGGTGTAATGAACGACACCAGCACCTGGCACATGGACGCCGCGACTTCCGCCGACGGCTTGCTCGTTTTCGGAAGCGGCGCCTCAGGCAACTTGCAGCTAGTCTGGATGGATCGCAGCGGAAAAGAGATCAGCACCATTGCCGACAAGCTCACCGACTTGCAATGGGCGACCCTTTCCCCGCAAGGAGACCGTGTCGCTCTTCAACTTAACGCCGGTGAGACCGACATCTGGGTACTCGATCTGGCGCGTGGAGTCCGCACCAGACTAACCTTTGGCCCGATTGGGAATGTTTCCCCCATCTGGTCGGCCGACGGCAAATGGATCGCGTACTCCTCCGCTCGCAACGGCCACTTTGCCCTCTGCCGCAAACCCTCCGACGGCAGCGGCGCGGAAGAGACTTTGCTGGCAGAAACCGATCAGCCTGAACTCGACGATTGGTCGCGCGACGGCAAGTACCTGCTCTATTCGCGGGCCATATCGAGCGGCCCGGGCCGGCAGATCTGGTCCTTGCCGCTCGAGGGAGAACCCAAACCATCGCTGATCCTGCAGCGGGGTGCGGGGGGAAAACTTTCTCCAGATGGCCATTGGCTCGCGTACGAGTCGAGCGAATCCGGCACAATTCAAGTATATGTGGTGCCCTTTGGCGGCGGGCAGGGCAAGTGGCAGGTCTCGGCTAACGGAGGAGAACTGCCGCAGTGGAGCAAGAACGGCAAAGAACTCTACTATGTGGACCTGAGTTTCAATCTTCTTGCTGTCCCGGTAACGAGTGCGGGCGGCGCATTGCAGTTCGGCGCGGCTCAGACGCTCGTCAGCACTTGGTCCGCTCCACAAGTCTTCTACGACGTCTCGCCCGACGGCAAGAAATTTCTTCTCGCCCGGGTTGCGCAGCAGGTCAGCCAGTCCGTCACCGTGGTTACGAACTTTACGGCAGGTTTGAAGAAGTAATTGAAGAAGTAAATGACAAGGCCGATCGTGCCGATCCCGGCCCCACAGCGGCGGAACCTTCTATCTTCCGGTTGACGGGCAACTCAGAAGTAATCCCGCAAGGTAAGGGTTGCCGACCAACGACCCCAGTGGCGAGCCGATTTCAGGGTTGTGAGTGCTATTGATTCCATAACGATGTCGGCGATCTTGCGCCAACTGCGAGCCCTGGGGATCTATGAAGACTTCATTCACTTCCCAGAACGCAGTTGGCAGACCGCGAGCGCAGAAGGCTCCCGGATTACTTCCGCGTTGCGTGTACTGGCCACAACCCTGGGTTGATCGTAATCCCTATGACCGTGCCGTGGGCGTCGCGATCGATGTGCAAGCGGTCCTCTCGCGGCCCGACAATTTCGAATTCGTCCGTCGCCACGGCGGTCAGCAGAGCCGGGTGGCCCACGGACAAGTAATTGCTGGAGTTGGCGTGCCCGGTCAGCTCGATTTCGAGTGCAGATCCCTTGCGCCGTATCTCCGCAATCGCGTCCGGTGAAAAGGCGTAGTGGCCAAGCATGCCGTCCAGCGCGAGCGACGACCGCACGATGTTCGTGCGGGGTGTTTTCACCGGCAGCAGGGGTAAGCTCGCGAGAATGGCATCCCACGCCGTTTCTGAGGCCAGGATGCCAAGATTGTCCATATCCTCGTCGCTGATGGTCGCACCCACGGACTTTCCAGTCGTGACCGCGAACAATGTATCACCGTCGTCGCCCTCGGCCAGGGGCTGGTCGCCGCGCGCCATGGAAGTGTGTACCTGGACGGCGAGCCGCTGCAGCGCCCAGAATGGAAGCGGCTTATTGGTCATAACGACCGTGATGGTGGTGTGGCGAGTGAGCCCCTGGGAGTTTCCTCGGTTGTTGCCGAAGTCCGCGCGCGCCTGCTTGGTATTCCCGAGACTTGCCAGGTGCGCCGATATTACCTCCGCGATGGAGCCGCAGTGTCCGTCGATCGGGTGTGGGCAGCGCATGACCTGACCATTCCGATCGACAACGAGCCCGCCGTTGTTGACGGTCATGACCAGCACTTTGGTATCGCCGGACTGACGAAATGCAGCCCCTTGCCCGGAGTGCTGTGTGATATCCAAGCCGTACCCTTGCATGGCGAAACGCCCGGCGCCCGTGCGCCCAGCGGGAACCAGCCGGCGCGCGCGGCCTTGAGTGCTGCCCGGCCCAGTTCCTCGTCGGGCGTGATGTTGTTGAAGCGGCGATCGCCGAGATCGAAGATGACGGCGCCCGCAACCACGGCGACGTTGTCAAAATTACCCGAATCGGCGATCACATCTTTGAGCGCGTTGGCGACTCCCGTGGCGGCGGACAGACCATAGGACGACCCGCCCGACAGCACGATCGCATTGGTGAACGGTTCGTCGTACGCAAGCCGCAGGCCGTCAGTTCCGACTGTGCCCGGCGCCCCGCCGCGCACGTCGACCGCTGCCACGACGGGCTTCGGGAAGTACAACACCGTCGTACCGGTCGGGCCCTCCTCGTATTCGGCAACGCCGACCATAACCCCGGGAAACTCAAACGTCAGCGCGGGACCGTCATAGGACACATGCGGCGTCGGCTTCGCGGCGTCCTGCGAATGAGCGATCAGCGCGGCGAGGGATAAGAAGATGAGAACGTATCCGCTGGCGTTCCGGGGCAAGAATCTAGGCGTGAATCGCATCGATATGCTCCAAAAAGTTGCCGCTAGGTGGCTCGGCCAAGAGGGTAACACGATCGCCGGCGTTGGGATTCTGGGCGAGTGACGGGCAAACCGGAACTAATCCGCAGTTCTTACAAAAGCTGGATGCGGATAGTCGCTGCTAACCGGCGATTGCGTTCACGACCAGGACGCGGTAAAGCGCGTAGGACGTTCTGTTTATTCGGTCACTCCCATGGTTTGCGAGTCAGCGAGCTTGCTGCGAAGTTCTTCTAACCGATCTTGAACGAAGACGGCCCGAATTCTTGCATCCTGCGTGGCCATTAAGGGAGTTCGTGAAGAAACGCCCACTCATCTGAGCTAAAGATCGTTGTCGACAAGAATCCGGCCATAGTCGTTGGTTTCAAGCCAGTCGTACAGATGAATCTGGTACAGATAAGAGGCGACGACTTCCTCGCCGAGTTCGTGGGTTTCCGTGCACAGGAAAGGAATGTTCAGTCCTGCGAGGATAGCAATCAGGGACTGCAGAATGCGGTTGGGGTCAACGTTGGAATGAGCAAAAGGAGACTTCACCTGGCTGAGCGCGGCTGAGATTACCAAGAGCCGATGAGAGAAGGAGCTCATGAGCCGCAGCCGATTGATAAACGCCGGGCGATCCACCGTGAGGGAATGAATCAGGTCGGCGAGATCCTTCCGCTCCACGGCGCATATGTCCTCCAGTCCGGCGATGCTGTAATCTCCGACTTTGAGAGCTTTCTTCTCGACTCGTGCGAACCAGCGAGAGAAACGCGAGAAATCGAAAGGCGTTTGTTCCCGAGTGTCCACCAGTACCACCGCACGCGGTGCCCTGAGCTGGGTGCCGCCACGTTCTGGCAAAACCGGGATCGGCGGGGGTAATACAGGGGCTGCGGTCATTTGCCATTCGAGCGGAGAGGCAATCAATGTGCGGTGGCGTCTCATCATTGCTTCCTTAACAGACCGCAATATCTTAACTCCCCTTCAGCCCTGTCGTTTTTGAAGGCGGGAACTATTTTCATAATCCGACGTTGCTCAAATTTATAGCCGAGAATCCGGTCCGTCATGGCACTCTGCCTAAGGATATCGTTGACGTCGCGAAAGTCATTCTCGATGCCGGCCCGAGCCAAGCAGCACTGAACGAAACTCTCGTGCTTGTCGCGACTGGCAGTGTGCCACGTGAGTGTCGCGTGCAACTCCCCTTAATCGATCTCCTTTGCGGCTAAGGAGCAGATCCCAACAGCGCGATCCATGCAGCAGCCTTGCACGGCGAGTTTGAAGCGGTAAATGCCTTGATTGCGCGAGACGCGCGGGTCGATTTGCCCGTGGCAGCGGCTCTGGGACGCATCGATGATGCTCGTCGGTTGCTACCCGGCGCCAGCCGACAGGACCGCCATCTGGCACTCACTCTAGCAGCTGATTTCGGTCATGCCGAGATCGTCCAATTGTTGCTTGACGCGGGCGAAGACCCAAACCGATACAACCCAGTAGGAGGCCATTCCCACACAACTACGCTGCATCAAGCTGCCGGAGCAGGCCATGCTGAAGTATCCGCCGTCACAGGTTGGCCCCAGAGTTCCGTAAGCTTTTGGGCGAGGGCACGACCCACTACATCGGGCCCTCCGCCCGCCCCGAACGGCTCGATCAGGCGCACGGGCTTCGTTGGGTAGTCATGTGAAGTTTGCAACATCAACGCCAGCGAAAAAATGAACGCCAAAGCCATTCGAGTCGACATCGTTCCTCCTATGCGAACACTGAGGTCACGCCCGTCTCTGTCGTCGATTCCTCGATTCTGCGAAGCAAGGTTGGCCTACCTCAAATGAGGCTGTCCCCCCTTCATCGCTGCGCGATGGACGTGCAGTTTTGGACGGTTGGTCGGCAACCTGCAATGACCTTGGTCCGGGACCGGCAGAGGCCGCTGCCCATAACGACGTTTGCTGTGGAAACTGTCTTCGACTGCTTACCATCATTTTCGACCGCTCCGCCCAAAGAGTTTTACCCTGCGAGATCAACTGACTTTCACGCGAAAGGCCATCGCCGCAGCACTTGGGCTATCGCTTGCGGCTTGGATCGTCATCAGGATTGACATAGTTGATCTGGAACGGAGATGCGCCATGGATTTGGACCACCACCTCCCCGCTCGTCATCGCGTAATGATGCATATCGGGATCGAGATAAGCGAAACTGCCGGCTGGGAAATCGCCCATCTTGGTTTCGTCAAAGCGATCTCCCATTCCGACTTTGAAGGTGCCGGTGATGACCGTAACGTTTTCCCGATTCGGATGCCAATGCGGGGCGATGCGATATCCGTCCGGCATCTTCAAACGCACCGTGTAGTCGCCTGTCGTAGCTCCTGGGTTGCCCTCAAGTACCGCAAGTTGCGCCCCCCCTGGCACAGAAACTGGTGCGGGACCGTAGGGGATAGCATCGGGCGTGAATGCGTGTTTCGCGGAAGAACCTGTTTGGGCCCCGCTCGTGAAGACCAATGTCCCCGCGCACAACAAAGCGGCCAGAGCCGCAACGTAGATGTTTCGTTTCATAGACTGCCTCCGTGGTTGAATTTGATGCCATAAGAATTCCTTCATCGACACATTCCCTCGATTCAGATTCGAGTCTGTACGGCCACCACATTCGCTTGGTGATCACGAACTCAGCGGTCGGCACGAGATTGAAAGAATGTGTCATGCGCGTCGCACCTCAGGGCCTGGCTCCGTAAACCAAATTGAAAGGCGTTTCAATGGCGCGCTAGAAGCAAATGCTTCGGGGTTAGCGCGACTTGCTAACATGGATGGAGCACACACACACCTATTCTGGTTCAGTTTTTAGGGCTCTCGTCGAGGTCCTTGTAGGTGACATGTCCTTGATGGCTGCACTCTTTCTGTCCTTCTAGCGAGAGAGGCGTCACTTTTTCGTTTGGCAGCACAGAGTCGCACCGCATGTAATTCTCAAATCCAGGCGCTGAAAATACGAATACGACGCTGACCCTCTCGGTTCCTGCGTTCTTTATATCTACCCATGTGTTTGCGGGGATGAATACAGTTCCTCCTGGGTGCAGATCGCGTTCCTGTTCTCCCAAATGAACGTGAACAGTTCCTTTTTCGATATACACAAGTTCATCTTGCCCGAGGTGCTTGTGCGTTGGAAATTCGTCTCCGGGAGCCATGTCCTCCGTTCCCATGACAAGCTGTTGAGAACCATTGTTTCTGGGGCTGACCTTCAGGATGAAGTCGCCAGGGGGAGGCTCTCGCCAAATCCGCCGCTCACCCTCATTTTTCTCCAGCAGGAGAGGTTTTGCAGGGGCCTGGGATGTGGTTGCGGAGCTTGATTGTGCTGATCGAGTTTGAAAGACGGCAACCGCAACAAGCATCGCAGCCATGGCTGCAAACGTTGCCTTACCTGAACTTGAGTTCATAGCAACTCCCCCATTTCATGGATGGCTCGGTACGACCACAAATTCGCCCGCTAGTCACGAAGTCATGCGTGTCGCAAGTCACGGTCTAGCTTCGTAAACCAAGTTGAAATGTGTTTCAGTCGCGCGTCTGAAGCGGGTGAAGCCTGCCGAATTGACGACCTCGCGCACTCGCTTCTCGCCGGCCTGAGCCCCAAGACACATGGCCACTTCTTGCGAGCGGGAACAAGGTGTACACAACAGTGTCGAAAAGGAGTAGTAGACCCGGCCAACCGGATTCAAGTTGTCCTGAAGGTCGTCATTGGCAAACGGCTCAACAATCATCCACGATCCGTCGTTCTTGATCGCACGCCGGACATGAGAAGCAGCGCCCACCGGATCGCCCATGTCA